>JAEEGG010003417.1_pt1 | contig 39612 bp, 28 predicted proteins | sample 9134161 | NCBI WGS metagenome assembly JAEEGG01 (sample SAMN16246543, study PRJNA631951) | gut metagenome | biome: gut microbiome; feature: rumen; material: CR-attached | host: Bos | place: Iran: Karaj | collected 2018-10 | reverse complement strand
TATCGCCATCGGTGCAGTAGAAATTATAGTTGTATTCCTTTTCGCCACGGATGCATTGACCAAAACTATACATCTGCTGTTCGTTTTGATAGCGTTCCATATGGATTCTATCTTGACGATTGCACTTCGGTTCCACATAGATGCAACGGACCTGAGGTGGAGGAGGTGGTGGCGGAGGAGGTTGTGTTGCCGGAGGGGCTACGCGTTCGCTCTCGCTTTTCTTTTTGTTGATGTTTATCGTCAACGCCATTGCGGATGTGCTGAAAAGCATAAGCGACATGGCGGCCGATATAATTACCTTATTCATAAATCCTCATCTGATTTCAATTGTTCTAACAAGAACAATATATAAAAGAGCTCTTTCAAAAACAACAAATTATTATGACTACAACAACTTTATTGCAATTCGAGAGATTTTTTTTGCCATAAAAAAATGAATGCAACCTTACGATGCATTCATTCATCCAAATGATTTTACAAGAGCAATTAGAACTGTATGGATCCTCCTTCGGAGGATGACATGCTCGCGACTCTCGGCTTATATCAACTCCTCAGTAGTGATTTTTTCGTCGTGTTCGGGTTCTTGATAGCGGATTTCCGGCACCTGAACTTGGTTCTGGAAATAAGCCTTATGCGCAGCAATCACTTTTTCGCGAGCAAACGCGGCATCCTTCCATTCGCCAATCTGCACGTCCTTGCCTTCCAGTTCCTTGTAGTTCTGGAAGAAATTTTTCGTGATGCGGAGGAACATCTGGTCAACATCGCTAATGTCGCAGAACGGACGCGGGTTGAACGTCGGAACGCCAAGAACCTTATAGTCTTTCTTGCCACCGTCGGTCATATCAAGCGCACCAATGACGCGGCAAGTGCAAACCGTACCCGTAATCATCGACGCGGGGCTGTAAATGAGCATATCCAAAGCATCGCCATCATCAGCCTTGGTGCTCGGGATAAAACCATACGTGCAGGGGTAACTCATGGAGCTCAAAAGGCAACGATCGAGACGGAACACATGCAAGCGTTCGTCGTATTCGTACTTCAAATTCGTGTCTTTGCCGATTTCCACGACGCAATCCACTTCGTAAGGATACTTGCGTCCAATAGGAAGATCCAGATAATTAATTGCCATTTGTTCTCCGTAGGCCCACGTTGAGCCTCATTTTTTCGATTTTCAAATTAGTAACTTAAATTTAACTTTTATTTACATGAAATTCAAGGGGGGACCGTAGCGCACATCACCTACCGCGCCAGCGTTGCGTTGTCGTTTTTCCGGTAAATCCCCAGGAGAACTTAGGTTCACCCTTATCTGGGCTATAACCGATTTCAAGGCGAATTCGGTCGAGCGCCGGAAGCACGATATGGATACCTCCATAAACGGCTCCTTCATAGTTCTTCCAGCCGGGCGCACCCTTGTCCCAAAGAACGCTGCCGTCAAGACCAGCCACCAACTGGATTCCGTAAAAGAAGTTGACGCCACACAGCGATGCGGAACGGCGTTCCAGCAAAATAAAACGTTCCTCGAGAGTCAAGAGCATTTCATGAACTCCCAGGTGCTGCGCATCCGGTTTGTTAAGACCGCGGAAAGAGTTTGTTCCGCCGTGATAGAAATAATCGTAACGTTTCACTTCGCCCGGACGCAAGCGAACCAGCGCAGACGCTCCAGTAACAAAACGACCCAACGTATAATAAGCACGAGCATCTTCCAAAAACTCGACATAGTTTTCACCTCGGGTTCCACCGACACCCACATGCGTCAAGGCACTTTCGAAATAAATCCCTTTGCGCGAGTCCAGTTCGCTGTCACGGAAATCAACAGCGAAACCCAGTCCAAATTCCGGCAAAACGCCCGGACCATCTTCAAGATAACGGTAAACAACCTTTCCAAGAAGCGAAAAATGCGAAAGCAGACTCCAGCTTACATCCAAACTAACCAGCCAGGATGCATCCCGGAACCCACGGATATCATCCCAACTGTCAGTCCTTATAAGATCAATATTCCAAGCCAGCGGAATCCCGAACAGGTAAGGCGAATTCGCATAAAAAGCGTATTCGTTTTTTTCAAAGAAAGGATCTACCGCCGTGCGGTAATGCGCCTCGGCACGAATATCTTCACCAAGGATATTCAAGTTAGCAAGCGCAAGTCCAAGCATCAGACCATCGCGATCGGTCGTTTTGCTGTCCGGCGACGGAATCCAGCGGAAAATTTCCTTGAGGTGGTAAGTTACTTTAGACGAGTTTTGCGACTCCGCCGGCTCGCAAGTTACCGAAACTTCGGTGAAAAGGTCCAAGTCCTGCAAGCGCAGTTTCTCGGTCTCAAAAGTTTTCTGCGAAAAGGCGCCACCCGCTTTATGCAAAAGTTCACGCCACACAACATGCGGTTTCGTGTATTCCAGCCCTTCAAGTTCAATGGATGCAATAGAGGTTCCATCGATACACTGGGAATAGGCCAAAGACACGAGGCCCAAAAGCAATAAGGACATCAAAAAGTTTTTCACGAACCAAAGATACAAAAGGCGTCCTATGTTCATTTAGACGAACTCAACAATAAACCGAAAAATTGCTATATTTGAGGCACCAAATTGAGGTGATTATGTCAGACTTTTTCTCGAACTATTGGCCGTACCTGTTAATCCTGGTCGTGGTCATTTTAGCATTTTTTGCCCTTCGTGGTGTTTTTAAGGGGTTGAAGGCCAAAAGCCCGTTCAATATGGAAAACATCCGTAAGAGCACCGAACCCAACTTCCTTGCCCTCCAGCAGAAGTCCAAGGCTTTGCTCGCCGACGCCGACATGATTTGCGAAATCAAGCCGGGTAGCGACCAGGTGATTCCCAAGAAAGAAGACATCAAGTTTTTCCGTCGCGCCGTTTCGCAGAAGTTCAAGCTTGCCGTGTTCCAGGTTCCGGGCACCAACAAGGTTGTATTCTTCTTCTGCAAGACCGAAGCCGGTATCAAGAGGAGACTCCAGAACTTGGTCATCAACCAGAAGTTCCGCGAAGGCAAGCCGCCTTACATCGACGATGCTACTGGCGAAAAGTTGAGATATCCGAAGGCTTAATTAGTAGGAAGAAACGCCAATCGTCATCCAGTTTATTTTGCCCCGGTCAAAGTACCGGGGTCTGTTATTTAAAGAGAAACATATAAAACATGCGAACGTACAAAGACCTGGCCATAGCCGAAGAAGAACAGAAGCTAGTCAACGCTATCGAGACTTCGAGGAACTTGCTTGTCGAAGCTCCGACCGGTAGCGGTAAATCATTGTTCATTCCATGGTTCTTGAGCAGGCACTTTAGTGGCCGCATTGTCGTTTTGCAGCCACGCAGGATTGCGGCCCTCGCCCTCGCCCAGTATTCAGCAAAGTTGCACAACGAACCTTGCGGAAAGACGGTCGGTTACCAGTTCAGGCAAGACAGTTGCAAGTCCAGCGAGACCCGTATTTTGTTCCAAACTTACGGAAATTTTTTGCAGGAACTTTTGCATGGGAAACTCGATGCGGACTGGGTGGTGTTTGACGAATACCACGAACGCAAGGCGGACATGGATCTGCTCTTTGCGTATTTTAACGGAAGATTCCCGCTCAAGGCGGGAATGACACCTCCAAGAATTGCAGTGATGTCAGCGGCGTTGAATCGAGATGAACTCGAAAGCGCCCTCGGTGTGAAATGTCTGCAACTCGGACATCCGCTTTACCCTGTACAAATCATACATCAAAAACCGGCCACAGGCACAAACACAAGCGCAGGCCAAGGAATCGAAAACGAAGTTGTCCGAGCTTTGCGAACGCTGTACCGCAACAACATTTGGCAAACGACTCTCGTCTTTTTGCCGGGCAAAGCAGAAATCGCAAGATGCCACACGGCAGCAAGCGAAGCTCTAGGAGCGAACGTCGCCGAATTCCTGGAACTGTACGGTGGTCAAGACCGCGAAACGCAAGACCGCATTTTCGAAGAAACGGAACGGCCAAGAGTCATCTTCACGACGAACATCGCGGAAACATCCATCACAGTGCCGAACGTCACGGGTGTTGTCGATAGCGGTATCGAACGCGTCAGCGAATATGACGATGCAGAAAAAGTGAACGTACTGCGCACACAGCCAATTTCAATGCAAAACGCCATCCAACGCAGTGGCCGCAGCGGCCGAACGCAAAACGGTTGCGCCATCCGCCTTTGGACAGAAGATGCCGAAAAGCACATGCCACAAGGAATCGTGCCCGAAATTTTGCAAATCGAGCCTTCGGAACTTTTGTTGCAAAAAGCGATGCTTGAGCGTTTAGACGAGAGGAGATTCCCGGTCGGAGCCGGGAATGACAAGCATGTTTTTACAGCGAGAACGCTAGAACACAGTACTTTTACCATCATTCTGCCCACGGCGATTCCCGAGGCTCGCGAAAAGGTCGCAACAGCAATGCTCGAAAACTTCGGCATGCTCAAGGACGGTCGCATCACGGAACTCGGCAAGCGAGCAATTCAAACACCGATTTCAAATATACCTTTAGCGCTTATTTTGGCAAAAGCGGGAAGCGCAGCAGAACTCCCCGACCTTTTGCTAGCCGCAATGGCATGGATTCATTCGGGTACAGAATTTGTTCAAAAATCAAAAGTTTCTTTAAACCTGCTCACGCTCGCCAGCGATACGCTTACAAAAGCCATCAATGTTCCGAGAGAAGTCTCGTTCACACTAAAGCAGCTACGGGATTTTCGCGGAACCCTAAAGGAGATGCCCGTTCAAGACGGGCATGACAATCGACGTCATTGCGAACCCCATAGGGGTGAAGCAATCCATGAAGTTGTCATTCGCAACCTATTAAGCGCATTTCCAGACAGGCTCGCAACGCCTAGCGGTAGCGTCTACAAGCTAAGTAACGGCAACACAATCCGATTGCAAGTTGCAGAACCGCCGTACGCATTGCTTGCCCTCACGATGTTGCGCACCAGTGGCGGAAGCAAATCAGAACTGCGCGTAAGCCTTTACGCTCCCGTCCCCGAAGAACTGCTTGGTGGCGAAAGCGAAAACGTTCGCTTTGAACTCTTGTGGCGAAGCGGACAAGAGCGATTCATCGGCGTCGAAATTCACGAAAGCAGCTCGCCAAGCGGAGATATCCGCGAAATAAGCCGCAAAGAAATTCTCCCGCAAGAAGCATCACCCAAAGTTCTCGAAAAGCTCAAGGAACTCACGGCTGACGCGTGGCGAGACAAGCTCGAAAAAGAAAATTGGACCGGTCGCTATCTCACCGAGAACATCCAGACACTATTGATCAAGATGCGTCTGGCTGCAAAACTTTATCCAGAATACGGTCTGCCGGAATTCAATGACGAAGACATGGAACTCATTTTAAATGAGCTCACCGACGGAATCTTTTTACTGCGAGACATCAACGAAGACCGTTACAGAAACATCGTCGAAGACTTTTTCGGCAAATCCATGTTGGCTTGGCTGCACAAAACATTCCCCGACCATTACGTTTTGCCGAACGGCAAACGCGCCCGCTACAGCTACCAGACCGTTGCCACCGCCGACGAACAGAGCAGCGGCAAGATCGTACAAAGCGCAGACGGCGTGCTCGTCGAAATTTCCGCCCGCATCGAAGACTTTATGCAACTCCGCGGAGAGCATAAAATCGCCGACGGCAAGCTCAAAGTGCGTTACGACATTCTAGCGCCAAACTTCCGCACAATTCAAAAGACGTGGGACCTGACAAGCTTTTGGCAGAACACCTACGCCGAAGTCCGCAAGGAACTCCGTGGACGCTATCCAAAACATCCGTGGCCAGAAGCCGTAATTACGAATTAAGAATTACTTCACCGCGTACACGGCGAGGGTCTTACTGTATTCGAAACCTACAACTAAGAGCGGTTCGCCACTAGGACTCTTTTCTGCAGGGATAAACAGGATTCCTTCAGGACCTCTATCCTTCGGATCCAAATAAAAATCGACGATTTCAGGGGCACTTCCGTTTTCGATGCCTGTAATATCAAACACGGCAATACCACTTGTACGTTCAAGCCCGGCAAAAGCATAACGCTTTTCACCCACGATACCCGTAGTCACGTTTTCCGGTTCGCAACCTTTGTCTTCACTGCGGGCATCCACCTTCACTTTACCCTTCTTGGAATTCCAGTTAAAGTAGCTCGGAATCAATTTTGCAGCAGTCTGCTCAAAAACATCCCCGGAATCCCACATCAGATGGCCGTTTTCACCATCAAAGATGCTGATCGAACGCGATCCAAAACTATAAACGTAGGGGCACTTGCCATTTGCCGTCTTGTCCGGTGCCGTATTGCAGCGTTCCAGATTGCTCACGGAAATATTCTTCACATCTTCCAGCACTTCCGGCGTAAACACGCTTGAATCAAGCACGCCCTGCTGCATAAGCATCATCGGAGTAGTTACATCCGTCCAGGCCTTGTAATCGTTGACCGGAGCGCCTTCGTTTGCCGTCAGCACAAACGTCTTGCCATTCACAGAAAACGCCGAAATACCATCCGGTTGACGCAAGCCGCGCAACGGATAATTCTTGATTTCGATAGTCTTGTTCTTCTTGATGTCGAGGCCAAAACCAGACATGGAATGATCGACAAATCCAAGCGGGAACACATTCGTGATTTTCTTCGCAACCACATCAAACTTGGCAAGCGCATTGTTCTCTTGCAGGCTCACCCACGCCGTTTTGGAATCTTCGGATACTGTAATGTATTCCGGTTCCAACGACTGCACAAAGTTTTTCACGCCCGTCTTGCGGACACCCGATGCCATCAAAGCCAGCGTATCGAGGTCATTAAAGCCAGCCACCATTTTCTGCGGTTTCGTCCATGCCTTCGCGATATTCGTGGCCGAAGCGTCAATCGACAACACGCCAACGCCGCCTTCCGGGTCTTCAGAGAACGTCTCGTCCGGAGAGCCTTCGCATGCGACAAGCAAATTCAATCCATCGGGAGTGAACGTAATCATGTCCGGCATATAGCACAGTTCGTGCAAACCAAGGACTTCGAGCTTTTTGTTATAGCGCATCACCTGCACATGGCCCATTTTCCATTCCGGATTATTGAGCAAGCTCACCGCCACAAGGTCGCCATGAACCGTAACGCTGGAAGCGCCCCCCGGCAGCTTCATTTCGCTCACCTTTTTCGGATTCGCCGGATCAGCGAGGCTAACCACTTCGAGGACGTTTTCGCCACCAACGACAAACAGCACTTTCTTTTCGGGCATGAACGCCGAAATTTCAGCCGTCGTCATCGGAATCGAGGCAATCTGCTTTAACGCAGTCCCTTTCTGGAACGGCCCCGACGGAACATCCGCTTTTTTGGCAAACGAAAGTCCCGCGCCCAAAAGCAGACTCAATGCAAATACAGTTTTTTTCATATCAATCCCATCCCATAAATTAATCAATAATAAGCCACATGATAAGCATTCCTAGCCCAAAACTTGCTGCCATGGAGGCACCCGTCATCATGCGGTCGGAATCCTTTTGTTCTTTTTCGGAATTCTCTTTGGCCTTCTGCTTTTCAGCCTGTTCCTGGCTCGCCTCCATTGCAATCCCTAGAGCCTTGGCGCAAGTTTCGTTGTTCTTCTTGAGCGTGTTGTAGCTCTGTTCCCAGTTTTCGCACTTGGCCTTTTCGATTTCGAGTTCGGAGCGCAGCGACTGCTTTTCAACAGTGCAGGCACTATCGCGAACCGCCATCACGCTATCGCGCACGGCAAGTTCAGCAACGAGTTCCGCATTTGCGGTGCCCGCAGCGTTAGAAGACGGCTCCGCAGCAAAGCCCCACCCGGCAAAGGCAAGGACAAGCAAAGCGGACACAGCCCAAGACTTCATAAAAGAAGAAGAAACCATACAACCTCTATTACATTTGAGCGTAAATACGCAGCCAGCCCTCTTCAGGGATTTGCGCACCCATCACCTGGACCACTTCGTTCGAGACGATACTACCAAGGTTGCCCGAGCGTTCCATGTCCCAGCCGTTCATGTAGCCGTACAGGAATCCCGATGCCCACAAGTCGCCAGCACCCGTCGTATCAATAGCCTTTGCGGCCCCTGCCGACACGCGAGTGACCACGCCATCCTTAGCAATCAAGGCACCGCGTTTGCCAATCTTCACGACAGCGACCTTCGCCTTTTTCGCCAGGACTTCGAGAGCGGCTTCTTCCTTCACGCCAGCGTAAGCAAAAGCTTCGTCTTCGTTCGCGATGATAATATCAATCATCTTGTTTTCGAAAAGTTCGTCGAAGAGCTTGCGGCAAGCTTCAACCACGCCGAACGAGCTAAAGTCAAGAGCCGTTTCGACACCGAGGCTGCGAGCCAACGTGAACGCCTTCTTGAAGCATTCACCGTTAAAAGCACGGTAACCTTCGGCATAAAGGAGTCCCACATCTTCGTAAAGGGCCTGCGTAAAATCGTCCGAGCCAAGGAAATCAGAAGCTCCCAAATACGTCCACATCGAACGCTGGGCGTCCGGAGTCACTGCGGAGAACACGCAGCCCGTCGCAACGCTGGAAAGGCCAAGTTTCGATTCCACACCGTTATTCTTCAAGTGTTCCTGGAAGAGCTTACCGAGTTCATCATCGCCAATCTTGCTGATAAACGCCGCCCTGCCATGCAAACGGGAAAGGCCGACCATCGTATTGCAAGTCGAACCGCCTGGAACACGAATCGGATTGTCAAGCGCACCAAGGAACTTTTCCATCTGCGGCCAGTCGACCATGTTCATGCCGCCCTTCTGCACGCCCTGAGCGGCAATCCATTCATCACTCACATTAGCCAAAATATCGACAAGGGCTGCGCCCATACCAAGAACTTTCTTCATTACATTCCTCCGCGACGGCGACGCAACTTGTCACCCGCTTTCAATAAAAATTCACGTTCCGATTCACTCAAGGACTGGATGCCTTCGCGCTCCACCTTCTTGAGAATATCGTCCATACGTTTCCGTTCATCGACGTAGAACACTTCACCTTCGAGAACTTCCGGTTCTTCGGCATTCTCGTTTTCATAGGAGCGCTCGCCCGAAGAACGACCAAACTTTTCTGCATTGCGAGAAAACAGGCGGGAAAAAGCCGAAAGCGGAGATTTCGAACCGCTCTGATAAAACGACATGTAAAGGAAACCGGCCACGACGCCACCCAAGTGGGCAAAATGCGCAATGGTATCCCCCGAATTCGCAAAGAGAACGTCGAGAGCAATCATCACCCACATCGCATGCTTGATTCTCATCGGGATGACAAAGAACATCAGAATCATGCGATCCGGGAAAAACTTGTAATAGGCGACAAATACACCCATCAAGGCACCCGACGCACCGATAATCGGGTTATTGGTCAGGCCGAGCAGGCACATTCCAAAACTGAACAACGCCGCAAAAATGCCACAGAAAAAGTACATCGAAACAAAGTGGCGCATCCCCATCCATTCCGCGACTTCGGACCCGAACATCCAGAGCATGAGCATGTTGAAGAAGAAATGCATAAAGTCCACATGGATGAACATGTACGTCACGTAACGCCAAAGTTCCAGCGGACTCGTCGGGAAAAACGCTCCAAAGTAAAGGACGTATTCACGCAAACTGCCGTAACCGACTCCAGGCATATTCAAATGAAGCCCAAGGAACGACCCCAAAACAAGGACAACGGCAAAAACGATTGCGTTAGCAAGCAACAAAACCTGCAAAGCCTTGGGCAAATACTTAAACGGTCTCATAAACCTTCCTAAAATCTTTTAAAAGCATTGGGAGCATATTTTGGGGCACGAACTTCGAAAGGAGAACCTTCTGTTCTGCGCCCCCCTTGCCACACCCGCACTTGAGGAGTTCGCGGACAACGGAGCTGCTCACCGCAAGATGTTCCTGAGCGCTCATCAAAAAAACTGTTTCGACATCGCCACAAAGGACCTTGTTGTTCCAAGCGACCGCCTGTTCCGCATCCAAGTCTGATGCGTTGCGGATTCCGCGCACCAGGTAACGTGCATTCACGGATTTCATGAAATCAACAGTCAGACCGCCATAAACTGCAACCGACACATTCGGAATTCCGGAGACAGCCTCCTCCACCATCGCCTTGCGAGTCTCGGCGTCAAACAAGTTCTTCTTGTTTGCGTTCTGCGCGACAAGGACGATCAAAGATTCAAAAATCTGGGCGGCACGGTTTACAAGGTCGAGGTGTCCGACTGTAAACGGATCGAAGGAACCAGCAAACACAGCCACACGGCGTTTGCCATCTTTCACATCGCAAACGTCCTTCACAGCAGGCCTTTGTTTTTTTGATTTCCACACCATGTGGTATAATTTACAAAAAAACGTCCATGTTAATCATGGACGTTTGTTGTTTTTGACGTCAAGCAGAGCAAAGCGATGCATCCAGTCGCAGTTCAGGATGACGCAACTGCTGCCGCACTGGATCCTATCGGTCGCAAGCTCCCTCCAGGATGACAGCACTACTTCGCTTTCTTTCCGTAGTAGGCACCGCGGGCGTTCGGCTTTTCGCCGTTCACACGGCGGCCCTTGAGGTCGAATTTGCCACGGTCATAGTTCATCTTGATCTCGCCCGTGCGGGTATTGAAATGCCCTATGACAGTCGTATGTTCTTCGTTATCATCGTCACCATCAATAACGATGCTCATGAGTTCAGGCAATTCCTCCGGCACGACAGTCGGACGTTTCACGTAAGCGCCGTTCGCACGCGCAAGTTGCGCAGCCTTCTTCGGAAGTTCCGCCTTGACAAGATAAGCGCGCATCGGACGAATCCAAGCGCCAACACCAACCTTCACGAAATCGCCAACCTTAATGTTGTTTGTTAAAGAAGCGCTTGCCGCAAAACCGTAGGCGTACCCCAGTTCCGGATCACCCGTCACCCACTTCTTGTACTGCCATGTGCCACGGAAAGTCCAACCATCAAGCGTAACTGAAGGATCTGTAGTCTTCTTGATTGTCACAGCTCCGTTAACCTTAAGCGCCACAGTTTCGTCGTCCTTGGACGTTGCATCACCCATCTGCACCAAATACGGAGTATTCGCACTCAATTTTTCATCAGGATACTGCTTATAATTGCCTTTAGCATCCTTTATGTTGTTCGCAACAACCCACTTTTCTTTAGCCCACACGACCTTCATCCTAATAGAAGAATTATCTTTAATACCATTATAACGGAGCACGGCATCAGGACCTTCAATGTTGGCTGTATTCACATCGAACGGCAACAATATTGTCGAGTAAGCATTTGCCGGGAAGCTACGGCTATAGAGGACAGCATCGACATCGATATCGTCTGTGATACTGACGGCATCAGTGCCATCGTAAGCACCATCAATCACACCCATTTTTTCACAACCATTACACAATTCCTTGAAAGTATCACCCTTGATATAAGCAACACTCACAGCTCCGAAGGCTGTTTTCACCTTCGTTACCAACAAGTTGATTCCAGCCGCATTGCCTGCATCATCCGAAACAAGGCTCACTACAGCCACCTGTGATACCGTCTGCGGTTCAATATCCACTTTCGTACCGAAAGGAGAACCGTCATTTTCATACAAAACATCCAAAGGCACCGGATAAGGCGTTCCCTCTTTTGGAGTGAGCATCATTGCGTTCTTAATCTTGAAAACGTCACCTTTCATCAAAGTAGCCTCACCCGCTACGTTCAACGTCCAGCCATCCGTAGGAATTAGTTCAAGCGTTCCGCTTGCGCCATTGCTGTAATTGAAGGTCTTGCCGCCGTCATCATAGACCTTGAAGCTTGCAACATTTTCAGGAATATGAACCTCAACAGTCCTGTTCTTCGGCATGTTCACATAGAGGTCACTCAACTTAGTGAACACAGGCGTCACCGTCACAGCAGAACTCGGCATGATGAACTTAGCCGTATTGGTATTGGAATACCAGTGGACGTTGTCCATATAGCTTATCGGCTTGCCGTCTGGATCAAAGGAGGACACCAGCTTGACCGTTTTTCCATCCAAATCCTTAATTACGACTCCATCGAACAGGTAACCCTCATCCGGCGTAGCCGTCAAAGTGACCGTTTCACCCAGAGAGGCAATATCCTTATCACTCGTCATGGTTCCATGCGAATCGTCCTCGTTCACGATAGTAATAGCTTTGGGAATAGGCACCATCGTCACAAGCAAATCAAGACCGTCTTTTACTCCAGAACCATCCGTAGTGAAGTGAAGCATCAAGCTTTGTCCCTTGCTATGGACATTTGTTAAAGTTGCTGTATTACTTATGGCGTTGAAATACAATATAGGTGAATTTATACTTGGACCATCATAAACAGTAAAATTATCAGAAACAACGCCCGAAGGACTTAAACCTGTCACACGAACCGTTCCATTCAGTACTAACAAATAGCCTTCCGGAGCCATAAGCACAAGTGAGCCTGCGCTATTGTTACTGTAATTACCCGACTCTCCACCATCATCATATACTTTGAAAGATGTTACTCCTAATGGAACCGTTACATTCACAGTTCCCGTTTTCGGCATATTCACGTAAAGATTGTTCACCGCGGAGAACTTCGGCGTAACTGTCACTGCACTTGCCGGCATGTCGAACGAGACGACATTTTCAGAGACACCGGAATACCAATGAATATCCTCGCTCAGAGTCTCAATTTCACCATAGTTATCCTCAACAGAGACTCCATCAAACAGGTAGCCATCCGCAGGCGTTGCCGTAAGCGTGACCGTTTCGTCCAGCGTTGCAAATTCCTTGTCGCTTGTCATGGTACCTTGCGAATTGTCGTTCACAATAGTAATAGCATAGGAAACAGGTACTACAGAGACCTTCAAATTGAGACCAGAATATGCGCCCGAACCATTCGACTTGAAACGGAACGTCAAACTGCGACCAGAACTAGTTTTTGTGGGGATACTGTATGCCAAGCCACTTGTCGTACTGGATCCACCAAACAACTTGGTTGCACTTGTAGATGTTCCATCAAAGATATAGAGCGAGTCCCCTCCCTTATCCAACGTCATCGAACCAGTCACCATCAAATAAAAACCATCTGGGGCAGTAAGAGTCAAAATATCGTTGCTATTATTTTCATAAGCACCATTCTTGCCACCGTTATCGTACAAATTGAACGACTTGACTTTGCTCGGAATATAGATTTTGCTATTGCCGTTCTTGAGCATATCGAGATGGAGGCCGCCCTCAGCCGTGAAATCGGTAGCCCACGTTGGAGTTACAGTCACGTTACTTGCAGGCATAGTGAACCTTGCGCGGTCAAATGTATAAGTGGTCACCTTAACCGATTTATTATTCTTATCTACAACACTCACGTTACTGAACAAGTCTGAACCGGTCAAATAAATCTCGGCACCAAGCGTATCTTTCTCCTTGACATTAAGTGTTTTTCCTGAATTCTGATTCACGGTTATCGTGTATTTTATCTTTTCAAGCGTCACAACGAGGAAAAGACCGCCATAATTATAAGAGCCATCAGACTTGAATCGAATCGTCATATATCTATCAGAACTCGCAAGAGGGCCAACATCTATTGAAGATTCCTCATCTTTTTTATTAGCAGAACCAGTCATTGAAAGCAAATTCTGCGCTTTGGTACTATTTCCATCATAGACATACAAATATTCCCAACCATTATTTTCCATATTTACAGAACCAGTCAGAATCATTCGATATCCTTCAGGTGCCGCAAGAGTCAAGGTATCTTCACTATTTGGTTCATAGGAACCATCCCTGCCACCATTATCATAGACATTAAACGACTTGACTCCAGAAGGAATACTTGCAGCGAAATTCATATTTTTCCGCATATCGAGATGTAGGCCATCTGCAGCGGTAAGGTTATTCGTAAATGTCGGCGTGATAATCAAATCCTTCGCTGGCATAACGAGTTCAGAAACGCTAAACGAATACTGCGAAATCTTAACACTATTGCCAGACAAATCTTTGGCAACAATGTCCTTCAGCATATACCCGCTATTAGCAGACGCAACAAAAGAAACCGTATCGCCTACATGGATTTTTGTTGTTTTGGAAGCCGAAACCTTTCCATTTGCTGCACTATTCACCTGAATAGCGTAGTCAAGCGGTATAACATTCACGGTCAAATCGAGACCATCATAAGAAAACTTATTTTCATTAGACTTGAAGACGAGCGTCAAGCTCTGCCCAGAGCTCTGGAATTGAGGTAACGTTGCAGTCTTGAGACCAGAGTATGTCGTGCATTCGCAGGTTTTTTCCAACAGCAAAGCCGTTGCCGTGGTACTATAGCCGTCATAAATGCTCAGGTTGTCGTTCGGGTTGCAGGTATAGATGTCCGTGAAGAAGTTCCAACTTGCAAAGCCGGCCAACATCGTCCCCGTCAACTGGAGGACATGGCCCACCGGCGCAGTCAACACAAGCGTATCATTGACCCCAATCATGTAGTCCCCGCTCTTGCCACCGTCATCATAAACCTTGAACGAGGTCACCCCCTTCGGGATGGCAAGCGTAGCTTTGTGCGAGGGGACCATGTTCACATACTTATTGCCATCGCTGTCATCGGCAAGGTCCAGGGCAAGCTTGTGCAACTTCACCGTCAAGACGAAGCCATCCGAGGCAACCCCCTTTTCGTTCGACTTGAAGATGAGCGTCAAGGTATTGCCTCGGCTAATAACCCTGTCCAACGATGTTTCCTTGGGTCCTTCGGAAGCCGAGCAATCGCTAGTCTTATTTTGCCACAACGCCGTGGCTGAGGAGCTAGCACCATCATACACGCTAAGGTTGTCTTTATCGTTGCAGGTATAATCATGTGGTGCGAAGAAGGCCTGGCTTTCATAGCCCGTCATTACGTTTCCTGTCAGATCGAACGCATAGCCCGACGGTGCAGACAGTACAAGCGTGTCGTTGAAGCCCTTCAAGTAGTCTCCATCCTTGCCGCCATTGTCATACACATTGAACGATTTCACCCCAGCCGGAATGGACAGCGATACCTTGTGATTGACAATCGTGTTCACGTACTTGTGGCCGTTGCCGTCATCTGCCAATTCAGGAGTGAGCTTACGCAGTTTCACCATCAAATCAAGGCCGGAAGCGGCTTCAGCACGCGTTCCCCCCGACTTAAAGTTTAGCGTCATGGTATTGCCTTTGCTAACAGCTGCAACCGAGACAGGAAGAAAAGAACCAGATGAAGCCGTACAGCCGATTTTACTCGAAAGCAACGATGCTGCAGCCGTATTCGTGCCATTATAGACGCTCAGGTAGTCATTCGCGCAAGTATAGGTATAGTCTTTGTCCGAGCGTTCCGTGTAAGCGGTCGATATATTTCCAGACATTTCAAAGAAATAGCCAGTCGGAGCAGTCAACACGAGCGTACCGTTACTGTTCATGCTGTACGATCCACTTTTGCCGCCGTCATCATAAACTTTGAACGATTTCACCCCATCCGGAATAGTTGCGTATACAGTTCCCGTAGTCGGCATATCAATGTAGAGGCCTCCATCAGCAGACCAATCGTTCGTATAGGTTGATGTAACCGTCGCATTAGTGGGAGGCATCTTGAACGAAGCCTTCTTGTTAGTGTACCAGCCACCACTAGCCTTGACCACATAATTGTTTTCGCCGACAACCTTAATATCGCTAACTAGGTAGCCGCTGGTATAGTCGTAGGTGTAATTAACCATCGAGCCATAATTGGCTTTTGTCGGAGACGATGACACGACGGAGCCTCCGTCATTCGTGTTCTTGTACGTAATCTGTTTTTCATAAGACATGACATTCACGGTCAAGTCGAGACCCGACGAGTTGCCACCATATTCATCCGAATTGAAGTAAAGCGTCAAGCTCTGACCGCTGCTGTAAACAAAGCCTAAATCTTTGGAGGAGCCACTCAATTTATCCACCAATTTGGTCTTGGTGGTATCTGTACCATCGCAGACAGTCAGGTAATCCTGTATAGTATATAAGCTATACAAATTCACACTTCCTGACAACTGAAGGTAATAGCCACTTGGCGCCGTAAGCACCAAAGTTCCGGAACTATTGTTGCTGTAGTTACCGTTTTTGCCGCCGTCGTCATAAATTTTGAACGACTGTACCCCAGCCGGGAGGGTCGCAGTAATCTTTCCCGTCGTTGGCATATTGACATAAAGCCCTCCCTCGACAGTCCAATCATTCGTAAATGAAGGAGTCACAGTCACATCGCCAATCGGCATCGTAAAGGTAAAAGTCTTGGTCAAAAAGCCATTTTCGCCAGAAATAGTCGAACCACTAACGCTAGAACCTTTGTATAGATATCCACTAGTGGTATTTACCGTCATGGTAACAGTTGCGCCAACCTTTGCGGAACTAGCTCCCGTAACATACCCTCCAGTCACAGATTTCTTCGTGATACTATAAGTGTCTTTTACAAAAACCGGAGTCACTTCTACATCAGATGAAGGCATCGTAAATGTCACCTTGTTATCCTTTGTCGCGTTACCATAAGTGGTGACGCCATAACCAGTTGTTTTATTTACGACGCTAACGCTCTTTAACACATAACCGCTGTTGGGTTTCGCCGTCACAGTAACCGTAGAACGAGTTTCTGCAGAAGACACATCACTAGTGATGCGTCCATTCGGATCTGTGTTAAGAACCTTAACAGAATATACATTACCCACAGACGACACCGTTAAATCCAAGCCGGACGCGGTAATAAAGACATCTGAACGGAAATGAATCGTCATATATTCATTAGAACTTACACAATTAGAGGGAAGATCAACCTTTGTGGTACTACTTCCGCTTTTAGTGTATACCTTGCATATCAGCTTACCCAAAGCACTCTTTTCCCCCTCATAAATTTCTAAATAATCCAAAGTTCCGGTAGTAGAAGGTTCCGTTTCAACCGTTCCAGTTACTTTGAAATGAAAACCACTGGGCGTAGATAATGATAACCATCCATCAAAATTATTGGAATATGGATAATCTGGGCCACCATTATCATAAACCTTGAGTGTCTTTGTACCGCCCAGGAATAACGATCTTTCTCCATTAAACAAATCAAAACCATTTTTGGAACTTTCAGTTTTTACATCCACATAAACATCACTCGCAGGCATTACGAACTCATACAGACCTGTATCCGCATTCTTCTTAAATTCAACCAAGCCTCCACCATCGAGCCTTCTTACTTTTAGCCCCCACAGTTCGTCTTCTTTATAATTAGGATTGAGAACAAACGGAACCGTCATTCCTTCAGAGTAAGTTTGAGACTCTCCCTCAGACGCCCCAAACCAGTCATATGGATTATCAAACCAAACCATTCCACTTCCTTTAGCCTTGCGCAAAGGCACGAGTTCCACATTCATCATAACCCCAGGGCCAACAACACTACCATCTGTACGAAGCGAAACTACCATATGGTTGTCTGTCGTGTAAAACGGCCCAAATTCATTTTTACTGTTAACTCCAGTGCCACGAATATCTGCGATAAGTTGCGGGAACCACGATATACTAGACCCATTAAGAATACGAAGGGTATCATAAGTTTCGGCCATTACCCATCCCGATACCTTGAATCCATAACCTTCTAGACCATCAATTGTAAGATATCCACCACAATTATTGCTGTAGTTATTTCCAGAACCACCATCATCATAAATGACAAATGACGTCACAGGGTTATATTTATTGACAGAAACCGTTTTCGGGTCGGTGCAAGGTAAAGTAACCGCTTCTCCGTTACTGGAAAGGTCATAAGCCCATGCCGATTGAGTCATCAACACGGCGAACAAAATGAACAAAAGCATGTTCACTTTGGCAAGTTCAGCGAACTTTTCTGTGAACATACGCGAAAACACATGAATCTTCGATTTCATGTTTATCCTTCCTGATGATTTGGTGTTGTATGGAAATTTTTTGAAAAGCCTGTCCGTCCGAATTCTATAACCGAGAAACACGGAACTTGATAGCCGCGAAAGCAACGAAGTATGGAGACACCTTCAAACATTACACAAAACTTATAAAAAATTTATAAGGTTGTCAAAAATGTGATTTAAATCATACGAAAAACGGCAAAAACGTTGTGTAAAATTTTATTGACATTTATTTGAATATAATCAGCGACGACTCGCCGTAACGTCGAACTTGCCCCTGGAACTCGTCACCTGTAGCCCAGCCGGGCAATTTGCGGCTCGGAGCCTCGAAAACGGCGACTCCGCCGGGATTCAGCCACTCAATAAACGGACGCAAATCCGGGTAATCCATGTCCTTGAACGGAGGATCCGCATAAATCAAATCGAAGCCGCCGTCAGCACAAAGCACGTCCTTCTTGAGCGTCAGTACATTTGTCTCTAAAAGCTTAAGTTTGTCCGCAACGCCCATTGCCTTGTACGAGCGTTCGATCATCCGCGCCTGCGGACGAGCAAGTTCCACCGCCGTAACGCTCATGGCGCCACGGCTCACCGCTTCAAGCCCCATGATGCCACTCCCGGCAAACAGGTCCAGCATGCGGAAACCATCGACGCCCTGCAAAATGTTAAAGAGAGCTTCCCTTGTACGGGAAGCTGTCGGACGCGTTTTCATGGAATCCGGGGACTCAATATTGCGTCCCCGTAAAAAGCCACCAGTTATACGAATCGGCATACTAGCGAAGGACGAACATTTCGACGCGCATCGCCGTCTGCGGATTCTTCTTTGCGAACTTGATATCGGTCTTGGGAACTCCTATGCGAAGCGGAGATTCGGCAAACACGTTAAAGAAGTTCAGCAGGTCCGCAAAGTCGGCCGTCGATGTCACGTTGAACGCATAACGTTTATAGACACCGAAATCTTCGACAATCGGTTTTTCAAGTCCTTTCAGCGTGACCTTGTTCGAAGAGGCCAAAGCCTTGAACGCCTTGATTTCAGCAGCAACTTCAGCAGCAGGCACAAAGCTGCGCACAGCATCGAGACGCACCTGAGGAACGGAGAACTGGCCAAACGCAGCCACTTCGGTCGCCGCCTCGGAGGCAATCGGGGACTGGAACGACTTGCTGACCGCCTTGAGTCTATCCATAAGCGTATGCTGCGAAGATGCCTTTATGGCGACACCGCGCAGATAATAGTAATTCGGTGCCTGATAAACGCATTCCGAGAATCCGATATCATCCGGGACAGCCGTGTTGAGGAACGACAGGAACTGAGCCAACGACGTTTTCTGGAACGAGAGTTTTTCAAGCGGCAAGTAGCTATTGTAGTCCGTTCGTTTGTTGTTAAACAATGCTTGCGGATTAATTTCGCCCACAATGGCGTTCACAGGCATAGCCGCGCGCGCTTTCGCAATGGCATTTTGCTGTTCAGCGATTTCAGCGGCGGTCGGACCGGCAGAGGCCGTCGTAGCCGAGTTCTTCGCCCCAATCAGGTTGAGATAGGAATCCGGCAAGACACCATCCAACACCTCAGGAACGCCCTTGAAGCTCAGGAAGGCGCTAAAGATAACGAATGCAAACAAGGCCGCAAGAGCTGCAGTCAAATACTTTTTCTTGTGCTGACGTTCCACATCTGCCACGTTGGTCACGTGCAAATGCTGGGAAACGTTACCGGCGGTAGATTTTTCCGCTACCGCAATAAGGTTCATGTGAATCATACACCCTCCACCAAATTCAGAGCCGCACCAACAGCCCCGACGCAGCAAATCATGTCAACAGGGTTCACGCCTTCGTCAGACGGAAGCTGAGACAATGCCGTCATGAGAGAAACATTGTAGTCGCCCAACTTTTTCGTAAGGAGATCGGCAAAGTGTTCGTTCGAAGCCATTTCACCGCAGAGACGGACATCGGTCACGCCCTTGATAGAATTCTCCGTTTCGGCAAGCTTCATCTGTTCGACAATTTCATTGGCAAGAATCGGATAAGCGGTATCTTCGGTTTTTCCGACCATCGAAAGAGTAGAAACGCAGCGTAACGCCAAAAGCTCGTCACGGCGCATCCACATCAACGTCACGCCGGAGAAGTCTGCCTTCACGATACACACGGCGTCCTTGATCTTTTCGCCCACGTCCATCACGTTCATGAGAGAAAGCACATCAACTTCCATGCACTTCGGAGAGAGCACGCGGGAACGGAAACCCTTGCGCAAGGCATCGACCCACTCCTTGCGGACTGCCATCACAAGTTCGTTATAACCCAGAGAGTCATCGCCGCTCAACGTCTTGGAATCGACTACATAGGCACCGACTTCCGCATTGGTAAACAATTCGAGATACCAAGTCAAATACTGGTCCTTGCTCGAGACAGCCTCTGGCGGAACATAGACCTTGCGGATAATCGACATCGTCGCAGGCATCGTCACCGAAGTCGCCTCGATATTTTCAATATTGTTTTCATCGATCCATTGCTGGAGCGTATTTTCGAAAAGGAATATATCGTAAATGGGGTTGCACTCCGTCGGAAGGACGGCGGTTTTAAGAACCACTTTTTCAGATGGATCTACGAGGGCCACCTTCATGGAGGTGTCACTCACTTCAATGCCTAGATATAACTTCTTACCACTCATAAATAACACTTATGTAAAGTTTTATATCCTAAAACTAATCAAAAATTATGAATTGTAACATCATTTCAAGCTTTTTCTTTCCAATTCCATGCACTTTTTTGAGGTCTGAAGCCCCTTTAAACGGCCCAAATGTGTTCCTGTGCACAATAATTTTCTCCGCAAGCTTGGGTCCGACCCCTTTCAGGGCACACAAGTCTTCGGCACTCGCCGTATTGACGTGAAGCGGGAACGAGACCGTTTTTTTCGTTTTTTGGGGGAATTTTTCCGTCGTGGCAACGCCTGCGGAGTCACTTACTTTGTCTAAAGTCATAGCAAAACCCGCTACAGAATCCGCCCCCGCAACCACAGGCAACGACGCGATTTCAGGAGCAGGCGGAGACGAATTCGCGACCACGACAGCATCGCCGACCTCGAACGATTCGATGGACGGGAGCCCCCATGGGAGATAGCGAAAAACAAGACCGATTGTAAAGAGGATTATTGCGAGTTTGAGGATTCTTTTTTCAGATGCGTTCATACCTTTTCATAAAGGTTCATCTAGATAAAGGATTTAGCAAACGATCTAGCAAAATATTCTCGACGTGTGTCGCGTCCGAAGGGACGTCCACCGAGATGCTCGGGTAAGCGCTCTGGACTATGCGGATGGGGCGACGCCCAAGGATTCGCATCTGTTCCAGCGAACGCTCCAGCTCTACTTGACTCTGCGGAAGCGAGGCAAACTCGTCGCGGGCTTCGCGGGAGTATGCGTAGATGCCCTGGTGCTGGAACCAGCGGCTCGCTTCTGTAGGTGGCACCGACCTTGTAAAGTCGATAGCCTCGCCGTCGCGAACGAGCACTTTCACGACGGTTTTAAGTTCAGCTTCTGCAGGGTTCAGCGGGCATGCCACCGTCACCCAGCAGTCGGGATGCTCCGAAAGGTCTTTAGCGACATCGCGGAGCACCGAAGGTTCCACAAGCGGTTCATCGCCCTGAAGATTCACGACCAAATCGAGACCGAGCTTTTTTGCAGCCTCAGCTACGCGGTCGGAACCTGTAGCGCATTCGCCCGTCATCACGCAGTCAAAGCCTGCCGCCGTGACAACCGTCTCGATTGCCGGAGAATCCGTAGCACATACGATATGCTCGAAGCAACCGGCAAGCAGCGCCCGCTCCATCGTACGCACAATCATTTCCTTGCCGTTGAGCTTCAGGAGAGGCTTCCCGGGGAAACGAGACGAGCCCATGCGGGCGGGAACAATGCAACTGACCATGTTCAAAGCGAAATGCGTAACGAGATGCGCGGAAACGCGAATCGCGTAGACTACATCACCTTCGGGATGGCGAAGTGGTCATTTTCGACCGCCGGAGCGTTCGCAAAAGCCTGTTCGAGCGTAAAGCCCTGCACCGGCACGTCTTCGCGGAGGATGGTCGCGCCGTTTTCGACAGCGGTCATCGGTTCCACGTTCGAAAGGTCCAAAGCCTTCAATGCTTCGAGATGGTCGAGCATCTTGTCCAAGTGCCCCTTAACAGCCGGGATATCCTCTTCTGCGATACTCAGGCGAGAAAGCTTCGCCAACTTCATAACTTCTTCACGTTCAAGCATAAAAACCTCTTTTTACAGGATGTAAGATAGAATTTTTTAGTAGGAAGTAGGAGGTAGACAGTAAGAAGTGGTTAGAAAACAGCGGCAGAGCCGCTACCCTATCACTTCCAAGGCGGCGTACTTGAGGATAATAGTGCGGTTCATATTGTCGCGGTCGAAGCGCACATCGACTCGGGCGTTGTCGCCACTGCCGTAAGCCTTGACGATGACGCCGTTTCCGTACTTGGAATGACGAACGCGTGCACCGACGTGGTACGGATTCTGGTTCGTATCCTGGCTGTATTCATCATAGACGACACGAGGACCGCTCGGGACTGTTTGCTTTACGGGCGTGACTTTTACCGGATTACGATAGACGATATGCTTGTCGTTTTTCTTGATGGAGGCCGGAACCGACGCCGGACGTGAGCCGTATGAACCGTAAGAACCGCCACCGTATGAGCTGCCGGAACCGCTCCCATAACTGCCGCGAGAACCGTAATTCGACGAGCCATACGATCCATAAGACGGCTTGGAGCGAGTATTGCCTACAAAATCAGGGACCGATGGACGAGTATTCAAACACGGCGTAAAGTCAACGACCGACGGATCCAATTCCTTGAGGAACCTGGATGGCGCAAACGGTCGAATGTTGCCCTGGAAGAACCTGCGTTCGGCATGGTACAGATAAAGTTTTTTCTCGGCACGGGTACAGCCCACGTAGAACAGGCGGCGTTCTTCTTCCATCTGCTCGTTGATTTCGGCCATCGAAAGCATTGACGCGCCACGCACGAGCGGGAAGATTTCGTCATCGCAGCCCGCAATATGCACCGTATTGAATTCAAGGCCCTTCGCCATGTGAATCGTCATGAGCGTCACGAGGCCTTTCGACGTGTCGACTTTCTTGTCGCCATCCGTCAAAAGCGAAATATCTTGCAAGAACGCATCGAGCGTAGCGCCCGGATGGTCTTCGTCAAATTCGCGGATAGCGTTGATCATTTCATCCAAGTTCGCGATGCGTTCGTCCGCCGTGACTTCGTCTTCCTTGCGCAAGAATTCCTTGTAACCGGTATCTTTAATAATGTTTTCCGCAAGAATCGGGAGCGGAGTCTCGCCCGAATTCATCATCTCTTTCCAGCGCAGCACAAGATCCGTAAAAACCTTGAGCTTCGGAGCGCCGCGCCCCGTGCCGTTCGCTTCGGCCAAAAGATTGTCCCACAGCGAACCCTCGCCCGCTTTCACCTTGGCGAGCAAGCCTTCGACAGTCGTCTTGCCAATGGCACGCGGCGGCGTGTTAATCACACGCAAGTAGGCCGCATCGTCCTTTTCGTTCGCGAGCACGCGCAAGTAGGCAAGCACATCCTTGATTTCCTTGCGATCCCAGAACCTCGTGCCACCAAAAATCACCGATGGGATGCGCAAATCGTTGAGCGCCTTTTCAAGCACGCGTGACTGGGCGTTCGTGCGGTAGAAAACAGCCGTCTTGGCATAAAAATCAGGCCCAGCCTGCGCAATCGTCTTTGCGATGTTCGAAGCCTCGGAACGGTCATCCTCAAAATAACGCACGTGAATGAGCTCGCCCGCCTCTTCCTTGGAATAAACGACCTTCTGCATTTCAGCAGGGCGGACGTTATGCGCAATCACGGAACCCGCGCCCTTCACGATATTCGCGGTCGAGCGGTAATTGCGTTCAAGCTTTACAATCGTCACTGGGGCAAAATCGCGGTGGAAATTGCGGATAATCTTGATATTTGCGCCACGCCAGCCGTAAATGCTCTGGTCATCGTCGCCCACCACCGTTACGTTCTTCGTTTCCTTGTTGATGAGCAACTTCAAAAGTTCGTACTGGACATCGTTCGTATCCTGGTATTCATCCACGACAACGTACTGGAAACGCTGTCTTAGCTGTTCCGCCAAATTCGGCACCATCTGCAACATGCGAACCGTATTGAAAAGCAGGTCGTCAAAATCCATCGCATTCGATTCCGCGAGCTTTTTCTGGTAAGCCGCATAATAGCGGGCCTTGCGTTCTTCGTCGGCAAATTCGGCGTTCATCGCCGCAATTTCTGGCGTTTGCAAAGTCGCCTTGTTGTCCTTGTACAAAACCGTATTCTTGTAACGGGAAATTGCACCATGGATTTTTTTCAGTTCGTTGACATCGTAATCGTCGCCCAAGTCGTCCTTCAAGATTTCCTTGAGGATGCGCTTCTGGTCGTCGTCATCGTAAATGGAAAAGTTTGCGTCAAACCACTTGCCGCCAAGCGCCTTGATTACGGATTCCTTCGCCAAGCAAAGTTTCAAAAGCTTAAGGCAAACGGAGTGGAATGTGCCCATCCACTGAAAAGACTTGCGGCAATTCAAAAGTTTCTGGATACGGTCCTTCATTTCGCGGGCAGCCTTGTTCGTAAACGTCACCGCCAGCACGCGATTGGAGTCAATCTTGTGATACGAAACCAGATGTGCAATCTTGTAAGTAATGCAGCGCGTTTTTCCCGAACCTGCTCCGGCCAAAATCAACATCGGGCCGTCAATTTTCTTCGCGGCGGCCGCCTGTTCCGGGTTCAGTTCACGATCTAAAACACTACCATCAACAACATTACTTTCTTCAGCATCTACCATCTAGCACCTCTAGTCGATATACAGATGTGCAATATAGTAATTTAGATAGTGAACAAAAAAAGGAGATGCCCGATCAAGTCGGGCATGACAGGACGAAGAGTCCGGGATGACGTCTTTACCGTCATGCAGAGGCGAAGCCGATGCATCCAGTCACTGTTTTGGATGACGTTAGGATGACGAGTCTACTCGTCTGCAGTGGATGCACCGACAGCTTGTTCGAGCGTGGTGAGTCCTTGCAACGCCTTGTTGATACCGTCCATACGCAGCGTAATCATTTCGCAAGACTTGATGGCCTCGCGCTTGATTTCGTCACCGGAAGCACGCTTAATCACAAGGTTACGCACAGCTTCGTTCGGCACGAGGAACTCGTAAATACCGCAACGGCCCTTGAATCCCGAGCCATCGCACTTGGGGCAGCCCTTGCCATGATAGAACTGCATGTCCGGCGAGAGGTGAAGCTCTTCGCGAAGTTCCGGCGAGATGTCGACCGGTTCCTTGCAGTTCTTGCAAATGCGGCGCACAAGTCGCTGGGCCAAGACGCCCTTGATAGCGGTCGAAACAAGGAACGGTTCCAGCCCCATTTCGAGCAAACGAGGGAAAGCACCAGCAGCATCATTCGTATGGAGCGTACTGAAGACCAAGTGACCCGTCAAAGCAGCTTCAATAGCCATCGTCGAGGTTTCTTGGTCACGCATTTCACCGATCATGATGACGTCCGGGTCCTGACGCAAGAGGGCGCGGATGCCCGCCGCGAACGTAAAGCCTGCGGCGTTGTTAATCTGTCCTTGGTTCACACCGTCAATATTCAATTCCACCGGGTCTTCCATCGTCGAGATGTTGATGGTGGAATCCAAAATTTCTCGAATAGAAGCGTAAAGCGTCGTAGATTTACCGGAACCCGTCGGGCCCGTCACCAGCACAATTCCGTTAGGAGCGTTAATCGCATCGATGAACTGCTTGAGCACGCGGGCGTCAAAGCCCATTTCACGTAGCGGGAACTGACCCGAGTTAGGGTCCAAAATACGCATAACGATTTTTTCGCAGACGCCTCGCTTACGGAGCGATATCGGGAACGAGCTCACACGAAGGTCAACTTCGGAGCCCTTGTAACGCACGGTAAAACGTCCGTCCAACGGTTTACGCTTTTCGGCGATGTCCATTTTAGACAAAAGCTTAATACGCGAAAGAATCTGCGGCATGAGTCGTGCGGGAATCGGGGACATCACTTGCAAGTCACCGTCAATGCGGTAACGCAGCTTGAGGAACGTCTCCTGCGGTTCCAAGTGAATATCAGATGCGTGGCGCGCAATCGCTTCGTGAATCAACGTCGTCACGATTTTCACCACCGCGCGGCCTTCTTCGTCCGTCAATTCCGGTTCGTCGTTCGCCCCCTGACCGCGTTCGACGGTTTCAAGTTCGTCATCCTTGTTTTCACCAATAAGTTCCGCAAGGGATTCTTCTGCCGGACCATGCCCAGCATAGAGAACATCAATAGTCTTCTTGATGTCCTGCTCGGACGCCATGACAACATCGACATTACGCTTGACCTTGAACTTGATGGAGTCCCTGAGGCGCACGTTTGTCGGGTCCGCCATCGCGACCACAAGCGCCTGGCGAGCATCCCTCGACACATAAAGCGGGACAATCTTGTAAGTCTTGCACTGATCTTCCGACAGGAACTCATAGACTTTTTCGTCCAACTTAATGGCATCCAATTTGACAAACGGGACTTCGAACTGGCAGCAAAGAATATCGGTGAGCTTTTTCTCGTCGATAAATCCCAATTCGATAAGCACGCGCCCAAGACGCTTGCCTCCGGACGTTTTCTGCTTTTCAAGAGCCTCGTTCAACTGATCCGGAGTAATGAAGCCCTGATCTATAAGCATTTCACCAATACGTTTCTTGGTGACGCTCTGCATCTGGACGCCAAGAATGTCCGTGAGCGCCTCTTGCTTGACCATCCCGGCCCTCACAAGAATCTGGGCAAGAGTAACCCTCTTTCCCAACTGCGCCTGGTACTTGACTTCTTCCTCGGCGTACCTTAACTGGTCTTCGTTAATCAAGTTGACGCGAACCAGTAATTGTCCTAAGCTGCTTGAATCCTTCATAGATGCGACCACGCTTGCGCGATTAAATTTATCCTGCCACCATCCGGTTTCCTCAGATATACGCCATTGCCTATATCCACGGAACCGATTTCGTGGACTCCTCCCTTTTGGGGTTCACTATCCAAATATATACTTTTTGTAAGATTCGAAGTAAAAAGAAGTTCGTATTCTTCCCCTCCATTTAACGCAAAATCAAGGGGAGATAGCCCAAAATACGTGCACATTTCCAAAACATCGGGGTCAATCGGCAGTTTTTTCTCGTCAATTTCGATGGAAACGCCCGACGAAAGTGCCAAATGGTTCGTTTCGGAGCTGAGTCCGTCGCTGATATCCATACAGGCGCCACGCACGCCGGCCTTCACCAGTCGCGCCCCCATGTCCTCGCAAATACTTGGAGAAAGGTGGTAATCGACCAACCTTGGGAAGCGTGCAGCCTCTTCCGGACGGTTCATCAGAATCCAAAGTCCCGCTGCGGACTTGCCAAGTGTCCCTGCCACATAGACACGGTCACCCGGTTTTGCGCCACAGCGAAGGAGAGTCGTTTCGCCATCCGTTGTTCCGAGGAGCGTTGTCGAAAACATTCCGACATCACCGACAACCGTATCTCCCCCAATCAATGTAACTCCTCTTCTCGCAAAGCCTTGCGCAAAAAATTTTGCAATTTGGTTTCGAGTTTCTTCACTCCAGTTTCGATTTACACAAAGTCCGAGCAACGCAATTTTGGGGCGACCACCCATCGAAGACACGTCTGATACGTTGGATACAATGTGCTTCTCGACCGCCTGTTCAGGACTAGACCAGTCCAACCGGAAGTGCACGTTTTCGACCGACAAGTCCTTTGTTGCAAGCCATCCGTCGAAGATAGCGCAGTCATCCCCCGCCGCAAGCCAGCCGCGGTGCAAAGGCGCATCCTGTTTCAACGGTGCGGCTCCCTCTAATAATTTGCTTACAAACCTAAATTCGCCAAGGTCAGGGAAGTTCATATTCTTTTCAAGGGAAAATTAAAGTAACCGACCAATAATTTAACAATAAACTTTCTATACTTTAGGCGTGGGACACATATTTTTCATAACGCCATCATCGCCCGGCAGCTTGGACAAGCTGAACCAGTGGACATTCCGCTGGCTGTTGGAGCATGGTAACATGGCAGATGATTCCACACTTTATACGTGCAATTCCATCGAAAGCGCACAAAGTTTTTTGGAATCCGCGCTGATTATCGGACAGTCGCCCGCGCTCATCATCTTTGACCACGCCGACCATGCGACCGAGAAGAATCTCGCGTTCAGCAAGGAACTCCACAACGCCATTCCCGAATCGTGGATTATCGAAATCATCCCCGAAGACATGCCGCTCCCCGAAGATTCGAGGGACGACAGCATATTCTGGATTAGGCGCCCTGTCAGCGAAGAAGAATGGAATGCCACGCTCGAAAGTGTCTTGCACAAGAACGGTTGTCCGCAATGGGCAAAGTGGACCGGCAACAAGACATACAAAAGTCTTTAATTAGTGGTTATCAATCGTGATAAAAGGCGTCAGCTATTTTGGAGTGCGCTCCCCGAGGCTCGCACGCATTGACCTTGCGCAAATCAAGGAAGCCGGGTTCAATGCAGTCCTTCACACATGGAGTGAAGAAGACCTGCAATATTACTTCGATACGATGAAACAAATCGTGAACGAGTCCGCCGCCATGGGCCTTAGCGTTTACGTGAACCCGTGGGGCGTAGGCCGCGTGTTTGGCGGCGAAGCTTATTCGGAACTCACCGCGAGGAATCACGACTTGTGCCAAGTGGCGCTCGACGGGAAGCCGAAAGTGGCCGCCTGCCCGAACCATCCGGAGTTCCGTGCCTACATGCACCGCTGGATAGAAGTTGTCTGTAACACGGACGTTTCAACGATTTTCTGGGACGAGCCGCACTTTTACTTCGAGAAGGGCGGACTTAGCAACTGGAGTTGCCGTTGCGAAAAATGCCGCGAGATGTTCCGCGCACGCTTCGGCTACGAGATGCCCGCCGAGCTTACAGACGACGTAAAGCAGTTCCGCGAAGATAGCCTAATTGATTTTCTGAAAGAAATGACCGAAGACGTTCACGCACGCGGCAAGCGTAACTGCGTTTGTATGCTACCGCCATGGTTCCCCGCCGGTCTCGACGACTGGAGCAAAGTCGCAAGCCTCGAAGCCGTCGATGAAATTGCAAGCGACCCGTACTGGGAACGAGGCGCCACCGAGGAATGGGTCCGCGAAAAGTACCGCGAAACCGCGAACAAACTTGTAGAAGTCGCCACACGCTATGGCAAGTCCGTGCAGATGTGGGTGAAAGCTTACCAGATCGAAGCGGGCCATGAAAACGACCTCGCCATTGCCGTCGAAGAAAGCCGCGCCGCAGGCATCAAGAATATTTTCGCATGGAGCTACCGCGGCACCGAAAGCTTAAGTTGGCTCAAAAGCGATGACCCGGACCGCGTTGCGGAAGTATTCCGCTCCGCAGTAGGATGTAAGAAATAAGCAGGATATTACTTCATCACGCGGATAGCCGCGGAGCCGTGAACGGCAAGAGAGTTTTGGATAAAAAAGAGGAAGAATGAGAAACTACAACTTTAAAATGTGGCCATCCATATTCTTGGCTGCATCGCTATTGTTTTTTGCATCATGCAGCGATTCTGCAACCACGGCAAACGAAGATTCCAACCAACCAGAATCAGAAAAGTCAAGCACATCAAAGCAAACTAAGGAAGCTTACTGGATTCTTTCGGGCCGCGTAATCACGCTCGACAGCAATGCGGTACCGAACGCCAAAGTTTACCTTACCGACACCGATGATTCTACCGGCCGTGGCTATTACATTGATTCGGCAACGACCGACAAAAATGGATATTACTTATTCGATCGCGAGAAAGATAAGCATACATATATCCCTTACAAGTACCATCTACTCGTAAGAGCCAAATATGCAAAGGATTCTCTTTACGCCTTCTATGCCGACTATCCTAGATACCATAGAGTATACGAAGGAACAGAGGATTCACTTTATATTCCTATAAGAGTCCGAAAATATGTTACGGTCTTGATGAGCACGCATAAGTTCGGTGATTTATACAGCAGCTACGGCTCCTCCGCAGAAAGTTATGCGGATTCCATTTGCTTTGGAGCAAACTTCCTTTGCCATACATTTTCAAAAAAAGATTTTGAAAACAATTATTTTGTCAGCATCGACAATTTTCCTGCCGGCGAAATATCTGACATGCGTATATGGTTCGGCAAATATCCAACAATAATATCGACATCTACGACCGTCGGGCACAGAGACACTGTTATATGGGGTCATGAAATTGGAGGCTATCCAGAAGACACGCTCCAAATAACACTCCCCAAAGAGGCCGCAAAAATGTTGGATTCGATGGGTTTAGAACCGTCGCTAGATTTTCTACTCGCCCCCATCCACACCAAAGATGAATTCGCAAGACGACTCAACGATTCCCAAGACTATTGCTTTGACAGACTGCTGGCGGGAAACGGTTACGAAGTCGAACTCATCCACGCAGAAAACGACGACGATGCAAACCGTTTTTGGGGAATGTTCAAAGAAATGAGTAAAAACATGCCCGTGTCTCGTTGGCTCGACAACACGTATGTTTCTAAAGACCGTTACGGTTTACCGAGAGGAGCGCACATCATCGCTTCTGTTGAGCCGGGATTTACCCTGCCCGATACGCTATACAAGCTGCACAAGTACACCCTCAGCAATTGCCCAATGGTATTCTATAAAAAGGCAAGTTCCAACTCAAACCAAGTTGCATATTTGGACGACGACTGTGAAGGAACGACAGAATACGAATCGCGCGACACCGCATTCCTCGCCAGTTTCTGGATCGATACGGACGAAGCTACCGCGGATTTTTCGAAGATCCTATCGGCCGGTAAAAAGGTCGGATTTGAAATGGCTCGCTGCGAAGATGATTCGAAATCCATCTGCTTCCAAGTCAATACGGGAATCGACTCATCAAGTAAAATCTATGGAACATCAAAAATCTTCGATGGCAAAAAGCACCATGTCGCATTTGTCCTCTACAACGAGCACCTTACAATCGCAATCGATGGCAATACCATCACGGACACCGTCCTTGAACTTTCGCAGGAGTTTTACGAAAACAACGTGAGCGGAATCAAGGTCGGAGATTTCACGCTAACCGACTTTATCATACACCGCTATAACAGTGACTTCCAGCGTCCGGACTATAGCGACTGGAGACGAATGCGCGTATGGCTTAAGGCGTTCTACCTGCTGCAAAAGTAAGTAGCCGTTTGCAAAATCGACGGCTTGTTAAGTCGACAGTCCCCTAAAGACAAAAAAACTCCCGTTTGGCGGTGAAATCGTGATTTTTTCATCATTTTCACCGCCACTTTTGCATTTTCAGCATTCAAGCCATAAGCATCGAGGCGGCCCGAGAGCCGCCTTTTCCATTTAATCGCGAACCGTCAAGCGGAATGCGTTTCCGCTCCTGGACTTCACATAGTACGAGCCGCCACACCTGACGAGCGCGCGGACTTTCTGCGAAGCCTCCTGCTTGCTCACCGCGTCAACGCGACCGACATGCGAACCGAGCATGTCAAAGACATCGTATGATACCGGCGTTCTGGATACTGCAAGATTTGTACGAATCGGCGTCGACGGGTCTGTAAATTCAATCCAGTCGATATTCACGAAATTCGCCGTAATCAGGATTTTCAGCACATGCTTGCCGGAATCGAGTTTCACGCTGCCAAGAGGCATGTCCTCATAAACGTCCCATTCCTCGCCCGTCTTCGGTGCGGTTTTCGCAGGCACGATTTCCTTGTCGTCCAACAGCAGGCTGAATCCAGAAGTTTCCGAACCCGACGCCACATGCGCCGTGACATCGTACGAGCCCGTAGCCGCAACGTTCACGATGTATTCCATCCATTCGCCTTCCTGCGTGTAGCCGACGGCATAGTTGTCGCCGCCTTCATAGACATCGACGCCATCCGTACGGTACTTGCCGCCCCTGTTTTCGGAATCGTTGTCGGAGTAAGAGGAATTGCCGTTACCAATCCCGTTGATGTCATAATTTTCGACTTCTATCTTGCCAGGAATCTTTGCAGGTTCCCCCGCAACGGCACTATCGCCCACCATCTTCGCGAACGGCTGCTGCGGAACAGGTTCCACAGGTTTCCGGTTGACCGCCTTAAGCATCTGCGCCGCATAGCGCTTGCCGAATTCCACGTAGGCATCGTGATTGAAGTGGTAGCGGTCCTGACCGTTGCCCTTCAAATTTTCGGACGAGGCATAGTAAGTATTGTCCATCGAATTCGGGAGTTTGGACACGCGGTCGGAATAGCAGCAGCCTTCGCGTAAAAGTTCGCCCGCCACGAACGGCACCGTGTCGGAACTCATGTTGAGCGCCTTGAGGATATCGTCGCGAGTCTTTTTAACGATTTTAGCCCAATCCGGGTAGCCGCCGTCCGTTTCGCCCTGATGGAAAATGAAGCCCTTGATGACCCCCTTTTCCTGCGCCTTTTTCGCGATGTCGATAATGGTCTTGGTCACGTTACCGTCGCTAGCGTATTCCTTCGCGTAGTTCTGGAGCCAGCTTTCGGCCGTCGAGAGGTAGCTCTTGTACTGGTCCTGGTCAAACAGCTTGATGCTTGCGCCGCCTACAGCCACGGGGATAATCGCGACAGTCACATCGGGCATGCTGTCGGCCATCGTGCGCCCAAACCAGTCGGCAATCGAAATCGTGTTGCCGCAGTTGAATAGCGACGGCACCGCCGGGTAAACCTCGCCGAGCGTGTTGCGGCCCTTGCCCGAGCACTTCTGTGTCGCAAAAATCTTGAAGCGCGGGTTTTCAGCCTTGTCGGCGCTCTGGGCATCGGCCGTGCCGCCCATGTTGGACTGACCATATGCGATGTAAACGTGGAAATTCGGGTCCGGAGCCGCTTTTGCCAAAGCCGCACCAAACAGCACAATGCCCGCGACAACGCATGCCACGGACGCAAAACCGGAAAATTTTTCAAACATTCCCATATACCCATTTCGGTTAAACAACAATTATAAATTACCTTGAAATGCAAGAAAAAGGCGCCCGAAGCGCCCTTATTCTATAGACAGATTGTCAATGCGTGGATTTTTTAGGGGTCAGGGAGCGTCCTGGAGACAACGAACTGAAAACCCGTAGTTCTTTTGGTAGCCGTTCAGGTTCGCATATTCGTCTTCGTAGCTTAGGTCCATGTGGTAGGCTGTGTGGCTATCGTCCCCAGAGGCACTCCAGAAGTTGGCAAGGCGGCCACCGGCGAAGAATTCGCCATTGCTGACATCCCAGCCGCCTGCAGGGAGCGCGGAAAAGCCCACGCTATCCGTACCGTTGCCATTATTGTACCAACCAGTCTGCGACTTGAGGATTTTACCGGCATTTGACCGTCCGCCCACTTCGGTCCACAGGGTTTTCCATTCTGTTCGAGTCGGCAAGTGCCAGCCCGGCGGACAAATACCATACACTGTATCGGGCAAAGCACAAGTCTTGTGGTAACCGCAGTCCTGCGGATTGTCTGCATCGGTCGCAAGTTTCACCGAATCAATCGCCGCCGCCCAGGTGTAAAGGCGTCCCGCCACGGCGCAATTTGCACTATCATTATTATAGCACCAACTGCGCTCCAATAGGCTCGGGGTCTTCGAACTGTCGGCATAGTTCAGGTTTTCCGCCATCCAGGTTTGGCCCCCAATCTTTACAGTCTTGTAAACCTTCTTGTCGCGGCTATCGGTCATTGTGCCGTAGGTGATATCTGGGTTGAAGCTACTTTCGAACACCACTCCAATGCTGCTACTGGACTTAGCACTGCTACTGGACCCTTCGGCAGGCTCAGGGACCTTTGAAGAACTGCTCGACTTCGGTGTGACGCTGGACGAAGACTTCACCGAGCTGTTACTGGACTTAGTACTGGAACTAGACTTCGCTGAACTGCTGCTGGATTTAGTACTGCTGCTAGTCCCTTCGGCAGGCTTAGGGACCTTTGAAGAACTGCTCGACTTCGGTGTGACGCTGGAAGAGGACTTCGCCGAACTGCGGCTGGACGAAGACTCGTCATCGCAGTCCTCGCACACGCTCGAAGACGAATCGTCCGATGGACGGGTCACAGAGCCACTGTCGTCGTCACCGCAAGCAATAAAAAGCAGAGCAAATAAAAAAAGCAGTAAAGAATTTTTCATAGCTGTAAATATAACACACTTTTAATTTAAGGATTGTCCATTTTTCGTGGATTCCGTTTGTAGATTTAAATGTATTTTTTACAAAGTCAATAATCTCGAAAAATTTTTAATTTCAGGAAAAAGAAAGCGCTCTTTACGGCCTGTATTTAGGACTTTGCATTGGTGCTGCCGTCGAAAGGGTTCAAGAAGACGATGACATTGGCTACGCTTACCGCTCAGCAAAAACAGATTTAGAAATCTTCGACCTAACAGCTTCGCACATATAATCTGTGATTAGCAAAAAAAAATAGCCACGTCGCTTGGACGAGGCTTATTTGTATGGATCCTATCGGGTTCTGCGAACCCTCCAGGATGACAAGATTACTTGGCGCGTTCGAGGTAAGAACCGTCGCGGGTATCGACGCGGATCTTGGTGTTGTTTTCGATGAAGAGCGGAATCATCACCTTGGCGCCAGTTTCGAGAGTGGCTTCACGCATCACGTTACCGCTGGTGTTGCCCTGGACAGCCGGAGGAGCGTCAACAATCATCAAGTCAACGAATGTCGGCGGGATAACTTCGATCGGCATCGTGGACTGAGTCTTCGGATCCTTCCACCAAGTCACTTCGACAGAAGCACCGTCAAGGAGCCAAACTTCGCAGCCATTGAGAGCTTCCTTGGCAATTTCCATCGTTTCCTGAGTGGTGTTGTCCAAGAAATACCAAGTAGAACCGTCGTTGTAGAGGTAGGTCATTTCAGTGTAGGTCACATCAGCTTCTTCCACCGTGTCACCGCTCTTCCAAGTACGTTCGAGAGTACGGCCAGTCACCAAGTTCTTGATACGAACGCGGTTGAAAGCCTGACCCTTACCCGGCTTCACAAACTGGTTTTCGATGATTTCGTACGGCTGACCATCAACCATGATTTTCAATTTTTTACGGAATTCGTTGGTGCTTACAGTACCCATATTATCCTCTTGTTGATTTTGATTCTAAATTTAGCAATATAATGGACAATTCTGTTAAAGTTTTCACGCATATTTCTGAATTTTTAGATTATTTGGGCAAAGATTTTACAGGTTTGACAAGCGAGATGCAGGCAAACCTCGACCAAAGTCCCTCGTTTGCCTTCAACTGTTCCAAGCATTACGCCGACCTCATCCAAAAATCGGGCGAGCCCGCCAAACTGCTACGCGAGGTTCTGCCAAGCAAGGACGAACTCAAGGACGCACCCGGTTTTGTCGATGACCCTGTGGGAGACCTCCCCGCCGGCAAGTCCGAATGCATTCTGCAAAAGTACGATAACCGAGCCCTCATCGTTTCGACTTCTGCCTGCGGTGTGCGCTGTAGGTTCTGCTTCAGGCGCAACTACCCCTTCCAGGACACTCAGAATATCGCGAATGAAGTTTCGAACTGGCTCGATGTCCACACGAACATCTGGGAAGTCATCCTCTCGGGCGGAGACCCGCTTACGCTTGGGCCGGGACCGTTCCGCGATCTCGTAGAAGCGATTGCATTCCACCCGTCCGTGACGACGCTCCGCATCCACACGCGGCTCCCGATTATGCGGCCAGACCTCGTGATGCAGCATTTTGAACTTTTGCGCGAACTGCCGGCACGATTCAACTGCGTGCTCGTAGTGCATGTGAACCACCCCGACGAACTCGACGAAGAATCCGCCGCGGTTTTTGCACAACTTAAATTCAGCGGTTGGACGCTCTTGAACCAGAGCGTTCTTTTGAAAGGCGTGAATGACGACGCACCGACTCTAGAAAACCTGAGTCGCAGGCTATTCGAGCAGGGAGTCCTCCCCTACTACTTGCACCAGCTAGACCATGCAAAAGGCGTCGCCCATTTTGAAGTCAGCGACGAACGTGCCCGCGAACTCATCGCGCAAATCCGCACCAAGCTCCCCGGTTATCTCGTACCAAAACTTGTGCGTGAAATCGCCGGCGAAAAAAGCAAAACGCCGGTGTAGAACTGGCGTCACGCTTTTTATTCACGCCCGATAATGCTATCGATGCATTTTGAGAATTCTCGAACATTGTCCTTTTTATATTGCAGAGCATCTGATTTCGAATCATTTCTGGAAGATTCAAGATAAGCTGAATTTTCTTCACGGCATAATTCGGGTGGAACATCATTCTTCTTGCTATAATTGCCAACGCAAGCTATTCCATTAGACGAAAGAGTTACTGCCACGGTATCGCTATAACGAACAAAATCCACTTTCAAGTCAAATGTGCGACCTTCATGTGTAAACTTCATGCTCTTTTTCGTTTTTTCTTGAACCGTAATTCCATATTTTTCGGGACTAAAGTCAGACCTTGAATAGAAAACATCTTCGAACATAATGGAGTGTTTATCGTTCAAGAAACCGAATATATCCCCCACAAAATTCGTGTTCATATAATCATAGTTTGGCACATCACCAACACGATGTTCTAATTTGTCTCCATCGAGCTTAAAAAACTTTTCGTAAGCATCATTGCCGCAGCCATAGACACTATCGACATAGAGGCACGGCGAAGTACGCCAAGTGCCATCCAACACACCAGAAGTTCCGCCAACCCATTGTACAGTAACAAGCTCTTTTGTTATTTCATCCTCATCAACGTACGAAAGCTGCAAAGTATCATTACGGAAGTTATAAGCAAAACGATCTACATCTTCAAAATAATAGTCCGGATCATAGTAAAGCTTTCCATCTTTTCTAAAGCAGCCCCCAAAGATTTCAAGTACAAATGTTACAGAATCCTTGGATTCATCAACAAAAGCTTTACCCACTTTATTCAAACGAGCTGATTCAAAAGCGGTTTGCACATCATTATTGCCAGTCCCGTCATTTGAAGATGTACTCGTTCCGCGACGAACAAGGCTTTTCACGCAGCTTGCAAATTCATCACTATTGTCTTTACGGTAGCCCAAGCTCCCTCTGCCATTTTCATAAAGATAATCTGCATTTTCTTCGCGGCACATTTCAGAAGAAACATTATCACGTTCACTCAAATAAGCTGTACAAGAAATCCCTTCAGAAGACAAAGTTACAGCAGCAGAATCGTTTATTTGAACGTAATCTACATTCAATTCATATTGGTGTTCTTTATAAACGAATTTCATATTTTTATTCGATCTTTCTTGAACTGTAAATCCTCTACCTGAAAGATCATTATCCATACTCATCACTTGACCGCGCAAATCAAAATCTATACGATTTTCATGTCCCGTCATAAATAGCGCAAGATTTTCAACAAAGCCAGAATTCATATAATCATACGTTTTATTTTCAGAAACGCGGGTTTCCACACTTCTATTATTGAATTGGATAAATAAATTTTCCATATCATTGGAACAACCATATTCATCACCAAATGAAGTACATGGCAAATACATCCATACACCATTCAAATCACCGGGATTACCACCAATAAGATAAAAGTTTAAGTCGTATAGCGAGCCCTTTTCATGATTGATGGAACCATAGGACAAGACGAGCGTATCACCATGGAAACTATAAGCATAAGTCCTTGAATTGGAAAAATAGAAATCGGAATTATAAGCATAAACGCCATTATCATTTTTCAAGCAGCCGCCAAAAGTTTCATAAACAATCGTTAAAGAATCCTGAGATTCATCAACTATAACCTTGCCCAATTGCGACACGCGTGCAGAAGCAAAAGCAGCCTGCACATCAATGAGTCCGCCATCATCATTCGATGATGTATTCGTGTCCTCGGTAAAGCCGGAGCACCCCACAAGTAGCGTAATACCGGAGAAAACCGTTGCGCAAGCAAGGCCCATGGCAATTAAATTTTGCATCAGATTAATCTTTTTCATTTTTTTCTCCAACTTGTTTGCTCAATGGAAAGAGTTGTAAATTCATTCGATAAACGCGGTCGTAACTTTTTACGTTCGACACAATTTCAGCCACCTTTTTGCGAAACGCATCAAGTTCTGCGGCAAGGCGCTCGTAAGCTTCGCGGTCAAGCCCCATCGTCATGCCCGAAATATGGCGATATTCTCGCGAATAACGTTCCAACGCTTCGGCGGCCAACTGCGAATATTGCTTTTGCATGTTGACGACCGTCGCCGATACCACTTCGCGGGTACTCGAAACACCTTCGCTAGTTTGCACATAATTTCCGCATTCATCTTTTTTCAAAAGCCCTAGCGATTCCTGCAAATCCAAAGATTCGCGGGCTTCGGCGGCAGAAATGGCGGGCACAAGTGCATGCCCCATTTCAAGAGGCGTTGCACCCTTCATAATCGGGGCAAGTTCCCGGAGCGCAGGGTTTGCCCACGACGAGAAATACGCAAACGACTTCGCTTCCAAAAATTCCACACGGTTTTCGCTAGCAATTTTCATCATCCGCTCAAAAGCGACTTGACGGATTTCAGAGCGTGCGGAATCGCAAAATTCAACCATCGCCCGAAAATATTCGGCCTGTACACCAGACAAGTTCATCGCCGGCAGAACTTTTTCGACAGCCACTTTTGAGAGTCGCGTTTTGCCATCGCATACGAGCTTCAAAAATCCCGACGAAGAAAACCCCGCAAGTTTCGCAAATTCGCGCCACGTAAATGCGGAGCACTTTTTACGGCTTTCGTAAAAGTCTCGTATGTACGAGCGGTAATCTCTATATTCAAAAACAGATTTCATAATTCTTAATCAGCTTTATCTGCTTTAAAAATAAAATCAATTCATCAAAAATTCAATATCAATGAAACAAAAATTGTTATTTTCTTTAAATTTTAGCAATTTTATCAACAAATCAATTATTTTTACATCAGTATAAGAAACATAATGTTTCATATAAAAAATTCTCGCCCAGCATCGACTGAGGCGAGGAAAAAGTGACGTCATTCCGAATTTACGGCGCTAGTAAATCAGCTTTACAAGCAACGTTCCGACAATAGTCGAAACGATGACACTTACCAAGCCCGGCCGCATAAAGCTGTGGTTCAGCAAGTATTTTCCGATGACGGTCGTGCCCGAACGGTCGAAGTTCACGGTCGCAATGTCGGACGGATAATTCGGGATGAAGAAGTAACCATAGACACTCGGGAGCACGCCCAACAGCACAGGGCCTTCGATGTTGAGGCTATATGCCAGCGGGAGCATCGCTACCACCACGGCCCCCTGCGAATTGATAAGCACGCTCACCGCAAAGAACGCAAACGCGATTGCCCACGGGTAATGCTGCACAATATCCTTGAGCCCGCCCTGCATCACGTCCATGTAATTTGCAAAATAGGTATCGGCAAGCCACGCGATACCGTAAATGGCGACAACGGCGACCATGCCGCTCTGCCACACGGCTCCCGCCACGGCCTTCTTGGGTTTCGCATTGCAACAAAGAATCATGAACGCCGCCGCCGAAATCATCACGATTTGGATGATAATGTTCATCGCCAGCGGTTTCATCTGCTCCACGCCATCAACAATCTTGCCCGTCGGAAACTGTGGACGAATATCGTGCCCTGTAATCTGGCAAATGGAAAACAGCACAATCACGCCAAGAGCAGCAAGAAAGATATACACCGCACGTTTTGCCTCTTTCGGGACTTTTTTGTCAAGCACGGAAGCCGTACTCCCGAACATGTATTCCTTCATCTGCGGGTCCTTGAGGCGCGCCTGGAAAGCCGGGTCCTTATCGAGATCGAGCCCTCGCCT
>JAEEGG010003416.1_pt1 | contig 39620 bp, 29 predicted proteins | sample 9134161 | NCBI WGS metagenome assembly JAEEGG01 (sample SAMN16246543, study PRJNA631951) | gut metagenome | biome: gut microbiome; feature: rumen; material: CR-attached | host: Bos | place: Iran: Karaj | collected 2018-10 | reverse complement strand
CCTCTTCCGGACGGGTGTAGCTTTCCTTACCGTGCTCAACCTGAACCTCATCCTCAATACCTGCGAGGGTACCGAGCTCAGCCTCAACTACAACGCCGTGAGCATGTGCATACTCAACAACCTGCTTCGTGAGAGCTACGTTGTCATCGAAGGACTTGGAGGAAGCATCGATCATAACGGAAGTGAAACCGCCGTCGATGCAGGACTTACAAAGCTCAAAGCTGTCACCGTGATCCAGGTGAAGAGCAATCGGGATCTGAGGATTCTCGATTACTGCAGCCTCAACAAGCTTAACAAGATAGGTGTGGTTCGCGTATGCGCGGGCACCCTTGGATACCTGAAGAATAACCGGGCTGTTCAGCTCGCCGGCAGCTTCGGTGATACCCTGTACGATTTCCATGTTGTTTACGTTGAAGGCACCGATTGCGTAGCCGCCGTCATATGCCTTTGCAAACATTTCTTTTGTGGTAACTAAAGCCATGTCTATATCATCCTTTCATGTATATATTCTGTACGGTTTAGCCGTACGCTTAAATGACCGCTGTCATTATAGCAGAATCCACCTCGGAGTGCAACAGAAAATCCGCACTCCGCGCAATAAGGTTAGCCGCATACAACCGGGCCGATACACTCAGCGCTTTTTGCCCCATAGGAAGAACATCATCTTGCATTTCATCTCTTCTTTGGTAATCGGGCCGAAGGACCGGCTGTCCATCGAATGAAAACGGTTGTCCCCCATGACGAAATACTGGCCTTCGCCGAGCTCGATTCGCTGCGTGACACCGCTCCGATACGTGTAATCCGGGTCATAGTAGGCGTAGTCCTCTTTCACTTCCTCGCCGTTTCGCACCAGAACGCCGTCCGTAATCTCCAGGACATCTCCCGGCTTACCGACAACGCGCTTGATGAAATCGTTGTCATTTGTCTTCCCGCTGTCCCCGTGAAGCACGACAATGTCGCCGTAATCCGGTTTGAATACAATCGTTCCGAAGCCGAAGGCGCGGTTCTTAAGCGTCTGATTCATCGAATTTCCGTCGACATAGTAAGGCGGGAAGATAGTGAACAGAATATAAATCACGATAAAGCTTACGACAAAGAACACGACGTCGCCGATAAATGCCTTCCGCCTCTTCCACTTCTTCTCTTCGGGGTCCTCCGCCGGGGCTTCCTCTTCAACTATCTCCTCGGAATTCACCGCCGAAACTTCCTTTTCAAGCATCTCTTCGCTCATAAATTCTCCCAAATTCCCATCATTCCGTAATTACTTTCGCGGCTTTCGCGGTAAGCGTAAACTTCTCCGGTGCTTTTCCGGTAAGCGCGACGCTTCTCTTATCCGGTGCCGACGCGCCGATGTACACCTCGTATTCGCCCGGTACGATCACGCGCTCCGCCTTCTCATTATACACGCCGAAGCTCTTTTCGGAAAGAAGCAACTTTACGGTTTTGCTTTCGCCTGGTGCAAGGGACACCTTCTTAAGCGCCTTCAGCTGTGCGTTCGGGGCTCCCGCCATGGGGGATTTCACATATACCTGTACGGTTTCCGCGCCTGCCATCTTCCCGGTGTTCGTTACGGTCACGCTGACCTCTGCGCCGGTCTCGGGCGTTCCGGTCACATTTGCCGCGGCAAATGTGAAGTCTGTATAGCTAAGCCCGTATCCGAACGGATACAGTGCCTCATTCGTCATATATCTGTAGGTTCTTCCCTTCATCGCATAATCGGTGAATGCGGGGAGTTCCTCGTTCGTCCGGTAGAACGTTACCGGAAGCTTGCCCTCGGGGCTGTACGCGCCGAACAGCATCTGCGCAACGGCGCGGCCGCCCTGAGCGCCCGGATACCATGCCTGAACAACCGCCGGCAGATTTTCATCCGCCCAGGTAACAGCCAGAGCGCTTCCCGAAAGAAGCACGAGAATTACCGGCTTTCCGCTTTCCTTAAGCACCTTGAGGAGCTCTTCCTGAAGTCCCGGAAGGTTCAGATTCGGCTTGTCACCAGAGGCAAATTCGTTACCCTGGTCGCCTTCTTCGCCTTCAAGGCCCGGATCCAGTCCCATTACCGCAATAACAACATCGCTCATGTCCGCTACGGCCTTCGCCTCGGCAAGACGGTCATTCGGCTGTCCGAGTCCCTGCACGCGGTCCTTAAAGAGATGGCAGCCCTCCGAATAGAAGATGCGTGCGCGGTCTCCAACATACTCGCGGATTCCTTCGAGAACGGTAATATATTCGGACGCGGTGCCCTCGTAGTTTCCGACAAGCGCTTTCCGGTTGTCCGCATTCGGTCCGATCACGCCGATCGTCTGAATCTTATCAAGCGAAAGAGGAAGAATATCCTTCTCATTTTTCAGAAGAACAATCGTCTTCCTTGCTGCCTTCAGATTGAGGGCACGGTTCTCAGCGGTATCCACCTGATCGTATCCGATCTTATTGAACGGAACCTCCTCGGGCTTATCAAACAGTCCGAGCTTCATTCGCGTCGTAAACAGACGTGTGAGCGCGCGGTCAATCGTCTTCTCCTCGACAAGTCCGTCCTTTACGGCCTGCAGAAGATGTATGTACATATTGCCGCAGTTGAGGTCGCAGCCGTTGTTCATCGCAAGCGCCACGGTCTCCTCTTCATTCTTCGTAACCATATGGAATTCATGAAAATCCTTCAAAGCCCAGCAGTCGGAGGTAACGTGGCCGTCGAAGTCCCATTTGCCGCGCAGGATATCGACAAGGAGCTTTTTGCTTCCGCAGCACGGCTCGTCATTGGTGCGGTTGTAAGCGCCCATAACGGCTTCCACTTTCGCTTCCCGGACGCACGCCTCGAAAGCCGGCAGGTAGGTCTCATAAAGATCCTGCTCGGATACCTTTGCGTTGAACTCATGCCGTAGGTCCTCCGGGCCGCTGTGCACCGCAAAATGCTTCGCGCACGCCGCAACCTTCATATACTTCTCATCATGTCCCTGCAGCCCTTCGATAAATCTGACACCGAGACGGCTGCTCAGATACGGATCCTCACCGTATGTCTCATGGCCGCGCCCCCATCTCGGGTCACGGAACATGTTCACGTTGGGGGACCAGAAGGTCAGTCCTTTATAGATATCACGGTCGCCGTATTTCGCCTGCATGTTGAATTTGGCGCGTGCCTCGGTGGAAATCGTATCGCCGATCTCTTCCATCATATCCTCGTCGAAAGCTGCCGCAAGGCCGATTGCCTGCGGAAATACCGTCGCGACACCCGCTCTTGCAACGCCGTGCAGAGCTTCGTTCCAATAGTTGTATGCTTTTACGCCGAGCCGCTCTATCGCCGGCGCGTTGAACAGTGTCTGAAAGACCTTCTCTTCGAGCGTCATCTCCGCAACAAGTGCAGCGGCTCTTTCCTTGAACGATTTCGTTTCATCCTGGTATGCGGGTGTGTTCATTTTCCCTCCGTTTTGCCTTACGCGCTTTATTCTTTTATAAAGAAACCCTTTGGGGTCTCTTATCACAAAGGGCATTTTCTGCCCTCTGTGATAAGAGGGGAATTCCCGAAGGAATTCCCCTCCCAAAGGGAAAAGAGTCTAAGAAACTACAACGATTTACTTAAACTTAGCGTTGAAGTCATCAACAAGAGTCTGCCATGTAGGAGTCCAGGACTCAAGAAGCTCGGAAGCGGTCTTGCCGTTCTCAAGCTCGCCACTCCAACCGTCACCGCCGCTCCAAGCGTCGGAGAAGTTAGGAATAAGAGTAGCATCATACATGTACTGCTTTCCGGTAACTACCATGATACGGATAGTCTCGTCTACAGCTCTCTCATCTTCGAACTTCCAGTCATAGTTTGCTTTCCATCTAGCATCGTCGTTCTCATAGCCTTCCGGAATGGAGCAGTACCAGTTGTAAGCGTACATGATATCATCAGCAACGCTCTTGGTCTTCTCGCAAGAAGGAACGAAGAGAATGTTCTCACGAATGATGGAAACAGCCTTACCTACGTTAGGACCGTAAGGGAAGGTAACGAAACCGAAGTCAATACCGGTACCGGTAAGCTGCTGGGTATCAACCCACTCTTCCTCGATACGCATTGCAGTCTTGCCTTCGTTGAAAGCAGGTCTGAACCAGTCCCAAGTCCATCCGGACTCACCGTCGCCAGGAGTACCAGGAGTAGGCATAAAGTAACCGTCATCATGCAGAGTACGTACAAAGTTAAGAGCAGCAAGAACTGCAGGATCATCAGCGTTAACCTTAAGGAGACCGTTGCTGTCCTTCGTGATAACGAAAGTACCGTTGGACTGCAGAGCACCATAAGATACAAGATAGTCCTGACCAGCTACAGCGTAGATATCGATAACACCGTCGTTGTTCGTATCCTTGGTAAGGTCTTTGCAGAGCTTAAGGAACTCATCCCAGCTCCACTTGCCTTCCTTCTGAAGGTCATAAGGAAGGTTTACATCAACACCGAGCTGCTTGAAGATCGCCTTGTTGAAGAACACACCGGTTCTTGCCTCAGCGCCGTAAGCAAAACCATAGATACCGCCGTTAACGGACATAACTTCCTTAACTGCCTGGTTCCACTTTGTGTCGTTCCAGTCTACAGAGGGGTACTTGGAAACATCCAAGAACTGACCAGCACCCATCAGAGCTGCGATCCAACGGTTATCCATCGTAACGATGGAACCGATAGGCTCGTTATTCGTGATGGAAAGTGCTACACCTTCCTTATAAGCATTGCCCCAGTCGAAACCGGCGTTCTGACGCTTGAAGGAGAAGTTGTGGTCTTTCTCAGCCTGGTGAAGCATGTCATAGAAAGCTTCCTGGTAAGCGTTGTTAGCTTTGTCCCAGTCATCTCCTGACCACCAGTCGATAAGGGTTACTTCCAAGCCCTTGAGGTCTCTGGGAGCCTCAGTAGGGGTTACTTCCTGCGTTGCCTGCTGCGTTGCAGCCTGGCTAGGCGTAGGGGTAGCTTCAGTCTTTTCTTCTTTCTTACCGCAAGCGATAGCAGCAAACATGCATGCTACAACGGAAAGAGAAAGAATGACTTTCTTTGCGTTTTTCATTTAAGGATCCTCCTTTAAAAAGTGATTCAGATTTCCAAGGCCAACCTGTTACCGTTATTGATAACAGAGTATGAAGGGCGCCCCCGTGCCCTGGACTCTGATTATCTTAAAGCCGTCGTCACGACTTTAATTCGAAATAAACCGGCTCTGCCATCAGCCCTTAATACCACTCTGGCTGATACTTTCGACAAAGCTCTTCTGGGCCACCAAATAAATGACGATCAGCGGAACCAGAGAAATCAACGTACCTGCTGCAAGGATCTGGTTACCATATGCAACCGGTACTGCGGTACCGGCGGAACCGCCGACACCGAACATCTTCTTGTACTCATGGTTCAGGTTTTCAACCAGGCCGGAGAGACAGTTGGCAACGGTATACCATCCGTAACCTCTTGCGAAGAAGATTCTGGAGTAAACACCGTCGGTCCACCACCATACGAAGGCGAACAGGAAGCAGGAAACCATCATCGGTCTTGCACCGGGAAGAAGAATCTGGAAGAAGGTGCGGAGCTTACCGCAACCGTCTACGTATGCAGCTTCCTCAAGTTCCTTCGGCTCGTTTCTGAAGTGCTGACGCATCATGTAGATGTACAGACCGCTCTTATAACCGCCGCAGCCGGCACATACCGCAACATACGTCCATGCGGAACCGAGAAGGTTAATACCTTTGCCACCGTGTGTAGCCTTGATAATCCCGAGAACGTCGAAGTTCGAGAAAATCATGTACATGGGGGTCAGCAGGGTCTGCGGCGGAACAACGATCAATATGATTACGCACGCAAACCATACATTCTTCAACGGGAATTTAAACCGTGCAAAGCCGTAACCGACAAGCGTACAGGACAGCACCTGAACCAAGGCTACAACAATACCGATGGAGATGGATGTCCAGAACGGTTTAAACTTAAACATCAACTGCCAAGCATACCGGATAGCCTGTGTCGAGAAATGTCTCGGAACACTGATAACGGTACGGTCGAACAGGTCATCCTTTGTCATAAAGCTCAGGGAAATCTTATGAAGCAAAGGCTGCAAAATGAGAAAGCACAATCCGAAGATCAATACTGCTCGGCAAAAGCGAAAGATTGCGGAACCGATCTTCTTTCGCAGCAGATATCCGCCGGATTTGCGGTTTCTTTCTTTGAAATACTGATATCTTTCTCTTCTAGTCATAATAGTATACCCACCTTGAGATAATGAATGATAATATGCCGAGTATTACCATTATGATTGCGAAGTAAACCCAGGACATCGCGGATACGAGACCGTAGTTGAATTCTTTGAAGAGCGTTGTCGTGATCAAGGTCATCAACTGGCTGTCGGACTTCGTACAGAAATCCACGATGGTATAAATTACGTTAACCAGAATAAGGGAACTGATCATCGGTAATGTAATCTTCCAGAAACTCTCCCATGAGGTACATCCCTCAATCTTCGCCGCCTCGTACATACTCGGCGAGATGGTCTGCAGACCGGAAAGGAAGATGATGATCTGGATACCGGATGCAATAGCTATGTTATATACCTGGTTTACGAGGTTAATAACGTATTCAAAGAACTTACTTGCACTCTCACCGGTCAACAGAATACTCTCAAGAGTCTTCGTTATGGATGTCAGTGAGTTATCTTTTGAAATCGCGTTCTTCATGGCTCCCAGCAGGGAGTTGTTCGTCTCAAGTCCGAGCATGATACCGGAAGAAAGGATAACCGGCAGGAAGTAAATGGCTCGAACAACTGCTCTTCCCTTGAACTCCTGGTTCAAAAGAATCGCCATGAAGAAGCTGAATATCAATGTGCCCGGAACAAACAGGGCCATGTTCTTCAATTCGTCCAGAAGACGGGGTACGTAGTTCGGGTCTTTGAAGAATACGTCATTGTAGTTCTTCAATCCGATGAAATCGTAAATGAGACCCTCACCGCTTGTTGCGGTTACCGAACAAAATGACATGTACAGGGACTGTCCGAGCGGCAACAGCAGGAACAGGAAGAAACCGATCAGGAACGGGAGAATAAACAGGTATCCCGCAATGGCTTTACTCTTCGCCATCGTCTTTTGCTTACTCTTGGCCATTAGTTTCCTCCTTTCTTAACCACCCAGTCCTGAGCCGGAATGGCTACGCCGTCTGATGTGGTATAGTCGAAGGTTCTGTAGTTCACATATACTTTCGTTCCATTAGAGTATACTGTAAGATAGATACCTTCGTCAAGTTTTTCATGATTTTCGATCGTTTCGGCAGTCAAAGCACCGAAATCTGCTTCATATCTCTTGTAAAGAGTCTTGGCTGCATCCTTCCAGGAATCGTAGTTCGCGCCGAAGTAATAAGTGAAATCGGACTCCTGAAGTTCATCACCCTCAGCATCCATAAATACGAAGTACAGACCCGCTCCGGTTTCTGCGGAATGCAGAAGGTTCGAAATGTAGTCGTTCGTGATATTTACGGAATCACCGGTGTAACGGACATAACCGTGAAGCGCAATCGGGAAGAACGGAATCGAATCATCTTCGATACTGGTACCTTCCGCATGAATCGGGAAATTAACAACCAGATCCGCATAAGGAATCGCGTAATCGTTACCGTCATAAATGACATTCTCGCGGCTGTTTAAGGAGGAAAGCTTGTCTCTCTGCAGATTCAGTACTCCCTGACGGCTTACCGGGTCTTTGGTACGGTAGTCTGCTCCGAGCTTGCTTCCGACACTTCCGAAAGCAACATTCTTGATTCCGAGCTTGTCGGCATCCTTGATGTAGGAATCGATACCCTTCATACTGAAACTCGGTCTCGCATAGTAGTAGGTGTCTGCTTCCTTATCTTCGCCGTACCAGACATTACTGATCTGATAGAACTCGGCAACTTCTCTCGAAAGGTAACGGGCTGCGTCTCTTCTTGCAACAAAGGAATCAAACGTTTTATTGTTGTATACGAACTGGAACTCAGACTTACCGGAAACGGAATAGCCGTAGTTCTTCATCGTATCAAGAAGCTTCGTGAACTCCTTCTTCTTACCTAAGCGGCGAATCAGGTCGATATCATCCGGCCAGTCATGAATAACACCGCGGTTGAACCATCCGTTCAGGATTACGTTTACGCCGTTCCAACCGGAATCATGAATGTCAGTCAGAATACTCTGCATCTCTTCATAAGTCGTAAGGGCGTAAGGCAGATCCTTCGGGAAACCGAGAATGTGCTGAACCTTGATGATGGAACCGATTACTTCTACTGCGGAAGCAAGGCCGGTCTTCGTAACCTTATCCGTAAGCTCCGGATAACGGTTCTGCAGGTAGCTGCGATAGTCCTTTGCCATGTCCACATAATTCGCAGAATCAACACCCTGGTAGCGAAGCACCAGCTTCTCGCCTGCCGGAAGCTTGCTCTCATAGATGTAAATCTCTTCGAGGGAACGTCCGGATACATCTGCCAGATCGTTGTGGACAATCAGGTATTCGTTCGTTACATAGTTGTAATTGTGGCTCTTACCGGAGATATCCGCTTCGATTCTCGCGTAGCATGCGCCGTCCTCAAGCATGCAGAGGAGAGCTGCATTACGGTTTTCAAATGCGATACCGTAAACGGGATAACGGATAACCGGGTCGTTTACGACTTCTTCACGGGTCTGACCGTAGTCCCAGCCATACACTCTTGCGCTGTAGGTACTGGATGCGGTCTTACCGTTGTTGAAATCGATCTGTGCGCCGGAACCGTCGGGAACGAAGAGGTAACCTTCGTCATCCAGACCGGAAGCACACATGAAAGGCAGAACCTGAAGTCCGGTGATAACATAGTCATCATAGTACTCAATGCTGTCATAAGGAATCTCAACAACGAGGTTGTTTCCGTCAAGTCTCAGATACATGGAAATGTTCACGGTAGGCTTGATTTCGGAGGAGTCTTCCGCGGTTGCATACTCGAGGTCCTTCTCGTAGTCTTCTCTGGTGTAACCGTGTTCGTTCAGCTCGTTTTCGAGTTTCTCCTTCTGATAGTTCTTCAGGTTACCGAAGAGCTCATACACCTTAATGCCCTGGGCGAGGTCGGGATACTTCTTAACAAGTTCATCCCACTCGTCTTTACCCTGTAACTTCTCGGGGTTGTAGCATTTGTACCAGTCACGGATGTTCTTGGCACCCTGCTCGGAAACCATGGCACGGAGTTCCTCGTAACGGGTCTCCGACATAGCCTGAGGAATGTAATAGGTCTTGGAAATCTGACCGATCGTAAAATCGATACGGATTGCATTCTGATCGGCAAGAACTTCATAAGTGTAGTTCTCTTTCTTGATACAGTCTGCATAGCTGGTCAGATGACCTTTATGTCCGTTGTAGTCCTTGTACTCAACGTACAGCATGGACTGAACGAGATCATATCCGGAAGTGCTGGCGCCTTCGGGAAGGGCCGACCAGTCTTTGCCGTTCTGATCATGGAAAATAAAGTTAAAGTTGTCCGGTGCCGGATAGAAATCCAGTGAAACCTTTCCGTTCGAAATCGTCTGCATATCAAGCGATACGTCCGAATCCAAACGATAGGGCTCAATCTGTTCCGGAGTCACATCCTTGTCTCCGCCGAACTTAATCGCCAAAAACGTCAGCACGGCAATGATAACGCAGGTGATTCCGTATGCAATCAGTTTTTTCTTCATTCTCTGTGCCTCCTACGTTAACCGACTCGCAATGCGACTTCTTTATAGATTGAGACGAAATAAGCAACCGCATCACTGATCAAGCTGAAGAACAACAGAATGATGAACATGATGACTGCCATACCGGCGATGGATGCGATCGTCGAAAGGAGACCGCCGCCGAGACCGTAGTCGTGAATCATCATCATTGCGCACAGAATCAGGAAAACGCACCAGATTAACGCGAATACGTTAAAGTAGGTGTAGAACACGCCTTCTTCCATGGTTACTACGTTACTTACGAAGATCATCGGAATTCCGATCAACACGTAAGGCGTAAAGGAATAAGCGGTTGCCATGTAAATATCCTTAAACCGTCCTTTGCCGTCGAACAGAGTCGTAAGACACCAGTTCGAAAGCACCCAGATAAACAGCGGAACCAGGATACTCGCCAGTCTCATGACAATGTTTACTTCAATCCAGCGGGTATGGTTAACCATGAAGTTGGAAAAACGCATATCCCAGATATTGGTGAGCAGTGTCAGGATGACGATGGTATGTGCGGCTGCCAGGGAGCCTCTCTTCTCATGAATGAGATCCCAGGAACCGTCAAACGGATGTAGAATCATGTAAAGGCTGTATTTCAGGCTCTTCAGATAATTCTTGAATCCTGCTCCCGTAAAGAAACCGAGAATTTTGGAGAGTACTTTACTCATGCTTCGTTAATCTCCTTTCTCAAACGGATAATCTTACGGATCAGTTTCGGAACGATAATCAATGCTGCGAGGACTACGATGAACCAAACGATGTTATCCTCTACAACCTGCTCACGGTAATACTTGAATGCCTTGGAGTAGTTTCTGGAATCTCTTACGATTTCGAAGTTATCCATGGCCTTCTTGTACTCGCCCTGACGAAGCTGGGAACGTCCGATACCGACATAAGCCAGTTCACAGTTACCGTTATACTTCAGTACTTCGCGCCATACATCGGCGGAAGCGTCATACTCACCGACACGGTAGAGGCTCAGTGCTTTATTTACCAGTTTACCGTAATCGTTCAACGCGAAGATGGTAATGGTACCGCAGAAACGGTCAAGCACGGCGAGTGTCTCTTCATTCAGCTTAACGATGGAGGTAGGGTTCAGGAAACATCCCTCATTCATACCCGAGTTACCGAAGGCATAAAGCATGTTGCCCTGGAAGTCGTATACGAAAACACGTCCTCTTGTCTTATCAAGACATGCATAAGTTTCATTCTCAAAGGTCACCACATCGACAAATGCGGATGCGCCGGAGATGGACTTACTGTTGCCCGGATGAAGATCACCGATCGGGTAGAAGTTACCGTTACGGATCAGGATATCGGTTCCCATAGCATTCAGCTTACGAATCGGCTTTCCGGTTCCGGCAGCGATTTCCGCGTCGGAAAGGGAGTTGGTCGTTACATAAAGGAAACCGTCAGAATCAAGCGCAACGTTATTGTACTCGGTAGGAACATACTGCTTGGTACGGGCTCTCTGGGCCTTCGTCTGAATCTTTCTCCAGATTCTCTGGATAAAGGAAACGGTAACGGGGCTCGCTCCGATATAACCGGTGAAGGTTCCGTCCTTCGTGAACTCCATCAGACCGGAGTTAATGTTCTGAGCCTGTACATAATAACGGAAAGCATCATCAACGATGAAACGGGAAGGAAGGAACTCGAAGTTCTCCGGCAGCGTCTCATCCTGCGGATTATCCAAAACGTCGATGACATTCAGCTCATAATCGCAGTGGATAATGCGGTGGTTCTTCGTGTCTGCGATATAGAAATCGTAGTCGCGCTTCAGTTCTTTCTTGATGACGTTCTCAACGTCGGCAGCGGGCTTAGCAACTACGTCCTCGCCGTCTTCGCCGTCCTCACCGTCGCCGTCCTCACCGTCACCGTCTTCACCGCCGTCACCGTCTTCACCGTCGGAAGGCTCTGCGCCGTCCTCGGAATCACTCGAAGAGGAAGAAGAATCCTCATCGGTTTCATCGGTGGTTTCTTCGGGCTTCGTCTCTTCCTTCGGCTTCTCCGGAGGAATGTACAGCGAACCGAGGTACTTTCCGTAAACTTTCTCACGGGTTTCCTTGTCGATAGCCTTTACGAAGATGTCACCGGGTTGAAGCAACGTCAGAACACAATCGTCGCCAATCATCATTTCGTCTTTCTTGCTGACGGAAACCTGCAGCTTGTTGATGATCCGGACAAGTTCGAATTCACCCTGTGTCCACTGCAGCTCTACAATACGGTTGTTCTTGGTGTCGACAACATAAAGCAGATCGTCAATTACGAAAAGACTCTCGGGGTTCCAGAATACGCCGACCTCGTCGCCGAAGGAACGTCCGTAAAGGACTTCCTCAACGGAGTAGGCATCCGGTGATGCAACCGCATCGCCCCAGTAGTTATAAGTGTAAGTATACCAATCGTCTTCTCCGGCATAGGCGGTCGGGATGCTTGTAAGCACCAGACAAACCAGAAGAAGGATCGTGGCAATTCTTTTTTTCATTGTTACTTTCCTCCTTATTCCTTAATACCGGAGCTTGCCATTGTCTCAACAATGTTGCTCTGTGAGAAGATGAAACATGCGACAGGCAGAATCATCATGAACAGCGTGGATGCCGAGGATACACCGGTTCGGGCTACACCGCCCTGTGCAAGGGTACGGAGCGCGAAAGGCAAGGTCTTTAATTCCTCGGAGTAAATGTAGGTCGTACCTACGTTGTTCCACAAACTCTGAATGGAGAAGATCATCAGGGTCAGGATAGCCGGCTTAACAAGCGGCATAACGACCGTCATGAAGATTCTTCCTTCTTTCGCACCGTCTATCTTGGCTGCCTCGATCAGAACATCAGGGATACTCGACTCCATGAACTGTTTCATAAGGAAGAGTCCCATCGGGGAAGCAAATGCCGGGATGATCAATGCAAGGTAGGTATCAACCCATCCGAGTCTCGACATGATCAGGTAGTTCGGGATGGAAAGAACGTAACCGTTGAACATAAGAGCTACGGTAACCATCTTGAAAATGGGACCCGATCCCGGGAAACGGTACTTGGCAAGTACGTATGCTGCCATGGAAGCTACCAGGATGTGACCTGCGGTTCCGACAGCGGTGATTAACAAAGAGTTGAATGCGTAACGGGTAAATGTGATGATACCCTGTTTATTCATCAGAAGGAACATATCGGTGATGTTCTTCGTCGTAGGGTTACGCACAAACAGCTTCGGCGGGTATACAAACAACTCATCGAGCGGTTTAAACGCGGAGTTGATTACGTATACAAGCGGGAATGCGAAAAAGCATCCAAACAAAATCAGGACAATTCCTACACCGATATCACCGGCCAGTGATCGGTTCGGCTGTCTTCCGGCTTTAATCTTTTTCATATCGTCATTCCCTCCTATCAGGTTCCAAGTCTGCTCAGTGCCTTCTGGATGAACTTGTTACACAGGTACATGCAGAGGAACAGCACTGTTGCAATTGCGGAAGCGTATCCCATCTCGAAACGCTGCTGGCCGTAGTCGATCAGGTGGGTAACAACGGTACGTGCGGCATAGTCGGTACTCGGGAAGCCGCAGAGCGCCATGGTAACGTCGGCCGTGTTGAACGCGGTCGTAATGGACATAACCGCACCGAACATCAACATGGACTTCATGTTCGGAAGGGTGATGTACCAAAGCTCCTGCCAACGGTTCTTAACACCGTCCACATAACCTGCTTCGTACTGGTCATCCGGAATCGTGTTAAGACCTGCGATGAAGGAGAGGAATCCGGTACCGAGGGATGCCCACAGGATAACGATGATAACGATTGTCATCATGTATCTCGGGTCAGTCAGCCACAGTCTCGGAGTTTCCAAAAGTCCCAGCTGAACACCGTAGGCGTTTGCATAACCGTAGGAGTCGCCGGAGAAGATGAACGTCCAGATCAGGTAAACCTGACCGGAAATCGTAGGCGCGTAGAAAATCAATACGGCAAATGCGCGGATTCTCTTCGGCAGCTCGTGAATCAGCCATGCGAAAAGGAATGCCGCGATATATCCTACCGGTCCGGTAATTGCCGCAATCAGGAAGGTGTTCTTAACTGCGGTAAGGAAGATATCGTCAACCAGGATCAGGTTGATGTAGTTCTGCATACCGATGAAGCGTGCCGGCTGCAGTACATTATAATAGGTAAAGCCGTACCAGATGGATACGATAACCGGTGCTACATAGAAGAGCGTGAAGATCAAAGCATAAGGAGCAAGGAAAAGGTAACATGTCCTGTATGTTCTGACGTCGCGCCACATAAACTTGCGGCGTAATTGTTTCTGTCTGCGCCAATTTGCATAACTCATAACGTGTTTCCTCCTTCCTTATTTCTTATCCAGACCGAACTCAACTCTCTTCTTATGGATTTCTTCGTTAATATCACGGGTGTAATCCAGAAGGGTCTCACGCGGATCTTCGTAGTTGTTGATAACGCGGCGGACCGCATTAACGATATGTCTTGTGGTGTAGTAACCGCCGGGAACCTCAGGCGTTCCGACTACCCACTCCCACTGAGCAAGGAGAACTTCACGCTCCCTTGCGCTCCATGCGAGCTGGTCGAATGCCTTGCGGTTAGCCGTTGCGTAACGTGCGGACTCACCCATGACAGCCTCAAGCTCCATACCGTAACGGGCCTGAATGTCTGCGCTTGCCCACCACTGTACGAACGTCCAGGCTTCTTTATGCTTCTTGCTGTTCTCAAGAATCATGGTACATACGCCCCAGCACTGAACGCTTCGGTTGATGTCGTCCTCGCCGTCGCCGTCAAGGTCTACATGGTTTCCGTTCTCGTCGGTTACGTAAGTACCGGGCATGATTGCCATATCCCAAAGACCTCTGATCTCGGGTGCGGATACGCACAATGTATTGAAGTTGTTGTAATCGGCAAATGCCAAAGGCATCTCACCGGTACGGAAACGGTCTACAAACGCATAGTCACGAGGTGTGTTGTAATGCGTGAAGAACATCGTGTACTTTTCGAACGCTTCGATTGCCACGTCGGTGTCAAGCATTACGCGGTCGCCTTCCGGAGAGTACAGCGAAGCGCCTCTCTGGTAGAGCTGTGCATAGAAACCGTTCATATCCGGGTTTGCTACGTTATTAATCTTACGCTCGGTAGAAGGAATACCGACATCCATGTGTGCCTTCTGAATCGTGGAAAGAATCGTAATCAGATCGTCCCATGTATTCGGAGGCTCAATACCGAGTTCTTCGAAGATATCGGTACGGTAGAACATCAGGTTGAAGTACTGGGTTTCCGGAATCGCATATACGCCCTTACCGTAACGGTAGCCGACAAATGCGGAATCCACAAACTCGGAAGCAACTTCTTCGAAACTCCGGATGCCTTCCACGGGGTCGCCCTTGAACTGCGTCAAATCGCACGCCGCGCCTCGCAAAGCGTAGTTGACGGGTTCGGCACCCGCCACGCCGAGCGCAACGTCCGGACCGGTTCCGGCAACGGTTGCGGGAAGAAGTACATCCGCTGTAATCAGGTCAACGTTAACACCGATTCCGTAAGTCGGAACGAAGGTGTCATCAATCATGGACTTAAGGATTGTGCTCTGGTCACGTCCGGCGAAGATCCAAACCGTAATGGTTTCGATGTTGTCACCGTATACGTTACCGATTGCATTGTAGTCTACAACGAACGAAGCGAAGAAAGCACGAACTTCATGGAATGCTTTCTGGAACCAGTTCGCGGTATCCTTTTTCACCTTGGCGTCGGAACCCGAAACGACGATGTAGTCGATATCGAGCTGGGAATCGCTCAGGGTAAGGATGGCGGAACCGAGGGAACTTACATTATTCTTAAACATAACCAAGTTCTTCGGAATCTTGGCATCGTCCTTCGAGAATTTCTCGAGCTGGTCGGCAAGCGTCAGGCAGGCAGTAACCTGGGAGCCTTTCTCACCGGTGTATGCTACGAGGTCGTCAATCAGCTTGTAGAGTACCTTGTACTCATCCGACATTGCGGCTACAACTGCGGGATAACGCGTGGCAATGTTATAGTCACGGTTTTCATCCGGAGTCGTACCGGTCAGAACGAGAATCTGACGATACATGGAGTTCATACGGAACACGCTGTCGTTCATGCGGTTCAGGATGTTACCCATCTCACCGAGAGTAACCTCAAGGCGGATCGTGTTGATTCCCTTATGCATATAGAACTTGTAGGGATTGCCCTTTGCATCGCTCAGCGTCTGCATCTTCCAGTCGCTGGAGAAAGCGAACTGAATCGTGGAAACCTCATCGAAAGGAATCTCGCCGTTTAAATAGAGGGTACGGCAGGATACGAAACCACGGTTGTAGTTCTGTCTTGCTTTCATAGTAATTTCATAATAACCGTCAGCGGGAACGTCAACTTCCCATTCAATCCACTGTCCGGGCATCTTCCAGTTCTCACCGCCGATCATGTTGAGAACCTGCTTGGTTACGCTGTAAGGATAGGTGACTGCGGAGGAGCGGTCATACAGCGGATAGAGAGACTGAGAAGAACGATACTGCGCAGATTCTCCCTCAACCCGTACGGAATTCTTGTTGGCGGTAACTGCGCCATGCTCTGCGGTCATCTTGGAAAGATAAGCGTCATAGTTATCGCGCTTCTGAACAGCAGTAAGCGTGAGCTCCTTCAGAACAAGGGGCTCCTGAGCCGCATCCAGACGGATGGTATTCTCACCTTTCTCAAAATAGAACTGATAGGGCTCGATAATATATCCGAGCTCATCCTTAATATAGACAGTCTCCCAACGGGGAGCTTCCTTCTGACTCGGACGGATTTCGTTTCCGCGGTTATCTTTCTTCGGAGCTGCAGCATCCGTGTAAATACGCGGGAACATAAGTTTATCCGCACCGTTGAAAGGAGACTGGATCTCATCAAAACTCTTGTTCTTTTCGGAAGCCGTTCTGATTTTGAGAACTCTCTGGATTTCAACGCCGCGGGAGGAATCCTGGTCGGGATAGTACACAAGACGGATATTATAGAATCCGGTCTCAGGCACATCCACCTTCAATTCAATGAAACCGCCTTCATAAGACTTCAGAACACCGGTTTCTCCGTGTTCGTCAGCAAATTCAAACTGCTCACCGGTCGCACTCTTCAGATCTACGGGGATATCCGTTGCCGGATATGCCGCACCCTGATGACGGTACAGGTAAGCGCTGTAGGAATCGGAACGTCCCTCACCCTCAACTTTGGAGACGTCGAACCCTTTATACTTGTCGGAATAGTCCGTCTTCTTCGTCACGCCGTTCCAGACAAGAAGAAAGATGACTACTGCAGCGATAATAACCGACCAGTATACGCTCTTTTTCTTTAAAAATTTTAACATTGAACCCTCCGTTCTGGTGGTACATTCCGCTACAAACCGAAGGTCCGGCAGACGCAGCACCCCAGAAATCACCATGATGTGCAAACATTATATAAAAAATGTGTTGCAAATGCACTTCATTTTTTGCTATTATATAATCAAATATTGCTAAATCATCGTTTTTAACCAAATTACAGTCCGATTTTTCAGCCGAAATTGTGCAAAAAATGGGTATGTTAATGGCATTTACCCCAATGTACACCTGTTTTCCTCGTGAAAATGCCCTTACATGTCATAAAAACAGCCGTTTTTTACTCCGTTTTTTGTGCATATTAGTGATTTTTCGTTTAGCAACATTTGTTTTTGGGCAAAACGAATAATAAAATCTTAAGGAGGCTCCCCATGTCAAGGATGGCGAAAGAACTTCAGGAAACTTACGAACGGGTTTCTTACGAAGACAATCATTCCGTTCTTTTATACATAAATCAGCAGACCCGGAACTATGATACCCACTGGCATTCGGCCGCGGAAATCATCATGCCGATTGAAAACGGCTATACGGTATTCATCAACAACCGGAACCGTACCTACGAGCTGAATCCCTATGACATTCTTCTGATTCCGCCCGGGGACCTTCATACACTGACGGCACCGCCCACGGGGAAGCGCCTGATTATCATGTTCGACCTCTCCGTTTTCAATTCCGTGGAGGATTTTTCCACGATTACCCCGATTCTTTCCCAGCCGGTGCTTTTCTCAGCGGATTCCTCGCCGGCCGTTCACCGGACGGAAGTGGAACTTCTTAATAAAATCACGGAGGAATACAACAAACGCTCCGAGACAATGCGGATTTCGATGATTTACTCCTATCTGCTGCAGTTCTTCGTGCACCTCGGGCGTCAGCACGTCCGTGCGGATGTCCGTTTCCCGGATGTGAGCGTCGGCAAGCAGCAGGAATATGTGGAGAAGTTGAACAATGTCATCTCCTACATCAATACCAACTACGCAGAAGAAATCACGCTCGAGAAGGCGGCTTCGCTTGCCGGCTTTTCAAAATTTCATTTTTCGCGGCTGTTTAAACAGTTCACGGGACAGTCCTATTACAACTACCTGAACGAGCGCCGCGTGAAGGCGGCCGAAGCGCTTCTTCTGAGCCCTCACATGTCGGTCACCGACGTTGCCATGCAGTCCGGCTTCACCTCGATAGCGACCTTCAACCGCGTGTTCCGCCAGGCGAAGGACTGCACCCCCTCCGAGTACAAGAACTACTACCACAGAAGGAGCCGAATCCGATGAATATACAAAACGGGCCGTCGCTTAGCGACAGCCCGTTCGTTTTATTCAGTGGCTTCCGTTTCGGTTGTCTTGGTGGTTGTCTTCATGTCCGCCACGCACCAGTGCGGGTTGATCACGCCGTCGTCGCTGTCATCCACGTATACGTAGAAGTTCGTCGTGTCGACGGTTACCGTACGAAGCTGTCCGGTCTTGATCAGGATCATGTTCTTGGTGAACTGAATATGACAGGAGTAGCATTCGTCGCTGTACTCCGTGTAATCCGTCACGGATACGTCGGTATACTTCGGCTTCGCGTCGCGGTGATCGCTGATAAATGTGATATCCACGTCGTGCGCGTAGTGGTCTGCCTCTTTGTAGTAGTAGGAATCCTTGATGAGACGCTTCTGAATCGTTCCGAGTCCGTAATTGGATCCGCCGAGGTCGCGGGTCAGGAAATCGGTCCACATCTGCGCGGTCTCAAGCGCGAAATCGTGACGGTCCTGCGACATCGTATCGGGCTTCGTTCCGACCTGGGCCTCAATCTTGATGTTGCCGTTCGCGTCCGGCGTGAAAGGAACTTCCTCACCGGTTCCGTTGTAGATCACGATCGTGGGTTCCTCGGCCAGTCCGTCAATCTCATAAGTAACCACCGACGGGATACGGACATGCGCGAGAACGTCCTCGGCAAGCTTCACTTCAACCGGTACCGGCTCGCCCTTACGGAACTCATCCGTTACGCCGATTCCGTTCACGGTAACCTTGTAGTTGTCCGGAATCGAAATCCGGTAGGTGTTGGTCGTTACGCTGAAGCTCGGCGTTACCGAATCGATTACCCAGTCGCCGACGGTGAGGATTGCGAAGATTGTCTTCTGATTGACCGATTTCAGCCTAATCTTGGCCACCAAACTTCCGTCCGACGAGAAGATGTCATAAACCGGATGCGAAGTATCGTAGCTCTTCTTGTCTTTCTCGTAGGAAAATGTTCCGCTCGACTGCAGCAGGTTCAGGTAGGTCGTCCGGTACAGGTCCTCGCTCTCGAATACACAGGCGTGCTCGGGAATCTTAACCATGTTGAGTACCGTTCCGTCCTTCACCTTTAAAGTGAATTCCTTCACGAGATCGTCGATTGCGTTCTCGTAACGGGTTGCCTCGTAACGGCGCAGGCATTTGTCCGTGTAACGAAGGAAGATAAATCCTAAAATGATAAGTACCAGCGCGTAAATGCCGAGGCAGATGTAGAAAATCTTACGGCCGTTACGGTCCTTTTCCTTCTGCGTAAGCTTCCGCTTGCTGCCGTACATGATTGCATCTTCGCCTTCCGGATCGTTCTCCGGCTTCGGCTTACGGACAACCGGCTTGGTTGCGACAGGCACCTTCTTCGGCGAGCGCTTTGCGTCCTTCGCCTTTTCTTTGGCAGCTCTTGCGGCGGCCTCCTGCGCCCGGCGGTTACGTCCTTCTTCCCGGCGCTCGGCGATGCGCTTCTTGCGCTCCACCATGGCAAGATACTGCTCTTCCGTTACTTCGTCCTCCTCCGGATCGTAATCGAGATTCGGATTCTTCCGAAGTGCTTCATACAGTTTTCGTTCACTTTCATCCCGGAAATTGCCTAACGAATTCGGGTTGAAGGAATCGTCGTTATAATCGTCCATCGCTTCTCCCCCTCCCTACTGTCCCTTCGGCATTACAACGAATGCCGTAGGCAGTCTCCATGATGAATGCTGATAATAAAATGTTACGCTGCCCTGAACGTATTCGCCTTTGTAGTACATGCAGGAAGAACTTCCGCCGTCAAGGTTGGCGGCATTGACTGCGCCGTACTCGAGCATGATGGCGATCAGGTCGGCAGCCGTTGCTCCGAGATGTCCGTTCGCACCGCGGCCGTCGGTTGTCAGAAGAAGAATCGCGCCGTCTGCGCGCTGACCGATCGCGGTACGCGGGTTCGCGCCGGAGCCCTGTCCCTTGAGCTCACGTCCCTCGCCGTTGATGACGAGCGGAACGAAATGGTTATTGGCATCGGAGCTTTCTTCCTGGAAGCATACGCAGTCGCGGATGCCTTCCTCTTCCACGTACTTCTTGACGTCGGATTCGCTCATGCCTTCGATATTCTTGATGATCAGAATGTTGTCATTGTTCATTGCGATCATGTAAAGGCCTTTATTGGAATAAGGCTTATTACATGTAATCTGTCCGTTCTGCACGACTACGCCGAGCGGATATCCGCCTTTGTTGCCGGAGGACTCGTAAAGTCCGCCGTTTACGCCGCCGAGAGCTCCGCAGTTCTCTACGATCTCATTCAGGTTCTTACCGTATTCACTCCACGGATATGTGGTTCCGACGCATACCTGCGACGGATCCTTGACGATCATCAGTTGCGCGACGTAGGAGCTTCCTGCAATCTCAATGATGCGGATGCCGTTCTCGTCGAACACTTCGCGCTTATCTGCAGGAACCGGTGTCGCATTCGGGTCATCCGGATTGTCATTGTTCTCAATATGAATCAGATCCGTGTCGAGGGAATCGGTATCCATCTGCTCACGGGAGTTCCGGTTGTTGATCTCCTCGATTTCCTCTTTGGAAAGCACCAGCTTTGCGACGAACTTCATCTGTCCGCTTTCAAGAAGGGACGAACCGAATTCCGCCTTGGCCGCCGGTGATGGGCCGTTACAAATCTTGTAAACCACAAGATAAACCGTTCCCGCCAGTATCAGGACGGTCACGAAGAGCACCAGAAGAACTCTCCCCACATACTTTAATACTTTCTTTGCGTTCATTACAACTTTCTCCTATGAGTGCTTATCACTTAAATACCCAGCGCTGCTGGAATTGATAACTGATCAGGAAAAGGAACAGGTCCACAATCATCTTAATTACCGACTCAAGAAGCGTAGCTCCGAGTCCGAGCATCCGCTCCGCAATCAGATCCACTAAGAGGAACGATGCGGCGAGCTGGCAAACCGCCAGGATGTAGTACCGGACAAGCGATTTCTTCGTGTCCGCGTCGGACTTGAAGACAAGCTTCCGGTTCACGTAGTAGTTGAACAGGGAACTTACCACGCGGGCGCCCACCGTTGCGATCGCCAGCCGGGCGGTCTCGTTCATGCTGTCCCCGATCAGCATGTTGATCAGCGTGAACAGCAGGAAGTCCACAAGGAAGGACACCAGGGAACTTCCGATGAACTTAAGAATTATCATGTAAATCCGGATGGAATCGCGGAACGGGTGAAAATGTGACGACGCGTTGTCGTCGATGTACACCGTATCGATTACCACCTCGTCGAACTCGATTCCCTTCTTCTTCATCACGAGAAGCTGGTTCGTCTCGTATTCGTACCGGTCACCGTCAATATCGATCATCACGGGCAGGTGCTTATAGGGAATCGCCCGAAGTCCGGTCTGGGTATCGCTGATGCGGATGCCGCAGGCGAACCGGAACACCGCCTTTGTGATATTGTTGCCCGTCTTGCTTCTCTTCGGAACCTGCGGCCCCGAGAAATCCCTTACGCCGAGGATCACCTTATCGGGCTGCTGCTCCATCGCCGCAACGCAGGCCTTCATGTCCTTCGGAAGATGCTGCCCGTCCGCGTCCACCGTAATGACACCGAGAATGTCCTTGCGGTTTTCGAGGATGTAGGAGAACGCCGTCTTCATGGCGCGTCCCTTGCCCATGTTCACCTCGTGCGTCAGAACCGTAACCTCGGGAAGCTTTGCGACCTCCTCAAAGTACCGAAGGTACTCCGGCGCGCTTCCGTCGTTAACAACCACGACATCGTCAAAGCCTTCGGCGATAATGTTCTTCACGGTATTCACCATCTTCTCGTCCGGATTCAGGGACGGAACGATCACCGTAACTTTCATGCTTTACTCTCTTCTCCTTCCGGCGCTTTCCTCTTCTCCCACCGGGTAATTACCTTGTTCCCGATCACATTTGCCGCGATACCGAGAATCACGCCGCTCGCGAAACCGGCGACAACGTCGGACGGATAATGGATTCCGATATAGATTCTGGAAAACGAGATCAGAACTGCCATGAGAATGAGCGGAGCCCACCAGCGCTTCTTCACGTTCGGCAGGATTGCCGTGCAGGACGCGAAGCTCGCCGCCGTGTGGCCGGACGGGAACGACGGATCCGATGCCGCCTTGCCGATCAGCTTAAGGCTGTCGATCAGCTCGTAAGGCCTCGTGCGGCCGATTGCGTTCTTCAGAATCACGTTGTTCAGAAGAACCGATCCGACAAGCGCCCCGAGTGAGAAAACTCCGGCCTTGCGCGTCTTTTTAAAGCATAACAGAACGGCCGTCAGAATCAGCCAGAAGACTCCGGCATCCCCGAGATGGGTGATGTTCGGAAAAATCTTATCGAGAAAACCGCTCCGGATATTGTCCTGTACATAGAGCAAAATGTCACGGTCAATCTCGAAAATACCAAGAAATGATAACATGTCGGCCTCCCAAGCCCATAATCGGATATATTATAGCACAAAGAGCCCGAATTGTCACGAAGAAAAATGAGAGAAAACGGCTTCCCGCTCTCTCTCATTCCTTCTCTGAAAGTGCCTTATTCAGAAGATATTCTCTTGTGTTATGCTCCGGGTTGTCGAGAACGTCCTCGAGGAGCCGTTTCAGTACTTCCCCGAGTCCCGGTCCCGCCGGAAACCCGACCTCCATCAGGTCCGCTCCCTTGACGGCGAGCGTCTTTAAGCTGACGCAGGAAGCCTTTCTCACCACTTCCGCGTACGCTTCCCGCATCCTCGCTACCGCGCGCATGCCGGACTCCCGGTACTTCGGCGCCTGCGCCTCGATATCCGCGATCTGCACCGGGAACAGCAAGGCGATATTAGAAAGGCCGATGCGGTTCGCAAGCCTTCTTACCTGCCGCTCCGCATCTCCCTCTTCAAGCCGGAAACGGATGTCATGATGCAAAACCAGCTTCTCCGCCGTATCGACGGTTTCGTTGTCGAATTTCAGCCTTCTTAAAACCTCTCTTGCGAGCGCCGCGCTTTCCTTCTGGTGCCCGTAAAAATGGTCCGAACCCTTCTCGTCGGTCGTCTTGCAAAGCGGCTTCGCAGCGTCATGCAGAAGCATCGTGTAATTGAGAAGATTCTGCTCATGCTTCCCCGCCGTGCGGTACTCCTCCGTCTCATGCAACGCCTGTATGGCCGCTACCGTGTGGCGCCCGACGTCATAGATGTGATGAACGTTATGCTGCGGTGTCGCAAGCATCCGGTCCCACTCGGGAAGCCAGTATGCCGTAAGGCCGCATTCGGACGCCCGCACCAGTTCTTCGGGATGGTCCGAAGCAAGCAGTTTCGTGAGTTCCTCTCTTACGCGTTCTGCGCTTACCGCCTGCAGATTCCCGGCTAACTTCCGCATGCCCGCTTCCGTATCCGGATCGATCGTAAATCCGAGCTGCGCGGCAAATCTTATGGCTCTTAGAATCCGGAGCGCATCCTCCGAAAACCGCTCCTCCGGGTTTCCGACGGCTCGGATCAGTCCTTTCTTAAGGTCCTCCCGTCCGCCGAAGGGGTCCGCGAGTCCTTCCTTTTCGTTATATGCCATCGCATTTATCGTAAAATCCCTGCGCTTAAGGTCCTCCGAAAGGCTCTTCGTGAACGTGACCTCCTTCGGGTGTCGGCAGTCCTCGTAGGAACCGTCGATCCGGTAGGTCGTCACCTCATAGCCCGTACCGCCTAATAGCACCGTCACCGTCCCGTGGGCGATTCCGGTGTCCACCGTATGCGAAAAATGTAACTTCACCTGTTCGGGCGTGGCTGACGTCGTGACATCCCAGTCCTGCGGAATCCGTCCGAGAATCGCATCGCGAACACACCCGCCGACGGCGTATGCTTCGTAGCCGGCGTTTTCCAAAACGGAGATGATTTTCTTCACATTCTTCGGAAGTTCCAAACAAAATGTCATGGCTGTCCTCCTTTCCCGAATTCGGCCCGCTATGCAATGCGGCCGGTTTCATTTTAATACAAAAAGACCGGAGACGCAAGTGCCGGCGCATGCCCTCGGGCATACGGCCGGTTCACATCTCCGGTCGGTCGTTTTAAAGTTCTGCGTTCACATTTCCGCTGCGATTGTTTACAGCTCCACGTTTACCTTCTTAAGGTGCCAGATGTCCTTTACGTACTCCTCGATGGTGCGGTCCGAACTGAATTTGCCGGATTTGGCAACATTGAGAAGCGCCATCTTCGCCCAGCGGACCTCATCGCGGTAAGCCTGCTCAACGCGCTCCTGCGCAGCCGCATAGGAGCGGAAATCCTTCAGGATGAAGTACTGGTCGGCACGCTCGCCGCCGTTACGCTCGAGAAGGGAATTGTAAAGCTCGCGGAACAGCTCCGGATTCTCCGGGCTGTAGAAGCCGTTGATCATCTGCGTCATCACAAGACGGATGTCCTGGTCGGTGTTGAAGATCTCACGCGGCTCGTATCCGCCGTTGTTCTCGAAGTTGATGACCTCGTCCGAGGACAGACCGAAGATGAATGCGTTCTCCTCGCCTACCTCCTCGACGATCTCCACGTTCGCGCCGTCCATCGTACCGATCGTAACCGCGCCGTTCAGCATGAACTTCATGTTACCGGTACCGGATGCCTCTTTACTTGCGGTGGAAATCTGCTCGGAAACATCGGCCGCCGCGAAAATCCACTCGGCGTTACTTACGCGGTAATTCTCGATAAATACGACTTTGATCTTTCCTTTGATGCTCTTATCGTTATTCACCACATCGGCCACGCTGTTGATCAGCTTGATGATGGCCTTTGCGCGGCGGTAACCGGCGCTTGCCTTCGCGCCGAAGATGAAGGTCCGCGGATAGAAATCCATGTCCGGATTCATGCGGAGCTTGTTGTACAGATACATCACATGCATGATGTTAAGCAGCTGTCTCTTATACTCATGCAGACGCTTTACCTGAACGTCGAAGATGGACCGCGGGTCTACCTCGATGCCGTTGTGCTCGCGGATGTACTCGCACAGACGGAGCTTGTTCTGGTATTTGATGTTCATGAATTCCTTCTGGGACTTCTGATCGTCTGCGTAAATCGTCAGCTCATTCAAATGCGGAAGGTCGGTAATCCACTCGTCGCCGATCTTGCCGGTTACCCAGTTCGCAAGAAGCGGGTTGCCGTGCAGCAGGAAGCGGCGCTGCGTGATGCCGTTCGTCTTATTGTTGAACTTCTCCGGGAAAATCTCATAGAAATCACGGAGCTGTTCCTTCTTAAGGATCTCGGTGTGAAGTCTTGCAACACCGTTTACGGAGAAGCCCGCAACGATCGCAAGGTTCGCCATTCTTACCTGACCGTCCATCAGGATTGCCATCTTCTTAAGCTTATCGTAGTTGTCCGGATAACGCTCCTGCAGCTGAATCGTGAAGCGGCGGTTGATCTCCTCGACAATCTGGTATACACGCGGAAGCAGGCGGGAGAAGAGGTCGATCGGCCATTTCTCGAGGGCTTCGGACATGATCGTGTGGTTCGTGTAAGCGCAGCAGCGGTTCGTGATGCTCCAGGCCTCATCCCAGCTTACATAATACTCATCCATCAGGATACGCATCAGCTCGGGAACCGTTACGGTCGGATGTGTGTCGTTCAGCTGGAACACAACCTTCTCCGGAAGTCCGTGGATATCGTCATGGGTGCTCATGTACTTCGCAACCGCACGCTGAACGCTTGCGGAAACGAAGAAGTACTGCTGCTTCAGGCGGAGCTCCTTGCCGGCGTAGTGATTGTCGTTCGGGTAAAGCACTTCGCAGATCAGTCTTGCGAGGTTCTGCTGCTCAACGGCCTTATGATAATCACCGCGGTCAAAGCTCTCAAGGTTAAAGTTATCGATCGCTTCGGCATCCCAGATGCGAAGCGTGTTTACAACGTTGTTGCCGTAGCCGACAATCGGAAGGTCATACGGAATTGCGCGAACGGACTGTGCGCCCTCCTGCGTAAAATGCTCTCTTCCCTGCTCGTCTCTCGAGTACCGTACATAACCGCCGAACTTCACTTCGCAGGCGTACTCGGGACGCTTGATCTCAAACGGGTTGCCGTCTGCAAGCCAGTCATCCGGACGCTCTACCTGATAGCCGTCGCGAATCTCCTGCTTGAACATTCCGTACTTATAGCGGATGCCGCAACCGTATGCGGGATATCCGAGTGTAGCAAGCGAATCGAGGAAGCAAGCCGCAAGACGGCCGAGGCCGCCGTTACCGAGCGCTGCATCGGGCTCCTGATCCTCGATTGCGTCGAGATCAAGGCCGAGCTCCTCAAGAGCCTTGCGGATTTCCTTGTTCGCTTTCAGATTGATCACAATATTACCGAGCGCGCGGCCCATCAGGAATTCCATCGAAAGGTAGTAGACGGTCTTCGCGTCCTGCTTTTCGAACTCCTTCTGGCTGGCTGCCCAGCGGTCTACAATATAATCCTTTACGGCAAATGCCACAGCATGAAAGATCTGCTGCTGCGAAGCATCCTCTACCGTTCTGCGGTAGAAAGTCTTCAGATAGTCCTGTACGCTTTTCTTAAAGTCTTTCTTGTTGATTACCATTGCAAATCTCATCCCTTCTGTCGGATACGGTATCTCTTCTTCCGCATCCCTTCTCATATATGCAAAATCTTTGTCATTATATCATATGACATATGTGACGACCACACAAACTTTCAGGAAAAGATTGCGCGTTTTTGAGCAAAATGTTACTTTCTTGAGTTTTTTGCAATGTAATTTTGCATTTCCGGATCGCGCCTTTTTGGGCATAAAAAAACTGTCGCAGGGACTTTGGGTCCTTGCGACAGTGAATTGACTTTTGAATTTAAACAGGAACGGATTAACCCTTAATAGCACCGGCGATAAAGCTTTCCTGAATCTTTCTGCTTAACAGAACATACGTTATAACCATAGGAATCGTTGCGATCGTGATTACGGCACCGATCGGGCCCCACTTAACCGTAAATGTACCGGTATAGGACTGAACTCCGACAGGCAACGTCCTGTATTCACTGGAGCTTACGAATACCGATGCAAACATCAGCTCGTTCCAGCACTGCAGGAAGGAATAAATCGCGATGGTGGAAACCGAAGGAAGCATTAAAGGAACGATGATACGGAAGAATACGCCGTAACGGCTGCAGCCGTCGATGTATGCCGCTTCATCGAGATCCTTCGGGATTCCTACGATGAAACTGTTCGCAATCAATATGGACATGGCCAGCGCGAATGCCGCGTAAGGAATGATCAGAGACCATCTCGTATCCAGCCAGTCAAAATAACGACAGATCATGTAAACGGGAACCAGAGAAGCCTGTACGGGAATCGTAATTCCGAGAAGGAACATACGGTTCACGGCCTTGCTGGCTTTCCACTGAATTCTCATGATTGCGTAAGAAGCCATCATGGCTGCAACCATGGAAATCAAAATCGCAAGAGCAGTAACAATAACACTGTTCTTGAAGTACGTCAACAGGGAGGAATAATCAAGAGCCTTGTAGTTCTCCCAATGCCATTCATTCGGCATACCCTTCGGGAGCAGGAAACGATGTGTTTTCTGAATCTGCTGGTTATCCTTCAGGGAGAATGTAATCATCCAGAAAAGAGGATACAGGTTAATGAGGGACCATATAATAAGCATAATAACGCCGAAGATCCCGAATGCCTTGCCGCCCTTCCGAATGCTATATTCGTTCGGTTGATAGATTGCACTCTTCTTCGCCATATCACTCATCCTTCTCTCTGAATATGTAGTTAATGAGCAAAGCGAACGCGAAGCACATCAGGATAAGGAGAACCGCGATCGCGCTACCCATACCGTATCTGTTCGCTTTAAACATCTGGTTCATGAGCATGGTGCTCGGGAAAGCAGCCGTTACGGATCTCATACCTGCGAGCAATGCAGGAAGGTCGTAAGACTTCAGGGAACCTGTTACCGAGAAGATAACGCAAACCTTGATAACCGGCTTCATCGAAGGAATAACGATGTAGCGGTCAACCTGCCACGGTGTAGCACCGTCGATCATGGCTGCCTCGCGAAGTTCCGGAGATACGTTCTTAACGCCTGCATACATAAGCAGCATGTGGTAACCTACATACTGCCAAAGCATCGGAGCGATAACCGATCCGAGCAAATGACCTTTCGGTCCGTCGGCCAGGAAGAGGATATTGCTATCGCCCTCCTTGAGGATTCCGGTAATTCTGAGCAAGTTGTTAAACAAGCCTTTCGGCTGATACATAATCTTCCACAGCATAGCGATAACTACGGTGGAAATCAGAACCGGGATAAAGTTTACGGACAGGAAGAATCTTTCTCCCTTGATACCGCGGCCGAGAATAAGAGCAAGCCCCAGCGAAATCGGCAACTGAAGGAACACAGAAAGACCTGCAAGAATGAATACATTCTTCAAAGCGGACGGAAAAGGCGTAAGTTCCGAAGTAAACAGCTCTTTATAGTTGCTGAGTCCGATAAACTTTGCCTCGCCGAGACCTTTCCAGTCAAAGAAACTGTAGTAAGCCGACATTACCATGGGGGCAATTAGTATTACACAGAAAAGCAGAACCGCCGGAATCAGAAAGACGATAATGCTAATCGTATCAGATGCAGATCTATGCTTCATATTGCCTACCTTCCTCAAAAAGAAGTGGCCTCTCCTAGGAAAGGCCACCCCAATTAGTACTTAACCAAGCAATTATCTAATTGCCTTAGCAAGATCATCAGCAAACTGCTGACCGGTAACTTCGCCGTTGTAAGCCTTACGGATTTCCTTGAGGTAAACTTCGGTAGCCTCAGTAGACTGAAGGTTGTCACCGAAAAGTACAAGGTAGTTAGCGCCTTCAACAAGCTTAGCAACCTGAGCGGTGAGGTAGTTGACATCCTTTGCTTCGTAGTCAACCTTCCAAGCCGGAAGACCGGAACCTGCAAGGTAACCATACTTACAAATCAACTGACCAAGCTCGAAGCAGTACTGAGCAGCAAGCTCGCAGTCCTTGGAGCCGGAGAATACGGCAAGCGTATCATTCGGGCCACCGGTAAGCTGACCGAGCTTAGACTTGGAACCGTCGATTACAGGGAACTCACAAGCCTTGATGTTAAGGCCGCTTGCAGCGAGATCGCCGCAGTTCCAAGAACCGTTCTGATAGAAAGCGTACTCACCAGCGATGAAGTTAGCCTTAACAGTATCGTTGTCAAGAGCAGCATCATCTTCTGCGAAGTAACCCTTCTTCATGAAGTCGTTGAACGTGTCGATTGCCTTAGCAACGCCAGCATCGTTCCAAGACTTCGTACCCTGGAAGATACCATCCATTACATCTGCGCCGGCGGTCTTAATGATCAACGGCTCGATGTACTCGGTGATACACCATTCCTGGTTAGCAGCACCAGCGCAACCAAACGGAGTGATTCCCTTAGCAAGAAGAGCGTCACAGCACTTGATCAGGTCATCGTAAGTGGTGGGAACGTCATCGTAACCAGCCTGCTTAAGAAGATCAAGGTTTGCGAAAAGAGTAACGACGTTCATGGTCAACGGAACGCCGTACTTCTTGCCGTTGTAAGTGGTGTTACGGCACATAGCCTCAGGAAGCTTGTCAGCGTAGTTCTTGTACATGTCGTCAAGGCAGTATACCTTTCCGTTCTGTACGAAGTCGCCAAGGAATGCGCAGGACCAGGTAAAGAAGATGTCGGCAACATCGTTACCCTGCATAGCGGTCTTAATCTTAAGCTTGTAGTCGTCGTTCTGAGTAGACTCCATCTTGACCTCAACATCAGGATATCTTTCCTTCATCTCTTTAAGTGCTTGCTGATAAGCAGGGTAGTTCGAGTCACCCTCAACAGCAATCGTCCACAGCGTGAGCTTACCACTTAAGGACCCACCTTTTTTCTCGTCTTTCTTACCGCAGGCGGCAAGAGACAGTACCATAATTACGGCCAGTACTGTTGCAAGGATTTTTTTCATGTTTTCCTCCTTAAAAGAGATAGAATTTTTCAGCTTTCGCTGAGTTTATCGAAAGCGGAAACCGCTAACGAACAGTTTTTGCTCCCCTACGGCATCTTTACCATTGCCCAAGGATAGTCAACCGTCATCATGTCGCCGTCGATCGTGTAATAGATCAGAGTGTTCGACAGATAACCGTCGTAGTTGAGAAGGATGCTTCCGTCGTCGTTCACGAAGTAATGTCCGGGAAGCGTTTCATCTTCATAGAAGGTTCCCTTGTCCGTGAACTGGAAACTCAGTCCCTCGTTCGGCCCGTATCCGGCCCAGTAACCGATCACCGGAGAATCACCGGTAAGCAGATCGGGAACCAGCTTGTAATATGCCTTACGGTATACGTACCGTTTTTCTTCCCCATCGAAGTCTTTACCTTCGTAGAACCGCATCTCCGTCACGGTACCGTCCTCCGCCGTGAAGCGTATGAACGAATCCGTCATTTCGTAGCTCTTATACATGACTCCGTCGAAAGCGGCCGTGCCGTCCTTGAAGAAGATCATTACTGCTTTATCTCTCTCATGCGAGAAAGCCCAACGTTCGGAAATCAGTTCCGGGTCGTACTTTTCTTTATCTTTCCCGTCCTTCTTGCACCCCGTCATCGCAACCATGCTGAGGGATGCGATGCAAAGCAGCAGAAGAACCAATCTTTTCACATTCATAAAACTATCGTTTACCACCTGTTCGGGCAGTCAATGGCGGGCATCGTCTTTCCTAAAAAAGATGCTACTTCCCCTTATCTCGCCCGCAATCTTCATGCTAAATTATATCACATATGAAAAACAAGTCAAGTAGTATTTTTCATATCCTTCTTGGCTTGCAATATATTGAAACGGTTTAAAATACTTAAACACCATGTAGTATTTCCATCACAACAAAGCCCGGAAAATCAGCCCGTATATTTGGAATCCGAAAGCGTTCCGAGAAGATACGCGTCAATCTTTTCTTCATCCATGCAGGCAGCTATCCGGTCGAATTCTTCCATGGCGCGTTCCGCCGCCATTGCCTCCGCTTCATCGAACGGCAGGCGGTTACGCTTCTTCTTTCCGACATAATCTTCCATGCGGATCAGTTTCGCGCTCATAAGCGTCCACCCCATTTCCCGAAATTAACCTATTGTCATTATTGCAGAAAAAAGGAGGCATTTCAACCTCACATTTTCCGGTAGAAATGCCTCAATCTCACTTTTTCGCAGTTTGCGACTAAAAATCCGTCAAATCCCAAGACCCTTCTTGAAGCGCTCCATAAAGGTTTCGAATCCGGCGATGTCCGCCGCATCGGGCGCGAGGGTTTCCGCTTTCATGTTGCGGAAGATCACGTCGTCAAGGTAACTCTGCAGGCCGCGCTTCTTACCGGCGCAGTCAAGCATGTAAGCGGCAAGAATGCCGATGCCCCATGCGCCGCCCTCTCCTGCGGTCTCCATTACGGAAACCGGAGCGCCGACTGCCGCAGCGGCGAAACGTTGGCCGACAACGGGCGTCTTGAAGTAGCCGCCGTGGCCGAGCATCTTGTCAACCCTGACACCCTCTTCCTTTAACAGAAGGTCAAGGCCGACCTTCAGCGCGCCGAGCGCGGAGTACATATGCATGCGCATGAAATTCGGAAGCGTGAAACGGCTCTCCGCCGTACGCATTACCGACGGAACGCCTTCCTCAACGCCGACCACCGGCTCGCCGGATACGAAGTTGTAGGAAGTCAGCCCGCCGCAGTCCGGCTCACCGGAAAGCGCGCAGGAATAAAGCTTCGTGAAGAGGTCTCCCATCGAAATCTCATAGCCCATCATCTTGCCGAATTCGCCGAACAGGTTCACCCAGGCATTGATGTCTGAGGTGCAGTTGTTGCAGTGAACCATCGCAACCGCGGCGCCGTCGGGCGTCGTTACGAGGTCGATCTGCGGATATACCTTCAAAAGCGGCTTCTCGAGAACAACCATCGCGAATACGCTCGTGCCGGCGGAGATGTTGCCGGTCCGGAGTCCCACGCTGTTGGTTGCCACCATGCCGGTGCCCGCGTCACCCTCGGGAGGGCAGAGCGGAATGCCGGCCTGAAGGTTACCGGATTCATCTAAGAACGCTGCGCCTTCCGCGGTCAGAACGCCGGCGCTCTCTCCTGCCGAAAGCACCTTCGGAAGGATGTTGCGAAGCTTCCAGGAAACCTTCTTCGCTTCCGGAAGTTCGTCGAAAATGTCAAGCATGCGCGCGTCGTAATCTCCGGTCGCCGAGTCAATCGGGAACATGCCGGAAGCGTCGCCGACGCCGAGCACCTTCTCTCCGGTCAGCTGCTCATGCACCCATCCTGCGAGCGTCGTAAAATGCGCGATCTGCGGTACATGCGCCTCGCCGCTTTGCATCGCCTGGTAAAGATGCGCGATGCTCCAGCGCTGCGGGATGTTGAAGTCGAACGCCTTCGTCAGAACGGACGCCGCGTCCTCCGTAATCGTGTTCCGCCAGGTGCGGAACGGAACGAGCAGATTGCCTGCCGCGTCAAATGCCAGATAGCCGTGCATCATCGCCGAAATGCCGATGGCTGCGAAGCTTGTGATCTCGATGCCGTATTCCTTCTTCACATTTGCCCGAAGGTCCGCGTAGCAGCTGCGGAGTCCGTTACGGATGTCCTCCTCGCTGTACGTCCACACGCCGTTCTCATAGCGGTTCTCCCAGCCGTGGCCGCCCTGTGCGAGCACATTGCCGTCCGCGTCGATGACGACGGCCTTGATTCTTGTCGAGCCGAACTCGATTCCCAATACTGCCTTGCCCTCGGCAAGGATCGTTCTGTTGTCCATCCCCTTATACCTTCCTTTTTGTTATTTCGGAAAATGCGACGCTGTCGCCGTCTGCTGCCGTGCGGCGTTCCGCTGTTGAACGGTCGCTGCGGCGGTGTCGCTGCTGTCTGATATCATCGCACATTTTGCGTGAATTTTCAAGACATCTTAGCGGTATCCCTCACGGGTTCCGCGATTGTCCCGGTTGTCCTATCGGTAACCTTTGTAATTCTCGGCGCCGATCAGGATGTCACGGCGGTACAGCTTTATGAACTGCTCGACCGCTTCGGTCTTCTCGTCCCAGAAGGCGCGCGCCTCGGGAGTCACGACCGGACAGTCATGCTGCATCGGGTGCGTGTAGCGCTCAAAATGATTGTAACAGTCGTAAAATGAGGCGTCTGCCTTTCTTGCGCGCACAATCATCGTATCCATCACGATTCCGAGAAGCCCCATGTCATCGAGCAGGTCGGCCTCCATCAGCATTAAAAGGTTCCGATCGATGTCCGGGTTACGCATGTTCCATTTGTCGGAATGGGCACCGACAAGGCCCGCGATGTACTCCGCGCGGTCTGCGTCGTACCCCCTGCCGAGCAGGTAGTCCCTCGTAATCGGAACGCCGGCCTTCGCGTGATTGCCGCCGCGGCTTGCCGTAACGGCGCGCCCCACGTCGTGGAAAACGGTCGCGATCATCAGGTCATCGTAGCGGAGCCCGGTCTTATCGGGAGTCGCGTCGTAAAGGCGCTTCGCCCACGCGAGCACGCGCTTCGTATGCTCGTAGCGGGTGTAGCCGAACTCCGTCTTATGAACGCCGACGCCGCCCTCGCCTTCGGTTTGGGTCTCGCCGAGTGTTTTCTTCACGAAATCGAGCATCTCCGGGATGTCCTTACCGACGGCCAGAATGCCGGCCTCCTCGGTCGCCTCGTAGCAAGTCTTCCGAAGCTCCAGGTCCGCGATTTCCATGACGCGGTATTCGCGGTCGAAGTGTGCCTCACCGAAGCGCTCGAAGGCCTTTCGGGTATGGTGAATCGGAATCGAAAGCGCGTCGAACCAGACCGGCTCCGTGCCGTCAACGATCTCGTGCTCGTCGAGCTTTCGCGGGACGGTCTCGTCCTTCACCTCGCAGTAATAGTAATAATTCATCTGCTCGAAAATGCCGTCAGGGTCCTTGCTGTCCTGCTGTCTTCTTACGACAATGCCGAACTCGCGGATGGTTTCGGGAATCACGACATACCCGGTTTCCTCCGCGACCTCGCGGACCAACGCCTGCTCGGGCGTCTCGCCGGGCTCGAGCCCGCCGCCCGGAAATTCAAAGCTGTTAAACTTTGCGATGTGGTTTAACAGAATCTTTCCGTTCCTTAAAACCACGCCGCGCGCCGACGGCCTCGTGTATACCGGTCCGCCCGGATTGTAATTCTGCCGGTCCATGCGAAACAGTTCTCTCATAGGTGTGCCTTTCTGTGGTGGGTTTTGGTGTCTCATTTGCCGCAGCCGACGGCCTGAAGATACTTTCGGAATACCGGTCGGATCGGCGGGGACAGCATCTCCATCGTGATTTCCTCCGGAGCGAAGAAACGAAGCTCTTCGAGTTCCTCGGGCTGCCTCCTCGGCTCGCCCGCGTAGTCGCGGCAGATGTAGATAACCTCCGCGTAGTAGACCTCGTCGCCGTTCGGGTAAAGCATATGCGACTCCGGGCCCGAATTGATCATGAAATACTCGAGTTCCTTTGCCTCGATTCCCATCTCCTCGTAAAGCTCCCTGCGCGCGCAGTCCTCGACGGTCTCGCCGAGTTCCATCGCGCCGCCCGCGTAGCCCCACAGGTGGTTGTCGGTGCGCCTGCCCAGAAGGAGTTTTCCTTCCGCGTTGACGATAATGACGCTCCCGGCGCAGCAGATCAGCGGCCGGTGCCCGACGAGTTTTCGGATGTCTTTTATGTAGTCAGCCATGAGTGTTCCTTTGTTTTGTTATAATTCCGGTCCGGCGCTTATTCCGTAAAATAAGCGTCGATGCCGTCGGCGATGCCTTTCGCGAGCTTATTCCGGTATTCCTCGGTCGCCATCAGGCGGTCCTCGGTTTCATTGGTCATGAAGCCCATCTCGACAATCGTCACGGGAACGCGGCACCAGTTGATGCCGCTCATTGTGTCGGTCTCGACAACACTCCGCTTCTTGCAGCCGCATTCCGCGCAGAGCGCGTTCAGAATCTCTTCGGAAAGCCGGCGGCTCTCGGGATAAAGGTCGGCATTGTACGGATTGTTCTTCGTCTGGCAAAGCGTTTCCGCGCCGTTAACGGCACTGTTGTCGTGCGCGTTCGCGTGAATTCTTATGAACGCATCCGCGCCGGCCCGGTTGGCGATTTCGGCCCGCTCACTGTTGCTGAGGTCGACATCGTGCGTGTCCCGCACCATGATGACGCGGTAACCGCGCTCCTTAAGAATCGCCTCCAGCTTCTTCGCGACAATCAGGTTCAGTTCGTATTCCGGAATTCCCGTATAGTGCCCTTCGGTCCCCGAGCTCACCTTCGCCTTCATCGTCGTCGAGCCCGGCCCGTCCGGTTCCTTATCGTTATTCCCCTTTCGTTGATGCCCCGCATCAATCACCACAAGCTTTCCGGCCTCCGGTACGGGAGTGGGAACAAGTGTGGTCGTCGGGGTTTGGGTCGGAGCCGGGGTTAGAGTCGGTTCCGGGATTAGAGTCGCGGTCAGAATCGGTTCCGATGTCGGATTAGGGATTTCTGTCGGGATTCCGGTCTGGTCTGTTAAGGAATCCGTTGTCGACTCCCCGGTCGTCTTCTTTCCGCAGGCCGCGAACATAACGCAAATGCATGCCATACACAGTACAGGCAGGATTCGCCGCATACCTGTCCTGCCTTCCGCTCTCATACTTCTCATCTTTCTCTCCCTCTTATACACATTTTCCCTAAACTTCAAAATCAAAGCAGCTTCGCTGCGCGGTGAACGGGCGGACTTTGCCGTTCGCAACCGCCACATGCTCGGGATGCACGCTGTACCCCTTAAGCGCTGCCTCATCGGCAAATGCGGAATCAAGCATCAAATCTCCGTTCGAACTTGCAAGCCCCTCCGTGATAACCTCGATCGAGCAAAGCCCAGGGATGCGCCCCTTAAGCCCCTCGAGTCCTTCCTTGATTCCCTGCTTGATTGCCTCTTTCTCCTCCGCGCTGTACTCCTCTTTCAGTTTCCAAATAATGATGTGTTTAACCATTGGGTTCCTTTCCTGATTCTTTTGCTTTATTAAATATTGTTTGGATTTCGTGCCTCTTTCCGCCGGTGGGGCATTGGCAGAATCATTGTAACATACCCCTCACGGAAAAACAATGCGCCGTATAGCCGGTTATATGGGCTATTGATTCGCAAAATAGTGTATCGTGATCTGATTTGCCGATGAAAATCAACCGGTTTACGAAAGAAGTCGGAACGCACATTCAGCGCAGATAAGCTTCAATCAACCTCTGAAGCTCGCCCTGGTCGAATGGGGTATTCTCGCCCTCGAAAGTGTAAAAGATGCTTTCGCCTGCCATATACCCACTCGCAGAGTACTCCCGCATCTTCAGGATGGCCCCTTGTCGGTAATCGCCATCGTCCATCAGCCCGAAGTGTTCATGGTACACAGTCTTTTGGAGGCGAACGTTGTATGCTGCAAAATCCGGTGTCCGCCTTCTTCCGTTCGACAGTATAATTGACGGCTCATAAACATATGGAACCCTCGCCGCGTAATATGCATCGGCAATCAATTTCTCCGACTTTGAGCGGACACTCTCTCCACGTTCGGTTGTGTAGGCGGTAGTCATCGGAATCGAATTGGTCTCTCCCGGATGCTCTTCATACCATTTTGAAATCAACATTTCTTCGGTCGGAACCAATGGTGTAATCAGTTTCTTCCGTTCCTCGTGTTCTCTCTCAAATACTTCAGCCGGGTCGCATTCCTTTAGGACTCGAAGAGCCTGCGTGAGAATCTTCCTCCTTCTCAGAAGTACTTCTCGCAGTTTTATGTTGTATGCCTTCTGTGCCAACTGTGCTGCAAATTTGATTTTCTTCTTGGGAATGTACTTGCTTGTCAATCTATCGTCCTTTTTCCTGACAGCATAGAACTGAACGTATTTTTTCTTTGCAATGCAAATCGAAAGTCTCCCTTCGGGGAGTTTTTTGAGTTCTCTTTCGATTTGAATCAGCATCTTAATTCCTTCGCTGTTTTCTTTTTCTAATTCTTGCAATAACCCCTGATACATGTTATTTCTCCTTTCTTACTGTGATTGTGATGCGATGGGTTCCTGTGGATGGACTGCGGCACCGGTGGCGGATTCCTGCGGTTAGGTTGCGATTGGCGGTGTGGCTGGGTTTTTCAATGCTTTTGCACGGAATTATAAATATCCATTGAATTTAGACCAGAGCTCTATGCCATGTTTCCTCTTTTTCAATGCAATCTCTGCTTTTGGGGAACTTACATTGAAATCAATGATTTTTTTCACGAGGCATCAATAAGAAACCTGCTTCGATTTCAATTCATTCAGCGTAGATTGAGCGTTTCCATTGAAATCACCGGCTTGGGACTGACGAACAGCATCTCAAAGCAGCGATTCTTCCAATGCACTCAACCGTTTTTGGCATCCTACATTGAAAAATCTTTTTGTGACCTGAAAAAAGCATGAAATTCCAATGCAAATCAGCTTCTTTCCTGTTTTACATTGAAATCTACCGACTGAGCTCCAAGGCCCGGGACCCGCAAACGGAATTTTACAGACAAAAATCCGGATTCACTTTTAAACCAACACTTCTTCGAAGAATCTCTATCAAATTCCATAGTTCATGTGGGGGAAAACTATAAACCTGAATAAAAGAATTCAAGAAACAGAATAAAGAACCGTGACCTCCGAGCGGAAGCCAAAGAAATAAACCCACGAGGGCATGCCCTCGCGGGTTTAGGATACAACTCTTTCAAGCAAATAACAAGCCGTTTTTACTTTCTCTTAACGCTGATTTGTTATTACTTTCTCTTTACCGAAACCGTAACATCCTCGCCGTTCAGGTTCCAGTCTTTGGAGACTGCACCTTCACAGGTCTCACCGCCGTTTAGGTATACAATCTCGTCCGCAAGAACCGTCTTCTTGATGAACGCCTCATTCCGCCTGCAAATCTCAGCAATCTTTTCATTTCCGGTCAAAGCCAGGGTTATATGGTCCATAACCTCGAAGTCGGCGTCCTTACGCATCGTCTGGACTTTGCTGATGACTTCGCGGACGTAGCCTTCCTCGATGAGCTCGGGCGTAAGCTGCGTGTTCATGACAACCGTAACCTTGCCGTCGGAATCGGACACGTAGCCCTCAACCTTCTTGGCTTCGATCAGCAAGTCGTCCTTTGCGATCTGCTCGTCAACACCGTCAACCGTAACCGTAACGGAACCAGTCTCATTAAGCTCTGCCATAGCCTTTGCGGAATCCAGATTAAGGAGCGCTTCCTTCACGGCGTTGATCTGCTTACCGAAACGCTTTCCGAGCGTACGAAGCTGCGGCTTGAAGGTATATCCGGTGAACTCGCTCAGGTCGTCACGGAAGGTGACTTCCTTCACATTCAGTTCATCCTCGATAATCTCTTTATAGAATTCATTCAACGTAAGGTCGTTCTTCACATACATCTCGGACATCGGCTGACGCTGCTTGATGTTCGAAGCGTTACGGCAGGCACGGCCGAGTACGACGATGTCGAGAACCTCTTCCATGTTCTTCTCCAGGTCGGCGTCGATCCAGCTCTCCTCAACCTTCGGAAAATCACACAGATGTACGCTCTCCGGAGCGGAAGCATCGATCGAGCAAACCAGATTCCGGTAGATTGCTTCGCTCATGAACGGGATCATCGGAGCGGCGGTCTTCGCAATCGTAACAAGTGCGGTGTAAAGCGTCATGTAAGCATTGATCTTGTCCTGCTCCATGCCCTTCGCCCAGAAACGCTCACGTCCGCGGCGCACGTACCAGTTACTCATCTCGTCAACGAACGAGTCAAGCGCTCTCGCAGCCTCGGGGATACGGTAGTTCCAAAGGTCGTCATCGACTTCCTTAACGGTCGTCTCAAGACGGGACAGAAGCCAGCGGTCCATGACCGGAAGCTTATCGTATTCGAGCGTGTATTTGGTCGCGTCGAAGTTATCGATATTCGCATACAAAACAAAGAACGCATAGGTGTTCCACAATGTACCCATGAACTTTCTCTGGCCTTCGGTTACGGCCTTGTCATGGAAACGGTTCGGCAGCCACGGTGCGCTGTTGATGTAGAAATACCAGCGGATCGCGTCAGCGCCGTGGGTTGCAAGAGCCTCGAACGGGTCAACCGCGTTGCCCTTACTCTTACTCATCTTCTGGCCGTTCTCGTCCTGCACGTGACCGAGCACGATAACGTTCTCATAAGGCGCTTTATTAAAGAGAAGCGTCGATTCCGCCATCAGAGAGTGGAACCATCCGCGGGTCTGGTCAACGGCCTCAGAGATAAACTGCGCCGGGAACTGCTCTTCGAAGAGTTCCTTATTCTCAAACGGATAGTGATGCTGCGCAAAAGGCATCGCGCCGGAGTCAAACCAGCAGTCGATAACCTCGGGAACACGGTGCATCGTCTTACCGCATCTCGGGCAGGCAACTG
>JAEEGG010003415.1_pt1 | contig 39639 bp, 42 predicted proteins | sample 9134161 | NCBI WGS metagenome assembly JAEEGG01 (sample SAMN16246543, study PRJNA631951) | gut metagenome | biome: gut microbiome; feature: rumen; material: CR-attached | host: Bos | place: Iran: Karaj | collected 2018-10 | reverse complement strand
ATCATCGGCTCAGCGCTGATGTGTGTCACCACGACGAAGATTATGCGAGCCGCAACATTCATGTTGTTTGTGCTCTTTGGTGTGGCAGGCATCTATTTCCTGCTCGACTACACCTTCCTGGGAGCCGCTCAGATTAGCGTATATGCCGGCGGCGTTACGATGATCTATGTCTTCGCCATCCAGTTGGTATCGAAGCGCACCCTTCAGGGTTTGGAGGAGCGTGTGAAGTCCAGCAAGATGATTGGTGGCGGACTGGCTGCCCTCGCAGGACTAGTGGTAGTTGCTCTTATTCTGCTGAAGACGGGCTTCTTCACGCTGGCTCCTGCTAACGTGGAAGTTCCTATGAAAGAGATTGGTACGGCCCTCGTGGGTGCCGGCAAGTATCAGTATGTGCTCGCTTTCGAGTTCATCTCGCTGTTCCTGCTGGCCTGCATCATCGGTGGCTTGGTTGTTGCACGTAAAGAAAAGGAGGAGAAGTAAGCTATGGTACCTGTAGAATGTTATTTTGCGCTTAGCGCTCTGTTGTTCTTCATCGGTGTCTATGGTTTCGTGACACGTCGCAACCTCATCGCTATGCTCATCTCTGTTGAGCTGGTGCTGAATGCCGTTGACATCAATTTCGCAGCCATCAACCGTCTGCTCTATCCCAATGGCATGGAGGGTATGTTCATGACCCTGTTCGTCATTGGTGTGGCAGCAGCTGAGTCGGCTGTAGCTATTGCTATTATCATCAATGTCTACCGCAACTTCCGTAGCGATAGCGTTGACAGTATCAAGAACATGAAATGGTAGTGTTTAAAGGTAAAAAAGTAAAAAGGTAAAACGATATGGAAATATATAGTTATTCATTTCTGATCCTTCTGCTGCCTGCGCTGTCATTCGTGATTCTTGCGCTCGCTGGCATGAAGATGTCGCATAAGACTGCTGGTCTTATCGGCACCACGTCATTGGGACTGGTGACCGTGCTCTCTTACCTGACGGCATTCACTTATTTCGGTGCTGACCGTCTGGCTGATGGCACATACGCTACCGTCGTTCCCTATAACTTCACATGGCTGCCATTGGGCAATCTGCACTTCGACATGGGTATTCTGCTGGATCCTATCTCGGTTATGATGCTGATTGTCATTTCGACAGTCTCGCTGATGGTACATATCTATTCGTTCGGCTATATGCACGGTGAGAAGGGCTTCCAGCGTTACTACGCTTTCCTGAGTCTGTTCACTATGTCAATGCTCGGACTGGTTGTTGCCACCAACATTTTCCAGATGTACACCTTCTGGGAACTCGTGGGTGTCAGCTCTTATCTGTTGATTGGATTCTACTATCCGTTGAAGCCCGCTATCGCTGCCTCTAAGAAGGCTTTCATCGTGACGCGCTTCGCCGATATGTTCTTCCTCATCGGTATTCTGATGTTCGGTTACTACACCGACTCATTCAGCTTCTCGTTTGCTGGCACAATTCAGATGGGCGAGGGTACAACTCCGTTCATCGCCGGTAATGCAGCCAAGGCTGTTGCTGCCGCAGGCTTTATTTTGCCTACGGCTTTGGTGCTGATGTTCATCGGTGGTGCCGGTAAGAGTGCTATGTTCCCGTTGCACATCTGGCTGCCCGACGCTATGGAGGGTCCGACGCCTGTTTCTGCACTCATCCACGCTGCTACGATGGTGGTAGCCGGTGTGTTCCAGATTGCCCGTATGTTCCCGCTATGGGTTGAGTACGCTCAGCCTCAGATGAGCATCGTAGTGTGGGTAGGCGTCTTCACCGCTTTCTATGCCGCTGCTGTGGCTTGTGCCCAGAGCGACATCAAACGAGTACTGGCCTTCTCGACGATTTCGCAGATTGCCTTCATGATGGTGGCTCTCGGCGTTTCGCTGCCCGGTCATCATGGTGTGCTCGACAATCACGCACAGCTGGGCTTCATGGCTGGTATGTTCCACCTGTTTACCCACGCTATGTTCAAGGCTTGCTTGTTCCTCGGTGCCGGTTGTATCATCCACGCCGTTCACTCGAACGAGATGGCTATGATGGGTGGTCTGCGCAAGTATATGCCGATTACCAACATCACCTTCCTCATCAGCTGTTTTGCTATTGCAGGTATTCCTTTCTTCTCGGGCTTCAGTTCGAAAGATGAGATTATTACAGCCTGCTTTGCCTACAGTCCTGTTGTGGGTTGGATTATGACGGGTATCGCCGCTATGACCGCCTTCTACATGTTCCGTCTGTACTACGGCATCTTCTGGGGTACTGAGAACAAGGAGGCTCATGAGCACCATACTCCCCATGAGGCTCCTGCTACGATGACCATTCCTCTCATTGTGCTTTGCGTCATTACGATGGGTGTGGGTATCTACTCTACCATTGCAGGTTTCGCAGGGTGGGGTGGTAGCTTCGGTCAGTTTGTCAACGCCGAGGGTACCAACTACACCATCCACTTCGACACGCAGATTGCTGCTACTTCTACGATTATTGCCATCCTGAGCATCTGTCTGGCCACCTATATTTATAAGGGTGAGAGCCAGCCTATTGCTGATCGTCTGTACAAGCAGTTCCCCAAACTGCACCGTGCAGCTTACAAGCGCTTCTATCAGGACGAGATTTGGCAGTATGTCACTCATCGCATCATCTTCCGCTGCATCTCTAAGCCCGTAGCTTGGTTCGACCGTCACGTTGTTGACGGCACGTTCAACTTCATGGCCTGGGGTGCCAACGAGGCTGGTGAGAGCCTGCGTCCTTGGCAGAGTGGCGATGTCCGTCAGTATGCAGTATGGTTCCTCACGGGAACCGTTGCATTAACGTTAATCCTGCTTGCGATATAAATCGTAAATTGTAAATTGTCAAATAGTAAATTACATTTATGAGTATATTAACATTATTCGTAGTAATTCCCGCCCTGATGTTGCTCGGCCTTTGGTTGGCCAAGAGCCTGAATCAGGTGCGTGGTGTGATGGTGGCTGGCGCCTCATGCTTGCTGGCCCTGTCCGTATGGCTGACCATCTACTTTGTTCAGCAGCGTGCAGCAGGTAATACCGATGTGATGCTGTTGACGGCTTCTACGCCATGGTTCAAGCCACTTAATATTGCCTACAGTGTTGGTGTCGATGGTATCTCTGTCGTGATGCTGCTCCTGTCGAGCATCATCGTGTTCACCGGTACCTTTGCCTCTTGGCAGTTGAAGCCCCTCACCAAGGAGTATTTCCTTTGGTTCACCCTGCTCTCAACGGGTGTTTACGGCTTCTTCATCTGCACCGATATGTTCACCATGTTTATGTTCTATGAGGTAGCGCTGATTCCCATGTACCTGCTGATTGGTGTCTGGGGTTCTGGCAACAAGGAGTATGCTGCCATGAAGCTGACGCTGATGCTGATGGGTGGTTCCGCCCTGCTGATTATTGGTCTGCTGGGCATCTACTACTTCAGTGGCGCTACCACTATGAACGTCAACGAGATTGCCGCCATGCACAATATTCCCGTTCATATTCAGAAGATGTTCTTCCCGTTCATCTTCATCGGTTTCGGTGTGCTCGGCGCCCTGTTCCCCTTCCACACATGGTCACCCGACGGTCATGCCTCAGCCCCCACGGCTGTGTCTATGCTCCACGCTGGTGTGCTGATGAAGTTAGGAGGTTATGGCTGCTTCCGCGTAGCTATGTATCTGTTGCCCGATGCAGCCAATGAGCTGGCCTGGATCTTCCTGATTCTCACTACCATCTCAGTGGTCTATGGTGCCTTCTCGGCTTGCGTACAGACCGACCTGAAGTATATCAACGCTTACTCGTCGGTGTCTCACTGCGGTCTGGTGCTCTTCGCCCTGCTGATGATGACCAAGACCTCTTGCACGGGTGCTATCCTGCAGATGCTTTCGCACGGTCTGATGACGGCCCTCTTCTTTGCCCTCATCGGTATGATCTACGGTCGTACCCATACTCGTGACATTCGCTACTTGGATGGCTTAATGAAGATTATGCCTTTCCTCGCTGTTGGTTACGTTGTAGCTGGTTTGGCCAACCTCGGTCTTCCGGGTTTCTCGGGCTTCATTGCTGAGATGAGTATCTTTGTGGGTTCGTTCGAGAATCCTGATACGTTCCACCGTGTGGCCACCATCATTGCATGTACCTCTATCGTTGTAACGGCAGTCTATATCCTGCGTGTTGTTGGTAAGATTCTGTATGGTGAGGTAAAGAACCCGCACTATCTGGAACTGACTGATGCTACGTGGGACGAGCGCGTCGCCGTCATCTGTCTTATTGCATGTGTTGCTGGCCTCGGTCTGTTCCCACTCTGGGCAAGTAACGTCATCTCTGACGCTGTAGGACCAATTCTCGCAAACATCATTTAACATAGGAGGACGAAAGATATGAATTACGGACAATTCCTAAATATGATTCCCGAGGCCTTGTTGGTTCTCGCATTGATTATCGTATTCTTTGCTGACTTCTGCCTGCATAAGAGCGAGCGCAAGGTTGGCGTGCTGGGTAAGCTGACGGCTGCCCTGCTGCTCTGCCAGACCATCATGCTGACTACCGTTGCACCTGCTGAGGCTTTTGGTGGCATGTATGTCGCCACGCAGGCTGCTCAGGTCATGAAGTTCATCCTTACTTTCGGTACGTTTATCGTCGTAGTAATGGCCGAGCCTTGGCTTGAGAACGAAGCCCGCCGTTACGCTGGTGAATTCCATCTGCTCGTACTGAGCACCTTGCTTGGTATGTACATCATGATGTCCAGCGGTTCGTTTCTGCTGTTCTTCCTTGGGCTGGAAACTGCCTCTGTGCCTATGGCCTGCTTGGTGGCTTTCGACAAGTGGAAGAGGCAGAGTGCCGAGGCTGCTGCCAAGTACATCCTCGTAGCAACCTTCTCGAGCGGTGTGATGCTTTATGGTATCTCGTTCATCTATGCTGCTACTGGCACGCTTTACTTCGATGGCGTTGCTGTTGCTATGGGTAACAAGTATATGTTCAGTCCCTTGCAACTGATGGGTCTGGTGTTTTTCTTCAGCGGTCTGGCTTTCAAGCTCTCGCTGGTGCCCTTCCATTTCTGGACGGCCGATACTTACGAGGGAGCTCCTACACCTATCACTGGTTATCTCTCTGTCTGCTCGAAGGGTGCTGCAGCCTTTGCTGCTTGGGTTATTCTTGTGAAGGCCTTCGGTCCGATGATTGACTATTGGGAGTATATGCTCTACGTGGTTATCGTGCTTTCTATCACCATTGCCAACCTTTTCGCCATTCGTCAGAGCGAGCTCAAGCGCTTCATGGCTTTCAGCTCCATCTCACAGGCTGGCTACATCATGTTGGCTGTCATCGGTGGTTCGCAGATGGGTATGGCCTCACTGATGTACTACATCCTCGTGTATGTTGTCGCCAATATGGCTGTCTTCACCGTTATCTCAACTGTGGAGCAAAACAATGGTGGTGCTACTAAGATGTCGGCCTATGACGGACTCTACCAGACCAACCCCAAGCTGGCGTTCCTCATGACGCTGGCCCTATTCTCGCTGGCAGGTATTCCTCCGTTCGCAGGTATGTTCTCGAAGTTCTTCGTGTTCATGGCTGCTGCCGAGCAGGGTTCATTCTGGGCCTACTTCGTGGTGTTCGTAGCCTTGATTAACACCGTCGTGAGCTTGTACTACTATCTGCTCATTGTCAAGGCCATGTATATCAAGCAGACCGATTCTCCGCTACCCGCTTTCAAGACCGACGTCAACACCCGTGTTGCTCTCGCTATTTGCACTGCTGGTATCGTGCTCTTCGGCATCTGTTCATGCATTTACGACTACCTCTTTACTGCTTCGGCCATGTAAGCCAAACAGTAAAGGGTATAAAATCTTAAGAGGGTGTGCTAAATGCACATCCTCTTTTAATAATACTGCATCGTACAACAATGGAGAGATCCGTGCTGCTTGATGACGGCACGACAATCGATGCCAATGATCTCGCGGTCGGGGAAAGCTTGTTGGATGATGTTCATCGCCTCCTGGTCGAGGTCGGACTGGTTGTAGGTGGGTACGAGGACGGCACCATTCACGACTAGATAGTTGGCGTATGTGGCTGGCAATCGGTCGACATCATCGTAAATGGGACGGGGTAAGGGCAGCCGAAGAAGCCTGTAGGGGTGTCCGTCGAGTGTGCGGAAGGTTTTGAGTTCATCTTCCATTGATACAAGGTCAGGATGATCCGCATCGTCTCCTATATATAATAAGGTGTCGTCTGGACAGATGCGAACTAATGTGTCAATGTGCCCATCGGTATCGTCGCCAATAAGACTGCCATGATTAATCCATACCACTCGCTCAGCCCCAAGATACTGCATTAGCCGCTTCTCTATCTCTAATTGTGTCAGAGGCTGGTTACGATGGGGCGCCATGAGGCAGCATGAGGTTGTAAATATTGTACCCTTGCCGTCGCTCTCAATAGAGCCACCCTCCAAAACGAAGTCTAAGTGGTCTTCGTAGGTGCCACTAATGAGTCCTTGCTCATACAAATGACGATTGATGGCGTTGTCGAGATTGGCCGGGAACTTCTCACCCCAGCCGTTGAAACAGAAGTCAAGCAGGAATTTTTTGCCATTCTCTTCCACTGTGATGAAGCCATGATCTCTGGCCCACGTGTCATTATGAGGGATGTCGTCGACGATGAGAAGCTGTTCGCGTTTGCGTATCTCGCGTGCCAGATTATCGTAAACATCGGTGATTTCGGGCAGGATGGGTGCCCAATCTGTATCTTTGTGAGGCCATGTGAGTTGAACCATGCTTTGCGGTTCCCACTCTGCGGGCATACGTCTATTTTGCTTATTCATAATGGGTTATATTTTCGGTTGCAAAATTAACAAAATATTATGAATTTGACGTAACGAAATACGATTTTTTTTCGTATCTTTGCAGTCGATTTTATGATGTTAGAACTACATAATGTGACGATAGGCCAGCAGATACACGGATTGTCAGCAACAGTCAGTGAAGGTAATGTGCTGAGCATCATGGGTTCACGGGGCAAGGGTAAAACCACGCTGCTGAGAGCTCTGATGGGTTTCCTGCCCATTGACGAAGGTCATATTAGTATTGACGGCGAACTACTGACGCCACTGTCGGCTCCCTACTTCCGTCATCAGATGGCTTATGTGCCTGAGCATCTTGAAGTGCCAGAGGATTATGAAGACGTGCCGACGGACTATCTGTGGCTGTTGGAGCATGCAGTACACTCGGGTAAGGCAATTCTTATTATTGATGAGCCTAAGGAAGCATTGAATTATGATGATGCCATCCGAGCAGACCGACTGATTATGGAGGCTGCAGAGCGTGGGGCTACGGTTGTGGCAGTGAATACACGTATGACAGAAAACCAGGTGCAGCTATGAAGACGGTATACCTTATTCTATTATTCGCACTGGTAAGCTGGAAAGGTTGGCATGCGTGGCTCCGTGGACGTCGGCAGTGGATGCAGGATATGCAACAGTACCAATCGTTGTGGGAATACCTATTGGGTAATGGTGCAACTTTGCGGGAAGCGAAACGGCCGTTTATGCGTCGAGCCCTACGCAGGGCCTTGAAGCCGATAGCAAAGCAATGGCGCTTGTGGACAATCGTTGCAATTGTTGGTGTGCTAATATGGTTGATATTCTAATTATCTATTAACAGTAAACAATAAACTAAAAATATGATTCAAACAGTAGTAAAGAGAGACGGACGCATTGTTGGATTCAACGAGCAAAAGATTATGGCTGCTATCCGCAAGGCCATGATGCACACAGATAAAGGCGAAGACGAGCGCCTATTGTATCAGATAACGGACCACATTGCGCAGCGAGGTGACAGTCAGATGACGGTGGAACAGATTCAGGACATGGTGGAATTGGAACTGATGAAGTCGAGCCGTAAGGATGTGGCCCAGAAGTATATTGCCTATCGTAACCAACGTTCTATAGCCCGAAAGGCCAAGACGCGTGACGTTTTCTTGGACATAGTGAACATCAAGAGTAATGATGTGACGCGTGAGAACGCAAACATGAATGCCGACACACCTGCAGGTATGATGATGAAGTTCGCCTCGGAGAGCACAAAGCCCTTCGTCGACGACTACCTGTTGTCGAGCGAGAGCCGTGACGCTGTTGAGCACAACTACCTTCACATTCATGATAAAGACTATTATCCTACAAAATCGTTGACGTGCGTACAGCATCCATTGGATAACATCCTGAACTGTGGATTCGTGGCTGGTCACGGTGCCTCGCGTCCTGCCAAACGCATTGAAACAGCCTCGGTATTGGCATGTATCTCGATGGAGTGCTGCCAGAACGAGATGCACGGTGGTCAGGCTATTCCTGCCTTCGACTTCTATTTGGCACCTTACGTGCGTTTGACTTATATCGAGGAACTGAAAGCATTGGAAGAACTGAACGGTGAGGACTATAAGAACCTGTACGACGAACCGCTAATGGACTATATCAAGAAGCCCTTGGATGGTCTGCAGGGTCGTGAGCGTGCTCAGCAGCATGCCATTAACAAAACCGTAGGTCGTGTACATCAGGCTATGGAGGCGTTTATCCATAATATGAACACCATCCATTCGCGTGGTGGCAATCAGGTGGTATTTTCGTCTATCAACTATGGTACGGACACTAGTGCCGAGGGCCGTTGTGTGATGCGCGAAATCCTGCTGTCAACCTATGAAGGCGTGGGTGGTGGCGAGACTGCCATCTTCCCCATTCAGATATGGAAAAAGAAGCGTGGCGTAAACTATCTGCCAGAGGATCGCAACTTTGACCTCTATCAGTTAGCTTGTAAGGTGACGGCAAGAAGATTTTTCCCTAACTTCCTAAACCTCGATGCGACGTATAATCAAGACCCAGACTGGCGTGCAGACGATTCGAAACGATACATTCATGAAGTGGCCACAATGGGTTGCCGTACACGTGTGTTTGAGAATCGTTTTGGACCTCGTACTTCTATCGGTCGTGGTAATCTGTCGTTTACTACCATTAATATAGTGAAACTTGCCATCGAATGTATGGAAGAAAAAGATCAGCAGAAGCGTATCGACATGTTCTTTGCCAAACTGGATAACATGTTGGAGGTGGCTGCCAAGCAGTTGGACGACCGTTATCAGTTCCAGAAGACGGCCTTCGCCAAGCAGTTCCCACTGCTGATGAAGAGTCTGTGGATAGGTGCCGACAAACTCGGGCCCAATGATACCATTGAGAGTGTTATCAATCAGGGTACACTCGGCATCGGGTTTATAGGACTTGCCGAATGTCTTGTTGCACTTACGGGTAAGCATCATGGTGAGAGCCTTGAGGCGCAGGAGTTAGGTCTGAAGATTGTGAGCTATATGCGAGAACGCGTCAACGACTTCTGCGAGCGCTATCATCATAACTATTCCGTGCTTGCAACACCTGCCGAAGGCCTGAGTGGTAAGTTTACCAAGCGTGACCGCAAGCAGTTCGGCGTCATCCCCGGCGTCACCGACCGCGATTACTATACTAATTCAAACCATGTGCCCGTTTATTATAAATGTAGTGCGCGACATAAGGCCGAAATCGAGGCTCCGTATCACGAGATGACGCGTGGCGGTCATATTTTCTACGTCGAAATCGACGGCGATGCCACCCACAATCCACAAGTTATCATGAGCGTTGTTGACATGATGGACCAACTGAATATGGGCTATGGTAGCGTGAACCACAACCGTAATCGCTGTATGGATTGCGGCTATGAGAATGCCGACGACCATCTGGACAAGTGTCCGAAGTGTGGCTCAACAAACATCGATAAACTGCAGCGCATCACGGGTTACTTGGTGGGAACGACCGATCGTTGGAACGCAGGCAAGCTAGCTGAACTAAACGACCGTGTGACGCACATAGACCACGGGGCACAAGATTTATTTGGGTGATTAGAGTATTAGATGTCATAGAAGATACGATGGTGGATGGACCAGGGTTCCGGACCTCCATCTATTGCGCTGGATGTCGCCATGCCTGCAAGGGCTGTCATAATCCGCAGTCGTGGGATTTTAAGGGTGGCCGTGAGATGACCACCGAAGAACTTATGCGAATCATTGTTGCCGACCCGTACGCCAACGTCACGTTCAGCGGTGGCGATCCAATGTATCAATGCGACGGTTTTGCTGAACTGGCCCGCGCCATCCATGAGCAGACCAATAAGGACATTTGGTGCTACACGGGTTTTACGTATGAGACGTTGATAACTCGGGCACAGCGTGAATTGCTCTATGAACTCGATGTGCTGGTCGACGGCCCTTTTGTCGAAAGTTTGCGCAATCCAGACCTGTTGTTTCGTGGTAGCAGCAACCAGCGGATTATTGACGTGCAGAAATCGCTATATGCTGGTGAAGTGGTACTTTGGCAAGCAGATGTAGAAGTGTTAAGTAATAAATGAAAAGTATGAAGAAATATATCCTTGATTTGACGGTTAGAGCCGTGGAACGTATCAGTGAGAAGCATGTGTTGATACGATTGACGGACGAGAAACCACTGCCCAATATGCTGCCTGGACAGTTTGTGGAAGTACGTGTGGATGGTTCGGCAGCGACGTTTTTGCGTCGCCCCATCTCTATCAATTTCGTAGATTGCGTTCAGAATGAGCTATGGCTGATGGTGGCGATGGTTGGTGACGGTACGAAAGCCTTGGGACGACTGCATGCGGGCGATATGCTGAATTGCGTGTTGCCATTGGGCAATGGATTTACGATGCAAGGTAGGGAAAATGCCTTGAACAAGCCATTACTTGTTGGCGGTGGCGTTGGTGTGGCTCCGCTGCTGTACTTGGGCGCGCAACTGAAAGAAGATGGTATGGATCCGATGTTTCTTTTGGGTGGCAGAACGGCCAATGACCTGCTGATGTTAGACGAATTTAAGAAGTATGGACGTGTTTACGTGACCACGGAGGACGGTTCGGAAGGAGAAAAAGGCTTTGTGACCAACCACTCTTTGTTGCAGCAGGAACGCTTCGACATGATTTATACTTGTGGTCCTACACCAATGATGAAGGCTGTGGCACGCTATGCCAAAGAGAAAGGTATTGCATGCGAGGCTTCATTGGAGAACCTGATGGCTTGTGGTTTGGGTGCCTGTCTTTGTTGTGTAGAGAAGACGACGGAAGGTAACCTATGTGTTTGTAAGGATGGACCAGTATTTAATATCAATCGACTGTTATGGCAAAATTAAATGTAAATATAGGCGCATTGACGCTGAAGAATCCTGTAATGACGGCTTCGGGCACGTTTGGTTATGGCTTGGAGTTTGCAGACTTTATGCCGTTAGATGGTATTGGCGGCATCATTGTGAAGGGAACAACGCTGAAACCGCGTGAGGGTAATGACTACCCCAGAATGGCTGAGACGGCTAGTGGTATGTTAAATTGCGTGGGTCTGCAGAATAAGGGCGTAGACTATTTCTGTGAGCACATCTATCCCCAAATTAAAGACATTGACACCAATATGATAGTGAATGTCAGCGGTTCGTCGCCTGAGGATTATGCTGAGTGTGCTGCTCGCATCGATGCGTTAGAACGTATTCCTGCTATTGAGTTGAATATCTCGTGTCCGAACGTGAAGGATGGTGGCATGGCCTTTGGCGTGACGTGTCAGGGCGCTTCGAGCGTGGTGAAAGCTGTACGTCAGGCATATCATAAGACGCTGATTGTCAAATTGTCGCCTAATGTGACGGATATAACGGAGATTGCTCGTGCTGTGGAGGCTGAGGGCGCAGACTCTGTGTCGCTTATCAATACGCTGATGGGTATGGCCATCGACATTGAGAAACGTAAAAAGATACTGTCAATAGGTACGGGTGGGCTCTCAGGACCTGCGGTAAAGCCTGTAGCTCTGCGTATGGTATATCAGGTGGCAAAAGCCGTAAAGATACCTGTAGTAGGTTTGGGAGGAATCTCGACAGCGAAGGATGCCATAGAATTCCTGATGTGTGGTGCGACAGCTATCGAGATAGGTACCGCCAACTTCCTCGACCCCGCTGTCAGCGTCAAGGTTCGTGATGGTATTAACGACTGGCTCGACCTGCATGGTGTCCAAGACGTTCACGACATCATCGGCTGTTTGGATTAATGCTAATCATGTTTAAAGGGGTAGTGTGACAACGAATCGGGCACCAGGATGGTAGTTTCTATCGAGCGTCACATTGCCGCCTAGTCGTTGGCATAGGGTACGACAGAGAGGCAATCCAAGACCGAGTCCTTTTTTGAAGTCGTCGAGCTTGACGAAACGCTCGAAGATATGTTCCTCTTCACCTTCTGGAATTCCTGTTCCCGTATCCTCGACACAGATGGAAAGCACATCGTCGGCAATCGACGTACGAAGAGTAATACTCCCTTGCGTAGTATACTTGATGGCATTGTCTATCAGTGTATCGACGATACGGCGTAGTAGCCCTTCACTAGTCATTAACTCAAAATCAGCAGCTAGCGAACTGATATAGTTCATTTGCAGTTGATGGTCGGTCATTTGTTGATGCTCATGAATGACATCCCCCATTAGTCGGTGTAATTTTATCTTGTCCTTCCTTTCGGCAACGGATTCTGATTCCATCGACGAGAGCTCCAGCGTTTCGTTGACAAGCGTGGTAATGGTGTGCGTATTGTTCATGACGGTATGCGATATTTCCTTTCGTTCATCGTCTGACAAACGGAAACTGGGTGATGACAATATTTGTGCATAGCCGTTAATGATGTTCAGTGGAGTACGGATTTCGTGACTGATGTTTTGGATGAAGGCCGCTTTCATCTTGTCCGATTCTAGTGCATGCTGATAGGCACGCTCCAATTGTTTCATATGGCGACGGCGGCTATTATAGATGTAGAACATGGCCAATAGCAAAAGGATAAGCAGGAAAATTGTCACCAGCAGACCAATGATGAAATAGCGCGATGCCTTACGGTCGGCCTCATGTACTTTCATTTCGTCCTGAATGCCCTGCATTGAGTTGCTCAGAATGACAGTATTAATAGAGTCGCTGGTATGGTTCTCCTTTTTTAGGGCTTCGTAAGCCTTTTGCCATAGTCCTGCGCGTTCATATATCTCGGCAATGGTTTCGTAGCTCTCTGTAGAACTCAAATCCCTCAAAGCCATCTCGACAGCCTCGTCAATACGCCCCTGTTCGGCTGTATAATACACTTCGAGTTCACGTCCATGAACTGATGAGAAACCTTTTTGAACACCTTCCTTATATGCCTGATAGCCCTCGTTAAATTTGTCAATGTCGCCTAGACTGTAGTACAACAGTGTGCGACGTGTCTCGATATCGAACAAGCGCTGGGGCGAGGCCTTGGCAGCTACCTCCATGGCTTTGTCGAGCAGGCGCATGGCTTCATTGGTATGGTTTTGGCTCATCTCTACACTAACGAGATTCATGTAGATAGGGGGTATGCTCTCCTGATAGCCATCCTTCTCCATACGACGAATGACCTCCCAAAAGCATTGTTTGGCATTCTCGAGATTACCACTGTACTTATAGATGTGGCCCATCATATTGTAGGCCATATACATCTCTTTGTCGAGCTTGCGCTGTAGTAGTTCTTGCGATAGTTTGGTGGCGAGCTTATAAGCCTCGAAGACACTTTGTTGGTTCAATAGGAACACGATCTCGTTGCAACGCTGTGTATAGTAGGCGTGCAAGTCGTCCTTATCAAGTAGATAGTCCTGTAGAATCTTGACGTGACGGAAGAATCGAGTACTGTCTCCATCGTTAAAAGCATAGTGCATGGAGTCGCGGAGAGCCAGATATTCGGGCGTTCCCTTATAGTCGTCAGTTGCATGTATGCTGTTGATGCTCAGCAACATGAAAACAGTCCAGATGAGTAATCTTATATTTAGTTCCATTTATTAGTAGCATGAAAGGTTTGTGCAAAGGTAATAAACATTTTTGTTTCTTGCAAATTTTTGTAGCGAAAAAATTGTTTTTTTCTTTTGTGGTTTGCCATTCTTTTTGTAATTTTGCAGCCTGTTAAGGATAAACAAGTTATTTAATCAAGGAAAAGAAACGTTATGGGAGGCTTTTTTGGCACTATCTCCAAACAGGATTGCGTAAACGATTTGTTTTACGGAACCGACTACAACTCGCACTTAGGTACAAAACGCGCCGGTATGGTGACTTTTGATGAGAAGAGTGGCTTCCACCGCTCCATACACTCATTGGAACGCGCCTATTTCCGTTCCCGTTTTGAGGATGAACTCGATTCTTTCAAGGGACATCAAGGATTGGGTGTCATTAGCGATACTGATCCTCAGCCCATCATCGTCAATTCACACCTGGGACGCTATGCTGTGGTAACAGTGGCCAAAATCAATAACTTGCGCGAAATAGCTGATAAGTTGTTGGAGAAGCGTATGCACTTCAGCGAAATGTCGGCCAACAACATCAATCAGACCGAGCTTGTGGCCCTACTCATCAATATGGGCGATACGTTCGTTGAGGGCATTAACAAGGTGTATCAGAATATACAGGGTTCTTGCTCGATGCTTATTCTTACCGAAGATGGCATTATTGCAGCCCGCGACTTCTTAGGTCGTACGCCCATTGTGATTGGTAAGAAGAAGTTGCATCGCCTCTCGCCAATTGGTACTGACGAGTTGTTGGAAGCCTATGCTGTATCCAGCGAGACCACTAGCTTCCCCAATCTCGACTATAAGGTGGTTCGCGACTTGGGACCAGGTGAGATTGTGCGTATCAAGGCCGATGGTATCGAAGTACTGCAAAAGCCTTTCTCTCGTTGTCAGATTTGCTCGTTCCTTTGGGTTTACTACGGTTTTCCTGCCAGCGACTACGAAGGAATTAATACTGAATATGTACGCGAAAAGAATGGTCGCTTGTTAGGTGAGAAGGACCACGATGTAAAGCCCGACCTTGTATGCGGTATTCCCGATTCAGGCGTGGGTATGGCCTTAGGCTATTCTCACGGCAAGAAGGTACCTTACAAGCGTGCCGTATTGAAGTATACACCTACATGGCCCCGCTCGTTTACCCCTGGCAACCAGAACCGTCGTGATCTTGTTGCTAAGATGAAACTTATTCCCAACCCTGCCATTCTGAAAGACCAGCGCATCGTGTTCTGTGATGACTCTATTGTGCGTGGCACCCAGCTTCGTGATAACGTTCGAACCTTCTTTGACAATGGGGCTAAAGAGGTGCATGTGCGTATCTCTTGTCCGCCGTTGGTCTATGGTTGCCCGTTCATCGGTTTTACATCGTCAAAGAGCGATTTGGAACTCATTACGCGCCGTATCATTAAAGACATCGAGGGCGATGAGAATAAGAATCTGGAGGCTTATGCCAAGACTGGTTCACCTGAATATCAGAAGATGGTCAATGAGATAGCTCGTCGACTTGGTTTGACGAGCGTGAAATTCGCTACCATCGAAGATCTTGTCGAGTCCATTGGCCTGCCAAAAGAACGTGTTTGTACCCACTGTTTTGATGGCTCTAGCTACTGTCACGAACACGATAACGATTAATACTATCACAACGGATTAAACGGATTTAATAGAGTTCGCGGATTAAAAAATCATAAAAAATCCGCTAAATCCGTGTAATCCGTTGTTTTTTTCGTACCTTTGCAGTCTAAAATTTGATAAGAAGCGTGAAAATTAAGCAAGTGCTGAGCGCCCTTGAACAGTTCGCGCCTCTGCCCTTGCAGGAAAGTTGGGATAATGCTGGCTTGCAATTGGGACTGACAGAGGCGGAGGTTTCAGGGGCATTATTGTGTCTAGACGTCAACGAGAAGATTGTTGACGAAGCTATTGAGAAAGGGTGTAATCTCATTGTGAGTCACCATCCTCTATTGTTTCGTGGACTGAAGCAGATTAGTGGTGCTGACTATATCCAGCGTTGCGTTATCAAAGCTATCAAACATGACATTGACGTTGTGTCAATGCACACGAATATGGACAATGCGCTCGGTGGCGTAAATTGGAAAATTGCCGAGCGACTGGACTTGCAGGCTTGTCGGTTCTTTGCACAAAAAACGATAGAAGGAATAGAAGCTGGTAGCGGTGTGATAGGAGAATTATCTTCTGCAATGGATGCCAGACGTTTTATAGAACTTGTCAAAAACAGGTTCGGTACAGAGTGTGCCATGTGTAACGAACTGTTGAAGCGCCCCGTCAAAAAAGTGGCCATCTGCGGTGGTGCGGGCGATTTTCTCCTTCCTGATGCTATTAGCGAGGGTGCCGATGCTTTCATTACGGGCGAGATGCACTATCATCAGTATTTCGGTTATGAACAGAAAATTCAGATATGTGTAATTGGCCATTATCAGAGCGAACAGTTTACAATGGAACTATTCCGCGACATCATCGCCAAAAACTGCCCTCATGTTCGTACGGAGATAGCTGAGACCAATACGAATCCTATTGTGTATATTTAGTCGAAATCACGTAATAACGAAATAACGTAATAAATAGAATTATGGCAAAGAAAGATCCTACAGACATGCCGGTTGAGGAGCGTTTGAAGACCCTCTATCAACTGCAGACAACGCTCTCAGGTATTGACGAGAAGCGTGCATTGCGAGGCGAACTGCCTCTGGAAGTACAAGACCTCGAAGATGAAATCGAGGGACTAACTACCCGTATTGAGAAGATTCAGAATGAAATCAACGAATACGAGCAGGCTGTCACCATGAAGAAAGGCGAGATTGAAACGGCCAAAGCCAGCGTTGAGCGCTATAAGGCTCAACTGGACGAGGTGAAGAACAATCGTGAGTATGATACCCTTTCGAAGGAAATCGAGTACCAATCGCTGGAGATTGAGCTCTGCAACAAGAAGATCAAGGAAGCCAACTTCAAAATTGAAGAGAAGAAACAAGAACTTGCTCAGAATCAGGAAGTTGTTGATGATCGTCGACAGGCTCTCGACTTAAAGAAGAGCGAACTGGATGAGATCATGGAAGAGACCCGTTCAGAGGAAGAGAAGCTGAAGGCTAAGGTAAAGGACCTGGAGGCCAAGATTGAACCTCGCCTGCTTACCTCGTTCAAGCGCATCCGTAAGAATGCTCGCAACGGTTTGGGTATCGTATACGTGCAGCGTGACGCTTGTGGTGGTTGCTTCAACAAGATTCCTCCCCAGCGTCAGTTGGACATCAAAATGCACAAGAAAGTTATCGTCTGCGAGTATTGTGGACGTATCCTCATTGACCCCGAACTGGCTGGTGTCAAGATTGACAAGGTCGTTGGTTCGGAAGAGAAGAAGACGCGTAAACGCGCTATCCGCAAAACGGTGAAGAAGGAGGACGACGATGTTGAAGTAAAGGTACCCGATATTCGCGATGCCTCATTTTTAGAGTAATTGATAATCTGGAATCTCCTCAAGGAAGTGGTACGTCTGGTGTTCATAATCCATGCGACAACAAAAGTGTTGCAGGCCGTTAGAAACCACCAGATAATCCACGTGTAGTAGGAGATTGTAGTCTGAAATCTGACGAAACACCCGCTGTGCCACTGGCACGGTGGGTGCTTTGTATTCTATAATCATCTGTGGGCGCGCCTCCTTAGTATATAATATAGAATCGCAACGCAACGTCTTTTTCCCACAACGAAGGGCAATCTCGTTGCCCAACAAACCTTGCGGATAGCCTTTGTGCTCAACCAACCAATGCGTAAAGTGCTGGCGTACCCACTCCTCAGGCGTCAGCGCCACATAACGACGACGTAAAAAGTCCAGGATTTCGGGCTTCTCACGCGTTCCTCTCAACTTAACATCGTATGCAGGCAGATTTAATTCGTTCATTTCGCTTGCAAAATTACAAAAAAAATTGTAACTTTGCAGCATGAACATAAAATTATTATTTTTACTACTTGTAATAGTTATGGGCTCGCTAACAGCCGTAGCCCAAACTTCTACCACTGAAGTGTTGCTCGAAACCACGGAAGGCAACATCCGTATTGCCCTCTATGACGAGACACCTCAGCACCGTGATAACTTTCTGAAACTCGTGAAGATGCATGTTTACGACTCGCTGCTCTTCCACCGTGTTGTCAAGTCTTTCATGATTCAGGCAGGCGACCCCAATAGCAAGAATGCCAAGCCTGGACAGTTACTTGGTTCGGGCGATTTCGACTATACGCTTGAGCCCGAATTCCGCCTGCCGCAGATATTCCATCGTCGTGGCTGTGTGGCTGCGGCTCGCGAACCGGATCTTGTCAATCCTGGGATGCGCAGTTCTGCCTCACAGTTCTATATTGTATGGGGCAGACGACTTACCAGCGACCAGATAGAAAAGGCGCAGGAGCGTCTTGATACCATGACGCAAGGTCGCGTCAAGCTTACTCCCGAAATGGTTAAGACCTACAAGAGCATTGGTGGAACGCCCCATCTTGATGGGCAGTATACTGTTTTTGGTGAGGTTACCGAGGGACTTGACGTCGTGGAGCGTATCCAGAAGACCGAAATCGACACGAACTTCCGTCCGTTTTTGGATATCCGAATCCTGAAAGCCACCGTCACCAAGGACCTCTCTAAGGCCGTAGAGGACAACAAATCCAAGCCCGCAACTGCCGCTAAAGTCCCTATCAAACGAACCAGAAAATGACGTGTTATGGCGCAAGCAGCAGTGACATACGACAGCGTGATGAGCGAGTTGAAAGCTCGCCAGTTTAAGCCTATCTATTATTTGATGGGCGATGAGTCGTATTATATCGATAAAATCAGCGAATGGATAGCAGAGAACGTGCTACAACCAGAGGAACGCGACTTCAACCAGACTATTCTTTTCGGTTCTGACGTCACAGCATCTCAAGTGGTGGATACGGCTAAACGCTATCCGATGATGGCTGAAAAGCAGGTTGTAATCGTCAAAGAGGCCCAGAATATCAAGAATACCGAGCCTCTGGAGAAATATCTGAAACAGCCTATGACGTCAACTATCCTCGTAATGTGTCACAAAAACGGCAAATTAGACGGTCGTAAACGTGAATTTAATAAGCTGATTCAGCAGTCTGGCGTGCTGTTTGAGAGCTCGAAAATGAAGGAGCGTGACCTTCCTTCCTTCATTGAGCGGTATCTGAAGGCAAAAGGAGCCTCTATCGACCCCAAATCAACTCAACTGATAGCAGATTCGATAGGTTCTGATCTAAGCAGATTGACCAGTGAACTCGACAAAGTGCTGCTTAGCTTGCCAGAACAGGATAGGAGAGTGACGCCACAGGTGGTAGAAGATCAGATAGGGGTGAGCAAAGATTTTAATGGATTCGAGCTTCGTGATGCTATTGTGAACCGAAATGTATATAAAGCGAACCTCATAATCAAATATTTTGACGAAAATCCGAAAGCTGGTAGTATCTATGCTTTTCTCCCATTGCTCTTTAATTACTTCCAAAATTTGATGATTGCCTATTATTGTCCTCAAAAGGGTAGTCAGGAGGCATTGGCTCAATGGTTGGAAATGAAGAGTCCTTGGGGTGCTCGTGACTACCTGACTGGGATGCGAAATTATACAGGAACAAAAGTTCTCCAGATAATTGGTAAAATTAGAGAAATGGATGCCAAAAGTAAGGGGTTAGATAACCCAAATACAGGTCCTGGAGAGCTGATGAAAGAGTTAATTTTCTTTATATTTCACTGAAAAATGACCTCAAATCGGGTCATTTTTTTCTAGAACATACTTTTTTCCAGACATAAAATTTTGCCCCTAAATGCCTGTTTTTAAAGGGGTTTAAATCAATGATAAGCCCTCATATTTTGCTTATTTTTTAATTTTCGTAGGATGGTTCAGAATTTGCGCAAAATGCTGAATTTTCACATTCTGAGTAAGTGCGGATTTGGATTTAGCAAATTTTAGCATTTTGGTTTGTTGATTTAAAAAACTAAACTTGACGCATAGATTTTGAATATCAAATAGCAGGGGGTGAATATTCGTGTTTTAAAACGTAAAATACGAATGTAAATATACGATTTGCAAACCAAAAGAACTGCATTTAGACTTCTGACTTTATATCTATTCAGTAGGTTTTGTGGATAATAGTGTATTAAAAATCAGATATTTATATCTATTTGTTCCATATTCTGTCAATATCTGACATGCAATACAGACTTGCAATGATGAATATACACCCATTAATGAACACATAGCGTTAAATACCGTATTTATAATCAGTTATTTGCAAATATTATATTCAGAAAGTCTTCACGTGTGTTTAATTGCTCAAATTTAGATTTATCATTCTAAATCCATCAAACATGCTTTTCTTACTTTAGAATTTAGAATTTAAAATTAAGAATCAAAACTTAAGAAAACAAAATTCTCTTTAGATTTCTTGCATATATCAATTATTTGTTTTACCTTTGTAAACTGAACGTAAAATGGCATTTTTGCCCCTATTTTAGACTCAAATGGAAACAAAAGACAGAATTCGCTCGATTATGGAGGATCAACACATGACCCAACAGGTGTTTGCCGACTTCCTCCAACAGTCACCTGCTACTCTCAGCAGTATCTTCAATGGACGCACCCGTCCTACCCTTCAGGTTATTGATGCTATAAAAACGAAAATTCCTGACATCAGTATTGAATGGTTACTTTATGGTACTGGTGACATGTACCTCTCCTCCCCTCAAGTGTCCGATGAGTCGGTTTCGGATGGTCAAATGATGGTTCAAGAACCGACTTTGAATTTTGATTCCTCACTTCCCAATTCTGGTAATATGCCACAAACAGGTGGATCAGTAGTCAGATTTCCTCAGGGTGTAAAAAGTACACATCAGGAAATGGCTCGTGATGAAATAAAAATAATTGACAAACAGCCTCGTAAAGTAACAGAAATACGCGTTTATTATGATGATCAGACTTATGAGACTTTTGTACCAGCTAAAAAATAAGTAGGTAAATATGACGGTTAATTCAAAATAATTACTTATCTTTGCCGAGTGAAACTCTATTAAGCTAAGCTGATATACAAATAACTATGAAGAAACTGTCATTTTTGAGCATCCTTTTGCTCGCCGTCATAACTCTGATATTTCCCTCGTCGTGCACTCTTCCTTGGATGCAGGAAGATGATGAATTTGACATCACGTCGAAATTCAAGGCCACTTGGAATGTTCATGAGAAGATGGACAAGCATGGTGATGGCAGCATTACGTATTATTCTGTTCAATGGGGTGGTTTAATAGGTTTGGTAAAAGAGCATAATTTACCAGTCGATTTGTCGCGTTATGAATCTGTTACTTTTGAGTTTGCTGAACCTACGACGGTACAGACGCAGGTTTTGATTGGTTCAGTGTTGCGCGCTTGGGGCAAAAAGGGTATTACAACGCTTCCTTGTTATTTTGATGGTATAGATGTTAAACAAGTAGATCAAATCGTGTTGCAAACAGCTCATCCTACAACACTGACCGTTAAACGTGTCATGCTCTCTCCTGCAACGACTTCGTGGGATTCTACACCTATTTGGGAGGGTGAGTGCGTGTTTGGCAATTGGCAGAATGGTTTTACTATCGATCCTGAGAAGTTCTCCACAGCTATGGAGGGTGATAAGTTAGAGTTCATCTTTACCACCGATACAAATGATCCTCAAACGACCTATTGGCAGATGAAACCTATCTATAATACGACAGACCAGACGTTAGAAGGCAATAAGACCGAACAGAACGACTGGGGTTGTACGACGTTAGGTAAGGAGGCCACGTCATATCGCATCAGGCTGACTGCCAAGGATGTGAATATGCTTAAGAAGCACGGCATGTTTACCAATGGTTTTTTTGTGAATATGACCCAGGTAAACTTGCTGCGTAAGGGCATCTCAGAAAATGACAATCAGGAAGAGAAAAAGGAGGAAAATAAAGATGAACAGGTAAACCAATGGCACTAAATAAGAGCCAATGGCACTAAAAAAAGAGAGGTTGACCCTTCCATGGTGAACCTCTCTCCTAATTTATTATATAGGTTGCTCACTTAATCGCAATCTTATCTACGCGCTTCTGATGGCGACCGCCTTCAAAGGTGGCAGTAAAGAACTCGTCCATAATCTTGCGAGCCATATTGTTGTCGATGAATCGACCTGGCATTACCAGTACGTTGGCATCGTTGTGCTGACGGATGAGATGTGCAATCTCAGGAATCCAGCACAAACCGGCACGAACCTGCTGGTGCTTGTTCAGCGTGATGCTGATGCCTTCACCAGAACCGCAGATGGCGATACCGGGATAAACCTCTCCACTCTCAATGCCCTCAGCCAAAGCGTGGCCGAAGTCGGGATAATCGACACTTGCATCGCTCCAAGTACCATAGTCCTTGTAGGGATAACCCTTCTCTTCCAGATACTGGAGCACGAACTTCTTAAGAGCGAAGCCTGCATGATCGCAGGCTACGCCAACTGTCTTTACTTCCATATTAAGCAAGTAATTTCTTAACTTGATTGTAAACGTTCTCGCCAGTGAAGCCGAGCTTCTCGTCGAGCACCTTGTAAGGAGCAGAGAAGCCGAAGCTCTCAAGACCCCAAACGGTACCGTCGGCACCTACCAGACCCTCGAGGTTCACGGGCAGACCGGCTGTGAGACCGAACTTCTTCTTACCAGCGGGCAGCACGCTCTGCTGATACTCCTTCGACTGGCTGCGGAACAGACCCTCAGAAGGAACACTGACGATGCGAACCTTCACGCCGTCCTCGCGGAGCAGCTTAGCACCAGCCTCCAGGGTAGAAACCTCAGAACCAGAAGCCAACAGGATGACGTCGTAGTTCTCGTCGGAACCAGCAACAACGTAAGCACCCTTAGTTGCCTGGTTGTAGTCATTGCCCTCTGGCAGCATCTCGATGTTCTGACGAGAGAAGATCAGAGCCGTCGGCGTGTCGATATTCTCCATAGCCATGCGCCAGCAAACGGTGGTCTCCTCAGCGTCTGCAGGACGAACGACGAGTACAGAGTTCTTGCCGTGATGATTCTTCAATTTCTCCATCAGACGGATCTGTGCCTCCTGCTCAACGGGCTCGTGGGTAGGACCATCCTCACCAACGCGGAAGGCGTCGTGTGTCCAGATGAACTTCACGGGCAGCTCCATCAGGGCGGCCATACGAACGGCAGGCTTCATGTAGTCAGAGAATACGAAGAAGGTACCGCATGCGGGAATCACACCACCGTGCAGAGCCATACCGATACAGCAGCAAGCCATGGTGAGCTCAGCCACACCAGCCTCGAAGAAGGCACCGCTGAAGTCGCCACGAACCAAGTCCTTGGTCTTCTTCAGGAAGCCGTTGGTATTATCTGAATTGCTCAGGTCGGCAGAAGCGCAGATCATGTTGGGAACCTGCTCAGCCAACTGTCCCAGAACAGCTGCACTAGCACTACGAGTAGCACTGCCAGCCTTCTGTTCTACCTTGCTCCAGTCAATCTTCGGAGCCTTACCGCTGAACCACTCCTCCAGCTGCTTAGCCTGTACGGGATGTCCCTTGGCCCACTCAGCCTTCTCAGCATAACGCTCAGCAACAATCTTCTTCAGCTCCTCAGCACGCTTAGCATACAACGCCTTCACCTCGGGGAAGATCTGGAATGGATTCTCAGGATCGGCACCCAGGTTCTTCATCGTGTTGATATAGGCATCGCCACCGAGCGGAGCTCCGTGAGTAGCGCAGTTGCTCTCGTATGAAGAGTTGTCAGCCTTACGAGCACCCTTACCCATTACACAGTGACCGATAATCAATGAAGGACGCTCCTTCTCAGCCTGAGCCTTCTTGATGGCCTCGCGAATCTGGTCAACGTTGTTGCCGTCAATCTTCTGAACGAACCAGCCCCAAGCCTCGTACTTCTTAGCGGTATCCTCGCAAGTCACCACCTCAGTCTTTGTAGAGAGCTGGATATCGTTAGCATCGTAGAACATGATGAGGTTGTCCAGACCCAGGTTACCGGCGATACGGCCAGCACCCTGAGAAATCTCCTCCTGTACACCACCGTCAGAGATGTAGGCATAGATGGTCTGGTTCATCACGTTGCCCAGACGAGCCTTCAGGAACTTAGCGGCGATGGCAGCACCAACGGCGAAGCAGTGTCCCTGTCCAAGAGGACCAGAGGTATTCTCGATACCACGCTCAATCTCGCGTTCGGGGTGGCCGGGAGTTACTGAACCCCACTGACGCAGGTTCTGCAGATCCTCCAGTGTGAACTTGCCGATAAGGGCCAACTGGCTGTAGAGCATTGGAGCCATATGACCGGGATCGAGGAAGAAACGGTCGCGACCCTCCCAAGCGGGATTTTCGGGATCATACACTAAGAACTCACTGTACAGGGTGTTAATGAAGTCTGCACCACCCATAGCGCCGCCGGGGTGACCCGACTTAGCCTTTTCAACCATCGAAGCAGCAAGGATACGGATGTTATCCGCTGCCATGTTCATTACTTTGTTGTCGTTCATAAAATATAAAAAATAGTTATTTAAGTTGTTATAAACATGTCATTTTCTCAAAACTCGTGCAAATATAGACAAAAAAATCCAATTAGACCACATTTTTTATGTTATTATTATTTAATGACACACAATAAAATCATTTTGATACATATAGGAATACTATCTACACCATTATAAATCTATAAAAATTGTTCGATTTAACTTTTTTTTTGTGTAAAACTAAACCATTGTTGAAATAAATTTATTAACTTTGCATCGTAAATAATTATTAGGGTATGGCAAAGTATAATATTACAGAGAAAAAGGAAAAAGAGGCCGCCTATAGGTCTCTTGTGAGCCCTAAGTTGATGGATGAGATGAAGGAACGTATCCTTGAAATCATCGTCATGCAGAAGAAGTATAAGGACAAAGATTACTCAGCCAAAAAGCTTGCCGAAGAGTTGGGAACCAACACCCGTTACATTTCTGCTGTGGTGAATGTCAGGTTTCACATGAACTACGCTTCATTCGTCAACAAGTTCCGTATTGAGGAGGCAATGACCATCTTGGTGGATCGTCGTTATCAGGACTTGCGTATTGAGGAAGTGAGCGATATGGTTGGATTCTCTAATCGCCAGTCGTTCTATGCTTCGTTCTTCAAGTTGATGAACATGACTCCACGCGACTATCGTCTTCAGCATTTGCAGCTTCATCCCGGTGAAAAGGTAAAGGTTAAGAAAAAGAAGAAGACCAAGAAAGATTCCGAATGATGAAGTGTCAAGATGTTTGCGCGCAACACTTCGACTATGTCGAAGATCGTTTTTCCGACTTACAATTGCTCAGATACCGATTAGAAGGATTTGAGCAATTATCTTTATGTCAGAAACAGTTGATTTACTATCTGTCGAAGGCCACGCTCTACGGGCGTGACATCACTTTCGACCAGTTTGGCAAGTATAACCTCCGTATTCGCAAGACGCTGGAGGCTGTCTATACGGATTCGACCGTCCGTCATGACTCTGACGATTTCATGGCGATGGAAATTTACCTGAAGCGTCTTTGGTTCTCAAACGGTATCTATCATCACTATGGTTGTGACAAGTTTGAGCCCGGTTTCAGTCAGGAATGGTTCAAGCAAGTAATCTGCCAGATTGAAGCCAGTAAACTGCCACTTCGTAGTCATGAAACTGTCGAAGAACTGATGGGCGAGCTTTTCCCTGTGATTTTCAATCCTGACGTGCTGCCTAAGCGTGTCAACAAGGCCGATGGCGAAGACCTCGTAGTGACTTCAGCCTGTAACTTCTACGATGGCGTGACGCAGCAGGAGGCCGAAGCTTTCTATCAGCAACAGAAAGATGCTGCCGAGGGTGACAAACAGCCCATATCCTATGGATTGAACTCAACGTTGGTCAAGGACGATACCGGTGTCCATGAGGTTGTCTGGTCGGCTGACGGGCGTTATGCCAATGCCATCCGTCATATTGTCTATTGGTTGGAAAAGGCCAAAGGTGTGGCCGAAAACGAAAAACAGGCCCGCGTGATAGAACACCTTATTAATTATTATAAGACCGGCGACTTGCGCGTGTTCAACGACTACTGTATTGAGTGGGTTGGCGAGCACGAGGGTAGGATAGACTTCGTCAATGGTTTCATTGAGGTCTATGGCGACCCCCTCGGACTGAAAGGTTCGTGGGAAGGTATTGTAGAGTATAAGGACTTAGAGGCCACCAAGCGCACGCAGACCATCAGCCGTAATGCCCAGTGGTTTGAGGACCATTCACCCGTCGACCCGCGTTTCCGTAAGCCCAAGGTCAAAGGTGTCACAGCCAATGCCATTTGTGCCGCTATGCTGGGTGGCGACGAATATCCATCGACGGCTATCGGCATCAATCTGCCCAATGCCGACTGGATTCGTGCGGAGTACGGTTCGAAGAGCATCACCATCTCGAACATCACCGATGCCTATAACAAGGCGGCCCACGGTAATGGCTTCAAGGAAGAATTCGTCATCGATGAGGCCACATTTCACCTCATTGATAAATATGGTGACGTGTGCGACGACCTGCATACCGATTTGCACGAATGCTTAGGACACGGTAGCGGACAGTTGTTGCCTGGCACCGACCCCGATGCGTTGAAGGCCTATGGTAATACCATTGAGGAGGCGCGTGCCGACCTCTTCGGACTCTACTATATTGCCGACCAAAAGCTGATTGACCTAGGTCTTGTTCCTGATGCTGAGGCGTATAAGTCGCAGTATTACAGTTACATCATGAACGGTCTGATGACGCAACTCATCCGCATCGAGCCAGGTCGACAGATAGAGGAAGCCCACATGCGCAATCGTGCCCTGATAGCCCATTGGTGCTACGAGCAGGGTGGGGGCGTCATTACGATGGAGAAACGCGATGGCAAGACCTTCGTGAACATCACCGATTACGAGGCTTTGCGAGGTCTCTTTGCACGCTTGTTGGCCGAGGTTCAGCGCATTAAGAGTGAGGGCGACTACGAAGCAGCCCGACAGTTGGTGGAGCAATATGCCATCAAGGTAGATGCCGACCTTCATCAGGAAGTGTTGGCACGTTACGAGAAACTGAACTTAGCACCCTATAAGGGTTTCATCAATCCCCGGCTCATTCCCGTTCTCGACGAAAAGGGAGAGATTTGCGACGTTCAGGTCGATTATTCCGAGAGCTATGTTCACCAGATGCTCAGATATAGCACAGAATACGGAACGATGTAAGATGGATGATGTAAGATGGATGATGTAAGATGGATGATGTAAGATGGATGATGTAAGATGGATGATGTAAGATGGATGATGTAAGATGGAAGATGTAAGAGATAAAGTTAAGGAAATCAAGCAGTCGTTCCGTCTGATGATGGACGGTTCGGTAGCTCAGTCAATGCGCGACAAGGGATTGAACTATCATCTCAATTGGGGCGCCACCCTTCCGCGGTTGCAGGCAAAGGCCGAGGAACTGAAGGCCATGTTTCATGTTTCAGGTTTAATGTTTAATGTCTACGACCTTGCCATTGCCCTTTGGAAGGAGAACGTTCGCGAATGCAAGATTCTGGCTACCATGCTGATGCCACCCGAGCAGATGCTGCCTGAGGTTTGCGACATCTGGATGGAACAAGTGCCTTCGCAGGAGATTGCTGAACAGGCTGCTTTCAACCTGTGGCAGTATCTGCCTTATGCACCCGAGAAGGCCTATCAGTGGATTGCCAGCGACCAGGAGTACTACCAACTCTGTGGCTTTCATGTACTGTCGCGACTGTTCATGAACGGACAGGAACCCAACGAACGAGGCATCAACGAGTTTATCGACCAGGCACTCGCTGCTCTACAGGGTCCCTTTATGTCTGTGCGCAAAGCGGCCATGCAAAGCATACTGCGCTTTGCAGAATTGGGTCTTGTGTACGAGCGAATGGCAAAAAGTGCTACGAAATCCATCAATTTAGATATTTTTTAAATAATTCTTGCCTTATTCTGAAGAAAAAGTAGTAATTTTGTGCGGTTTTTAACCAATTTAACCACATAAAATGAGAGAAAACGATAAGGAGACGGTCAGGAACATACTGACCAACTACTTGGAATTAAACAATCATCGCAAGACGCCGGAGCGTTATGCCATCCTGGATGCTGTTTACGGTATGGAGGGTCATTTTACGCTCGAGGAGTTGGGCGAGAAATTGAATGGGGAGTTGAGATTCCCCGTCAGCAGAGCCACATTATACAACACGTTGAAGCTCTTTATGGAGATGCGTCTGGTCATTCGCCACCGCTTTCAGGGCTCAACGCGCTATGAGGCCTGCTATGATAACAATAGTCACTGCCATCAGGTGTGTACCATCTGTGGTAAGGTGACTGAGTTTAGGTCGATAGCTGTGACGCGCGCCATCAATGGCGTGCAGTCCAAGCGTTTCCGCAAGGACGGTTTCAGCCTCTACGTCTATGGCGTGTGCAGCACCTGTCAGGCGAAGCTCACGCGACAGAAAAGAAAACTAGAATTACAAAAAATATTGAAGCAACAATGAATCAAGGTAAAGTTGATGTCCTGCTCGGTTTGCAGTGGGGCGACGAAGGTAAAGGTAAGGTGGTCGACGTGCTGACCCCGCAGTATGATGTAATAGCCCGTTTCCAGGGTGGTCCGAACGCTGGCCATACACTCGAGTTCGAGGGCCAGAAGTATGTGTTGCGCTCTATCCCCTCGGGCATCTTCCAGGGTGGTAAGGTCAACATCATCGGTAACGGTGTTGTGCTGGCTCCCGACCTGTTTATGGACGAAGCCAAGGCGCTGGAGGCCAGTGGTCATGCACTGAAGGAACGCCTGCACATCTCGAAGAAGGCTCACCTCATCATGCCTACCCATCGTGTGCTCGATGCCGCTTACGAGGCCCAGAAGGGTAAGAACAAAGTAGGCACGACGGGTAAGGGCATTGGTCCGACCTATACTGACAAGGTTAGCCGCAATGGTCTGCGCGTTGGCGATATCCTCGATGGTTTCGAGGAGAAGTATGCTGCCGCTAAGGCTCGTCACGAGGCTATCCTGAAGTCGCTCAACTTCGAGTACGACATTGATGAGGTCGAGAAGAAGTGGCTCGAGGGCATCGAATACCTGCGCCAGTTCCCCATTGTCGACAGCGAGCACGAAATCAACAACGTGCTGCGTTCTGGCAAGAGCATTCTCTGCGAGGGTGCTCAGGGCACGATGCTCGACGTCGACTTCGGCAGCTATCCTTTCGTGACCTCTTCAAATACCATTTGCGCTGGTGCCTGCACCGGTCTGGGCATTGGTCCCAACAAGATTGGTGAGGTGTTCGGCATCATGAAGGCCTACTGCACACGTGTTGGTGCCGGTCCTTTCCCCACAGAGCTTTTCGACGAAACGGGCAAGAAGATTCGCGACCTCGGTCACGAGTATGGTGCCGTCACGGGTCGTGAGCGCCGTTGTGGTTGGATTGACCTCGTAGCCCTGCGCTATTCTATTATGGTGAATGGCGTCACCCAGCTCATCATGATGAAGAGCGACGTGCTCGACGACTTCCCCACCATCAAGGCCTGCACGGCTTACAAGGTCAATGGTGTTCTGACGCGCGACTTCCCTTACGACATCGAGAAGGGCATCGAGCCTATCTATGAGGAACTGCCCGGATGGCAGACGGATATGACGAAGTTCACCAGCGAAGACCAGTTCCCCAAGGCCTTCAAGGACTACATCGCCTTCCTCGAAAAAGAACTCGAAACACCAATCAAAATCATTTCAATTGGCCCAGATAGAGCCCAAACAATTGTACGCAAATAATGGCACAAAAACCTTCAATTCCAAAGGGAACGCGCGACTTCGGCCCCGTTGAGATGGCCAAGCGCAACTATATCTTCAACACCATCCGCTCCGTTTACGAGCTCTATGGCTTCCAGCAGATTGAGACACCTGCGCAAGAGACGCTGGCAACGCTGATGGGCAAGTATGGCGAGGAAGGCGACAAACTGCTTTTCAAGATTCTGAACTCAGGCGACTATCTCAATAAGATTGACGACCAGGAACTGACTGAGCGCAACACTTTGCGTCTGGCTTCGAAAATCTGCGAAAAGGGTCTGCGCTACGACCTCACCGTGCCTTTTGCCCGCTATGTGGTCATGCACCGCGAAGAGTTGCAGCTGCCCTTCAAGCGCTATCAGGTACAGCCCGTTTGGCGTGCCGACCGTCCGCAGAAGGGTCGCTACCGCGAGTTCTATCAGTTCGATGGTGACGTCGTTGGTTCCGACTCGCTGCTCAACGAGGTGGAACTGATGCAGATTGTCGATACCGTCTTCACCCGCTTTGGCGTTCGCGTACAGATCAAGATTAACAACCGCAAAATCCTCACCGGTATCGCCGAGGTCATTGGTGCTGCCGATAAGATTGTGGACATCACAGTGGCCATCGACAAACTCGACAAGATAGGTATCGACAATGTCAATCAGGAATTACGCGAGGATGGTTTGACGGACGAGCAGATAGCAAAGCTGCAGCCCATCATCATGCTCGAAGGCACCAACGAAGAGAAGCTGAACACCATCGCCGAAGTCTTGAAAGACAGCGAGACCGGTCTGAAGGGCGTCGAAGAGCTTCGTTATATACTTAATATGTTGAATGGTAGTGCGGAAGCAAATTCTTCCTTCTTCCCTCTTCCCTCTTCACTTAACAACGAGCTCCAGCTCGACCTGACCCTTGCTCGCGGCTTGAGCTACTACACGGGTGCCATTTTCGAGGTAAAGGCCCTCGACACCCCCATGGGTTCTATCTCTGGCGGTGGCCGTTACGACAACCTGACGGGTATCTTTGGCATGCCGGGTCTTTCGGGTGTGGGCATCTCGTTTGGTGTCGACCGTATCTACGACGTGCTCAATGCCCTCGACCTTTATCCCAAGGATTCGCTGCAGACTACGCAGGTGCTCTTCATCAATTTCGGCGAGAAGGAGACCGCTTACTGCCTGCCTATTATAAATAAGGTACGCGCGAAAGGCATCCGTGCCGAAATCTATCCTGATAGTGCGAAGATGAAAAAGCAGATGTCGTATGCCAATGCCAAGCAGATTCCCTTCGTGGCCCTTGCTGGCGAAAACGAGATGCAGGCAGGCAAGATTACGCTGAAGAATATGGAGACGGGCGACCAGCAGATGCTGTCGCCAGACGAGCTCATTGAGAGACTGTCGTAATAACAAAACAACAAAACAAACTATGAAGAAACTATTGATAGCAGCGGTGACGTTGCTGATGTTGATAGCCGCCACGCCCGACAAGAAGACGACCATCTTCGTCATTGGCGACTCGACGGCTGCCAACAAGGACCTGTCGAAAGGTAAACTGGAGCGCGGCTGGGCCATGATGCTTCAGCAGTACTTTGACACGACCTATATCCGTGTGGACAATCATGCCGTCAACGGCCGTTCGTCGAAGTCGTTTATTGACGAGGGTCGTTGGGATAGGGTAGTGAGTCTGATAAAACCAGGCGACTACGTCATCATCCAGTTTGGTCATAACGACGAGAAGCCCAAGGCCGACCGCCATACTGACCCAGGTTCGACGTTCGACTATAATCTGGCGAAGTTCGTACGTGAAACGCGCGAACGCGGAGGTATCCCTGTGCTCATGAACTGCGTGGTGCGTCGCAACTTCTTCGTGAAGGCTCCTGAGAACGATGACGACGAAAAGCTGCGCACCTCCACCTTCAAGGACGGTGCCAAGATGGTGGAGGGCGACACACTCATCGACACCCACGGACTCTATCGCGTCGCTCCTCGTGACGTTGCCCAGCGCATGAACTGCTACTTCGTCGATGCCAACCAGATTACCCACGACCTGGAACAGGGGTTGGGAACTGAAGGCTCTAAGAAGCTGCACATGTGGTACCGTCCTGGCGAAGAACCTACGGAACCCAATGGCAAGCAGGACAATACGCACTACAACATTCATGGTGCTACCGTCGTCGCCGGTCTCTTGGCCGATGCCCTCTGCCAGGAAATACCCTTGCTCTCCAAGTATCGCAGTAAGAAATAACGATGACTCTGACTCCCACGGTCGCAAGACTCGTGGGATTTTTTATTGTGCACAGCAGATTTCATTGCATCGTCACACTCTGCTTACAGTGTTCTTTGACATTGTGGCATAGAAAAAAGGGAAAAAGTTTGGAACTTACGTTTCTTTTCATTACTTTTGCAAACAAATAGATGCAGTCGTTATGAAAGAAAACAAGCCATATCCCATTTTTGAGGAAGAGGACGGCAGTTGCCTGACAGCAGCCGAGCCAGCAGAAGCAGTTGCATACGCCGAATCAGAATTACCGATAATTCCTGACGATGTAGACTATGCCCACATCGTAAACGGCAAGCTGCAGGTTACCCCTGACATCGAGGAGGAAATTGCCGCCGTGGAGCGTGGTGAAACTGTATCCATGAGTGAATTTAAAAACATGTTTTCACGATGGCTCTAACCATAGAGTTTAGTCGTCGAAGTACGATCCAGCTCCAGAAAATCCTGACGTTTTACGACGAACGTAACGGCAACGATGTTTACAGCCGCCGTTTGTTGAGGTGTCTTCTTAACGACCTACAGCAGTTGGCTCAAATGCCTACCGCCAGCAGTCCGTCGACAAGACCCGACGTGCGTTTCATCTATCTGATGGGCTTTACCGTCATTTTCCGCTACAACACCCGACGGTTGACGGTGTTGAGCATACGCTCATCGGCACGTAAGCCGCTGAAGATATACCAAAAAACATAAAAGCATATTTCAAAAGAGATTCATTATCTTTGCAGAACATTAATACAGACCAAGAAGTATGAATATTTGCAAAACAAACATAACGCACTGATTTCATAAGGTCATTACAATAAAATGCCCCGTCACTGATTGAAAAAGACTACAAAGATGCTGGTTCACTATGCTTCAACTTAGCAAGTCCCTCTTGAGCTTCTGGAGCAAAGGTAATAGCGTATTTCATCAGAGCGAATTTAGCCAGGCATTCATGTCGTCTTTATTCGTAAAGGTGATACCCTTACCCTCTGCGATTTCTTTCTCAGCTTTATCTACTCGGGCAAAGAATTCTTCCTTCGTCATCAACGTAGGGTCCTCCTTCTCTGCTGCCAGCTTGCGCAGATATTTGGCTGCACGCTTCAGCAGATTTTCATCCTCTGCTATGATGCTCATATTACGGAGCAGTTCTGCATTCATCTGTATTGCTGTCATATCTCGTACGCTTTTGCGTGCAAAATTACAAATAAAAAAATGAAATAACAAGCAAAACGAGGGAAAAACAATAAAACTATGAGAAAAAGAAAAAAGTCGTTCTGTCCGCTTTGGTTGAACAGAAAATGATTATCTTTGCAGCCGAAGATTAATTCTGAACATAAAATAAGGCTGCATTATGGCGAATACGAAGGACTATGCAATGCGTGAGATGATACTTGACCGCAGTTTCAGTACGGGCAAGGAATATACACGCAAGGAGTTGATGGATGTTGTGAACCATGAGCTGGAGAGCAGGGGTATGGCGCCCGTCAGGTCGCGCACTACGTTTATGCTCGATCTTCAGGAGATGAACGAGAAATTCTACCGTCTATATGGTCGCGAGGGGATTATCTGGGAGGACAAGCACCGTAGGCGTTACTACCGCTACCGTACTGACGTTGAGAGCATCTATAACCGCGAGTTGACGCAGGAGGAAATAGAGCGTATGCAGGAGATATGCCGCCTGATGAAGGGATTCAAAGGGATGCCTCAGTATGACTGGCTGGACGAGATGGCTGCACGTTTCGATATGGCGATTCAGGGCAGGCAGCAGGAGATTGCCAGTTTTGAGGGCGGCACCGACCGTGACGTGGTATGGTTTATGCCCCTTGTCAATGCCATTTCCAACCATCAGGTAATGACGATGAGTTATCAGCGTTTCGATCTTGAGGCCAAGGAGCGCATTATACATCCTTACTACCTGAAACAGTATCGTCGCCGTTGGTATCTTTATGCGACTATTGACGGCAAGGAGAGTGTAGTGTGTTTTGGGCTCGACAGGATTCTGACATTGCTGGAAAATCACACGGTGGATTTCAAGTCCTGCCCTGTGGATTTCCGTCATTACTTCGACAACATTGTGGGTGTCAGTCTTCCTGATGAAGGGGTGGTGGAACATGTTGTCATCAAGGGAAACTGCTGGGTTGAGAACTATCTGAAGACATCTCCTCTGCACCCCTCGCAGAAAATAGAGAGCTTGGGCAAGGACGGCTGTCGGGTGACGCTCGACGTCATTGTGAATCACGAATTGGAGCAGGAGCTGCTGTTCTATGGTGAGCATCTAACGGTGCTGGAACCCGTCTCGCTGCGTGAAAAGATGCAAGAAAGGATCAAAAGGATGTTTTCGAACTACAATCTGAAGGATTAACCACTTTTTTTGTTTTTTACTGAAAAAAATCCGACCTGTCCGCTTTGGTTGAACAGGTCGGACTTATCTTTGCACTCGAAATCATTATTTATTAATTAACTAAAAAAATAGAATTATGAAATTTCATTTAATGGAGGAATAGCCATGGAAATAGATGAACTGATTATTGTCGGCAGTCGTTATGGGGTGCTGTCCGACGTATTAAGACCTTTGTATGAGAAGGGAACCCCCATAGAACAGGAAAAGATTAATGAAGTGTTAGGCTACGACGAGTTTTACCTGATGCCAGGACCTGATGACCTCGACCCTTACGCAGTAGGGGCTTATACCACGGAGGGGAAAGAAATGGGGTTCTTGTGGATGTATCAGGCTCCGGCGTTGCGTCAATGGATTGATGAGAACCATGCCCGGTTCGTTACTATCCACATCAAGAGAATGAACACGAAATACGGGCTGATGATAGCAGAATCAGAGAGACCGATCAGGCTGAAACCGTGCGACCGCATATCGTTGGATACTGATATGGAATGGGCTGACAATCTGCCGAAGGTGATGAGAAGTATTTCCATCCAGAGCTTAGCCCTGAGTGTGGCATTGTTGCAAGACGAACTGGAAAAGGCGGAACGATGGACCGAACGCATGCAGGTGCGTATTGACAATCTGTTGCGGAATCTGCCTTCCGACCTGTCGGCACATCATTACAGGGATGCCATCAACCTCTACAAGGCCATGAAATCCTCGAAGATTGAAGAGGTCAGACAACAATGCGACATCGTGTTGCAGGCCTTCGTGCGACGTGGCTCAGCCAACCAGATGCAATGGTGGGTGAAGGAATGGTTGCCAAGCTTCTTCCAAGAAGTAGCCAAAGGCGACTTGGTTCGTTTGTATGAGACCGCTGGTTATACGCTTGAACGTGTGGAGAACATATTGAATGGTGCACCTGCTAATCTGTTCTATCTCTATAAGGTCAATCGTTTGCAATTTGCCTATCGCCTGTATTATACGGCACTGCCTCGTGAACTTTACAGCCGCCTGCTGACGCTGTTGGCCGTACGCGAGGCAATGATGGCAAAGGGACATCTGGACTGGAATCTGCTGGCACGAGCCATAGAGAATTGTCAGGAGTATTTTTGGGCTAACAGTGCGTATGCTGTCGTATATTGCATTTGTCGTGACGATTTCAAATGGCGCGTCAGCAAAACTGATTTTGAGACGAAGATAGAGGATATGCAATATAAGCGGAAACGCTCATTCACCTGTCCGACGGGCACTCTTGCCAATGCATTCAACAATAACCCAATATACAATGAGAACATCGACGAATGGGAAACCTTCGACCCTTTGTCGCGTATCATCAAATTGCGTGACGAACTGCGAAAGGTCATGAAAAGTTATATATAAAGTTATATACAACCTATAAAAAGTTATATAAGTTCTATAAGTGTCTAAAGCTTCTTTAGGCACTTTTTTTTTGTCCCTACCTTTGCCATTGGAAAACAGCTGGCCAGCATTTTCGGAAAAATAAAAAATTAAAGAATTAAAAAATGAAAAATTATGGAAGTTAACAACAAGTATCAGATTGGCGAGAAGGTGTTCTTTCTCGACCAGAACGAGAAGGCGGTGTGTGACGTGGTAAAGGGCGTCAGCGTGTTTATGCGGAACGACAGTACGAAGATTTCGTACGACATGGAGAAGGCGCCGTCCTATCTCCCCGAGGACAGGGTGTTTGCCACGGAGGCAGATTTGAAGCAACATGTGTTTGGTGACTTAATCGAGTTTGTATGATGGAAACTATGAAGAAGAATAGCAAGCAGGCAGAGACGTCGAAGGAGTTGTCATCGACGCTGATGCAAATGGCCAATTGGCTGAGATACAAGAAGGGGTGGCTGCCTGACAGTGCAACGCGTCAGGCGTGGCAGTGCCAGCACGCACTGGAGGCTCTTGGCAAAGGTGTGGTAATGCTGGACTACAATAAGAGCGACGGCTCGCGCCGCATTGCTCGCGGCACGCTGTGCAGGGGCGTCTCCAAGGATTACGATCGCTATGAGTACAAGGGTAACGGCGGTGTGAAAAAGACCGAAGAGGGATATTTTACATTCTGCTATTGGGACTTGGACGTACGTGGTTTCCGCTCGTTCAATGCGGCACGTTTAAACGATTACATCGAAGTAAAAAGCGAAGAATTATGACAGACAATTATCCCCTTGGAGCGGCGAACGACCCGCGCGCTCCTTATAACGAGCCGGATTGGCCTGAGATTGAGGTGACTGCCACGGCGACGCTGGTGAAAGAGACGGTGGTGCTGGGCAGTGGAACGCACACTTGCACGGAATGCGAGATTGAGCCAGACGGCTCACGATCGTACATCAGCTTTACGGAGTCGGACGACGACCCCAGGACGCTGTTCCGTGAGCAAGAAAAGAGTCCGATAGAACTAATCAGAGCCCTCGAAAAGATCGTGACGCAACTGAAGCAGGCATTGCATGTAAAATACTATGCGCATTATCGTCTTGACGACTTGCTCGATGCCTGTGCAGGTTGGGACGAAATAGAGTTAGAAATAAATGAAGGTTAAATAATGAAAACGCAGTTTTAAAATGAACCACATTAATCTATCGGATGGCGAGCTGGCTGCACTGGCCGCTCGCATCCAAAAGAACTATGAGTATGACGACCGCAGCGGACGGCTGGTGAACGTCAAAACGGGGCACGTGGTAAAGGGGAATAAGAACTTTTCTCGGCCTTATCCGAAAATGTATTTTAGAACAGGTGGTAAGATGTATGCGATACTGATGCATCATGCCGTCTGGGCGTGGCACAACGGCTGTTTCCCGACGATGCAATTGGATCACATCAATGGCGTCGAGACTGATAATCGTATCGAGAATTTACGTGAAGTGAGCGGGTCAGAAAACAATCTGAACATGCTGCTGGCGTGGAAGCCGAACATCGTGACGGGTGTGCCGGGCGTTAGTCCGCACAGACGCCAATATCAGACGAAGATACAGGGCGGCCAGTACAATTTCAGCGACCCTAACGAGGCGTTCTTTTATGCGACGATGTGCGGGAAACGGTACGCTGAAAGTTGAAAGTTGAAAAGTGAAAGTTGAAAATTAATGAAGACAAAAATTATGACAAAAGAAGAATTAGAAGCGGCGCTGCGGCAAGTGCTGGTCAGCGTCAAGGATGCTGACGGACGGGGCGTCATCGTTGACCACCTGTTCGAGTATGCGAACGTGATGGAAGTGGTGCAGAAGATACCGACGGCACTGAGGTTGAAGTATTTCGTCTGCACGAGATTCATTTTCGACTATCTGCGCACCAACGGACAGTTAGGACGAGAGCCAGGAGCGTTCGAGACCAACGTGCGACGTGGATTAACCGATGTATTAAAGAAAATAAAGTAAAAAATATTGATTATGCAAATAACAGAGATGATGTTTGAGAAGCTGAAAAGTTTCGAAGGTTGTCGCTTGCAGGCCTATCAGGATGCGGCGAAGGTTTGGACAATAGGCTATGGCCACACGAAGGGTGTGCGCCGTGGTGACAATATAACGCAGAAGAAGGCGGAAGAGTACTTGCGTGAGGATGTCGAGGAGGTTGAAGGGCAGATTCTTGCCCTCAACCTGAACCTGACACAGCCACAATTCGATGCGCTCGTGTCGTTCGTTTATAACGTCGGAATCGGTGCGTTTAAGAAATCGACGCTGTTAAGATTTATCCGCGAAGGACGGTCGGAGAACGACATCAAGAAACAGTTCTGCAGCTGGGTATATTCCAACGGCCGCACGCTGCCCGGACTGGTGAAGCGACGTGAATGGGAAGCAATCAGATTTTTCTCACTATTTTAAATTTGAATTAATCGGACAAAATATGAATATTGAAGAAACAAAAAACACCGTTAACAACCAATTAGTTGAGAACGGATTGAAGGAGGATTATAAAGAGCCTGCTGTTCGCCACATGCTCTTCCACCTTTGCATTGCCATTGACATCTATCGACACATGACGACTGCCGAGAGATTCAAGGCAGGCTATTGGTACCGCAACAATTTCCAGAATTCCTACTCGCTCACAGGATTCTTTAAAGAGCGAAAAAAGAAACGAGAGAAGAAAAAATCCCCCCTGCACCCCTCTTATAAAGAAGACAGCGGAGTAGTAGAAAAAAGGGAAGAAACTACATATACAACAAAGGGCGAGGCCTCGAATTTTGGGGCAAGACAAAAGGCATTTTGGGAAGCATGCTTAAACTACGAGCAAGAGTATGGTCGCCAGCTGTTGCTGAAGTTTTTCTGCTACTGGGCCGAGGAAGTGAAGGGAACGGGTCTGATGTTGTGGGAAACGAAGCGATCGTGGAACATGAAGCTGCGACTGAAAGCGTGGTCGAAGAAAAGCTATCAGCTCGATGACCAAACTGCTGCCCTGCGTCTGGAACGAGCGAAGGCCAAAGCCACGCCGAAGCAGCCAACCATCGACGCTGCCGAACGTGAGGAAGCGAACGCCCGACTGGAGCGCGAGATTGCCGAGCGCAAGCAGGGTGCCATCTCATATGAAGCATATCTGCGACAAAAGGAAAGTAAAAATGAAGAAAGGAAATAGTTATGGAGATTTGTGCGAGATGTCGTTTTTACAGCACGTTCTTGTGCTATTGCCATCGTCACCGCGAGTACACCAGCGGCGATGACTGCTGCGGCAGTTTCGAGAGTGAGCGTGAAGCCTTGCGGCAATATGAAATGCAATACGGATGCGTATGAAGAACGAAGAATTTGAAGTCAAGACCTACGGAAAGTCGGAGCTTGCCATGCTTTACTTTCCCGATTCGTCGAAGAACGGCGCGCTGAAGCAGCTGAGGAACTGGTTTCGGATCAATGCCCGGCTGCGATACCTTCTCGGGGTGAAGGGCCGGAACTTCTCACCGAAGCAAGTGCAGGAAATCGTCGACGAGGAAGGTCCCCCCTATTAAGTGCATTTCGATGCACTTTGATGCAGTTAAGTGCAGTTCGGTGCAGTTGAGTGCACCAATGTCGAATTTTTGCCGTAACTTTGTGCTGAAATCCAAACGACGTGGTACGGGGTGCACACCGTCACCTTACGGGCTGAACAGCGGAGAGCTTCGGGCTCAGCGGCCGAGAGCAAGAAGGGAACCGCCGGAGAGCAGGAAGGGAGTCGGGAGGATGAATTGATAATTGATAATTGATAATTAAAACATTAACCATTAAAAATTTAAAAGATTATGGCAGGAATTGTAAACTCACCCGCACTGGGTATCAACTTCAAGCAGAACAAGCTTGAGCACACCGCCGGATTCGGCAAGTATTATCCCGAGGTCGACCGTCAGAAGACCATCTCGACCCGTGGTTTCGCTGAGCACATGATTG
>JAEEGG010003407.1_pt1 | contig 39661 bp, 20 predicted proteins | sample 9134161 | NCBI WGS metagenome assembly JAEEGG01 (sample SAMN16246543, study PRJNA631951) | gut metagenome | biome: gut microbiome; feature: rumen; material: CR-attached | host: Bos | place: Iran: Karaj | collected 2018-10 | reverse complement strand
ACAACCCTTTAGCGCCTCTAACTCCAGAGGCACTTATTTAAACAACCTTGCCCTAAATATAATATCAAAAGGGGACGCTCACGGCATCCCCAAAATATTCTTTTTTGACAAAAAATCCACACCGGCAAGCGCGTTGCCGAATGGGGTTTAAGGGCAAGACAACTTGCGTTGCGAAGTAAAGTTCCCCGCCGTTAAGCGTACCACGAATGCGCCGCGGCTCATGTTGCCGAGGTCAAGGGTTGCCACACTACCGGAGAACTTTTCCGAATAGAGTAAGTGACCCTGCATATCGAACAGGCGTACCATCTTGAGTCCCGGCACATCGGCAAGCACATGGAGCAGGCGACCTTCCAGCGAGAACTGCACCTGCGGAGCAACGACACCGGCAATAACAGAGCTAACCGATTCAGAAGAACTCGATTCCGGCAACACCGGCTCACTGGAAGAAGATTCCAAAACAGCCTCGCTACTGGAACTCTGCACACTGCTGGAGCTTTCTACAGAGGAACTGGATTCTTCTTCGGGGCATTCCGAAAGCGACATGCTCTTCGCAGTTGTAAAGCAGGCTCTATCTGTTCCATCAAGCACAATGTTATAAATGCCCGGAACCGAAGTAGACCCTCCCCTATTCACATAAGTGAAGTTCGCATAATATCCGTTTGCTGCAAGCACCGCATTTATCGCCACTCGCTGGTGATTCACATCGCCATTAGCGTTATTCTTGGTCACAAAAATTGTCTTGTCGTAATCAATATACCACACGTAAACGCCATTTTGACGATTGCCCCCTCTGAGCAACGGCACGTAAGCATCGTAGCTTTCGGCGGGGCGGTATTCCACGATGTAATATTCATCGGAATGCATCGGGTTCGTGACCGAATAGGCTTGCATTTTGCTCAACTTTTTCAGAGAATAGACAGAATCCGCCTGCAACTCCTCAAGCATCAGCCAACCCACAGATTCCTTTTCAAAGGCGGAATAGCCCATGGGGGCATTACCTTCATCGGTAGAAGTTCCATTGTACATTCCAACCGACATGATATCGTAAATGCTAGGACCATCTATCTGCCTTTTATTTTCATCCCTGCCATAATGGTCACCTAGACCCATCACGTGGCTAAATTCATGGGCAAAAATTCCCATCTTGTTGATTTTTGAATTCCTGGATCTATCGGCATATTGGGCTATAAAAACATAGGCATCGAAAGTGTAACCGCCGGCTTTGTAAGCAGACGGGAACCACTTATTTTTAGAAGATCCGTTACTCTGCATCCAGAACTGATGTCCCCAGAAAAGATCGCTTTGTTTAAGGGCGTCTTCTTCCATACCAGGGAACAAGAAAAAGAATCCGTCTACATTCGATCCGCTGGAACAGTATTTCTTGGCATTGGCCAAAAAATCGGCACGTTTGGCCAGTTCATCTAGCCCCATGGCCACAAACTTGCCTTCCTGGAAACTAGAATCGTAACCAAAATCCGTGAGGGCCGCATTGAGATTTATCGGATACACATCGAAATGCGGATCAAACAAGCTGTCCGATACGAACAAGAAATAATCTCGAAGGCTTCCAATATTCCGGTTTTCGCTATAGCCCGGCTTATTCAAGAAATCGGCAAATTTCGCGGAATCTCCATGGGCTTTGTCGGTAGTCCCAATCAGCAGCACAGGAAACCTGCGTTCTCCGATAGTCCACCTTGAAGGAGTCGGGCGATTAAGCGCAACCGAGACACCATCCTGATTGTACGCCATTACAGCGGTTTGCCCTACAGAAGAATTCTGCTTTGACAAGTTCTGCGTTAACGAACTGTCCTCGGGAAATCGGCCTCCACGCAATTCTTCATGTTTCTGGTGGGCTGCCTCCTGATTCAACCCATTCAAAAAGGACTTTTCTTTGTCGGTACGATCTTCTACATTCTTTGCAATTACACCGGAAGGTCCGCCGTCTTCGCCGACATACACGCAATTGCCTGCGGAATCCAACATGACAAGGTATCCATCAGACGTTTCTGCATAATGGTAATGCTCATCGCCAAAATAACGAATCGTGACGGAACTACCATCCTTATTGGAAAGCGTCTGAAAACTAGGTGCAGCAGGACGGGCAAAAGCCTGTGTAACCAAGGCTCCTACCGCAGCAACCAAATAGAGTGAGACAACCTTATTCATGACCCAAAATCCTTTTCTCTAAAAATAATCCATTTTTAGAGAAAAAGCATGTTCTCTACAGGAAAAATCGTGTTAGCATTGTGCAAAAAGAGATTTTCCAAATATTTTTTTGTGAATTCGGTATAAAAAGCCCCATTTTTCTCTTTTTTAAGCATTTTATCGAATTTTCAAGACGTTTTACCGAAGTTAAAATTTTATTGACATTGTTCTCAAAAATTATATATATTTAAATCGTGAACCGTTTTCTAGACATCTATCAATTTACGCATTTTCGTAAATTCCTGGAAGAATACCAGGTGGCCCGCGCCAAAGCGGAGCCCCATTTTACCCGTACTGAAATTTGCAACCTTCTGGGCCTCGAAAAGAGCCGCAGCTACTTTGCCGACGTGGTCAGGGGCAAAAAGGTCAGCCCCCGCATGGTGGCCAAATTTATCGAAATCCTAGAACTCGACAAGAAAGAAGCCAAATATTTTGAAACCCTGGTGGAACTGGACCAGGCAAAAAGCGATGCCGCGCGCAACGCGGCCATGCAAGAAGTCTTGAAACTGCACCCCAATCCGCAGCATATCTTAAACGAAGACGCCTACGAATATTACAGCCACTGGTACAACAGTGCCCTTTTCGCCATATTGGACGCCATGGATGTAGATGACGACATGACACCGGTGCAAAAGCGCATCTTCCCCAAAGTGCCCCTCGGAAAGCTAAAGGATTCCCTCGCCCTCTTGGAGCGACTCGGACTTGCCCGCAAAAACGAAAATGGCTTCTGGAAGCCCACTAAAGAAAGCATCAGCAGCGGACCCTATAACAATGCCGATTTAATTAAGCAATACCAGTTGCAGTGTTTTGAGCTTTCAAAACAGGCACTCATGACGCCCCCTAAACAGCCTACTACGATGAGTACGCTCACCTTCAGCATTTCTAGCGAAGCTTACAAGAAGCTCGAAGCGGAGTTGCAAGAATTCAAGGCGAAGGCACGCCGCATCATCGGCGAAGACAAGGAAAAAGCCGACGGCGTTTACCAATTGAACATCCACCTGTTCTCAAATTTAGATTAGCCACTAACGTTAGGGATGTAAAATGAAAAAAGAACAAATTAAATCTTATTTGTCCCTTGTCGTTGCGGCAATGTTGTCACAAGTTGTGGCATGCAGCCCTCCTAGCGACGCCAACGAATCGGAACATGCCGGTGTGCTCACCGAAACGGAATCCGGGCACACCATGGCTTTCGCTATTTCAGAAGAACTAAGCGACGTCGTGGTTCCCAAATCCGCCAAGAAGTCCGGCAAAGTCCAATTCGCGCTGACCCGGATTGTAGACGGCAAGACCGAACTGATGGACACCGCCACTGTCAAATATGGCGACTATGCCGTATTCGAAGACATAACGGGTGCATACAGCGTCGTCGCCACCGCCATAGGGCTGAATGGCGAAAAAGACACCCTCTATGGTGCCGACATTTTGAAAAGGAACGATGTCGACACCGTCGTGGTCGGAGTTCGAAAGCCAGCCACATTACAGATTTCAACCGATTACAAGATTTGGGAAAATTCCGATTCTGTCAGTGTATTCGCCAAAGGCGACACGCTCTGCATTACAGGCACACTCGCTTGCAAGCAAGTCACCAAAGAAGACATTAAACAAGGCTATGTCACCCTCGGAAACATTCCGCTTTTCAACAATGGCGATGTTGCAAAGCAAATTGAGATTTCTAACGGCGAAGATTTCCGCGCTGTCGGAGTCACGCTGAACCTGAACGCCGGCGACACTCTGTTCGTTGACAACGTCTTGAGCATCAAACATCTCTACGACATCGAGCTTACCTTGCCGAAGTCAGTCCTGTTCGATTCCCTGGGTGAATACTCGCTAGATTCGCTTATAGTGCCGATTCATTTCTGGTACAACAGCAAATCTTACATAAGAAGCGCCAGTTACTACACAGATAAATTTATTGACGCTCAGAAAAACATTCTTCTTGGACCAAGATACAGCAGAGTGTTCGCAGAAGACTCCTTTTACGCCTGGTATGTGATTCCAAAGATGGATTCCGTCACGACGTTGACCGCATTCGAAGGAGATATCAACTGGGGCAACGCTATTCCGTACGGCCGCATTCGCGAGTTCGTTTCTGAACCCGTAACCGATTCTCTCCTTACGACCTACACGGTATTTACCGACAGCAGTTTCGCACTTTCGTTCTGGTTCGAACTGGATAGTCTTGAAAAAGACGGTCGCTTGTTCTACTCGGGCACAGACAGCCTGGGCTTTGAAATCCGCCGTTGCGAAAAGGATTCCACCGCGCTCTGCACCCGAATCTACAACGGCATCGACACATCCTCTACCGATTCTATCGAATACGGCAAGGCAAACGTCATTGACGGCAAGCGCCACCACTATTCATTCGTCATTCACAAAAAACACTTGACGATTGCCATAGACGGCGAAACGGTTCGCGACACCGACCTCAAGCTTTCAACGGAATTCTTCAAACTCGAAGAAATCTACACCGGTAGCGCACCAGCGCAAGACGTGATGCTCTACTCCTTCGGCGATTTCATCAAGTACAAGAGCGACAAGAACTGGACCCGCCTCAAGGCCTGGCTCTACGCCTTCTACGAAATGCAGAAATAAGAATTACTCGCCGACAACGAGTTTCAAATAAAGCTCCTTCAACGCGTCGCCCCACAGATACATAAACGGAGCGGCCACCGCAAGGAACGGGCCGAAGGGAATCTGGCCTGCACCCTCGTCTTCCGCATCTTCTGCGGAGGCGTTCTTATTTTGCGAAGCCTTACTTTGAGCAGCCTTCTTAGCGGCTCGACGTTCAGCAATCTTTGCATACGGCACCATAATCAAAATGCCAAGAATCGAAGCGACCACCAAGACCTCGACCGCGCGGGTCACGCCCATAATCGCGCCAAAGCCGGCCAGCAACTTGACATCGCCAAACCCCATGGCAGCCTTGTTCAGCACCTTGGTTGCCACCCAGCCGAGCAGGTAAAGTCCACCGCCCGCAGCAACGGCGCCCACAATGCTTTCGACCGGTGACATGCCCCCCGGAATAAAGGAGATAATAAGGCCAGCTACAATGCCGCCCACCGAAATGGAGTCAGGTATTAATTTGTACTTAAAATCAACTGCACTCACCGGATAAATGCCAAGCAGCAACCAAAAGAGCGCCAAGGCATCGGCCCAGACTTCAAAGCTCTGTACCGGGGCAGTGAAATTCGTGGTAAAACCCGTAGCCGCATACAGGGCAAGCGCCCCCAAAAGGCCGCATAGAGATTCCCCGATGGGGTAAATAATGCTAATCGGCTGCTTGCAGCAGGCACTTTTGCCACGCAAAATGAGCCAACCCACAATGGGCAAGTTGTAATACAGCGGAATATGCTTCTTGCAAAGGGGGCAGTGCGACGGCGGGTTAATCAGCGAAATTCCGCGGGGCATGCGGTATACAATCACGTTGTAAAAACTGCCTACACAGGCTCCCAGCACAAAAAATACGGCCAGACTGTACCAAAGAGGGATTTCTTCCATAAAACTAGCTCCATCGGTGCAATTTATCACACACGCTTTACGAATAAAAAAGATAGATTTAAAGTGTAAAAATTGTTTAGTATTTAATTGAGGATGTGCTATGCGTGTACCCCATTTTTTATTGTTCACCCTCGGCCTTAGCGCTTCGCTAGCCCTTTTCGGATGTTCCAGGGAATCTTCCGTAAAGGAAAACGTCAACCTGAAGAACAACCACTCCCGGGTTTTCATCTTCGACAGCCCCATCGTGGACCCGACCGCGTTTGCCGACTCCATGGCCAACGTCGCCGTTGCCGAAGGGGACACCATCCCGGACACCCTGACCGTTACCGTTAACGATACCGTCTACATGATCGGTCTTTTGCCCTACAATGTAGACAAGATTTTCCGTTTCCAGTGGACGCTGACCAAGAAGGACGGCAAGGACACGACCATCATCGGTGGTAACGCCAAGCCCCAAGCCTGGGCATACGCAAAGCCCGGCCTCTACGAACCCAAATTCGTAGCCTTCGACGGCAACAACGCAACCGACACTGCCGGAACAGCCACCCGCAAGGCATGGGTCAAGGTTATCGACACAAAACCCACGCTGATCGTTCCCAAGGACACCCTCTGGACCAAGCATGACGGAGACATCACCTTCCCCATCCTTGCAAGCGACTCCTTTGGAACCATTACAAGCATTAAGGTCGACCTGGACGCCAGCGGCAAGAAAGAATCCGCCAAGAACTGGAAGTACGAAAAATTTGACGACAACGACTCCCTCTACCTGACCATCAAGAACAAAGAAGCCAAGATTGACTCCCTTGGTAACCAAAAAATTTACGTCATCGTAGTCGATGACGACGGCAACGAGACCAAAGACAGCGTGAACCTGCACTTCAACCGCATTCCGAGGCTCAAAGTCATCTACCCGCAAGATGGCGCCCGTCACAACATCAACGACCGTTTCTATTTCTACTACGAAGGTGAAGACGACGACAACCCGCAGAACCTCCAGTACTTCATTTACGCACAGGTTTCCAAGAATGGGCAACCCCCGCAGAAGGCCTTTACCGAAGAAGACCTTATCGCCAAGGCTTTCACCTCCAACATCTTCGAGCCAATCGACAAGAAGGGCAAGAATGTCATTACCCTGATTAGCGACCCCAGCAAGCAGTTGACTGGCCGCATCTACTGGGACATGTACGCCACAGACGGCTACGACATCGTAAGGCTTACCCGCATTTCTACAGGAGACAACTCTAGCCGTCCGTGGAACTTCTATATCGGCGACCTGAGTTCGAGCCAAGGTACGTTTACCGGTACCGCCAAGTATCAGGGACGCGACAGCCATTCTGGCATTCGAGTGGAATTCAACAACGGCAACAAGACCTTTGACGTAACTACCGACGAAAAGGGCAACTACACCGTCAAGGTGGATGCCGGCAGCTACACCGCCACCGTCATTTCCGATTCCCTCAAAGAATACGCCGACTCCACCATCAAGAACTTGTTTGCCGAATCCGGAAGCGTGATTCGCATGGACGAAATCGTATTGAAGGATACGGCGAAGCCCTACCTGATCGTGAAGAACATCGACACCCTTACGAACCGTGAACTGAGCCAGACCATCTACGCCCGCGACCTGGGTTCGCGCCTAGATTCTGTCACAGCGGCAATTGACGGCAAGTCTCAAAAGCTCACTTGCACCAAGAGTGACAATGACGCCATATTCAATTGTCCCCTAGCCTTGAACAACCTTACCGACGGCAACCACACCTTCGAATATTCGGCCAAGGACAAGGTCGGTAACAAATCCACTATTAAACAAAATATTATCGTCAAGGCAACGCAGCTGAACCTGACTGTTAACGGCGTCCAGAATGCACGTATCGGCACCGACGGAAAACTCGACTTCGTCGCAAAGGTCATCGGAGCCTACCCGGCAGCAGAAAACGTCACCTGGAGCTGGAACATCGGCAATGGCGAAAAGACCAACAAGATGGCCGTCGGCGAAGATGGTTCCGCCAAGCTTACGCTCTTCTATGATGATATTAAGTCGGCCGGTCCTGACAAGGACTTCTTCATGACGGTGACCTACAAGGAAAACGGCGCTGACGTAAGCACTCAAGTTAAATTCGGCACATTAGGCGACAACCCCGCAGTCGTGTTTACCGAACCGAGTTTTGAAAATACGGTAAGTATCAACGACCCGCTGCATTTCAAGGTCCAGCCGTACAAGGGAAACAAGAGTGAAACCCTCACCCTGGCATGGGATTGCGGCAGCAACCTTTCTGCCGGTTACACATGCCCCACAACGGCAGAAGAAACTGACCTGGCTTTCAGCAAGATCGGCACCTACAAGGTGGCGGTCAAGGTGACCGACAACCTCGGCAATTCCGGCTCCGACACCGTCGTGATTAATGTGGTCGCCGACCCGCCCAGCATCAACGTTTCGACAAAGAACAAGAGCAACGAATACAAGATCGGTTCCTCCGTAGATGTCGATTACAACGCCAAGGACAAGTTCGGTACCATTAACCAGATTAAATGGGGCTGCAACAACGGCAACGTCATATTCGACCACAACAAGACCTTCGATTCCCCCGCCGCCAGCGTTTCGGGTTCCATCAAGGTCGAATTCCCCGGTGGCCAGGACGTCAAGGACAGAACCGAACATACCTGTATTTTCAAGGCTATCGACGATGATAACAAAGAAGCCTCCGATACGATTTCGTTCATCCTGTTGAGAGACCCGCCCACCGTGCGCCTCGCAACCAAGAAGGACACCGTAAAGATCAACAGCGAACAGACAATCAAGGCCATCGCAACCGACAAGTTGGGTTACATCGCCGAATACGCCTACGCCTGTAGCGAAAACAAGTCCGACCTCAAGAACCCCAATTGGAGTATCATGGGCGGATCCGAAACCAAGGTGCGTATGCCTTCTACCGCAGTCAAGGAATACTACTGCGTGGTACAGGTCACCGACGATGACGGCAACACCGCCAGGGACACGGCTCAGTATACCATCCTCTTGGGCCTCCCGACCGTAACCGCCTACGTGAACTATAGCAGAGTAACCATCAATGACGAAGTCGAACTGAACGCCCACGCCCAGGATTCCCTCGGTCAGCTCGTGAAGTACGAATGGGGCTGCGGCTCTGCATCGGCCGAAAATATCGGTTTCACCTATTCTTCTACTTCTACGCCTCGCAAGACCATGAAGATGCCCGCAACGGCACAAAACGGCTACAAATGCATTGTCCGCGTCACCGATGACGACGGCAACACCGCCAAGGATACAGTCTCCATCGACATTATCCAGGCACCGCCCACGGTAACGGTTGCAAATAAGGAACTGACGGTCCGCGCAAACTTCAACATTGCCCTGAAGGCAACCGCCAGCGACGACAACAAGCTGCCCTCTGACCCGGGTGAAATCGTAAAGCGTGAATGGAGCTGCGGCTCTAACAGCCAAGTCGAAAACAACTGGAAAAAGGTCAGCTCTCTCGATACCGTATGGAAAGCTCCGGCAGTCCAGCAGCTCATCTGTATCGCCCAGGTGACCGATAACGACGGCAACACCGCCAGAGACACCATCACCATCAAGTACACCACCGAAATTCCCATGCTCTGGGCAGACGCGGATTCCATTTACGTGAATCCGGGCGATCCCTTCACCCTGAATGCATCCGTTAACGACGCATGGCAGGGCATTGACTGGTTCTCCTGGGAATGCGTCGACGCCGCAACCGGCAAGACCATGGAAAAGAAGGTCACTCAATACGACTACGAAGCCAACGGCAAGTCCTTCGCCATCGGAAAAGACTCCAGCTATTCCGAACAGGGCAAGAATATGTACTGCATTATTTCGGCCCGAGAAACAAGCGGCAAGGACGTCCTAAAGGACACCACCAAGGTAAAGATTCTGAAGCAACACCCGAAGGGCGTCATCACGGCTGCAGATACCGTTTACCTGTGGAGTGGCGACGAATCCGTCGATGACCAGGCCATTTACTACTACACCTCCGAATGGGGCGGATTCCATTCTGAAAAGGGTGAACTCGGCAACCCCGACAAGCAGGATTACTGGTGGAAGTTCAGCAATGTCGATGGCAACTTCTATCAAGGCAACACCGACGGTACCCTGGATACAAACATTGCCGAATTCAACACGGCATTTATCCGCAAGACCCGCGAAGGTTCTGTCACAATCACTCTGGATTACCGCGACAGTACAACCACTTCGCCTAGCAACGCCTTCTACAGTCGCCACCGCGCCCCTGAGTACAGCCACAAGGTTTACTTCAGCAAGGCTTGGAAGAACCAGGGTAAGGATACCGTTATCGAAAAGACATCTTCGACCATCGCACCGTCCTTTGCCATTGTGAACCAGGTTCCCACCATCGCCTACGCAACAAACGATTCCAAGGTAACTGTAGCCAAGCTAAATGGCAACAGCTGGACAAGCCTCGGTTCCATCGAGGTCACCGGCAACATCAAGAAGATTGGGGCCATTGCCCATGGCAACAACTTCTATGTGGGTATTCTCGCTGACGATCTTTCCATCTACAAGTCCACCAGCGGAACCTCTGCTCCCGCCAAGGTCAGCTCGCCGTCCCTCACCGGCATCAAGGACTTCAAGCTGGTGGGCAAGGATTCCGAATCGGCACCTCATGCCGTGGTTATTGGTTCTGACAACAAGATTTACATGTACGATAACAGCGGATCCAGCTGGACAAAGAATTCCAAGTTCGGTTCCATCGATAGTAAATTCACGGAAGTGGATGCCATCTATACCGATGACGGGTACTTGATTGTGGCCGGCGTGAACAGCTCCTACAGAGTTCACATCGGTTACTTCTCCAAGAACGACTACAGTTCTATCGAGAAAAAACAATTCGATGTTTCTGACATCGGACGTGCCAAGATTACCTCTAGCGGAAAGAAAATCTACATGGTGTACTTCAGCCGCGGAGTCGAAACCTACGGTCCCCGTATCGCAACCGGCACCATCAACAACAACAATATCAGCTGGGAACAGACCGGTGCAGTCATTCGCGAAGGTATTTTCACCAACAACATCAACCTCGTCGCCAGGAATGGCGTCGTCTACGCGGCCTTCGACAACCGCGCCCAGATTTCGCAGGTTGACGTTTACCGCTACGAAAATGGCAAATGGCACCTGTACGGCGAAAACCTGTTGCCCTACTTCAACGCAGTATTCTACACCCTCCGCGGTTATTATCTGCGCGGCATCGCCCCCAGCCTGGTATTCGACAATGAAGGAAAGCTTTATGTCTCCATGCTGGCGCAAGAAGGCAGCGGCGGACCCAAGCGCAACAACGGCCCGCTTGTCATGAAGTACGTGGCCGACAACTGGAAAGTTCACGACAACAAGGATTAAGAATGAATATTGAAATTGCTACTATCTGTGATGCAGCCACCGCAAACGGTGCCGGCGGACGCTTAAACATTCTCGGCGCATTTGATCGTATTTTTGCAAACTTTCCGCTGGTGATACCGCAGTGTTCGACGGCGTTCCGCATCCGTTACGCCCGCAGTGAAGCCGGGCTGCACGAGCTGACGCTCGTATTCGAAGATGTGTGCGGCAAGCCCATTGTGCCGCCCATGCAGTCCAAGATTCCCCTGGAACCGGTGGCACAGGGCTTTGACACTGCGGCGGTGAACATGGTTCTTAACTTGCAGCGTTTCCAGATCAAGCGTCCCGACAAGTACATTATCCGCCTTCTGGTAGACGGCGAAGAATTGGCCAGCTTGCCGCTGTATGCACTGGAAGCTCCCCAACAGGGAGGCCAGGCTCCAGATGCCCCCATTGCCCAGGGCGAACAGGATTTGCCTAACTAATACCTAGAAGATACGGCAAGACAGAGTGCGGCACGCATCGGAGCTCCGACGGCAGCCGCATCCAAGTCCACAAAATGAACCTTATAAGGTTTCGAATCCGGTGCATCAACAAGCATCGGATTTTTTTGCATATCCCGGCGAAGGGAGCCTTCAAAGAAATCCCCGCCTACGCACTTGTAAAAAGCCTCTTTGCGGCACCACAGCCTAAAGAATTCCCCTTGGGCCGCATCGCTTTCCATATTCGCGAGCAACGCTGATTCCTCTTTGCTGAAGAACCGATCTGCAAGGTGCAGACGCTTGGGCGAAAACCGTTCCAAATCCACCCCGATGCGGAGCTGATCCAACGAGCCGCGCTCGCCAAAAGCGCATACACAGAAACCATCGGAATGGGTCCAGTTCACGTCAAAATCCAGCTTCGGGAATTGCGGACGGGTATCTTCTTTAGATTCCACCAAGTCGGCGGTCGTTACAGGGGCGCCGCAATAATCCGATAAAATGCCGAAAATCACCGAGCGATGGTCCGGTTTTTGCGCAAATCCTGCCAAGTGAACCACTCCCAAAGGAGTCTCCACATCGAGCCTGTGGATTTTGCGAACGGTGTCTATGGCAATATTATCGTTCATGGATTGTTCAACACAAAGATAATTTCTAGTTTGGGGGCATGAATTTGACTTTCTGCAAAAAAATCGCCCTAGGCACAGTTGCCCTAATGCTTGGCGCATGCGGCGACATCAACAACAGCTGGGAAGCCAAAGGCGGTGGGTACATCAAGTACGAAATCGACGATGACGGCCCCTACACCATAGAACTGGACAAAGACGACGTAGAGCCACCGTTCTATGTCAACAACAGCCACCGCTACTTTTATTTTTGCTCAAGGATCTCGGAAAGCGAACGGGGCGACCAGATATCGCTAATGGTCAACAACCCGAAAACCGGCACCGCACTCACCCCCGTGGCCCAAGCGCAGTTAAATGGCCGATTGCAGTATGTCACCTGGCTTCGAGTGAAATCCACCCTACAATCTCCCCTGATTTCGAAAAAGAGCACAATCAAATTCGACGAAATCATCAACGATTCGCTCTGGACAGCCGATTTGGACCTGTACTTTAAGGATTGTCGCACCGGAAAATGCATCGACAGCCTCCCTCCGATCCATTTGACCGGCCGACTGCGCTATTGGGTCCCCGCCGACGAAAGATAGCGGCAAAAACCCCTTGACAAAGCAGAAAATCTTTTCTATAATTGGTCTCACTTCGGTCGATTAGCTCAGTTGGTTAGAGCGCTACCTTGACATGGTAGAGGTCACAGATTCGAGTTCTGTATCGACCACTCGAAAAAAGCTCCGCAAAAAGCGGAGCTTTTTTCGTTTACCGGTCTTCTAGACTTGCCCCCGAATCGGCGAGCCGGACAATATAGAAGAAGCCGCCCCCGAAGGAGCGGCTTCTATTTTTATAAGGAGTAAATCCTTAGATTATCCGAAAAAGTGAACCTTCGCAAGGACAATCATCATCACCCAAGAGAGCACCAGGCCGCCGAGACCCATGATGACACCGGTAATGGCCATGCCACGAGTGTCGGTGTAACCCGTTGCGTGAGCAAGGGCGTTGGGAGGAGTAGAAATCGGGAGGCTCATGCCAAGAGAGCTTGCAAAAGCAACAGACACGAGGAGAGCCGTCACGCCACCGAGACCAGTCAGGTTACCCTGGCAAGCGATACCCACGGCGCAAAGAATCGGCACCAGCAAGGTAGCGGTCGAAGTGTGGCTCATGAAGTTGGCCATGAACAAGCAGATGATACCGCAACCCACCATGAGGGCGATCGGAGACCAGCTTGCAAACGGAATCGTCTTGATCAAGTGAGCGGCAAGACCCGTTGCGTTCAGGCCCACGCCCAGAGCGAAACCACCTGCCACGAGCCAGAGCACATCCCAGCTCATTGCGTTCAGGTCTTTCTTGGTAATCACGCCAGTCAAGGCAAACACGGCCATAGGAATCATAGCAATGGCGTTATCGTTAATGCCGTGGACACCCTTACCGGTCACCCACAAGACAACGCACACAACAAAGGTAATGTACACGATAATGGCCTTGGGGCTGGTATCAAACTTGCCGGCACCTTCAATATTCAAAGACATTTCCTTCATCTGAATCGGATAAATCTTGAGGAGCAAGATCCAGGCGATCACCATCAAAATAATCACGTACGGAATACCGAAAGCCATCCACTGACCGAAGCTTACCGGGTTTGCAACCAGGTCGCCACGGGCAATAGCGTCGTTCAAGGCACCAAGGGCGATAGCGTTAGGAGGCGTACCGATCGGAGTACCCATACCACCGATATTGGCGCCCAGCGGAATAGCGAGGGCAAAGGCGGCCTTACCGCGGTCATTTTCGTCAAAGAGCTTGAGCACCGGAGCGAGAATGGCAAGCATCATGGCAGCGGTAGCGGTGTTGCTCATGAACATGGAGAACACGGCAGTAATGAGCATGAGGCCGAGAAGCACGAACTTCGGGTTCTTGCCGAAGGGTTTCAGGAGCACGCGGGCCAGGTTCAAGTCCATCTTGTACTTGGTGGCAGCTGCAGCGAGGAAGAAGCCGCCCAAGAAGAGCATGATGATGGGGTTGGCGAAGGTGGCCATAATGGACTTGTGGCTAATCATCGTCACGCCGTCCACGCGGAACGGGGTGAGAGAAGAGTCCGACATGGTCACGATCATGAGCACGATAACCAGCATGGAGGTGGACCAAATCGGGAACGGTTGGAGAATCCAGAAGAGAGCTGCCATCACGAAAACGCCAATAACGCGAATTTCGAGGGGGTTGAGGATTCCCATGGGGCTTGCGGCATCGAATCCGAGGGATTCGTAGGGCAAGAAGAGGGCGACGATGGCGAGCACCGACGCGATGATGAACTTGATGAATTTAGCCTTTGTCATAGTGCGGCCAAATTTAGAAAAAAGCCGCCCTTATGGCAAGATTACGGCATTATTACAAAGGGGGACGAATCCCCCTCGTTTCAGCCACGGCTTTTGAACATGGCCTTCACGATGTTTTTACCCGCTCACTATCACGGAAGTTTCCGTGGCTCGTTCGCTCAGTAAAAACATTCGCTCCGGCCCAAGTGTCATCCTGAGCGAAGTGAAACGGAGTCGAAGGATCCCGCCGTGGCATACACTACCCCTTCGCCTAAGGGCTCTGCCCTTAAAAACCCGTTTTAGCGGGAAATTGCCACTTTACGGACAGCGTGGTGACCGCCTACGGTCACGCGGAGCAGGTACAGGCCCGGTTTCGGGGCTGTAAGTGCGAGCGTATTGCGGCCAGCGGCCGATTTTGCGCTGTGGGTGGCGGCAACCTTGCCGTTTACCCCCACCAGCTGCACCCTGTACGGAGAGCCGGCCAGGTCGCCAGACACGTCGAATCCGACCTGGAGGGCGCCCGAAACGCGCTCAAAACGCAGATTTTCCAGCTTAGTGGCGAGGGCCTTGACCTGGGATGTGGTCACCTGAACCGTCGCCGTGTTCCCCTTGGCCTTAAGGAGCACCCTCAGGCTGTCGCCGGCGGGTACTTCGCGGGTTTCGCCCTCATAAGTCACATACACGCGGTAGCCGAGACCCGCGAGGTCCGCAAGTCCCTCGAACTTAAGGTAACCCACGCGATCGGTACTTGCGGACAGGGCGACCTGCCAGCTGTAGCCGTCATCCCCCGATTCCGGAGCCACCACCGACTTCGCCAGGGCCTTCTTGCCGGACATCACCGACAGATTCACATGGTCGCCCATACCCTCCGGCGGTTCCAACAGTTCAGCGACAGTCCCTACACCGAGCACGTTCCAGAAATCCCTGTGTCCTGCGGCATCGGCCAAAACCGCCTGCAATGTCCAATTATTGCGGGCCGAAGCCTTCGCCAGCGACGTATTGCCACGTTTTTTGGGCAAGGCCTTGTCCTGATCGCCGCTCAACGGCAGCCAAGTCACAAAATAGTCTTCTGCATCGATTTTAAGCGTTCTCTTTTTATTCGAATAAACGTATGCGGCTTCATATTCATACAGCCAAATATTTCTCCCGTAATTAGATTCTTCCCCTAGCCAAGTCCATACGACCAGAGAATCGTTATCATCCATCGAGATGGATTCATGACGCAAGACGACATCCCAACCGTAGGGATTGGCCATCATGTTCCAACCGCTGTCAAGTTCCCATACAATTTCACGGCCATTCATCGCTTCATCGTGACGCAACGGGAGCGCCCTACCTTCAAGCGAATTATACCAGTACCCCCGGGTTGCATTCGCATTTTCTCCTTGATACTTCTGGTACTTCCAATAGTCACCGAACATAGCCGATTCATCCCACCAATAGAAAAGCTGGTCTCCGTTCCAATCCAAGTCACTCTTATCCACGTCCGAAAGGGCTAGCAACTTCCAAGAATCCTTTTCCACCTTGATTTCAGGTTCCACGATAAAAGCTGTATCAAGCACAGGTTCACCGCTCCCCTTATGGTTAACCAGAACCGAGTATTTTCCCGGAACCAAGGCGAAGTGGGTCCAATAACCGACAGAATCCACCGGCAACGTCTTTTTTTCCAGTTCCATTCCCAGGGAATCCTTCAACGACACCTGGTATTCCTCAAGATTACCCTTGGATTTGCCCGTCGCAAAATACACGCCCACGGCATTGCCCCTCTTGCAAAGTTCATGGCGAGCCTGATTCTGTTTCTCATTTCCTTGCGGATCAAGGTTTCCTTTACCCTTCGACATGGAGAAATACGCCGTCATCGTTGCGTATCTCAAATGATATTCAAACAACGTATCACCATCAAATAAACGAAAACGTTCTTCAAAAACAGGAGTTTGGTATGGATCGCGAGTCACGACAACCAGCGAATCAAGCGCGTAGCCCAAATCGGGTTCGGCATGTACAAGCATCGCTACATCACCAGCATGTATCCCCACCGGCAAGAGCATCGTCGAATCTTTAGCAAAATGATGGGAATAAGCTTTAACGTCACCACGATGTTCGTCCACCGCAATTGTTCCGTTCTTTGAATTCAAAGCGACTTTAGCATAATGTCCGTTAGCACACTCATCCGCATCCCACCATACCGCATACAAGGTCTTTTCTGCATTAACGTCTTTATAAATCGTTTCACCAGGATGAACCATATGGTAATCGTAATCAGGGGCATCTTTATCAAAAGACCACCCAGCAACACAGGCATCGGCCGTATAGATTACAGAAGGCAGTTCAACATCTCTCAAGCTATTCGGTACGACAAGGCTATCCGAGATGTCGGAACCCACGCCATAGAACAATTCCTTGTTTGCAGTATTCACATCAAGATAGAGCTTTTCATACGGGACCGATTTTGCCTTCAAGAAAGAATTGCTTGTGCTATATAGGTTATACAAGTCCACTTCTGTATAATTGGAGGCATTTTCTTTAAACACCCCATAAATAACACTCAATTTATTTATCCGCCTTACAAAATCATAATTCGGTGCACCGTTATCTTCTGTATAGAAAGTAAGGCTATGCGATCCACTTTTTGTTTCTTCCAGATTCCCTTTCAAAGAACTTTTGTCCGCATCAGACAATTCATCCCATATTTCATCAAGATCAACTTTAATCTGGTACACCGTCCTATGCGTTGAAATTTTAGGTAGCGAATCCACTTCATTTTCCCAACAGACCGCATCGGGATCGCTACAGTCCTTTGCCCCCGCCGACACAACATTCAGTATATAGGTAAACAAACGCGATTTCATGGCATCGCTATCAATCACGCCGTCATACAACCATTTTTCTTCATTTTTCACATAAATGACACCAGATCCACCTATATCAAGTACACCTTCGGCATCTAGGCTTACAGAACCATTCAAAACCGCGTTACGGTAATTGTGATAAACTTGGTAAAATTCAACCTGTTGTGTTTTCCATAATTCTGGCGAGACAGCCCCATTGCCACTTTCACCAAGCCAACCAAAAGCCAACCTGGCGTTTACGTCTTTCGAACCATAATGGTAGTTGCCATTAACTATAATCCTTGCCGCAGAAGGATAAGTTTCAGTAACGCATCCTATTTCATATCCAATATAAAAATGACCACTCGTTTTAGCCTCTATGCCATTCGTCATGGAAGTAAGCAAATTTCCAACAGATGTATTATTATACATTTCCAGCGTTTTGACATTTGCAAGACCAATCATTCCGCCCACATTGCTTGACGTAGCCACCGAAGTTGCAGCGATATTGATGTCACCTTCGGCATGGTTTCCTAAAATTTCTACAATTCCCTCTCCATTTGAAATACCGCCTACACCATAGGCCGCATTAATCATTCCAAGATTCGCATTAGGCGCTGAAATCACATTAGGATTAGTCTTCGGATCAATCGGCTTGATTGTCGATTTTTTTATAGAAAGGGTACTATTGGGAACACCAGCAAGCGACACACTACCCAAAAATCCACCGACATAAAGTTGTTTTTCTACAGCATTGATCTCGGCCTTGACTTGGTTTTCTTCTATGTAGAGATTAACCGGAATATCACCTTCATTCAATCCACCAAAGTAACCGACAAGCCCCCCTATATCCGAACCCTTGGCTCCAGCTCCAGTCTTCTTATTCGTTAGGGCAAATTCAACTTCATTTGCCGAAAAGACGACATCACCATGTTTCCATGACACGGCTCCAAAAAATCCACCCAGGTAACGGTTTTGATTTGTTCCGTTATAATCACCCGATTTAAGAGACACCTTTGCGCCAGTCACCTTCAAATTATTTGTAGTTCCGCCATTAGCAGACACGCTTGCAATCAGCCCACCAACCGTCGAACCGCTCAATTTAGCAGAAATCGAAATTCCATCCAAGGATATTTCCCCCGTCAAATTCGCAAGTGCAGCGATACCGCCGGCATACAAACATCCAGTATATTTTTCACCCTTGCCTTCATAAATTCGTGCAACAGAATCGGAAATTTCTAGGTTCGATACCGTAATATTCGAGATTTCGACATGGTCTTTCAGCTCTCTAGCCACACCGGCACCATAAGAATGTGCCGAAGACTGGGCATCACAGCTTGTACAATTTTCCACAACATCTTTACTTAAAGAGACAAATACATTCTCTATTTGAATATCCGAAAGCAAACTTTCACTTACACGATTCGCTATAGTCGCAGCCCCCCAGCCAAACACTTTAGCATTGGAGACTTTCACATTTACAATCTTTGAATTTTCTTCAACATTGTAGGCAACAACTGCGGCAGCCGGATATGTTTTGCCTATAAATTTCGCCTTTACATAGGCGTTTTCAAAATTAAGATCCCTTACGGTAGATTCTTTCAATGTTCCAAAGAATGAGACTTCTTCATCTTCGGCAATATAGCAGAAGTTCTTAATGGTATGGTCATCACCATCAATAGTAAATTGTGCATTTGAAATCGAACCGAAATCCATCGGGGCAAATGATTCTTCGCACGCTGCATCCGTTTCTGAATAACCGCCCAAATCTATGTCGGTATCAAAATGAATACCAAAATTCTTTATACCACTCGTCGCTTTAGAGTCTATCTCTGAAATCAGGTTACTGCTAAAAGCGACCCATGTAGTAAAAGGGGAATAGCCATCACTGACTAAATCGGCCTCGGTAGCGAGCTGCGCAATATCGCATATCACATCATCAGCATATAACCCAGACACCGTTTGGCAACGAAAACCCACCGGTTTAATATTGGCCCAAACGGCCCCAGCCAACAACAGGACCATAGCGAAAATAATATTTGCGGTTCTCTTCATATACACCTTCCACTTTATAAGCAAATAATAACATATTATGTTGTAAATGAATCATTTACACGCAAAAAAAGACGGGAACGAGTCCCGCCTTTTGACAAGTGTCACATGTTTGTTTAAAATTCTGTGCGCTACTTCACAAGCACCTTGCCCGAAAGCTGTTGGCTGCCGACCTTGACCTTCACAAAGTACACGCCCGTCTTCGGAGCATTCAAGCTAAACTGGTTCGTACCGGATGTAGCCTTGAAGCTACCCGACGCAACCTTCTTGCCATCGACACCAACCACGGCGTAGCTTGCGCGAGCCCCAGCCAATGCGTCAGGAGCCGTAAAGCCAACCTGCAGCGTGCCGCCCACAAGGGTAGAGCCAAAGCCGCTAATCTTGGAAGATGCCACCACCGCATTGCCAGCGGCCACGCGAACTTCCACCTGTTTTGCAGACTTGGCAAGCGCCACATTCATGGACTTTTCGTTCGTGATTTCCGTCGTCACGCCATCTGCAGTCACAAACAGCTTAAGTCCTTGACTGTTCAATTCCTTGATACCTTCGAACTTCAGCTTGCCATCGCGCATGGAGCTTGCGCTCACATCGAGAATCCAGCTATATTCGTCGGCAACAGCCTTGATGCTCTTTGCAAGCTTGGCACCCTTTTCGCTATTGCGGATTGCAAGCGATACGCGGTTGCCCATGCCTGCAGGCGGTTCATCCAGCGATTCTTCGGCACCGGCTCCGATAACGTTCCAGGAATCCTGTCTACCGTAATCGTCGGCAAGCGAAACCATCAGGCTCCAGGCGCCCTTGACATCAGCGGCATCCTTATGCATGGCCGTTTTCGTTTCGGCTGCAGATACAGCATCAATCTTGAATTCCGGCGCAGCAGACATACGCCAAGTCGTAGACTTGGTCACCTTCGCCCACACGGCTTCGTACGGGCCAATCACCTTAGGCTTCGGGTCGTAATTGCCAGTCGTGGGGTTCCAGCGCCAGAAGGTAACCTGGGCATCATTATCGGCGGCACCCTTCGTGAGGTTCACATTCCAGCCGTACGGGTTAGCCACCAAGTTCCAACCGCTGTACAAGCTATCGAGTTCCCACACGATTTCGCTATCCTTGGAGCCGGTAGATTCGCGAATCACCAACGGATTGCCTTCGGTAGTACCATACCAGAACCCGCGAGTGGCATCCGTTTTTTCACCGTTAAAGGCGCGGTACTGCCAGTAATCGCCCACCGGGTTCTTTTCATCCCACCAGTAGAACAGAGCGTCGTCAGCCTTCACCTTCTTCTTGTCGAAGGCGGACAGCGAAACCATCTGCCAGCTACCCGGAGCGGCCTTGATTTCAGAAGCGACTTCAAAGCTGTCCACATAAACGGCATGTCTTACCTTGTCATCCACCGTCAAGACAACCTTGAACTTGCCAATCGGAGCCGGAGTCATTTCCCATACGCCACCCTTCACCACGGACTTGGAGATGACCGTATCCACTATAATGCCATTTTCACCAGTTACCACCACGCGAGCGGTCATAGTCGTATCCGCATTTTCGGTATCGAAGGTCAGCAATACTGCGTTGCCGGACTGTTCAATCGTCGGCTTCACGATCTTGATCGTGCCGCGAGCGCTGCTGGAGCTTCCAGGTTCCCTAGAGCTAGAAGATCCTTCGACACTACTGGAGCTTTCGGGCTCGCTGGAGCTAGAAATTTCGACAGAGCTCGAAGAAGCCTCAGAACTGGAGGATTCTGGAATCTTTTCATAAAGCGCGTTAACCACCGTATTACTCGTAATGTTGTCGAACTTGGCAGGAACCCAGCGTACAAAGGTATAACCTTTATGCACCGGAGCCTCGGGGGCTACGGCAGCAGCACCATATTCCACCAACTGGATTTCTCCAATCTGAGTACCGTCTTCGTCAACAAACACCACTTCGTACTTGATCTTGGCCGAGTCGTAAACAGCCGTATAGACGGCATCGCCCTTCACCTTGGTCACTTCAGGAGTCCAACCCTTGAATTCATAGCGGTACTCAGGAGTCGGCGCACGCTTGATGTCAACCGGTTTCGATACCGGGGAATCATAAAAGACGGAATCGGCCCAGATACGATGACCATCATAATCCTTGAATTCAATCCAGTACTTGTTGGGCGAATACTTTGCATGGACAGTCAAATTCTTGGTAACCTTGACATAAGTCGAATCATCCCAGCCGGCAAAGGTATAGCCCGTACGTTCCGGATCATCCGGAGCCACAGCCGATTCCAAGTACTTCACCGTCTGCACGTCTTTGAGAGGCCTATCGTCATAATCAAAGAACTTGACCGTATAAGAATTAATGTCGTAGATTGCAGGCACCGTAATATCATCTACAATATCATCAAACTGCTTTTCCCATTTTCCAGAGAAAGTATAGCCTTCGATTTTAGGCATTTCGGATGCCAACGGAGCAGTGGCACTGCCATGTTCCACCACAGATTCCTGTTTAATCCTTTCGCCATTCATGTCAACAAAGGTAACGATGTACTTGGTCACCCCAGGAACAACCGGATCTACAGGGTCGTCACCATCAGCGACAAAGAACGGAAGGTCATTGTTGGTTCCCTTCGCAAAGTTCCAGGCGTAATCTTCAGCATCGCTATAGGCGGCATTCAAGATTCCTGCGAACTTGGAAGATTTCATGGTCGATGTCAATTCGGTACCGTTCTTCTGGTTTTCCGAATAACTAGACTTGTCGCCACTTCTTATGACATAGGATATGCTGTCATCGTTAAGCCAGCCATTTGTAATAACATCCGTGTTCAAATACCCGAAGGGCTTCGATGCATACATAGCATCGCCTTCGCCATAGTGGTAAATGGACTTGATGCGATAGCCCTTGTTCAATTGGGCCTTGCCGACCAGGTAACCTACACTTTTGTCGTAGGCATTGTTGGCTGTCGCCAAGATATCGCCAATGCTATAGATATTACGCAGGTTCATCTTGACTTCGTTTGCATTGGACAAGCCCACCAAGCCGCCCACGAACAGGGAATTGCCGGCATGGTTTCCGATGACACTGATTTCTCCCAGTACGGCAACACGGTTCATCAGGCTAATTTCGTTACAGACGCCACACACGCCTCCGATATTGGCGACCTGCGGATTCGTAGTGCTCACCGCACCCGCTTCCATGGCCCTATAGGAAATCAGTTTGGAATTGCTGGCATAGACTTCTTCGAAAACCAGGGACTTGCCCCCTTCGGCCTTGGTAAAGCCGCCAAGGATACCACCTACAAACACATTGTTAAGGCTGTCTTCTACCACAATCGAACCATTGTAGTACAGGTTAGACAAAGTCGCCGACTTGCTCGCCACGGCAATGCTTGCAAAACCGATTACACCGCCTACGTACACCGTATCGCGGGAAGGCGCGTTGTTGGAAGTTTTTCCGGCGTCCAGCGCTGTCTTGACCTTCGATGTAATCTTGACCGAAGACGTATCGTTTGCAAGGCCGAAATCCTTGGCCTGGGCAAGGCATGCAGAACCGACCACACCACCTAAATAGGCGTCGCTGTGAAGCCCAGGCACTTCGGTACCCGATGCAGAAAGGGCAATGGAACCCGTCGTTCTTACGCCAGTCACGCTCAACAGGTCCTTGCCATTATTGCTACCCTGCACGCAAGAGCTTCCATAGCCCACAATACCGCCGGCATAATACTGGTATTTTCCAGCCACCTTCAAGGAATCCGCGACATCGATATTGGACACGCTATTCGTAATGCGAACTGAAGTTCCGGGGCCAATAGAATCATAACCGACGATACCGCCCACGGCAATCACACCAGTAGACGCGGCATCATAGATTTTTCCGTCAAAGCTGCTATTCGTCGTCACAAAATTTCCGGCCGAGGCGCTATTATAGTCCCGAGGCACATACAGGGCGCCAAAAAGGCCGCCCATGGATGATCCGCCCGAAATCTTGGTAGCAACAACTTCGCCGCCATTTTTGTACTTTGTAAAGACTTTCAGGTTCTCGTCTGTACCGCCAATGGTCTGGTAAAAGCCGGCAATGCCACCCAGGGCAGACCTATGGCCCGTTGCATAATCATGAACCTCCACCTTTACGGAATCATCAATAAAGATTGGATCTTCTTCATGCTCGGTACGGATTGCCACACCGGCAATACCACCCAGGAACACCTTATGTTCAGACACCTGGGACATTTCCTTTGAACCGGCATACCCGCTGGCAATAGAGGTCTTATTCGTTATATAGATGTCGTCATCGCCCGAAATGCGCTTGAGCGTAGAATTACGAACAAGCCCCACCAAGCCACCGGCAAAAGGAGCCTGGATTGAATCATTTGCAAGGGTTACGCCATCGATAGTCACCATATTGACGGCCCCCACAAAGGCACCCACGGGGTAATAGTCGGCACCATCGGTACTTTCGCCATCAATGTAGATACGCACGCCATTGATATTCACATTCGTCAAGGACACATTCTCGGCTTTTTTGAAGAAGCCCACCGGAGACTGCATAGGAGATTTATCCGAAACCGTAGCAGCATAGCAAAGGTGCTTGATCGTAAAGCCATTGCCATTAAACGAGGTGCTATCCATCATGGGGAGCGGCACATGGTTGACCTTACATTCTCCGACTTTCGTATCTGCGGCAAATTCCTTCAAGTCGATATTGGACCACAATTCCAGAGGGACACCTTTCTTACCCTCAGCGGAAACCCAGAATTCATCGAGCATCGAGGCCAAGTTCGCAGGGGTATCTTCTACAGACGCCAAACATTCACCCACCGCCTTAAACGACTTCACGGGCTGCGAGCCCATGAACCCCATTCCCATATTGTAGGTGGTAATATAATAGCCGATATTGTGAGAAGCATCCGCAGTGTATTCCTGCCCATTGTATTCCAAAGTCCAGTCCGTACTGGTGCATGGCTTGGGCCCCTGGCTAAGCACCACGGTAGTCGTGCTACCGAAGATTTGAGGCTGAGCTTGGACAAAGGTAAACAAGTTATAATAGGAGGCCGGAGTCTCGTCCCCGGGTAAGGCAAAACCCATGCCGCCATACGCCAGCATGGTAAACAAAAATAAACCGATTTTTGCTTTCATATAACCCTCTTACTATCTTCTATGTGTAAAAATACCTTAAAATTTCTAAAAAAGATAGGGGGTATCCTGCAAAAACCTTTCCACTGTGACCTGGAACAAATCGGCCAAAAAAGCTAAATCGAGCCAAATCGGCAGGTTCTAGGCAGCGGCATCAGCATAGAGCGTAATTCATTGAATTCCAACGAGTTACAAGATTTCGCCCATTGTGATTTTCATCATATTTTCTCCCTTGCGACCCTTGACGTCCCTTAAAAGAATGTTATATTTAGGTTACAAACATTTTATAAGGAGACCTCTAATGTTTAAGAAAATCGCTCTCGCAGCAGCTCTCGTAGCTACCGCTTCTTTCGCAACCTGGGACAAGTTCCCGGTTCTCGAACAGGGCAAGGGCCAGGCAGCAGTCGGCATCAATGACCTCATGCAGGACAAGTTGAACCAGCTCAGTCTCGGCGCCAAGGGCCGTTTCACCGTTATTCAGAACTTGGAAGTTGGTTTGGCAATCCCCTACGTCATCTTCACTCACTGGGATGGTGAAGACCAGAAAGCCGATGGTCTCGCTGACATTGGCCTCATGGTTCGCTACCAGTTCATGCCGACAATGAACGCCTTCTTGGACATTTCTCTGCCCACCTGCAATGAAGACCTCTGCGGCGAAGACGGTCCGGTCGGATTCCACTTCGGCGCCCAGTACTCTCAGAATTTCGGCATGGTGAACTTCGGTTCTGAACTCGGTCTCGCTCTCGAAACCAAGGGCGACGACAAGACCACGCCGCCTTGGGAATTGAACGCCGGTGCAGAAGCTGACATCGCCGTCAATCCGATGCTTACCCCGTACGTTGGCCTTGACCTCGCTATGCTCCTCGGCAAATACACTTACGATGGTGAAAACGGTGGCGACAGCCACACGGGCGACCTCGGAATTGGACCGTACCTCGGCCTTGGCATCGCATTCAACCCGATGGTTTCTCTTGACCTCTGCGCTCAGTTCATCTTCGGTAAGGACTACCTGAAGGTTACTACCAATGCAGACGAAGCTGTCATCGATCTCGGTGCCACCCTCTACATCAACTTCTAATAGAATTTGCAAACTCTTGCAAACGGATACCCCAGATTCCTGGGGTATCTTTTTTTTACATCCCTAGCCCAACGACATTTACTAGATTTATGGCCAAAACTTACTCAAGGAGTCTGGAATGTTCAAAAAAATCGCACTCGCTGCGGCTCTCGTTTCTAGCGCCGCTTTCGCAACCTGGGACTACTACCCCGTTCTCGAAGCCGGTAAGGGTTCCGCAAAGGGAGACCTCTATTATGACTGGGATCACGATTGGTCTCAGGCCGGTCTCAGGATTGGCGCCCGCTATACTATTATCCCGAGCCTCGAAATTTCTTTGCAGGATTGGGGCTACCAGTTCTGGGGCGAAACGGATTGCAACGGCTGCGCAAACGGAGGCGACGGCCTTCGCGACATGACCATTGGCGCCCGCTACCAGTTTGACCCCATGTTTAACATGTTCCTGGATTTCCACCTGCCTGTCGGTAACGACGACAATGATGGCGGCGCAACCACACCTCCGTCTAACGAAGAAATTTCCCTCTATTTGGGCAGTCAGTTTTCGATGGCCATCAACGAAGCTCCCGGCCTCAAGTTCGGTACCGAAGCAGGCATCCTTTGGGGTTTTGAACATGACAACAACGAACGCGGTCTGGACATACACCTCGGTGGCGAAATCGCATACACCGTCCCGAATGTCGGCGTGACCCCGTTCTTTGGTCTTCAGATCAAGTACCGCTTGACCGAAAGCACCCATGAAGAAGGCAAAAAGGAAATCGGACACGATGACGACGGCAACAAGCAGGTCAATCTCTGGCTCGGCGCAGACTACTTCGTGATTCCGAATCAACTCGACATTTGGGCAAAACTGATTGTTCGTAGTGGCAAGGTTGACGATGGCGATGCTACCGGCCTCAACGTCGGTGCCGAATTCTTCTTCTAAGGAAACATCATCCTGAAGGGAACATAGCGACCGACGGGATCCATTTAATATTAGAAAGGCGTGCTTTAAAGCACGTCTTTTTTTTATAGATCCTGCTCCTACGAACCTAACTCTACTAAGGCAACAAGTTGCCAAGTATCGTATATCGACTACACTACGTTTCGCTCAGGATGACAGCAGATTGAGCCGCGCATTGCGCGGCTTTTTTCCTCGGTCTACTTCACGTCGTATTCGGGAATCGGGAGGGATTCGCCGGCCTTCATGGCCTTGTCGAGGGCGGCGGACTTCGTAGGGTCAAGCCACCAGTAAACGGGGATGGCATCTTCGCGGTTAAAGCGGTCCAGCACACCGGCAGGAGTGCCGTAACGGTTCCAGTAGAGGATGCGATGATGGTCGCATTGCCACATCAGCACGTACGGCACGATTTCAGAGAGACGGTTGTCGAGCGCCTTCAGGATTTCGTTGCGCTTGGCCAAGTCAAATTCAGTCTTCTGTAGGTTGATAAGGCTATCCACCACCTTATCCTGCACGCCGGCGAGGTTGTTCGTCCCCTTCTGCAGAGCAGTCGCCGAAGACCAGCTTGCTTCCGGGTCGCGGAGGCGGCCTGCGCCCCAGTTCACCCAATATAAATCAAAGTCGGCATCATCCAGGCGCTTGCGGAGCGTACTCTGCGACATCTGTTCGATTGTCGCTACAACACCCACCTTCTTCAAATCTTCCTGGAACAGCGTCAAGTGGCGTAAGTCTTCTTGGCTCGTAATGAAGTTGATGGCGAAGGGCTTACCGTCTTTTTCGAGGACTCCCTGAGCGTTCACCTTATAGCCCGCTTCCGCAAAGAGGGCACGGGCGCTGTCAGGGTTAAAGGTATAGAGCGGAGCGGTCGGGTTCTGGTTATTTTCCCACAAGTCCGGATAGTAGCTGTTCAGCAAGAAGTACTGGCCGAACATGTACTTTTCGTTCATGGCTTCGCGGTTCAGAAGCATGCTCAAGGCGCGGCGAACGCGCACATCCTGAAACTGGGGCTTGCGCAAGTTGATGGCCATGCCCTGGAAACCGATGGGTTCCTTGTTGAAAATGCGCTGCTTTACAGCCCAGCCTTTCTTGACCGCATCGAAGTCAGTTTGCTTCATCCAGATACTGCTGGTGTAAATGGCATAGGCGTTGAAGTCCTGCTTCTTGAAGGCTTCGAGAGCCTTCGTCTGGTCGTTCATGAAGCGGTAGCGGATTTTTTCGAAGTTGTACTTGCCGCGGTTCCAGTTTTTCTTGAAGCCCCACCAGTCGGCACGACGAGCAAGTTCCACATAGCGGTCTTCGCGGAAGGTCTTGATCTTGTACGGGCCGGACACCACCGGGAATTCGTAACGGATCTGGTTGAAGTCCTTGCCGGCCCAGGCGTGCTTCGGGAAAGCGAGCATGCCCGCAGCTTCCCAGAAGTTTCCCCAATGGGATTCCTTCGCAGTCATCTTCACCGTAAGGCTATCGACAACTTCGGGGCGATCAAAGCGGCTCAGGCCCACCTTGAAAATCGGTGTGAGGTTCTTTTCATCCATGATGACGTCGTAGTAGAACTGAACATCTTCGGCAGTCACCGACTTGCCATCGCTCCACTTGGCGCGCGGATCTACGTGGAAAGTAAAAGTCTTGCCGTCTTCGCTGACATTCCAACTATCGGCGAGGATTCCCACTTCACGGTCTTCGGTGCTATGCAGGCTCACGAGAGGTTCGAACATCATGCCCATGAGCTCAGCCGAGAAACTGTTATAGTCTTCCCACATGTTAAAGGATTTGGGCATCGCGGAGCCCCACAGGGTGATTGCACCGCAGGGGCGAGCATCCTTCGAGGCAATGGGGTCGAACTCGCCCGTTGCTTCAGGGTCTTGCTGTAGTTCGGGGCAATTCAATTCGGCATTCTTACCTGCAGACTTTGCCCCCTTGGAACCGGATTCGTTGCAAGCGCTAAGCGACAGCGCCGAAACCATCAAAGCCGCAGACATAAAGGCGGCACCATAAAACTTTTTCATATTTCCAATCTTCATTTTTCACTATGGATTGTTTCGGGGCATAGCCCCTCGCAATGACGTTTTACACAAAATAGTTTATTTAAATCACTTTGTCGGTAACAACACGCCACTCGCCCGGTTTTAAATTGCCCAGAGGAATGTTTCCGATTTGCACGCGAATCAGTCGAAGCGTCGGGAACCCCACCGCCGCCGTCATGTGGCGAACCTGACGATTCTTGCCCTCGATAAGAGTAAGGCACACCCAACTGGTAGGGATATTCGCACGGAAACGCACCGGCGGATTACGGGGCCATAACCAGTCCGGTTCTTCGGCAATTTCTGCCTTGCAGGGCTTGGTATGGTAACCCTTGATATCTACTCCCTTGGCAAGTTTGCGCACAGCCTCTTCGGTAATCCGGCCATCTACTTGAGCCAAGTAGGTACGCGGGTGTTCAAACTTCGGGTCCAGCAGTTTCTTGATTAACTTGCCATTATCCGTCAGCAAAAGGGCCCCTTCGCTATCGTGATCCAAGCGCCCCGCCGCATACACTCCCGGCGGGAATCCGAAGGTATCGAGCGCAGCATGGCCCGACTCCGGCGTAAACTGGCTCAGGACACCAAAAGGCTTGTTAAAGAGAATGACCGTGGACATCGGGAATAAAGGTAGAAAAAGAAAATACTATCTTTCCCCACATGAAGATTCTTGTTACTGGTGCAGCAGGTTTTATTGGCTCCAAGCTCATGTTCATGCTCGCGGAACGCGGTGATGATGTAGTGGGCCTCGACAATATTAATGACTATTACGATGTCCGCCTCAAGTACGGCCGACTCCGCGAAGGCGGCATCGAACAGCCCGGCGACAACTTCGCCTATGGCGCCATGGTGCAAAGCTCCAAGTACAAGAACTGCCGATTCGTAAAGATGGGCATCGATGACAAGGAATCCCTGGACAAGCTCTTTGCCGAAGAAAAGTTCGACAAGGTGGTAAACCTCGCCGCTCAAGCGGGCGTACGCTACTCCATTACGAACCCGTACGCCTACCTGCAAAGCAACCTGGTCGGATTCCTGAACATTCTGGAAGCCTGCCGCCATAACCAAGTCAAGTACCTGGTGTTCGCCTCGTCCAGCTCCGTGTACGGTCTCAACAGCAAGGTGCCCTACAACGAAGACGACAAGGTCGACAATCCGGTGAGCCTGTACGCCGCCAGCAAAAAGAGCAACGAGCTCATGGCCCACAGCTACAGCAAGCTTTACAACCTGCCCGTCGCGGGTCTACGGTTTTTCACCGTATACGGGCCGTGGGGACGGCCCGACATGTCGCCCATGCTCTTTGCCCGTGCAATCTCCAAGGGCGAACCCATCAAGGTATTCAACAACGGCGACATGATCCGCGACTTCACCTACATCGACGACATCGCCGAAGGCACCATCCATACGCTGGACCATGTGCCCGATGCCGCCAAATGCCCGAACAACGTGCCCTACAAGATTTACAACATCGGTTGCAGCCACCCCGTGAAGCTCATGGATTTCATTGCCGAAATCGAAAACGCTTACGGCGAACCTGCCAAGAAGAACTTCTTGCCCATGCAGCCCGGTGACGTATACCAGACCAATGCCGATACCACCAAGCTCGAAACCGAGTGCGGCTACAAGCCCCACTGGAGCCTGCACGACGGCATCGCCGAATTCATGAAGTGGTACAAGAGCGACAAGAACCCGCTCAGGTAACAAATTTCACGGAGGAAACAAAATGAAAAAAATCTCCCGCATTATTGCAGGCTCCCTGCTCGCCACCGGCATCTCTTTTGCTCAAGTACAAATGGGCGGACATGCTGCAGTAAACTTCAGCACCCTCTGGGGTGACGGAGCCAAGGACTTCGAAATTCCCTGGAGCCTTGGCGCCGCAGTCGGTGCAGCCGCAAAGGTCACCGTAAACGAAAAATTTTCCGTTGTACCAGAACTCAATGTAGACTGGCGACGTCAAAAGAACGAAGAAATCAACTGGAGCACCTGGGCTATCGAATTACCCGTTCTTGCTCGCTATAACGCGATGCCCCAAATGTACTTCGAAGCGGGTCCGCAGTTGGCATTTCTCCTGAGTTCCAAAATTGAACAAGACTTCGACAACTACGTCGAAACAACCGATCTCGGCAAGAAAGACGCACTCAAAATCTTCGAAATCGGTATCGATGTCGGCATCGGCTACTCCGTCATGCCCAATTTAGACATCGGCATTCGCTACGGAGTGGGCCTTACCTCTATTGCAGACGGTACTAAGCTTGATGACGACGACCAAGCCTTCAAGAACATGCAAATCCAAGTTGGAGCAATCTACTGGTTTATGTAAGACGAAGAGAATATACTTCAAGAAAAAATCGCTCTGCTAACGCAGGGCGATTTTTTGATTACTTGAGTTTTATGATTGACAACAAGAAAAACGGACTGCTTAACGCAGCAGCCCGTTTTTTGAAATTAGAAATAGTACAAATCACTTGCTAGAGATTATACCTTATGGACATGTAATATTAAATACAGCCATTGACGCCCAAGTTTTTGAACCTCCAGAAACTTCTATATAGGAATACCCATCAGAGGTCGCCGTAATAGAGCCTGTAGATGTTGTAGATGTACCCCCATTAATTTTCCATGTTCTTCCATCACATTCACTACAACCAAAGCCACCTACATTGCCATGAACCTTGATACAATAAGCACCTAATGTATTAAAGTCTCCTGTTCCAAAGTTAACCTGTGAACAATCGGAATGTTCATAAGTTGGAGGAATCGAGCAATAGCCATTAGTTGAAGTTGATGTTTCCGGTTCAACGCTCGTACTTGTTGTCACCATAGACGACGATGTTTCCGCCTCCGAACTTGAACTTATTTCCACAGAAGATGAAGATGTTTCAGTCTGTGAACTCGTATATGTCACACTAAATGTACAAGTACCTGTAGAGCCATCTGCACTAGTCGCAGTCAATGTATGCGATACAGGTCCAGAACCACTTACATTATAAAAGTATAAGCCACTCGTGCCTTCTGCTACATCTGTAGTATGAGGACTCACTGAATAAGTGCATCCGTTACCACATCCTGTTATTGTAGGATTAATCTCAACAGCACCAGAAGGATTTTGCCCCGTAATATCAGAGCATCCTGTTATGCTCACAGATGACTGCGATTGTGTTTCATATTGGAACGGATCACATTCAAAGGTTTCTTTCGGCGTAGCTGTACTCGTTAAGGTAGCAGTATGAGATCCCGTTAATACCGTCTTTTGTACAGTACACGATTCATGCCCAATGCCAGCGCCAGGACACGAACCTGTTCCATCATTGATATTTTGGCCATCTAGCTTAACAACATAGCCACCACATCCATGAGGAGGGCAATGAGACAACACGAATTTCACCTGCGGAGCACCTCCGTCTGCCCCTATTAGCGTTGCAGAACAAGAAATATCTCCAGGTTTACTCTTTGTTACCGAGCATTGTCTTGAATGTTCTGCGCCACCACTAGACTTTACATAGACCGTAAACGAGTAATCATGCTTATCCCCCATTGGCATCGGCTTTCCATCAGTTTTAAACGTATAAGGATCAAATTCAATCTTATTTCCGTTTTTATGCACACTACTTTCGACAATCCAACCACCTGTCACGTTTAACGTCTGGTCATCATTGCCAGGCCCCTTGTCGTCCAGATACCCTGTCACTTGGTAATTAGTCACATTGTCAATATTCGTAATGGTAGCATCAATCACCCACTTATCTTCTACCACACGCGCACGACATTCCGAAACACCCGCAATGGCAGAACAAGAGGAATAAGCAGATTTTATAACCACATGACCAGTCCCCTGATTTAAAAAGAGGATTTGCTTTACATTTTCAGGGTCAAATACATTTTCAGGAGTTACATTACCCGATTCTATAGCAAAGTCCTTTAGCACATCAAAATCGCCATGACTATTTGTCATTGATATCGTACGACTTGCGTGCAATACCGCAGAGGTTCCTTCACCACTTTCGCTATACAAGGTAATCCTTATCTCACTTCCATCAACATTATCTGCATCAACAAGTATTCTAGCGGCCCTCAAATTAATAGGATTATCAAAAGAGACCGTTTGTTCTGCACCAGAGGTGTTCAACGTAATTTCACTACTCATTAAATTTATATGCTGAGTACAATTCGTCAGTCTTCCCGTCCAGAACGTACCACAATGAGCTCGACTCAGTTCACCACTAGTTTCGTCATCCGGAGCAGCCCACATATTATCCGTCCCAGACAGATTACATTGTATTCCCGCCTTTGCTGTTTTTGTCGGAGAGCCATTATTATCAAAACCATGCAAACCAGCACCTGTAATATCAAATGTATAGCCATCACTACAATCCGTTACCGTTGTAGTTCCCCCACACGCATCGGCACCATTATAATAGTAGAATCTCTTTTCGCATTGGTCTTCGCGAGAGTCATACCAACCAGAATGACCAACCCAAGGTTCAATCTTTACCCCGGTCGGAACAACTCCAGTTTCATCAGCCTTTGCAGCAAAAGAGCATTTCACAGTAGGAGGCGTATCATAGCATTCAGACGCAAACTCTTCGCTAATCCAACCAACACCATAAAGCTTGAAATTTTTGTTTGCTAAACGATACCCAACATAAAGATTTTCAATTGAATTCTTCCTGTCAATCTCTGCAAGATCAAAAGTCTTAGTATAAACATTCGGCACACCATAATAGTTGCCCTTGAACGCAGAGACCATCAGTTCATCGGAACGATAAAGAGTGGCAGAAATCATCATCATGTTGCCATCATTAGTATACAGCGGAGAGCTATAGCGAGTCAAAATTCCAGACCGACAATGGCTTCCATCTTCAGTACAAACTTGAGCAACAACTCTACCTGAATTATCAGCAAAGATGTTCAACATCAGATAACTTGAAGCATCATCATTAGAACGGAGCAAGAAACCCGTATTACGAACTGATGCCGACGTATAGTCAACTCCAGAAGCAACTCTAGGAATTTGCACTAGAGCCTTAAGAGTACCCAATCGACCAGCAGTCACAGTACTCAAGACAGTAACGTCTCCGCCATTCGACACCGACAACATTCCATTTCTAGCATCGAAATTAAGATTTTCAGCATTTCCACTAATCAAATGCCATTTTGAGATATCACTTGCATTTGTTGGTTGAGCAGATTCACAATTACTGGGTTCACAATTTTTTATACAATACTGAGCATGGCTGCCAGTTGCACCGCATTGAACAGCCCCATACTTAAATTCATCAAAGAAGCAATGTTTATCATTTTCGCCAAAATGGACCTCAATGGTTGTCGTATTATCGGACAATTTAAACGAGTCGTAATTAGCACTACTAACTGCATACTCTGATGGGCAACTCGGCCCCGAGCACTTCCAATAACTAAACCCTTCATTAGCACTAAGATCTTTATTGATTGACAGAGAAATCAATTCATTACTGAAAACATCTTCTTGGCAATCAATTTCCTCATCGGGATTATACTGACAATATTTCGTTGCACGAGTTCCCGCCTTAACATTAACTATTGGTGAAACTCCACTCTCAACACCTTTGTAAACTATCTTCAGCTTATTAGCTTTAGCCTTTGCAGAAGCCTTAAGAGTATAAGTGTTACCAGCTGTTAGTGCAGCAACATCCAAAGATGCAGAAGGAATTATCACAACACATTTATCAGACTTTGGCGTCAGTTGCAAAGATCCAGATCCATTAATAAAGACCGTCCAATTATCATTTCGATAATTTTCTATGGCAGAAAATCCTGTTCCACCGGGTTCGACCCATTTTTCTTCTATATCACAATTAGGCCAATTGTCTATATCTGCAGGGCAATCAGAATTAGATTCACAATAAGTCTCAATATCAGCTCTAGCAACATTTTCTCGAGTCAAATTGACTGTTGACGCAAGAAGAATCAAAGAATTTGTAGGAGTTTCCAAATTATAGCCCTCACCCGACAGCAGCTGGAACTGTAACGAACCCGTTGAAGCGCCCGATGTTGTTACTTCAAACAATGTTATCACTTCATCTTTGCTGGGCTCAGCAGGAATGGTTATTTTACAAGTTGTTCCACCAGCCTCTGGCGTATGCACATAAGCCCAACCTGTAGGCGCATCAGGGCAACGAACATTCAATTCTATATCCAGATCATGAGCAGTCACAAGTACTTGAACAGGAAGCCCCATAGCATTAGTACTAGCAATAGTCTGATACGGATCCTTAAAAGACACTTTAGGCACCGATCGATGACTAGCCCCGACAACAACCCAAAACGGAACCTTTTGGGGGTAAGCAGTTCCTGCCGCCTGAACAAGGCACTTGTAATCACCATGATGAAGCTTAGCCCCACTCGGAGAATAAAGCTTTCCATTAAGGGTTGTAGGAAGATTATTAGCGGCCCCAGCGGTAATCGGAGTACAGCTATAAAGCGATATATCTTGTTTCGTTAATTGAGATCCATTCAACGGAACAACATTGATATAATCCTCAAACGAACCATAAGGGTCATCAGGTAACGAAAGTACACGTGGCAAAATAATGTAAGATGGTTGAAGATCATTATTTTCACCATCGCGTTTTACAGGAGGCAAAGTTTCATTACTCTTACTCTGCGATTCAAGAGTTACACCAAGTTGTGGAGCCATCGAGATAAAGAAACGGTCCATATTTGTGTTAACAATATCCACATCAGTAACTACCGCACTGGATGAACCTCCTCCAGAACTAGATGAAGCTACCGCATTAGAATTCCCACAAGATGCAGCACCCACAGAAGCATCGCAAATGATTCCTTCTGTAACAAGATCACTCATAAGATTTTCGTTGAAATCCAAACGGCGAGCTTTAAAATCCGCCGCCTTGGCGCAACTAGCTGCCTCAGCATAAATACTTCCGCTAAGAACTTCATCGTTAAATATGAAGGATCCCATATTGCCTTTTGTATAAATAAAGTAATTATACGTACCACTACCCGTATTAGTAATAGAAACATCCTGACCGGTACCTTTTTCTAAATACAGAAATACATAAGAGCCGTCATTTGTCGGAGGAAGTTTCATCTGTTGAGTTACTTGATTTTCAACAACAATGATAAATTTGCCTTCCAAAGGTGTCGTTGCGTCTGCGGTTTCCACATTGCTAATTTTTACGACTTGGTAACCATTGTAAAGATTCGATTTATGAGATTTGTTATTCTCATAACAATCATTTAAAATTTGGCTGATTCCGATTTCATTATTATCGCTATCCTTACCCTTACCCCATTTCGTAACGTTGCAACCTAAATTGGCCTTCTCTATAAATTTGCTATACGCGGTAACCAGTAAATCGTCAACTTTATAATCTGCGCCATCGCATCCACTATTAGCCACCTTCGTTCCCAATTTTTCCATACAGTATGCTTTTGTAGCATCGGCGCACGGTATATCAGCCGGTTTTGCGCTTGGAACACTTCCATATACATTTCCATTCGCTGCATCTGACTTAAACCAAGGATATACATGACATTTAGGGAATTTAGCAGTATGTTCTTCCTCAGTGCCATCTCCGTCAGTTGAACCATCTTCTACGACACATCCATGAGTCGAATTGTCGGTAAAATATTCCGTCGCTAAAGATCCATTAATAAAAAATTTTGTTTTATTATTATCATCCGGATCATTTGTAAAGAGCACCGTAGGCGGATTTAAATCCACAAAATACTGTGTACTAGCATAATCATAGTAGAATGTATTTAGCATCAAACCAGGAAGTTTAGCTTTTGCAGACTGATAAGATTGATAATTATTCGTTTTGTTTGGATCATAAGGTTTAATTCGTCCAAAATTATCAGTTTTATTACGATAATCATCCCTATAGGCCATTTGACCTTTTGCTCCAGTCAAATAAACTTTTGAATCTGAGGTCGTTCCTAAATGGATATAATCATAATTCGTCGCAGTATTTCCAGTCTGAGCCAATGATTTAAACTCACTAATAGGCACATTAATAGCCCTTGAATTCTTCGCATAAAAATGTCCTCCGACAACGAACCTGTTTGCTGCTGAGGACGGAAGGGTTGGAAAATACACTTGACCATTCGTCCCCATGCACAGGCTTCCATCAACACTCGCTTCCTTAGACGCTTGAAAATTTGTCGTCCACACCCCGCCTAAACTCAAACTGCCTCGGAAGTGTTGTCCCCCTCCCGTAGTAATTTTATTTAAATTACCCTCAATATAGACATCGCCCACCAAATCGAAGGGACCATTATTTCCAGCTTTTACACCCTTCGCTTCAGACTCCGTGGGGAAAGCAAAATTCGAAGCATCCCCCCCCACATAAAAATTATTTCCAAAAACACCGTTATTACCATCTAAGTTTCCACCAATACAAGCTGTGCCATCAGCCCCAACACCAGTACCAGACATGTTTACATTGCCCGTAACAATCAAATCTTCTTCTGTATAAAGGGGATTCGAACTATTATAATTTCCGTTAATCAAAACAGAATAGCTATGCGTATGTCCTTGCGCTTGCGTAGAACCACCAAAATAATTAAACTTAAAATTCACATTTTTCTTTGTTTTTTTATAAGGCACAGCAACTTGATATAAGCCATCAACGTTAAAGATAGCGCTTTCATTATGTCTCGTATTATTCCTGCTTTCTCCAGAAGAAAGGATCTTTAGTTTAAACGTGGTATTTTCAGTATTAACCCCCGTAAGCCAAACATGGTAATTCTGCCCAGCACGTTGAAGGCCACGCAATTGATTATCAATATTAATCGGCTGATGAGCTGGATCTTCAACATATTGCTTAATCAAAGCACCCACATCATTTGCATGGAAAGCCATCCACGCACGAGCATTATCAATACCAGCCTGGGCACTCTGATACGCTTCACGTTGCAACATACGACTAGCACTAGATTTGCCCTCACTAGTAATCCACTTCCATGTAGCGGTTGCAGCAATAGTTGCAATCAGCATAAACAAAAGTACGGCGATTAAAGAAACGCCGGCTTTATCCAATTTCAAATACATACGCATAGGAAACTCCTTGCTAATCTCTTGGACCATTGCTGGGAATCGCGGCAATTAGATCAACTTCACCCGTTTCACCCTTGCCACCATTTTTTGCACCACGGCTTACCTGCAACCTCAGCTTCAAAGCCTTCACATTTTTCTTTTCTCTTTTGTTATTTCCTGCTTCAGGGTCAAATCCATCAAATTTATAATTGGCTGAAGGAATCATTGACACCTTTAAATTTTTAATCGTCACCTTACCTTGTGACACCATAGGAGAAAAACAAGCAAACGTAAAAGCAAGACACATATTGTCTATGCGTTCAGGCACAGTAAAGCGCATCGTTCGTTTTCCTGCCCCCTTATTCGCATCCAAAGGAGGGAAAAACATAAAATCCTGCAGAAGAATTTTATCTTCTTTTTTTGCGTAATCCCCATTACCAGCCTTTCTGAAGCCAACTGACATATGGTCCATTCCAGGAACAAACATTAAGCTTTTATCGTCATCCGTAACCGATGATAGCTCAAATGCAATTTCATAAACCGTATCTGGATGCAAAGACATTTTGCCGTACGAATCACAAAGCATATTCCAGTTTGTTTGTGCAGATGTTTCATTTTTTATTGCAATCACCTGATTAACCACTCTTTCCCCTTCTACCAAAATACCACCATCAGCATTATCTGAATTTTTATAATTAGAACGGAATTTAGAAAGGGTTAAAGCAGTGCCACCCACATCTTCTACACCAGATGAATTAGTAACTTTCACCGAAGCAAAACCACTTTCCATATTACGAGATATCAAACGAAACTCATGTAAATTATTCGGAGGGAATACTTGAGAAAGCTTTTCCTTTACACTCGGATCAGCCGCTTCTACGGTAAAGATCTTAACTCCCGTCGCCATTGTCACGGCATCAGCACCATCCGCACACGGATCATCATCAGCAATCACCAATCCTGTCAATTTATCAATAATTCTACAGGAGCGCATCAACGCATCTCCTTGCACATACCATTGAATTTCTTCAACAGCCTGATAATAGCCATTATCATCATAACGTAGACGACGGAATGTCAACTGACTAAAACCTTTCACTTTTTCCAATAAAAACGAAGACGAATCCCTTTTATTCGCATCATCATTTTCAGGATCCATATATACGTGGCTATTTACTTCGGTAAATTTAACACCATAATAAGAACCAGCATCAGCATTACCTGCTTCTCTCGAACTTTTCGCACCCAACTGACCAACATCTTCTTTAAACAGCATTCCCACATTTTCGGCTTCTTGCGTTGCCTTAATCATATTGTCAGTACGGATACGGAACTTAGTAGAATTGCTAAAGGCCTCGCCAGCAATAACGACAACAATGCCTACAATCGCCATGTAGACAAGGAGTTCCATGAGAGTAAAGCCAGACTTTTTCATCGGATTACCCCCGAGACCGTAATAGACGGAGTTGCGTTTTTAAAATGCCAACAAACTTTAACATCCAATCGTTTTGCAAACACATGCGAAGTATTTTGCAATACAGTCGAATTTTGCGCCCTGTATTCAGCATCAGGAGACACAGTAATAGCAGCGGTATACTCTACAGTCATATCATGATCTATAGTTCCCGGTTGCCCCTTCCAAGTTCGAGACACTAATATTTTAGGCAATGTATAGCTACCAGGCTCACAATGACAATATGCATCACTATTTTCAGCACAAGCTACTAAGTAATCGTCTGTAAGGTGCGCAACTCCCAAAGTACTCAATGAATCAATGATATTTTGAGCCACTTCGGTAGCTCCATCACGACCTCGAATACGAAGCAAAGCATCGCGATTGCCCGTCTGCAAATTAAGTAGCGCCATATACAAAAAGCCCAGTACAGCAGCAGCCACCAGCACCTCGACAATGCCAAAGCCCCGCTTACGACTAGGAACGGATTCGACCTGCAAATGTTCACACACCTTCACCATAACACCACCTACAATTCATTCCAACCACTAGCACCATCATCGTTTCCGATTTTCCAAAAAGCCTTTACACTATTGGTATTAGCCATCTTTCGAGCAAGTCCAAACCTTTCTTCGGAACCATACTCAATACAAACTGCACCATGTGGGGCACCAGAAAGCCCCAATCGAGGT
>JAEEGG010003405.1_pt1 | contig 39704 bp, 29 predicted proteins | sample 9134161 | NCBI WGS metagenome assembly JAEEGG01 (sample SAMN16246543, study PRJNA631951) | gut metagenome | biome: gut microbiome; feature: rumen; material: CR-attached | host: Bos | place: Iran: Karaj | collected 2018-10 | reverse complement strand
TTCGAAGTCCGGGACTACATTCCTGAGCCGGTCTCGAAGAAGGTCAAGAGCAGAACCGGTCGCAGGAACGAGTCGATCTCCGACGACGGAACCGGACACACGGTCGGCTACATGATACCCCGCGAGAGGATCAAGAGCCTGGCCCTATCCGCTTCCATAATAGCCGCCGCACCGAAACAGCCGTTCAGAAAGCATGAGGACCTGGCAGTGGTCCTCAAAGTCGACGATCTCCGCGAGAACGTCCGCATGAGAAGGAGGTCCACCGACATCGTGTTCGTCGTGGACGGCTCAGGATCGATGGGGGCCCATCAGCGCATGATAGCGGTGAAGGGAGCCGTCCTCTCGCTGCTGAACGACGCCTACCGTCGCAGAGACCGCGTAGGCATGGCCGTTTTCAGGGGACAGAGCGCCGAGGAGTACCTCCCGATGACGAGGAGCGTCCTCACCGCATACCGCAGGCTGAAGGAGATGCCTACCGGCGGGAAGACTCCGCTCACCAAGGGATTGACGAAAGGCATCGAGATGCTGAGGCGGTCGCGCGACCAGTCCACGGAACCGGTCATGGTGGTCCTCACCGACGGACGCGGGAACTCCAAGGAGGACAGCGAGGAGAACATCAGGAAGATCGCCGGGATCCTGAGCTCGGAAGGCATTCGCACTATAGTGATAGATACTGAAACCGGGCTCCTTCGCTTTGGTAGAACTATAGTGCTAGCATCAATGCTGGATGCGGATTATATCAAATTGGAAGAGCTCAGCGGGAGAAACCTGCGCAGCTCCCTGGATTCGCTGTTATGAGGTGGCGAAATGTCCAAGATAAGAATCTTCACCGTTCTGTGGGAAACGCATCTCCCTATGCTCGATCGCATAAAGGGCTCTCTGGAAGAGGAGATCCTCATCAACACCCCGCGCACCATAGAACAGTCCGGAATCTCCGACGACGACCTTCTCAAGACCATAGAGTCCTGCGATGCGACGATCATCTACAGGCAGAACAGCGATTTCTCCGAGAGGATTCGCGCTCTGCTCTATCCCGTCAAGGAGAAGCTGCGCATCATAAACTTCGCAAACGACCCCTCCCTATGGGATCTCACATCCGTCGACCACGATGTCGCTGTAAAGGCTTACGAATACATGCTCACAGGAGGCGACGAGAACCTCGGACGCATGATAGACTACGTCGCCAAGACCCTCTGCGGAAAGGCAGGGGAACCTCTTCCACCTATAGAGTTCCCCTGGCAGGCGGTGGTGTCCCCGGAAGACGGGGAGATGTACGAGAGCATCGACGGATACATCAAGGAACGCGTAAAGGACCCGAACCTTCCGTTCGTCGGAGTCCTGGCGTCCCGTCCTGCCCTCCTGATGGACGGATTGATCATCGAGAAGGAGATGTGCAGGCATCTCTCCGAGAACGGCCTGAACCCGCTTCTCGTGTTCTGCGACTGGTCCGCCAAACCCGATTTCGGAGCGCTGTCGCCCAGCGGAGTGGTCAAAAAGTTCTTCGCACGCGACGGCAAGCCTCTGGTGGACGCCATCGTCAAGATGACCACCACGTTCATAGGAGAGGACCGCGACCCCGGCTGCAAAGAGGCGATACCGGAGACCGCAGGATACCTCTGTCGCATGAACGTGCCGGTATACCAGCCTGTGATGATGTCCGAGATGACCGTGCCTCAGTGGGAGGAGTCGATAGGTCTCGCGGGCGACATAGCCTGGCACATATCGTTCCCGGAATTCGAGGGGATAATCGATCCGTATGTGGTGTCCTCGAACATAGAGGAGAATGGGAACCGCAGACGCGTCTCCGTTCCGGAAAGGATGAACAGGCTGGCTGAACGCATCGCCAACCATGTAGCGCTGAGAAGGAAGCCCAACTCGGAGAAGAGGGTGGCGGTCTTCCTCAACAACTATCCTTGCAACGGAGTGGAAGCCAATGTTGGGAACGCGGCCGGATTGGACAGCCTCGAGAGCATCGCCGACCTGATGAAGCGCCTGAAGGAACAGGGCTACAGGGTCGATCCCCCGAAGGACGGAAAGGAGCTCATCGACACGATACTCGGCAGGAAGGCCCTGTCGGAATTCCGTTGGACCACTATCCAGTCGATAGCGGCCAACGGAGGCGTCCTCCATGCCATGGACGTGGACGAGTACCTCCGCTACTTCAGCACGCTGACGGAGAAGGCTCAGGAGGATGTGAAGTCCACATGGGGAGAGCCTCCCGGAAAAGCAATGGTCCTGAACGACCGCATACTGATAACTGGAGTGGAGTTCGGGAACGTGGCCGTGATCGTCCAGCCCAAGCGCGGATGCTACGGCGCACGTTGCGACGGACAGGTGTGCAAGATACTCCACGACCCGGCCTGCCCTCCTACACATCAGTTCCTGGCCTGCTACCACTACTTCGAGGACATCTGGGGAGCCGATGCGATCGTCCACACCGGCACGCACGGATGCATGGAATGGACGCCGGGAAAAGGCGTCGGGATGACGGAGAGCTGCTACCCGGACATCGCCATGCGGAGCACCCCGCATTTCTACATCTACAACTCGGACAATCCTTCGGAGGGTCTGGTGGCCAAGCGCAGGTCGTATGCCACCCTGATTGACCATATGCAGCACCTGATGACAGAGGTGAACCTGTACGGAGGCTACTCCGAGCTGGACGGCCTCCTGAAGGAGTACGGCGTCGCCCATACGGACCCGGTCAGGTCGGATGAGCTGAAATCCAAGATCATAGCCAAGGCGGAGGAGCTCAAGTTCGGACGTCTGGGACTGTCCCCGGATATGAGCCTCTACGAAGTCACGAAGATCTGCCACGAGGAGCTGTCGCGGATGAGGAACTCCCTCATGAACAAGGGCCTGCACGTCCTGGGGAAGATGCCTCAGGGCGACGACCTCGCATCCGCGGTGACCTCCATAGTCCGCTACGGGGAAGAGCACGATTCCCTCCGCGATTGCATCTGCGACCTCGTCGGACGCGATCTTTCCGCCCTTTACAAGGACAAGGGGGCGTACGACGAGGAGTTCGACTGCTCCAACGAGGAGATCATCCGCAGGGTCGATGACCTGACCAAATCCTTCGTAGGATGCATCCTGAACGGGAAAACCGTCGAAGAATCCCTGAAGGAGATTGGACTCGACTCCGATGGAGACGTCAGCGGCTTCGCTCCGTTCGTGGAGACCATCCATGACGTTTCCGACCGCATCAGCTCCTCGGACGAGATCGGGGCGATGGTCAACGCGCTGAACGGAGGATTCGTTCCGCCTGGACCGTCAGGATACATAACCCGCGGGGAGTACCGCATAGTTCCGACCGGCAGGAACTTCTACTCCATGGATCCGCATGCCGTCCCGTCCAAATCCGCTTATGCTTCCGGATGCAAGATCGCCAAGGTCGAGATAGAGCGCTATCTCGAAGACACAGGGGAGATCCCGGAGAGCCTAGGATTCTTCTGGACGATGGGCGAGCTCATATCCACCGGCGGGGAGCAGATGTCACAGATGATGTACCTCCTGGGGGCTGAGCCCGTATGGAACGGGGAAGGACGCGTGAAGGACTTCCGCATCCTGTCGCTGGAAGAGCTCGGACGCCCTAGGATCGACGTCTCGGTCAACGTGTCCTGCATCCTCAGGGACAACATGATGAACGCCATAGACTTCATGGACTCGGTCGTATCCGCAGTGGCCGATCTGGACGAGCCTCTTGAGATGAACTTCGTGAGGATGCATTCCCTCCAGTCGATCAAAGACGGCATGGACGAGAGCGACGCCAACGCCAGATTCTTCGGAGCTCCTCCGGGAACGTACACCTCCGGGGTCAACCTGGCCGTCTTCGCGAGCGCATGGAAGGAGGACTCCGACCTGGCGAACGTGTTCGTCCGCACCAAAGGGCACGGATACGGAGGCGGAAGGAACGGCAAGCCGATGTACGAGCAGTTCGCCACCGTGCTGTCCAGGACCAAAGCCGTTATGGAGGGATCCGCATCCGACGAGAACGACCTCCTCTCGTGCAGCTGCCATTTCAGCAACATTGGGGGCATGGTGTCTGCCTGCCGCTACCTGTCGGACTCCGAAGTGAAAGCGTACTGCATAGACACCCGCGACCCCAGGGACATCTCGGTGGGAACCCTCAAGGAGGAGATAGAGAGGGCCATGCGCAACCGCACCCTGAATCCCGAATGGCTGGAAGGAATGAAAGCCCACGGATACAAAGGGGCCAACGACATCGCGAAGAGGGTCGTCCGCATGTTCGGATGGCAGGCGACCACGCACGAGGTGGACGACTGGCTGTTCGACGCTTCTGTTGAGGCGTTCGTTGACGACGACGAGATGCGCGAATTCTTCGAAAAGAACAACATCTACGCCCTGGAGGAGCTGGAACGCAGGCTTCTCGAAGCCCAGGCCAGAGGGCTCTGGAATCCGGATCCGGACACGCTGGAGCGTCTGAAGGAAGCCTACCTAAAGATTGAATCGGAGCTGGAGGAGATGGCTGGCGATGGAGAATTCCAGGGCGGCAGCATAGACATGTTCACCCAGAAGGATGTCCTGGAATGGGACCAGCGCGGAGTCTCCGACATCACCTCGAGGATACATTCCAAGAAACAGTGACCGTCTGATCGGCCAGTTCCACCATATGTGTTGGCACATATCCCCATCAGTGACTGGAGTTACAAAATAGCATATGCTAAAGTATAAACTGGACAGTTGGCTATACAATCCATAGGCCCAGATAGGACAATAAGGTCTCAAAAGGCGAGGTCCGCCATATAGCGGGGCGGATGTCGCGCCTTGACCGACATGCCCTTCGACGCCGGCTTCGTCCGCGAAACAGGATGAAAACGCAGAGAGATGCTTCTCTCCCCTTTCATTATAAAGTGGTGCTCATGGGAAAGCTATCCGAACTGAAATCTGTGATAAAAGGGGAAATGGTAGACGATACCACCCGTGGGCAATACGAAAAGTCCCGCAGACGCAAGATCCTCTTCATGCTCATATCCGGTCTGGCCCTCATCGTGATATCCATGGCCGTCCTAGGGATAGGGGGGATAATGATCTCTCCCCTGCAGGTGCTCGAGACGTTCCTGTACAAGTACTTCCCGGGATCGTTCCCGCCGCCGGAACAGACGTATTACGAGGTCGTGATCTACGGATACAGGATACCGCGCATCATACTCGGGATCATGACTGGGGCATGTCTGGCCGTCGCGGGAGCCTCGATGCAAGGGATCCTCAAGAATCCCTTGGCCGACCCGTTCACGCTAGGGCTTTCCTCCGCCGCATCCTGCGGAGCCGGGATCGGAATAGTGCTGGGGCCGATTCTGTTCGGATCCTTCTACACTACCACATACGAATTCCTGGGCCACTCCGTCTCGTTCCAGTGGATATTCATGGTCCTCGTGGCGTTCATGTTCGGACTCGCCAGCGCCATGATCATAATAATGCTCACAGGAAAACGTGCTGTCAGCCATTCCACCCTCATCCTCACGGGTGTCGTGGTAGGATACATCTTCTCCGCCATCCTGTCCTATCTGAAATACATCTCCGACGAGGCCGCGCTGAAGGACCTCACGCTATGGCTCCTGGGCGGAATGTGGGGAGCCAGCTGGGATGCTGTGGTCATAGTGCTCCCGATCGGCCTGATAGGCATCGTCCTCATGTGGCGGACCGCCGTGGACCTCAACGCCCTGTCCAGCGGCGACGACGTGGCCAAGAACCTGGGCGTCAAGGTGTCTGCCGTCCGCAAGAGGATCATGATCCTTTCCGCCCTGGTCACATCGGCCTGCATGGCGTTCACCGGGATCATAGGATTCGTCGGGCTGATGGCACCTCACATGGTCAGGATGCTGATCGGGAACGACAACCGTTATCTGATACCCGCATCGGCTATATTCGGCGCTCTGATACTGGTGTCTTGCGATGCCATCGCCAGATACGTGATACGTCCGTCCGAGCTGCCTGTCGGGATAATAATGTACCTTGTGGGAGGAGTGTTCTTCATGTTCCTCATCCGCAAGATGAGAGGCGGGTACGACATATGATGCTGAAAGTAGAGAACCTGGTCCAGGGATACGGCGGAAACATCGTGCTCGACGGGATATCGTTCGAAGTAAACACTGGCGAGATAGTAGCGCTTCTGGGTCCCAACGGTTCCGGGAAGTCCACCATCATAAAGACCGTCTGCGACATAATGGCTCCGAAGTCAGGATCGATCACGATAGACGGCCGCGAAGTGCATGATTTCGACAGCTCCGAGCTGGCCAAGGTCGTATCCTACGTTCCCCAGTCTTCCGCCGCCGCTGTCTATACCACCGTCATGGACACCGTGCTGGTAGGAAGGCGCCCTTACATAGGATGGTCGTACAAGAACGAGGACATAGAGATCGCTATAGACTCGATGAAGAAGATGAACGTTGAATCGCTTTCGGATAAGAACGTGTCCGAGCTCTCCGGAGGCCAGAAGCAGAGGGTGTTCCTGGCCCGCTCCCTGGCACAGGACCCTGATTTCTTCATCTTCGACGAGCCAACCAGCGCCCTGGACCTCAAGTTCCAGATGAAGACCATGATCTCGATGAGACGGATAATCAAGGAGAACGGGGCAGGGATGCTCATCGCCCTCCACGACATCAACCTGGCCCTTAACTACACCGACAAGGTGATAATGATCAAAGACGGGAAGGTGCTGGCGTTCGGAGACCCGAAGACCACCGTCACGGAGGACACGATACGCGAAGTGTATGGGGTGGACACGGAGATAATCGAGACGAAGAACGGCCGCTACATACTTCCGATATCGCCGTGCGATGGAGAAGGCGGAGGATTCTAACGATTTCGTCATCCCAGCCTTTTCTTGATTACCTCCCTTGTGTCCTCCAACGACATGCTTTCCATGAGCGTTATCGACACCATGGAAGATTCAACCACTCTGCTTTCTGGAGAACAGCGAACGTCCCGGATACTTAATCCTCATGGCGTATATCACGCAGACTGCCATCATTATCAGTCCAAGATACTCCGCCGCATCCAAAGACCAATATATGGCCGTCATGTCGAAGAAGGTGGAGACGTAGTAGAACAGGATGAAGAAGATCTCGCGGATGAACATCGTGACCGTGGCCAGCTGGGAGAAGCACAGCGTCTGGAGCACTGACGAGCACACATGGGTCAGACAGATCGAGGCCAGCGCGAGGGCGTAGATCCTGATGACCATAGCGATCTCCGACCTGAACTGGACCATGTCGTCCGAATACGTGAAAGCGTAAGAGAACGGCTCCGCGAAGACGATCAGGACAGCCGTCAGGACCAGGGAGAGGATGATGGCCATCTTGAACGCGTACCTCATACCAATCATCACGTTCTCGTCGTTCTTCATGCCGATGGAATACGACACCACCGGAATCATCGATGCGGCTATCGCCTGGACAGGCACCATCGCCAGCGTTATGTAGCGGAACGGCAGGCTGTATGTTATCATTCCATCCGTTCCTCCGACGATGACGACCAGAGCGTTCTCGGGTATCATCATTATGGGTATTAGGGCTAGCTCCAGAGAGTGGGGGATACCGACCTTGCAGATGTCCCAGATCTGCTCCTTGATGAATCTGAATCCCTTGAAAACAGGCTTTATGAACATGCGTCCTGAAGCGTACCAGTATAGTCCCACCAGGGTGGTAATAACGAACGAGATAGCCGTCGCCAGGGCCGCTCCGAAGACCCCGAGATCGAGAACGTAGATGAGGACGGGGTCGAGGACTATGTTGATGAGGGAGGCCGCTATCGAAAGACCGGAGGATTTCTTCGCCTCCCCTTCCGACCTGAGCATTCCCAGTATGACCCCATTCAGCATCAGGAACGGACTGAAAACCAGACTTGGAATCAGATAATCCATGCTTAGATCGACGTTCTCGCCGCCGCTCATGAACGAGATCATCATGCGCGATATAAGGAGGATGAACAGCGACAGGCATACCGACACCAGCGCGATGAGCACAATGGATTGCGATGCCAGACTGTTTGCACGTTCGTGCTGCTTCGCCCCCAAGGCCCTGGAGATGGCCGTGGAGGCTCCCACGCCAAGGCCGGTGCCGACGTCTATCATAATGAAGTACAGCGGTCCTGCAAGGGTTATGGCCGAGTTTGCATCAGGTCCCAGACCAGCGCACCAGAACGAATCTATGTACACCTGGATGCTGGACAGCAGGAAGGCGAATATCAGCGGAACTGACATAACACTGATGGCCTTCGCCGGGTCCTTCCCCATCAACGCGATGCGCTCGGTCTCTTCCAGATTAAGAACTCCTTGAGATTGGAAATGGCGGGAGCCGAAGCCCCCGTATAGGTTTACTTCTTGAAGACCAATATGAACCCTTTCCCAAGGACAGGGTCGAGGTCTTCGGTTATCATCGGGTCGTCGAACGCGGAGCACTCCTCGAGGGTCATGCAACGTCCGAGGACCTCCTTGTCCCATGCCGGCCTGCTGACGGAGTTCAGTGGCAGGTTGGCGTAGTACTTCTCGATCACGTCGTAGGCGCCGAGTCCGAGATCGCGGCTCTTGTAGTTGGGGAAGATCCCTGGATCCGCCCCTGAAGCCTTCCATTTCGCTATGTGGGCCTGCCAGTTTCCGTCGAGGATGACAAGCTTCCCGCCGGCCTTCAGGACGCGTACAGCCTCCTTCAGGGCCATTCCGGGGTGATAGAGGTTCCAGACCACGTTGCGCATGACGACGGCGTCGTAGGACCCGTCCTCGAAGGGCAGGTCGTATGCATCGGCGTTGACGAACTCCACGGAAGCGTCGCACTCCTTCGCGGTGACCTCGGCCATCTCAATCATAGCGAACGCCCTGTCGACTCCGGTGACGTCGTACCCCATCTTGGACAGAGGTATAGCGACGTTTCCGGAACCGGTTCCGAGGTCGAGGACCTTAGCTCCGGCAGGGATGCGCTTGGCAACCTCCTCCGCGCACGCCTTGGCCTTGCCGTTCTCCATCATGATGGCCGCACGACCGCTGACGGTCCCGGCGATGGCATTCCAATACTCGTTGACGATGTACTCGTTCTCCTGCTCCTGGCCGGGCTTTTCTGCCCTGACCATGAACATGGGTCCGGACGTTCCCCTGCTGTCGTGCTTCTCCTCGGGGAAGAGGTTGTCGTCCACCACTATATCCACGAATCTGAGCTTGAACAGCATGTTCCTGTCCCATTCGGGCCTGGGAGTTCCTATCATGGGGCACTCTTCCCAGTACGTCCAGCGCACATGGAAATCGTAGTGGTCCGTGTAGGGCTCCAGACCAGCCTTGACGTGCTCGCGCATGGCGGAACGCATGGTTCTGGCCATCCCTTCATCGAAAAGATTGGCGTAGTGGTTCGCATCGAACACGAGAATCCTTCCGTTGGGAGCGAGAACCCTCCTCCATTCCCTGTAGCACTCGAATGTATCCGGAAGCGTCCAGGTGACCACCCTGTTGATGATCAGGTCGAATGTGTTGTCCGGGAAGTCCAGCTTGTTCGCGTTCATCACGTGGAACTCGCATTTCACTCCCTGGTCCTCGGCGTTCTCGGTGGCAACCTCGATCATCTCCTTGGTCACATCTATTCCAACTACCTCGTGGCCCATCTTGGTGAGGTTGATGGTGAAGAATCCAGGCCCGGTACCGATGTCGAGAATCTTCAGCACGTCCTTCTCGGGAGCGTTATCGAGAATCAGTTTGATCCAGCGATCACTGGTCTCCCTGTTCTTGAGCTCCTTCTTGACGCCTTCCTTGTACCCTCTGGCGGACTCTCCCCAGAACTTCAAAGTCTCTTTTCCTGCTTCTTTCGCTATAAGCACCACCATCCTTTTCTTAATCTATGTTTCCGAATTCGTCCATCATCGACTGCCCCAGTATGACCACCGGAACGCCTTCGTCGTCTATCACCTTGCAGTGGACGCCATAGACCTTCTCGATGTTCTCCTTGGTGATCACCTCTTCCGGCGGACCTACCTTGTAGATGACGCCGGGCGTGGACATCATGATCACCTCATGGGCATATTTCGCTGAAATGTTCAGGTCGTGGCTGATCATTATCACGATCATGCCCTCGCTCTCGGCCAGAGCCCTCAGAAGCTCCACCACGTAGACCTGGTACTTCACGTCCAGGTTGGCGGTGGGCTCGTCAAGGATGAGGACCTTCGGCTTCTGCACCAGGCCTCTGGCGATCACTACCTTCTGATGCTGCCCAGCGGATAGCTCGCTGAACAGCTTCTCGCTCAGGTCCTGTATGTTCAGCAGGACCATCACCTTGTAGACCGCTTTCATCTTGGATTCGTCCGAATCCCCTGACCTGCGGTTCTGGCATCCGATGAGGATGGTCTCCAGAACGGACATCGAGAAGACGTCCTTGGATACCACAGGGACATAGCCTATGAACTTGGCCACGTCCTTGTGCCTCATCGTCTTGATGCTGCGTCCGTTGATCAGTATGTCTCCGGAAGTAGGTTCCTCTATTTTACTCATACATTTAATGAGCGTAGACTTTCCTACTCCGTTGGGTCCGACGACGCAGTAGAGCCCTGGACGGTCGATCTTCAGGTCTATATTCCTGATGACCGTGCCTCCCGAGCTGTACCCGAACGTCACATCGTTCATCTCTATGACCACGTTGCCGATGTCATCGAACTCCGACGATTCTTTCCCGGTAAGAGTCTCTTTCATATCCTGTTTGAGATCCGAAAGGCTTCCCATGACATCACCACGCGCTGTTGCCCTTCCTGACGAGCAGCCAGATGAAGGTAGGTCCTCCGATGAACGCCATGATGACTCCCACTGGGAGCACGGCAGGGTCAAGGACCGCTCTTCCGAGAAGATCGCACACTACCATCAGCATGGCTCCGAACAGGGCCGATGCGGGCATCAGGTATCTGTTATCCGCCCCGATGAATATCCTCACGATATGGGGAGTCACAAGTCCCACGAATCCGATGACTCCGGTGAAGCTCACGACTCCGGCGCAAACGAGTCCGGTAACGGCAAGAAGGAACACCCTGAGCCTATGGGGGTTTATTCCCAGAGCTTTAGCGTTCTCGTCGCCGGTAGCGAGGACATTCAGCTTTCCGGATAGCAACTGTATCGCTATAGTGCCGATTATCACTATAGCGACCATATAGGGTATGTTGTCCCAGGAGACCTTGGCCAGGCTTCCGACCTGCCACTGATAGATGGCCGCCAGATCCTCCGGAGAAGACCACAGCATGAATACAGTGGTCAAGGCGTTGAAGATGTACATCAGGCCTATCCCGAACATGATCATCACGGTAGGTGAAGAGGCTGACCTGTGCTTGGAAAGCAAGATGATGGCAAATATCGGCAGCAGGGAGAATACGAACGCCAGGATGACGGTGGGAGTGCTGTTGACCACGGACAGTCCCATAGTCACCGCCAGAGTCGCACCGAACGATGCTCCGGACGACACACCAGTGGTGTAGGAATCCGCAAGAGGGTTGCGGAGCACGGACTGAAGAACGGCACCGCACACGGCCAGACCCACTCCGCCGAAGATACCTGCGACGATTCTAGGCGCCCTGACGTCTACGATTATGAAATCCATCCCGGCATTCTGGATGTTGCCTGTGATGTGATTCCAGATGGTAATGTAAGTGTCAGCGAAGCTGATGTCAAGAGGCCCATAGGCGATGGCATAGCCTGATGCCACTATAGTGATAACCACACAGAGCACTATGAAGAACAGACGCCTGCGGATAGTGCGGTGGTAGTCCGCCATATGCTTGCGATATCCCTCCGAGTCCCCCTCGTCCGTCTTGGACCATTCGCGGACCATTCTGGACATGGGTTTGGCTATCAGAGGGTCTTCTTCTATATCATCAATGAATTTCATGTTATTCCGTGAACGATTGCGCCCCTCCGAAGAGGGGCAAGGTTTGTTCAAACGACTATGAACGGGGCGTTGATCGTCTTCTTAATGCTGTTCACGGTATAGTTGCCGCCAAGGAAGTTGTTGTTGTAGTACACAAGGTCCTCCCAGGCGCTCTCCTCGCTGTAGCTATCGGTTCCGTACACGTAGGTGGACAGGATCGGAAGCAGCGAGATGCTCGAAGCTCCGCCGATGACGCTGAACGACACGCCGATGATCTGGCCGTCGTATCCGGCGCTTCTGAACCATCCGGCGATCTTGTTCACGGTAGCGACGTAGTCTTCGTAGGTGTTGACCGAAACGGCCTCGACGAAGATGACGTCGGGATTGTACTTCAGGATGTTCTCGACGGACAATCCGGTGATGTATCCGCTCTCGCCGATGGGATAGGCGTTGGTCATCTTGAGGTTGACAACGGTAGCCACGTCTGCGTAGTTCTCGAGCCCGGAGGACATGGTGTCCATCCCGAGGTCGGAAGCGGAGTTGCAGGAGTGGGAGGTGAGCAGGATGTATCTCTTCTCCTTTCCAGCGGAGATGTCGGAAGTGGCCTTGTCCAGGATGTTGTTGATGTTGTTCATGTAATCGAGGTAGGCCCGATACTGGCTGTTGTCGAAGCTTCCGAAAAGGGCCCCGATGGTGATAGTGGAGGCAATTCCCTCGATCCCGTTGATCCATCTGGCCTCGTGGAGCTTGATCTGGTCGATCGGGAACGAGGAGTATCCGGACTTCACCTTCTGGTCGAAGGTGGCGTCGTAGACGTATCCTCCCTGCCCCATCACGACGGTGGTTCCGGAAGCCACGACCTTCTCGTAGTCGAAGGGATAGCTCCCGAGCCTGGTCCACTTGGACGCGCCGGGATATACGGACTCGTCGTATTCTCCGTCAAGGGTAGCGGCGATTAGGTCGTACTTTCCGATAATCTTCAGAAGGTCGGCGTCCATCGCGCCTCCGATGGCGATCTTCCCTGTGAGCGGGAAGGTGATCTTCACGGTCTCGAGCATATCGTTGACGTAGAACATAGGGGCAGACTTGCCTCCTATGAAACACTTGAGGAGGCTGACATCTTCCTTTGTTATCTTTCCGTCGGCATTCGTGTCGGCGAGGGGGTTTGAGGTCTTGTTCCAAGTCGATTTTCCATCGACGATGTTCTGGATGAAGGTGACGTCATCGCTGTTGAGATAGACGTCGTTATTCGCGTTACCGAACACGAGGAGCTTAGTATCGACCGAACTGACGGTGGCTTTGCCAGAGTCGGCGGTGAGATATTCCGACGTGTCGGTGTTATCATCGTTGTTGTTGCCGCCTCCATTGTTGTTCAACAGGAAGAAAGCGGCGACGATCGCAATGGCCACGACGGCAATCGCGGCGATTACGATTAGCACTTTCTTGTTTTCCATAATAACACCTTGGATGATTACTCCAAATGTAACAGTTCTTAGGTGCTATATATTGGTTAGTAACCTGAATCTGCGGGTTGTATAGGTTACATCATGAGAGTACGACCTTCCCGCTCACCGGCTCTTCGAGCCCGAAGAGCCGGAAGATCTCCCTCACGTTTTTCGTGACGGCCGTGAGCCTCCAGTCGCCAGTGCTGCCTACGGCCATCAGCGTGCCGAGGGACAGCATGACCTCGTCGACCGACATGCCGTTGACGGAGTCCTTCTTCTCCCTGGTCCTCAGCACGTCCTCGTCGTGCTTCCTGAGGATGTTCCTGATGCGGACCCTCATCATCAGCGCGACGAACTTGACGAACAGCCGGCCTCTGGCCCTCTCCTCGATGCCCGTCCTCGTCCTCCTGCCGTCCAGATCGTTCTTGTAGACGTCGAAGGCCTTCTCCACCCAGTCCCTCACGTCGTATGCGGCCATCGTCTGCTCCCAGGTCGCATCCGACGAGGACAGCATGACAAACATGCCCGCGCGGTTGTCCGCGAACGTCATGGCGTTCCCCTTGCGGACCATATGCATGAGGCCGTCCCCGTCCACCCTGTAGTCCAGGTACCTGCGCACGAACGGCGGAAGCGCCTTGTAGACCGCCGCGGGATCCCTGTGCTTCGTGTTCTCCAGCTTCAGTTCGGCGTCGTGGATCGCCGACATCATGCCCCTGATGTCGGCGGCCGCCTTCTCCGGGTCGAACACTACGAAGGCCTTGAGCTTCGGGGACGCGTCGAACCTCTCGTTGTTCTCCCTGGAGCCCTTGTGGCTGACCGGCACCCTCACCACGTACTCGTGCTTGCCCTCGACCTCCGCGATCCCGACCTCGTATTCCGCGGCCTTGTAGGGGCTGCCCTCGTGGAACATGAATGCGGACGCTTTGTCCATGTCCTTCACGGCCATGGACATCAGCTTCTTGATGGGCTCCGCCCTGGCGTTCGAGGGCATGGTGAACCTGACCCCCAGGTCCAGGAGCGCCGCGAGGTTGTCGGCGCTCTCGAACCCCCTGTCCATTACGAGCCGCCCTTCGCATCCCATGCGCTTCAGGTCCTCCACCGTCGTCTTCAGCACGGACATGTCCGCTACGCTCCCGGGGAGCATGCGGAACATCACCGGGATGCCCTCGGAGTCCGTCACCATGGCGATGTTGGTCTGTCTGAGGTCCTCCCCGTCGCGGTTGTGGCCCCACTGGGCCCACCCGTGCAGGTCCGAGTACGTGGAGATGGAGGTGAGGTCCAGCGAGTAGAACTCGCTGGACGCCCTCTCGATGCGCTTCATGAAGAACCTGTCCATCGTCGTCAGCATCCCTCCGAGCTTCTCTGTCAGATCGCCGGCGGAGGTGGGCGACAGGGTCCCCCTCAACCTGTACTTCTCCTTGATGACGGACCCTTCGACGATGTAATGGAGGGAGTCCAGCGAGGTGGGGTTGATGGCCATGGCCATGGCGGCGCCCATTATGTTGGGCGCCATGGTCGTGAAGACCGCGTCCAGATCCTCGTAGATCCCCATGCCCTTCTGGATGCCGTCCAGCGCCTGCACGGCGCCATAGAACTTCGCATATTCCTCCTTCGGACGCTTCCTGGAGTCCTTCGGGATGATCTTGCCCGTTTCCGGATCGACCTTTCCGAGGTATGTCTTCACCGTCTTCGGATTCTTTTTTCCAGGAACCCTGACGGACACGCTCTCGTAGGCGTACTTCTGGCCGTTGCGTTCCATGTAGAATATGCTGCCCATTGTAGCCTATATGTAAGGCTACATATATAAGACTTGTCTTTAATAACTTATTTAAAGACTATTTAAATAAAGAATGAAAAACTGTATGGTTACATCGTTGTAGTACTACAACCAGCAGATTCAGGTTAGTAAATGATGAGATATCAACAATAAAATATCTAAAAAAAATTATTAATTTGTATTTTAAATATAATTATGTAGTGTATAAAACGTAATATATTAAATATAGTTATAATAATATATTGAACGTATTAATCGCATTATATAAATGCGAAAATACGCCCAATATACTAGTTTTACTTTCTTGAGACCACCACGAACGATTCCCCTACGGCTTCCTGGATGCAGTCCTCCACCAAGTCGTCGTGGAACGGTCCGCTCTCCAGAACATCCATTCCGATAGAGCCAAGTTCACGGACATCCCAAGAAGGGCGCGACCCCCCGGTAAGCGGTAGCCTGCGAAATATCGGATCGATGACCTCTGTTCCGCCGAAGCCACTCTCCCCTCCCCTGATCCGGACACCGTCGTCGTTCTTCCTCGGACGACTGGGATCCAATGCATCCATCCAATCAGAATCGATGACCACCAGAACACCTCCCGGAGAAAGCACACGGCAGGCTTCGGACAAGGCCTTTCTAGGGTCGAAGAAAGACCAAAGAGCGTTGCGAATCACCACAACACCGAATGACCCATCATCGAACGGCAGGTCACCTGCGTCAGCTTTGATGAATTCGGCTTTGGAATCGACCTCTTCGGCACATCTTCTAGCCTCTTCTATCATGAATCTGGATGAGTCTATTCCAACAGCATTGTGCCCCGAGAAAGAAGCTGCTATCGCCAAAAAGCCCGCTCCGCACGCGACGTCCAACAGTCTAGCTCCCGCAGGAATCCTGTCGCCGAGAGATTCGAGGTACGCCCTCCCCCTTCCGTCGGCGCATATCCTGTGGCACGTTCCGCTGTCGAACGGAGCCACGCCGTCCCAGTATTCGTTGACGAGGAACCTCCTCTCCTCCTCCGGAGACGGCTTCCTGGCGCTCACGAGGAACAACGGGGCGGGAGCTTCAGGATCCGGCATCCTGTCGAGAGGGCCTCCGACGAGAACGTTCTCCTTAGCAACGATATCCATGAAACGGAGCTTGATCAACATGTTACGATCCCATTGGGGACGTTGCGTCCCTAACATAGGGCGGGTCTCCATGTACTCTCCGCGGAACATGAATCCAGAGTTCACGGTTCCGGAATCCTGCCCGGAGATCCTCATCTCCCTGATCAGGTTCCTGAACATCCTGTCATGGTCTGGATCGAAGAAGTTCCAGTTGAAGTTGGAATCGAACACGATCACACGTCCTCCTGGAGCGAGGACCCTTCTCCACTCCCTGTAGCATTCCTCCATGTCCGGAATGGTCCAGGTGACGTTGCGGCTGATGACCAAATCGAACGTGTCAGACTCGAAATACAGCCTATCGGCGTTCATCTGGCGGAAATCGCATTCCGCCCCGAACTCCTCGGCGTTCTTCCTAGCGACCTCCAACATCCCTTCGCTGAGGTCCACACCGGTAACATCGTGCCCGTCCAGAGACAAGGCTATGGTGAAGAACCCCGGACCAGTCCCGATGTCCAGAACCCTGAGCCTCTCCTTCTTCGGAGCATTCTGGTATACCATATTCATCCATACGTCCTTGTCGGATGACGAAAGCTGCCTCTCGACGATCGCTCTGTACTCCTTGGCGGTGGCATCCCATGCCTTCCTGGTAGTGGCAATTTCATCCATTCTATCGATGGGATGATACCTCCGATTCGAATATTTTAACCCATGCCATAATGGCCACGGACGCTCGGATGAACATGTTTTTCATCCCCTGTTGCATAGCCCGAGGCATGATCGAGCACACCTTCCAGATGCTGCCGTCCGTCGGCAAGAAGAAAGAGACGGCTCTCTGGGAGTCCGGAGTCCGCGACTGGGACGAGTTCCTGTCAAGCGAATCCGTCACCGGGATCAAGTCCAAGGACAGATGCGATGCCATTGTGATGCAGGCCTCCGAGCTCCTGGACGACGAGGAGGCCTCGCTTCTGGGGGACATCATCCCGAGAGGGGAGCATTGGAGGATGTTCGACCGCTTCAAGAACGACGCCGCCTACCTGGACATAGAGACGGACGGCCTTAGCAGGGACTCCCTGGTGACCGTCGTGACCGTCCACAGGAAGAAGGGGACCACCACCCTTACAGAGGGCATCGATCTGGACGCAGGAACGCTGGCCGAGGCGCTGGAAGGAGCCAAGATCCTGGTGACGTTCAACGGCAGCTGCTTCGACGTCCCGGTCCTGAGGAACAGCTTCCCCGAGGTGGACTTCGACCTGCCCCATTACGACCTCCGCTTCGCTTCCAGAAAGGTGGGCTACAGAGGGGGCCTGAAGCCTCTGGAGATAGAGATGGGGATAACCAGGGAGGACGAGATCGAGGGCGTGGACGGGGCCATGGCGGTCCGCCTGTGGCACCAGTGGGAGAGACACCAGGACAAGGACGCTCTGGACATCCTGACCGAGTACAACCGCGCCGATACCGTGAACCTGGAGATGATCGCCGAACGCATATACAAGCGTCTCGTGACGGACTACGCCGGCTACAGATGGTGAAAAAGGGGGACTTACCCCCTGTTGATGCTCAGTCCTTCAGAAGGGTGTACAGAACCGCCTTCTGGGCGTGAAGCCTGTTCTCCGCCTGGTCGAAGACGACGCTGTGCGGGCCTTCCATGACCTCGGCGGTAACCTCCTGTCCCCTGTGGGCAGGCAGGCAGTGCATGACGATGCAGTCGGGCTTCGCGATGGAGAGGAGCTTGTCATTGATCTGGTAAGCCTGGAACAGCTTGATGGCCTCGGCTTCGGGAGTGGTGTCTCCCATGGAGATCCAGGTGTCGGTGTATAGGACGTCGGCATCGATGCAGGCCTTCTCGGGCTCGTGGGATGCGATGATCTTGGAACCGTTCTCCTCTGCGATCTTGGTGGCGTTCCACATGATCTCGGCGTTGGGCATCCTGACGGCGGGGCAGCAGGCGACCATGTCGATTCCCATGATGGCCGCCGCGTAGAGCAGGGAGTTGCAGACGTTGTTCCCGTCTCCGAGGTACACGAGCTTCTTTCCGCGGAATCCTCCGAGCTTCTCCTTGATGGTGACCATATCGGCGAGAGCCTGGCAGGGGTGCTCGAGGTTGTCCAGTCCGCTGATAACGGGGCAGGTCGCGTACTCTCCGAACTTGTCCATCATCTTGTAGTCGTAAGCCCTGTACATGATCCCGTGCACGAAGCGGCTCATGACGCGAGCGGTGTCCTCGACGGTCTCGCTGTGGACTCCCATCTGCATCTTGGACTCGTCGATGTAGAGCGCGTGTCCTCCGAGCTCGGTGATGGCCACGTCGAACGAGATCCTGGTCCTGGTGCTGGGCTTCTCGAAGATCATAGCCAGAGTCTTTCCTTTGAGGGGATCGCCATGGTGTCCGCGCTCGGCCTTGAGCTTGATGGCGAGCTCGACCATGTCGGCCCACTTGTCCTTCATGTCAACTACGGAAATGAGGTCCCTTTTTGCCATGAGACTTGATGATTGGAATCGGATATAACCGTAATGTCAAGGAATAGACAGAAAAAATAGGGTTTGTCCGTATGCGAACCACTGGATTATATGCGCACACGGACAGTTGGATTGTGATAGCCCCGGTCACTCTTCCAGACGGGAGTTCAGATCCTTCACGTGTTCGAAGGAAAGACCGGTCTTTATGACCACTTCCATGATGGTCATGCCGCTGTTGAGCATCTCTATGGCTTCCGCGTCCCCTTCCCTCTCTTCGGGTTTCTTCCTGGAGACGTTCCTGCGCATCTCGCTGCGCTTGGGGTCCTTGAAAGCCGCTCCGCATTCGGGACAGGTCTTGGGATGCTTTCCTGAATTGTCCTCCCATTTGTGCCCGCAGGACCTGCATTCGCAGTGGTAGCTTACTGTTCCGCAAGTAGGGCATCTTCCGAGGACGTTCACGCGCACCGCGAACTCCGTGCCACATTTGGTGCACACATGCTGTTCAGTGGGCTCGTTCCAGACGAACCTCTTGCAGTTGGGACAAGTCTTCGGCATCTTGTCCACCTTCCTTTCCCAGGTATATCCGCAGAAGTTGCATTTGCAGGGGTTCCTGTCCTCGTTCCACCTGTGCGTCCTGCACTGGGGACATCTGTTGGGGTTCATGGACGAGAACCATGTGTAGCCGCATCTCTTGCACGTCCTCTTGACCACGTCCTCGCGGTCCCAGAGGATCGAATGGCAGCCCGGACATATGCGGGGCTTGGCATATACCTCTGAATCTCCAGAAGCCTTTCTGCACCGCCTCGCCATCCAGGTGTAGGAACACACCTTGCACCTGTACTGGGGACGCTGAGTCTGCTGTCTTCTGGAAGAGTTCTGCCTAGCGTCCTCATCTCCTGAATCGCGTACTTCTGCCTGTTCAGCGTCGAAGGTCATTATAAGGTAAATGGCAAATTACAGTATTATAGGTAATGGTACGATAATGAAAATACTGGAGATATAGTCGATGCCTCCAACACCAAAATATGTTGTTTAGACACGGTTTGTAGCCTCACGTACAACATTTTCCTGCGATTCCCCGAATCAGAATATGAGGGACTTCTTGACCCAATCCAAAGATTCCTCGCGTTTTTCGGCAAGAAGCTTGTGCGCGGCGTCGAAATCGATCGGCTTCTCGAATATGTCCGAGTTCAGAGCCTCCTCCACGCTGGGAAGCATGCGGTCGAAGAGACCGACGGACTTCAGAAGCGTGGAGACCCTTCCCTTTCCGTCCTTCTCGCTCTTGATTATGGTCACGAAGGGCTTCCTGAACAGGATGGAGAAGACCGTGCCGTGGAAGGAGTCGGTGAACACGAAGGACGAGTTGGAGATGTATCTGATCCAGTTCTCCACGCACTCGCCGTCGATCACCTCGTATCCGAGGTCGGGGATCTCCTCCGCGGTCGCTCCCTTGACGGCCAGAGGCTTCATCCCGAGACGGTCGAAGACCCCCTTGGCGTTCACGAAGGTGGACGGATGGATCATGTAGTTGAAGACGTACTTCCCGTCGGGCAGTGGAGCGTCGCTCTTCGCCGCCAGGTCGAGATAATGCGAGATGTCGCAGAGCATGACCGGGTCGAGGATGACCGTCGCTCTGAGCTTCATGCGCCTGCAGATGTCCAGACCAGACAGCTCGCGGACCGAGATGGCGTTGAACTTCTTCATACACTTCGCGAAGCTCTCGTACTCCTCGGGGGTTCCCTCGAACCTCGGTGTTCCGAACGAGGACGCGATGGAGACCCTGTTCCTGTACGGGGAGACGAAGTCCAACGCGTAGCATTCCAGCGCGGTCTGGCTGATGAACTTCCTGTTCCAGACCTGGTCCGATCCGACCACGAAGTTGCGTATCCTCGGGTTGAGGTCCTTCTCCTCCTCCATGCGGTCCTTGGCCCACATCTCCCTGCTGTAGGCTGGGTATCCGGACTTCAGAAGGGCAGGGTTCGGCGTTCTTCCTTCGATCTTGTTCCTGGCCTCGATGAACACGGACTCCAGTCCGAGGTCCTGCATCAGACTGTAGAGGGCGTAATAGGTGAGCACTCCGCCGTAGTTCTTGACCCTCCAGAACCCTGTTATGCCGACGTCGTACCTGCGCTCGATGGCGTACAGGGATGCCTTCGAGACGGGCCTCCCCCTTTCGATCATGTCGTAGAACCTCTGCTTTCCAGGATCCTCCGGGCGGATGGGCGTGTATCTGTTGAAGCGCTTCGAGAAGGACAGCGGGATGCGCCTGAAGTAGGATGCCCCCTCCATGGCTTCGGCGACCACGGCGGCTCCGCGGTCGTTGTTGGCCAGGACGACGCTCATTCCGTCGTCGAGGTCGGTGTCTGTGATGATCCTGTCCGCTCCCCACAGGTCCCCGATGGTGACGTCCCCGGGCTTGGGGGTGTTGGCGAACTGGCAGTTGGAGCATGCCTCGTTGTTGATCAGGCTCCTGCTGAACGCCCTGAGGTAGGGGTCGCGGAGGTTGACCTTCCTGGATCCGTCCTCGTACTCCACCACGAGAGTGCCGTATGGGAGGTCGGGGGCTCTGAACCTTAGGTTCGTGACCTTCTTGTCCTTGGAAAGCTCGTCGAGATACGTGCGGAACACGCCTTTGGAGGGCTGTCCTCCGCAGAGGAGATCGACGGTGAACAGATGGTCGTTGGAGCCCACGCTGTTCTTCATGGCCTTCACCTGGCAGGGGAGCCCTACGAACAGGACGTCCGTACCCTCGGCCACGGCCTTCTTGACCTCTCCGTAGATTCCGCGCATCTCGCTATACATGTACTTGGATCCGCGCATCCTGTCGATGACCGAACGGTCCTTGGTCATGACGTAGACGGCATCCAGCGATTCGTCCAGGACTACTCCGCAGACGTATCCTCCGCGTTTGAGCATCCACTCAGCGAGCAGGATGAACGCGCCTCCGGACGCGCTCCCCCTGACCGTCTCCGGATCGGCCTTAACGGCGTAGCATGCCGCCATCTGGACGTTGTCGGTGAACGGGCTGAACTGAGGGCATACGCCCACGCAGCGCCCGCATCCCTTGCACTTGCTCTCGTCCACCACAGCCCTGCAGACTCCCCACTTGTCCAGCTGCATCGTGATGGCGCCGAACCGGGATTCGTTGGTGCAGACGTATTCGCAGGCGCCGCACCCTAAGCAGCTCTTACTCATCTTGGAAAGCTTGGCTACGATGTCGGAGGTCATTGGACACCGAAGAGAATGTCACCTATTAACACTACTCCGTCCGATGTTCGGAACCTTCGCCGAATGTCCGATGCTGTCGCCTCGTCCTGCACACGGTTCCCCGGAAGGGCGTGGCTCCAGGATTCGTGGCAAAATGTTTATGTAAGGGGAGCCGATAGCCTCATTGCAGCATGGCCGGGATAGGCTAGCTTGGTTAGACTAGGGGACTGTGGATCCCCTGACTCGGGTTCAAATCTCGGTCCCGGCCCTTCTGAGTACCCGAAAATTACAACTGTATTCCTTTTGGAGGAATCTCCATGGCATGGGAAGGCAAGCTTAACAGAATCGACGCTAACAGATGGGAGATACCCATGGACGAATCCGCTGGGATGAGGACCAACGCGGTCATCTACGCCAGCGAAGAGATGATCGGCCAGGTCTGTTCCGACAACGCCCCCCAGCAGGCGGCCAACGTAGCCTGCATCCCCGGGATCGTAGGGAGCAGCATGGCCATGCCCGATATCCACTGGGGATACGGATTCCCGATAGGCGGGGTGGCTGCTGTCGACAGCAACAGCGGCTCGATCTCGCCCGGAGGAATCGGATTCGATATCAACTGCGGAGTCCGCCTCATCAAGACGGACCTCACCATGGACGACATAGGCGACAAGAAGGACGCCCTGATCGACGAGCTGTTCAAGAACGTCCCTTCGGGGCTCGGCTCCAAAGGGCTCACCCACGTCGGGATGAAGGACCTGGAGCAGATCCTCCTGAACGGCTCCACCTGGGCCGTGGAGAACGGCTACGGATGGGAGAGGGACCTCGAGGTCACCGAGGAAGGCGGCCACATGCTCGAGGCGGACCCTTCGCTGGTCAGCGAGAAGGCCTACAAGAGGGGCCTCCCCCAGCTCGGCTCCATAGGATCGGGCAACCACTTCCTGGAGCTGGACGTCGTCGAGAACGTGTTCGACGAAGCCACCGCGAAAGCGTACGGCCTCAAGCAGGGGACCGTGGCCATCACCGTCCACTGCGGATCCAGAGGATGCGGCCACCAGATCGCCACAGACTATCTCCAGGAGATGGAGCGCTACATCAAGAAGAACTCCGTCAAACTCCCGGACAGGCAGCTGGCGTGCGCCCCGATGGACTCCAGGCTCGGAGAGGACTACTACAAAGCCATGTGCTGCGGAGCCAACTATGCCTGGGCGAACAGGCAGATGATCACCCATTGGACCAGGGAGTCCTTCGAGAAGGTCCTCGGGGACTCCGCCGAGTCCATGGGAATGGATGTCGTCTACGACGTGGCGCACAACATCGCCAAGAAGGAGAGACACGACATCGACCGCCACCACGAGGACGTCCTGGTACACAGGAAGGGAGCCACCCGCTCCTTCGCACCCGGCAGGAGCGAGATCACCATGCGCTACAGGGATGTGGGGCAGCCCGTCATCATCCCCGGCAACATGAGCGTGGGAACCTACGTCCTGGCCGGAAGGAAGGGCTCCATGGAGCAGACCTTCGGATCCACCTGCCACGGCGCGGGAAGGAAGCTGTCCAGGAAGGCGGCCGTCAACAGCCTCACCATCGACGGCGTCAGGAAGGAGATGTCCGACAGGGGCATCTACATGAGGAACGGCTCCGACGAGGGAATCCTCGAAGAGGCTCCAGAAGCCTACAAGGACGTGGACGAGGTCATCAGGGTGGTCTGCGACGCAGGCCTCACCCAGAAGGTGGCTAAACTCGTTCCTGTAGGAGTGATAAAAGGGTGATTGGCGGGGGGATCGACCCCTCCGTCTTCACTCGCCGACTTTCCAAAGCTTGTCGCCGACGAAATGGATGGTCTTTATCGCCTTTCCGGGAGCCTTGGACTCCAGGTCGGCGGCCGAGCGCATCGAGACCCCTATCGCCAGAGGGGCCTTGTTTCTCACGTCCCTTATCCACACGAGGTCCCCCTCGGCTATGTCGGGGTCGACCTCCAGTATTCCGGGGCCCATCACGTCCGCCCCGTTGGCCACGAACGGCACTGCGCCCATGTCCACGGTGACGTATCTGCGGGTAGGCTTGTACTTCATCACCCCCCTGATGGTCAGGAAGGGCTTCTCGTCCTTCACCAGTGCGAGGATGTCTCCTCCTACGAACACAAGGCTGTAGTCCGAGCTCTCGGCCATGTCGACCGGGTCGTCCTCGGAGAAGACGGGGGCGCCTACGACCTCCTCGAGATCCTTGGAAAGCGCCTTGACCTCCTTGGATCTCATCCTCTTCCGCTTGCGAATCATTATGTCTGCCATTTCGAGCTGCTATGTGTGCTCGTGGCTAATATCGTTTTCTGATGATAGCTGGCTAAACGACAGGAATCCCGCGCCGGTCCAGGACAGGATTATTAAACATGCGAGGATACGGAGCGGCATGAAAGACGACCATGTTTCCACCGCGGTAGCAGGAGCATTGGTCGGGGCCGTATCAGCCCTACCCGGTGCCAGCGGAGCCACGATGCTGGTCGTCTTCGGTTTGTACGAGAGGCTCATAGCGGCCCTGTCCGGACTGAAGAGGCTCATCGCCGACATCCGCTTCATCGTCGTCCTCGGGATCTCCGTCGCCATAGGGATGCTGGCATGCTCCCTCTGCCTCGACTACGTGATAGACAACTGGAGGATGCCCGCGATGTTCTTCTTCTCCATGCTCATCCTCTGCCAGATCCCCGACCTGAAGTCCATCGAAGGCCGCACGGAGCCCGCCGGGAAAACATGGTGGACGACTTTCGCCATAGGGCTCGTCGTCATGGTCGCGCTCTTCGTATTCAAAGGAGAGGGCAGCGTGGACCCGTCCATCCCGGCGATGGTCCTCGTGGGAGCCGTGTTCGCTCTCGCTAAGATGCTCCCCGGGGTCAGCGGCTCCACCATACTGGTCGCCATCGGGCTCTACGACGCGTTCCTCGATGCCATAGCCGACCTCGACTTCGGCTATCTCGTCCCCATGCTCGTCGGAGCCGTGGTCGCGGCCCTCCTGTTCGCGAAAGCCATGAAGTCCTGCCTGGAGAATCACAGGACCGGGACCTTCGGGCTCATCATGGGAATGACGGTCGGCTCCATGGTCACCGTCTTCGCCGATGCCTGCCTCTCCGTGAGCGGCGATTCGGACATCCTCCCCGCGATCGCCGGAATCGCATTCGGACTCGTCGCGGGATACGCCTTGAGGCACCTCGCCAAAGCTGTCAGAGAGAAGAATGAAAACTGACGGCAGCGGGGGAAAGGGGTTGAAGGGAATTCGCCACCGTCGAGGACAGTAGTTTGGGATGCACTCGCTTGTCCTCAGAGATAACATTCACGATACCGTACTTAAAGGAAATCAGGGGAGGGGTGACCGAAAGTGGCCACAGTCCTCCGAATGTCTGGCCTAAGATTTTTAGAGTTAATTCTGCCCGAATACCTTATTTGAGCTTATGGCGTATCTTGACGGCCACTCCTCTCTTGAGATCGGCCATCTCCCTGCCGCACATCATCGCGACGCCTACCCCGCGGACCTCCCCGTTACAGACGGCGATGGCCTCGTCTCCAATACGTATACGGGGATCGGCGGAGACGACTCCGACGGCGAACAGACTCCCCTTCATCTCGAAGTCCATAACCTCGACCGTGTTCTGGCCGAGGGCGGCCACGATCCTGGCTCCCTCCAGGGTGAGGGACATCATGCCCCTCTCGGGGGTCATCATGCCGAGCTGGGTCTTCTTGCTGCGGTCGTCGTGGTCCTCGCGGATCAGCTTCCAGTAGGGGAACTTGCCTATGGCGTAGGTGTCCTCGTCCATCAGGGCGTCGGCGGCTTCCTTCCCGAACTGGAACTCCAGGACGGACCTGAACTGGTTGTTGCGGTCTATCATGTAGTCCACGGGCTCCATGTCCGCGGTGGCCTCCCTCAGAGCCTTGTCCAGGTTGGCGAGGGATGCGGGGGAAGTGGGGTCTCCGACGACGGTGCATTCCATCTCCGCGAGGCCCTCCACGAGCTCGTAGTCCTCCCCGAGGTGGCAGACGACCTTGTCGTATCCCTGAGCCAGCATGTCTCCGACCATCTCCCTGATCATAGCCCTCTCCTCGGGCTTCCACTCACCGGTGACAGGTATGTCGTAGGCGTTGGCGGGATACATGAAGTCCAGCTCCCTGGGAACGACACCGAGGGGAGAGGTGACTATGACCTCGTGCACGAGGGTGTCGTGGGTGGAAGTATGGATGGCGGAAGAGAACGCCTTGTGCGATTTGGAGATGTGGTACGGCTTCTTCGCCGAGCAGGGGAGCAGCAGGAGGACCCTCTTGTTGGCGGGCTTCCTGTAGCTCTTCATCTTCTCCCTGTACTTCTTGATGTCGGGCCTTCTGAGAGCCTGGGTGGAGTTGCAGCAGAACCTGCATCCTACGGTGGAGCACGTCTCCTCGGCGTATTCGTAGCCGACGTCGTCGAATATCCTGAGCGTGGCGACGGACGAGGGCGAGGCGAAGGACCTCTGGTCCACGAGCTCCCTCAGACGGTCGCAGGCGATGAACGTCCTGACCTTCTCGATCTCCTTGGCCATCTCCTCGGAGTTCTCGACGGAGACGTCCCTTCCGACGACCAGGTCGGTCTCTGGAAGGAGCCTCACCCCGCTGATCCCGGCGGACCTGGGGAGAGAATCGTCCAGGACATCGACGCCCATATAGGCCAGCAGAGCCGCTGTGGAGGGCTCCCCGATGCCTAGCATGCAAAGGAGCTTCCCGAACCCGCAGGCCTCCCTGAGGCTCATCACAGCGTCCACGAGACGACGAGGGTCCCTCCTGAGCTCGTACGCGTTGGGGACCACGACGACCTCCGCATCCTCGTCTGCGACGAATCCTTCCGCCAGCGGAAGCCTGACGACCTGGATCCCGTCGACGACGTAAGGCTCGGATCCCATGCCGGAGGAGGCGGTGGTCAGAAGACCCCTCTCCAGAGGGACCTCCGCTCCCAGAAGATGGAGCGTCCTTCCTTTCTCTTCCAGGCTCACCCACGCAGAGGAGCCGGGATCAGTCCCGATGACGCAGGGGGTGGCGATCTTGCTCTCCCCTCTGGAATATTCACATTCCCTGCCCCTCTGGGACCGGGAGACGATGTCCAACATGCCACGGACGACGATGGAAGCAGTAATAAGGATTGCGACAGAACGGCCGTATCGCAAACACTATTGGGATTCGGATGCGCTCGTAGGGGCTGAACCCATAGCCAACCGTTAATAACGTCAAATTCAATCACGTAGCATGGACCTCTACGACAAAGACGTTGTGTCAATCAAAGACTTTAGCAAGGACCAGATCGAAGGGATACTGGACCTATCGGAGAGGATGGTCCCCTACGCTTTGGGGGACAAGACGGAGCGCATTCTCGACGGGAAGATACTCGGAAACCTGTTCTTCGAGCCTTCCACCCGCACCAAGCTGTCGTTCGAGAGCGCCGCGTACAGGCTCGGATGCGATGTGATCGACGTGTCCGAGATGTCCATGACGTCCATATCCAAGGGAGAGACCCTTGCGGACACCATCAAGATGGTCGATGCCTACTGCGACCTGATCGTGCTGAGGCACCCATACGAAGGAGCTGCCAGGCTGGCGGCCAAATTCTCCATAAATCCTGTCATAAACGCCGGCGACGGAGCCGGATCGCACCCCACCCAGACCCTTCTCGACCTGTTCACCATGAGAGAGGCCAAAGGCACACTCGACGGACTCAACATCGTCCTCGTGGGAGACCTGAAGTACGGCAGGACGGTCCATTCCCTCGCCGATGCTCTGACCATGTTCGGAGCTAAGATCTCGCTCGTCGCTCCCGAGACCCTGCAGATGCCCGACGACATCGTCTCCCACCTGGAGGAGAAAGGATGCAGGCCCTACAAGACCGCCGTCCTGGAGGACGTCATCGACCAGGCCGACGTCCTATACGTCACCAGGATCCAGAAGGAGAGGTTCCCCGACCCCGCGGAGTACAACAAGGTCGCAGGGACTTACAGGATAGACAACGCCATCCTCAGGGAGGCCAAGAACGACATGATCGTCATGCACCCGCTGCCCAGGGTCGGAGAGATCGCGCCAGAGGTGGACGGTACCCAGCATGCCAGATACTTCAAGCAGGCCTTCAACGGAGTCCCCGTCAGGATGGCTCTTCTCAGCGCTATACTCGGAGGTGAGCTCTGATGGCGGAGAACCATGTTATCAAAGAGGTCAAGCTGGCTCCTATCAGGAACGGGACTGTCATCGACCATATCGCCTGCGGACAGGCCCTGAACGTCATGAAGATCCTCGGAGTCAACGAGAACAACATCGACTCGTGCATAAGCATCGGGATACACGTCTCGTCCGGGAAGACCGCCGGATGGAAGGACATCATAAAGATCGAGGACAGGGAGCTCGACAGCAACACGGTCGACAAGATCGCCCTGATCGCTCCGGATGCCACCATATCCATCATCAGGGACTTCTACGTGGCGGAGAAGTTCACCGTGAAGCTCGACGACCACGTCATCGGCCTCGCCAGGTGCAGCAACCCCAACTGCATCACCAACAAGGGCGAGCCTGTGGACCCCGAGTTCAAGGTCATCAACAGGCATCCTATCCAGCTCAGATGCTGCTACTGCGACAGGATACTGATGAACATCTCCGACAACCTGCTGTGATAGGATGAAGATCCTGGTCGTCGCAGGGATGCCGGGTGCCGGCAAGGAGGAGCTGCTCAAGGTCGCCCAGTCCATGGGCTACAGCTTCCTCAGGATGGGCGACATCGTCAGGGAGACCTACGCGTCGTCCGGAGCCGAGGCCGAAGGGCTGTCGGTGGGGGAGTTCGCCAACAGGGAGAGGGAGCTCCACGGAGCCGACATCTGGGCCAAGAGGTCGATAGAACGCATGTCCGGAGACCTCTTCCTCGTGGACGGCTGCAGGAGCATGAACGAGGTCCGCTCCTTCCGCGGCCTCTCCAAGGACGTGTACATAATCGCGATCCACACCGCCCGCAGCGAGCGCTTCAGAAGGCTCGTCTCCAGGGACCGCGAGGACGCTCCGCACAACGAGGAGGAGTTCGACGCCCGCGACAACAGGGAGATCGGATGGGGGATCGCGGAGGTCATAGCCCTGTCCGAGTACCTCATCGTGAACAACGCCGACCTGGAGACGTTCAGAGGATAGGCCAAGGAGCTTCTGGAGAGCCTGAGATGAGGTTCACCACCGCGCGTCTCTGCGGAGGCAGATCCCTCATGGCCATCTCCGCCGACCCCATGGACATAGACCTGTCCAAGGCGGCGGAGGCCATCTCCTCCAGAGGGCTGGACATAACCCAGCAGGACGAGATGATGGTCGTATTCCAGTGGAACGGGATGGAGGTCACCCTGTACCGCCAGGGGAAGGTGATGTACTTCCCGTTGGAGGACAAGACCCTCTGCATAAAATATGCGACGGAACTGCTCGAATCGCTCTGATTTTCAGCATCATTTTATCTATATGGTAGCGAATGGACGAACATGGATGCCTTATGCCTGGCTGCCATCGCCGTTGCGCTGTCGGCTCTCCTGTCCTTGGTCGCTTACAAGACGGGATGCCTGACAAAGGACGGCGCGGTCGCTTCCTTCCTCACAGGTTCCTTCACGGGAGCGTTCAGCTCTTTGAACGCTTTCGTCCTGCTCACCATATTCACAGTGGTGGGATTCGCCGCTACCAAGAGCGGGCTGAGCAAGAAGAAGAAGGCCGGGCTGCAGGAAGGCACCAAGGGCGAGCGCACATGGAAGAACGTGGCCGGAGTGGGGCTGCCGCCGTGCCTGATAGTGGCGCTGAACCTGGTCTTCCCCATGGACCCGCTGCTGTTCAACGTGGCCTTCATATCGACCCTGGCAGTGGCTGGAGCCGACACCGTCGCATCCGAGATAGGGGTACGCGATGCCAAAGCGTATCTCATCACCACCTTCAAGAGGGTCCCTCCAGGAACCAACGGAGGCGTATCGGTGCTGGGAACCGCCATATCCACCGTCGCCTCGCTGGTGATCGCCGTCCTGGGATGGTCGATAATGGAGCACAGCATAGACTGGCTCCTGCTGATCCCGTTCGCGGCTGGAGTCGTGGGGAACATCCTGGACAGCGTGTTCGGAACGCTCCTCGAGGACCGCGGGTACATCTCGAAGTACACCAACAACGCTTCCACCGCCCTATTGGGAGCGGCGTTCGGGGCAGGGGTCTGCCTGGCGGCCGGATACGCCTGAACCATGAACACCCTGTCTGATGCGCCTGGGACTCGGGCATTCCTATATTAACAATCATACTAATCACGATTCATACGTGGTTGAACATGAAACCGGAGAATGATCCCTCGGATTCATCCAAAAATGCCAGGATTCTTGTTTCTGATTCGAACGAGACCGTCGGAAGGGATGGCCCTCTCTCCAAACATCCCCGCCCTGTGGTCGCCTTGGACTCTCCCTATCTCGGAATCGAGCTTGTCGGAGGGAAAGGCGTCAACATCGCCAAGATGATCTCCAACGGATTCAGCGTGCCCCCCGCGATAGCGCTGACCGTCGATGCGTACGAGATGTTCCTCGACCGCAACGGCCTGAGGGAGACGATCTCCGGGATCCTGGACGAGACCGATTTCGACGACGACGTCTCATTGAACGGATCCTCCGACAAGATACGCGAACTCATCCTGAACGCCGACATCACCGACGAGGAGCTAACCGACTTCAAGCCCCAGTTCAAGAAGCTCGGAGGGGAATACTTCGCCGTCCGCTCGTCCGCTGTTGCGGAGGATCTCGCCGATGCGAGCTTCGCAGGGCAGCAGGACACCTATCTCAACGTCACCGTCAGAGGCATCATAGGGATGGTCCTCAAGTGCTGGTCATCCTACTGGAACGCTCGCGCGATGAAGTACAGGCACGACTCCAACAAGGACCACCTGTCCCAAGGGATGGCCGTGGTGATCCAGAAGATGGTCAAATCGGACATCAGCGGAGTCATGTTCACCGCAGATCCCGTCACCGGAGACGACAGGATCGTCATAGAGGCCTCTTGGGGGCTGGGAGAGTCCATCGTATCCGGGCTGGTCAACCCGGACAGCTACATCCTATCCAAGGACGGCCTGGAGGTCCAGGAATTCACGATCAACAGCAAGGACCAGGGATACTACCTGGTCGACGGCAAGGACGAGCTCGTCACCCTTCCCAAGGAGAAGGCGGAAGCCCGCTGCGCCGACGACGGCGTCCTGAAGCTCATAGCGAAGCAGGGTCTGGCCCTGGAGAAGCACTTCGGGTGTCCCCAGGACATCGAATGGGCCGTAGAGGACGGGAATGTGTACATCCTCCAGTCCAGGAACATAACCACGCTTCCCGAAGTCGCTGAGAAGGACGACATCCTCTGGTCCAGAGGATACGGGGACGAGTACTGGGCGGACGCCACGACACCCATGTTCTACACCGTCATGGGAAAGATGCTCACGGACTACGTCAACCACGAAGGAGCCCATATGATGGGATACAAGGACCTGGAGTCCGGCCCGCTGACGAAGCTCCACAAGTCCAGGGTGTACTTCTCCGCCACCGTTCTGGAGAGGATATTCGCACATTACCCCAAGCTCATCCGTTCGAGGGAGCTGCTGGAGTACTTCCCTGCGAAGGAGCAGGCCAGGATCTCCGCCTACCCGAACGACTACTTCGGGATGATAAAGTCCCAGATCTGCCTCTTCTTCCGCGACAGGGACGGGATGATGTGGAAGACCGATAAGGTCTACAGGAAATGGGCCGAGGGTTTCCTGGAGCTGTGCAAGGAGTTCGATTCCAAAGACATCCAATCCCTCAGCAACCAGGAGCTGGCCGACTGGTACGAGCGCATAAGGGTTGGCTCCACGAAGCACTACCAGCTCATCCGCTACGGGATGGTGTCCCATTCCATCATGACCAACCTCCTGGTCAAGAACTGGACCGCGAAGTGGCTGCATGACGACGGGACCATCTACGCAGGCCTCATGTGCGCCCCCGAGGACAACAAGACCGTGGAGACCAACAAAGGGTTCTCCGACATGGGAAAGGCCCTCAGAACCGATAGAGCGGCCAAGGAGAAGGCCGAGAGCATGTCCGCGGACGAGTTCGTGGACTGGCTCCAGAAGTCCAACTCGCCTTTCAAGAAATCGTACAACGACTTCATCTCCGAATTCGGCCACCGGTCCGGAACCAGGGAGCTGAACGCCCCCAGATGGGCCGAGGACCACGAGTACGTCATCGGGACAGCCCTGCAGATGTGCAACGGGGACGTCGACCTCAGGGAGGAGTTCGAGCGCAGCAAGGAGCGCAGGAAGGCCACCGAGGAGGAGGTCCGCTCCAAGCTCGGATTCTTCAAGAGAGGGGTGCTGTTCAAGGTGCTGAAGCTGGCCCGCACGTACCTCACGTTCAGGGAGAACCAGAGGTTCTACCTCGACCACATCATGTACAGGAACAGGCTGATATTCCTCGAGGAGGGAAGAAGGCTGAAGGAGAAAGGCCTCATCGACGACAGCGAGGACATATTCTTCCTCGAGGACACCGAGGCCATATCCATCTTGGAAGGTAACGAGATCCCGAACCTGAGGGAACTCATATCCCCTCGCAAAGCCATTTTCATGAAGTACCGCGACAGGCTCCCGCCGAAGTTCCTGCTCAACGGGGTGGACTTCGACGACGAACCGATATCCCACAGCGCCACCCTCGCAGGGGCCGCATCCAGCCCTGGAAGGTGCGAGGCCCGCATCAGGGTCATCATGGACGTCAGGGACATCGGACAGGTGGAGAAGGGGGAGATCCTGGTCACCAGCAACACCGATCCCGGGTGGACCATAGTTTTCTCCAAGCTCGGAGGGCTGATCACCGAGACCGGAGGGATCCTCTGCCACGGAGCTGTAATCTCGCGCGAGTACCAGATACCCGCGGTGACAGCGGTCAAATCGGCCACCACCATCCTCCACACCGGCGACCTCGTATTGCTGGACGGGAGCAAGGGGGAGATAACAATCCTGGAGGCGAAAGAATGAGCACAGAACTCGAATGGAACGAAAGCTACTACTTCAACCTGCACGACCCCTCAGCTGGCGTCACAGCCTTCATGAGGATCGGAAACAAGCCCAACAAGAACGAGAAATCGGTATTCCTGTTCGTCATCGAGAAAGACAGGATCTGCGGGATAAGGAACGCCACCGCCTGCGACGAGGACCGCATGTCTTGCTCCGGACTCACCTTCGAGGAGAAGGACGGGACCTGGAACATCGGCTACAAAGGGCCGCTGTTCGATGTGAAATCCAAGGAGCCTGTCCCGATCATGTCCTCGCTGGACCTGAAGTGGAAGCCGGTGAACCCCATAATGGACTATCACGACTGCGTGGACGCCGAAGGCGCTGCGCTGTCCGCCAAGACCGCATCCGAGCACTTCGAGCAGTTCGGGGTCGTCTGCGGCAAGCTCTGCGTCGGCAATAAGGAATATGACGTCGACGCGACCGGAGAAAGGGACAAGAGCGAAGGGGTCCGCGACTGGGGAGCGCCCAAGATGTGGATGTGGCTCAACTCCGTCTACGGGAAAGACACTGGATTCAACGCCACCAAGCTCTGCACAGAGGCCGGAGACGTCGATGCGGGATATGTTGGGACCGCGAAGTCCAACGACCCCGTGATGAAGATAGACGTCGACGTGTCCTATGACAAAGGCATCCCGGCAGGCTACGACATGACCATGCACGGCAGGAGCGGCAGGGAGTACGCCGTCAAGGCCAAGATCATCGGATACGCGACCCTGCCCATGCAGGGAAGCAACGAGATGCTCCTGGTCGAGACGATCTCCGAAACTGTCATGGACGGACGCACGGGATACGGAATAGCCGAATTCCTGGTGCGCATGCCCGAGCAGTGAAACCATTCACGTCCGTCCGAACGGCGGACGATCCTTCTCAACTCCTGGAGATGACTTCGGCGGCGTGATCGTGGATGATCCTCTTGACCTCTTCCAGAGGCAGAGTGTTGTCCACCACTAACCATCCCTCGGACAGCGAGAGCATCTTCTCCCTGGTGCGGGTGAGGTCCTCCATGTTCTCGAACGTCTCGAGCTCCTCTCCGCGTGACTCTATGCGCTTCATGGAGGTCTCCGCATCGACGTCGATGAGTATGAAGTCGTCCGGCATGGGGAACAGCTTCTTGATGACCTTGTAAGCCTTCCTGTAGCTCCCGTCGGGGAGATAGGCGACGGACATCAGATATCTGACGAAGATGAAATCGTCGTACTTCCTGGACGAGAGCCTCATCTTGAAAAGGGAATCCACCGCGTCCAAGATGAAAAATATCGTAGCGAGAATCTTGCAGAGCTTCCCGTCCTTGAGGAGATAGCCGTACTCCAGCTTCCCGAACAGGCAGCTGGTGTCAGGATGGGAGAAGATGCGGACCTTGTGCCCTTCGGACTCGAGCTTCTCCTTCAGCATGTCGGCGCAGGTGGATTTCCCGCACCCGTCCATCCCATCCACGACGTACCAGGTCATCTCAGAGCCCCAGGAGAACCATCACTATCGCGGTCGAAATCGGCACAGCCAGGTTGTCGTAGGAACCGGAGCAGACGGCTTCCACCAGAGCTGCGACTCCGCCTGCGACCATGCAGGCGACAGGAGCGGGAACGATTCCCGAATATACTCCGGCAGGATAGTACCCAGCGGACGCCAGGAAACCGTAGAACAGCACGATGACCATGCTGATGATGGCGGTCATCGCGAAGACTCCGAAGGACCCTTCGAACGATTTGCCCTTCCTGAGCTTGTGCTTCCCGAACCTCCTTCCGAAGACGCTTCCGAACCCGTCGCCATACGTCATCGCGACGATGCCTATGGTGGCCGCTGTCCAGTGGTCATGGAAGAATATCACCATGACCGAGACGGTGATGGCGTAGAACAGCAGGCCCGTGGTATGCCCTTTCCTGGACATCTCCCCGAGCTTGGAATCGTAGAGGGGAGTCCCCTTGATCATCGCCAGGAGCAGGATTATGGCGAAGGGTATGGTGAAGAATACGAGCATCACCCAGCTTTCGATGAACATCCACCAGACGAAGACGAAGTTACCGACACCGATGTGCACCACCTTGCGAGTGTCTATCTTCGAGCCTTTCTTCTCGAGATACATCGAGGCCCCTAGCGACGCGACGATTATCGCGTACACGAGGACCAATGCGATAATATCCTGTGTCTGCATCCGAACCCTGCCTGAACCTTTATTACAAAACACTATGTAAATATCTCGTATAGAGGGATTGCATCAGGACTATTTATTGGACCGCTAGGTCTGGCATATTATTTGTTGGTCATTAGCAAGTTTACTAAACAATGTAAACTTACAAAAAGTAAAACTTAGAAAACCACTTTTAGCCATAGTAGATTTGAAAACCTGCCCATCGGACCTGTTTCAATCGTAAAGAACAATCGCTGGCCCATAGGATTTTAAATAAAACTACACAATCGCACCAGCCGTGAACAAGTATCTGCAGCTGTTCAGGATCGGGAACGTGGTCATGGGGATCATCGGCGTCGCCGTAGCATCGTTCATGGCATCCGGTACGGAGATAGTCGACCACTGGGTCGGGCTTCTGATCTCCGTTCTCGTGGTATTCATGTTCATATCCGGAGGCAACGCCCTCAACGACAGCATCGATGCCGAGATAGACAAGACCGCACACCCCGAGCGTCCTGTCCCTTCCGGCCGCATGACAGCTGCAGAGGCCAAGAGGATCGGAGTGATGATGCTCGTCGGGTCCGTTCTGGCGTCGTTCCTTACTCTCGATCCGATCTGCATCGCAATAGTCATAATCGCATGCGTCCTGATGTTCTCGTATGAGCTTTTCCTGAAGCAGAGGGGATTCGTAGGAAACCTGACCATCGCGGCCCTCACCGGGATGACGTTCCTCATGGGTGGAGCCGTCGTATCCAACGCCGAGGGCAACGCCATAGTCGCCCTGATGGCCATGCTGGTGTCCGTCGGCAGGGAGATATCCAAGGACATCGAGGACATGGAGAGCGACGAGGGTAGGGTCACCCTGCCCATGAAGATCGGCGTCAGGAACGCTTCCATCGTCGCCAGCATATTCTTCATCGCCGGCCCCGTCCTGAGCGTGGTCCCGATGATGCTGGACACCTACGGATGGCCTTACTACCTCGTGATCATCGCCGACGCTCTGTTCGTCTACTGCGCGTACATCGTGTTCTCCAGCCCCCACAAGACCCAGAGCACCGCGAAGAAGGCGATGTTCGTGGCACTCGTAGCCTTCATACTCGGCGTGATATTCTGAAAAAGCTCTCCCGGAGGAGTCCCCCGGGAGGGAAAACGTTTGCTTGAGGTCAATAGGCCCAGATCATGTCGTTCGGCGTGGCCTCGGGATACGGTGCGCCCGTGGCGCCCATGTCTCCTTCCCATCCGCCGTGGACCACGCACATGATCAGCCCTTCGGATACAGGAGTCTTCCCGAGCCAGTCCTTATCGCTGCCCTGCTGCCAGCACTCTATATCTGAATACCACACTGCCTGAACCCAGCTCTGGTCGTTTTCTACATCCCCGACTCCCTTGAGCCAGCCGTAATCGCCGGCCTGGGATTCCACGATCTCGGAAGGGTATCCGAGAGCGTCGACAGCATCCGTGAATGCATAGGCAGAGAGAACGCCTTCCTCCGCGTATCCTCTGATCCATATCCCGTCGACCAGAAGGGTGTAAGGGTTCACATCGCTGTCGCTGTTGACGGTTATGTCGGAATAGATGAAATTATCGCCGAGATAGAACAGCACCTCGACGCCATCCGTGTAATGCTCGATGTCATCGCCGAAATACCATGTCCTGCCATCCGGCGTCATGCGAGGAGCGGGCGCCACACAGAGTTCGGAGGCTCCCCCGTGCACGATGGCGATGTCCGTATCGGATTCACAGAGATCCAGCAGCGTGAGGAACTCCCCGTTCTCGGAATAGATCCATTTGTAAGAGTCCGAGTCCCACTTCTGTATGTAGATGTTGCCGTCGACGACATCGTCGATGCTTGCGATTCCACCATTGTTGTCGAAAGTCACCTGGATTCCAAAAGTGTAACACGCATCTGCAAGAGCGGATTGGAACGAGGTTCCCGTTCCATGAACCCATACTCCGGGATGTACGGTGACGGTCTTCATACCATGCGCATAGCCGGAGGTCAGTCCGTCGTTCTCGAAGTTGTCGCAGAACAGGAAAGAAACGGTGATCACAAGGCTGAGAGACGAGGAGCCGGAGCCTTCGAAGGTCCTGCCCTGGAGATTGCTGGCAGAAGCCGATATCGAGCTTCCGTCGGGACCATAGAAAGCTAAAGACCCCATTGCGCGGGCTCCCAGGCTCAGTTTCGAGGGGAACGATATGCTCTTCACGTTCTTGCTGGCGGTGAAAGCGTCGACCCCGATGTGCAGCTCCCCGTCGCCGAGGTCTACGGTCTCGAGGCTGGAGCAGGACACGAAGGCCTTAGAGCCGATGGCGACCACGCTGTCAGGTAACGTGAGGGACTCGATCTGAGCGCTCCTGTAGAACGCCTTGTTCCCTATCGCGGTGACGCTGAAGGTGCAGCCGTCATAGGTCACGCTGGAAGGAATCTGGACCTGTGTCAGGGAAGATCCGTGGGAGAATCCTGCCACTTCCACGGAATAGGCACCCCGTTCAACGGACGTCACAGAGTAGTCCAGGCTGGAAACGCTGAAAACGTCGCCCATATGGACGTTGGGCTCCATGACCAGGACGGCATCGCTTCCTGCATAGCTGTGGCCCTGGAAATCCGCATCGTCGATCGTGATCTCGGTTGAACCGTCCATCTCGTAGAAGGTCAATCCGTCGAACACGCTCTTGCCGAAACCGTATCCTGTCCCGGGAAGTGCGAGGCTTGTCACGGATGTGCACCCGTAGAACGCGTAGCTTCCGATGACGGATACGCCCTCCGGGATCTCGACCCCTGTCAGAGGACATTTGTAGAACGCATATGCGCTAATCGTCCTGAGCCCGTCCCCTAGGACCACTCTGGTCAAGGAAGAGCTGGCGAACGCCTTGGAACCTATGGATTCGACATCGCCGACGTCAATGCTGAACAGGGTCCTGCAGCGGTAGAACGCCTTCGAGTCGATCGCGGTCACGTCCAAGCTCAGACCCAAATAGACGACGCTGGACGGAATGGTGACGGAAGAATCGGATGAACCGTCGGCCATGCCGATGACGGCGACGGAGGGCGATTCGATGTCAATGACGCGGTACTTCAGGGAGCCCATGTCGAATTCCGTTCCGACGTCCACAGGGGACTTCTTGACCATCTTGACGGCGGTTCCGCAGTATTCGCTTCCCTGGAATCCGGAACTGCTAATGCTCATCCTGGTGGTTCCGTCGACATCGTAGAAAGTGATGCCGTAGAAGGCCTTGGATCCGAAGGTGCTACCGGTTCCGGGAATGGAGATCGATGTGAGGGATTTGCAGCCGCTGAAAGCGCTGGCTCCGACATCCACGCCGTCCCCTGGGATCTCCAGGCTGACGAGAGGGCATCCGAAGAACGCATAGGAGCCTATGGAGCTCAGCGAGCTGCCGAGGACGACCTCGGATACGTCCGAGCTCGCGAAGGCCTTGTAGCCTATGCTCTCGACATAAGGCATGGAGATTCTGGAGATGGCGTCGTCGTTGTAGAACGCCTTGGAGGCCACTCCGACGACCTTCACCGGGACCCCGCCGCAGGAGATAGATTCGGGGACGCTGATGCTGGTCGAGCTTCCGCTGTATCCGATCAGGTCGGCACATACGCCGTCGATGCTGGAGTCTGTGACCTTGAACCTCATCCCATCGAACGAGATCGTCTCCCCTTCGCTCATCAGGCGGACCAGGCTGCCCCCTACCAGGACGAAATCGTATCCGGACATGTTGGCTACGGTCGCGGACAAGGCGGTGATCCCGTCGGAATCCACCAGGTCCATCCCGTAGAACGCCTTGGATCCGACCGTCTTCACGCTGGACGGGATGGAGATGCTCGAAGGCGACGTATAGATGAAAGCATAGGACGAGATGGTCTTGGTTCCAGAAGGCAGCAGGATGCTGTCCACGGACGTCTTGTAGAACGCGTAGCTGCCTATGGACAGGGGCCTTGCTGAATCGCCGAAGTCCAGGCTGGTCAGCGAGGAGCAGCTGGCGAAAGCCTTCATGCCTATCGACACGACATCCGGAAGATAGGCGCTGGTCACGGATTTGTTGGAGTAGAGAGCCTTGGAGCCCACGGACGTCACGGCGAAGGTCGTCCCGTCATAGATGAAAGGGCTCGCGTCCACTGCGGTCAATCCCGAGGAGACGCCTGTGAGGGTCGCCTCGCCGGTGGAAGCATCGAGATCGAAGGTCAGACCGTCGACGGTCACTGCGGGATCCGCATCGACAGGTTCCGTCGCTGCGACCAGAACCGCCATGGCAGCCAGGGCCAACGATACGAGAGCTATCGCTTTCGTGTAATTCATATTCTAACCTCTTGTTAGACGATATATCCATGATATCGCTTTAATAGGTAGGGTTCGCGCTGGAACACGATAAAGAGCAGAGGATCCCGTCCAGACATGGATTTTAAAAAAAAACATTTTTATATGACGAATATATGGCACGTTTCGGCAAGACGGCCATAGCGGCGGGGCAACACCCGGTCCCATCCCGAACCCGGCAGTAAAGTCCGCCCGCGTACCTGTCTGTACTGTACTGCGCAAGCGTACGGGAACTCAGGCACGCTGTCTGCCACTTTTCCATTCCTATCTGGTGGCCGAGAGGCCGTTCTTGTTTCTGATTCCAGGATCGTTCCTCGCCCAAGGATTCGAAACCTACAGAAGATTTTTATAT
>JAEEGG010003403.1_pt1 | contig 39712 bp, 32 predicted proteins | sample 9134161 | NCBI WGS metagenome assembly JAEEGG01 (sample SAMN16246543, study PRJNA631951) | gut metagenome | biome: gut microbiome; feature: rumen; material: CR-attached | host: Bos | place: Iran: Karaj | collected 2018-10 | reverse complement strand
CACACAAAAGTCCCGAAGGGACGACAGACCCTGCGCATCGGTTCCGTCGTCCCTTCGGGACTTATTTTTGTGTCGCCTATTAGCAGGGGCGATGCCCCTGCCTGTAATCCGTCGTCCCTTCGGGACTTTTTGCCGTTCCTTGCCCGCCTCACGTGGTCCCTGCGGCGGTCAAGGTGATAACCTTTTTCCCAAATTGTTTTTCTTGTTTTTATTTGTTTTTATTGGTTTTTTCTTAGGCCGCTTCGCGGTATCAACTCACATAAATAGCGACGCAACTATGTCACTCCATCCGTACAGCACGAATAATGTAGGCTGGAATTGGATGTTTTTTCCCTGTTTTTTTGTAATTTTGTCGCCAAATTGCGAGAATAGAAAGATGAAAGATTTGACTGTATGAAGAAACTGCTTATCATCATGGCTTTGCTTCTGTCGGTTGCAGGACTGAAGGCACAGAGCATAAGCCACATCGAGACTACGAAAAACTGGTACTATATCTATGACCAGGATGGAAAGAAAGCAAAGACCCTCAGTGCAACTATTGGTGAGTTGCAAGGGTTTAGTTCGTCATTCTTTGTTGTCAAAAACGGATCGTGGTACTATATCTACGATGCAACAGGCAAAAAGACAAAGACTCTAAGTGAGTCGACTGTCGGAAAAGTACTGTCTGTTGCTGGAGAAACGTTCACCAGTCAAGTAGGCTCCTGGATCTATACTTGGAGCAAGGAGGGTAAGAAGATAAGTACAAGGGCAGGAGGCTGATGGATGGACAAGCGCTACCAATCCAAAACAACAAATTCTGGAGTGAAGATGTGTTATTTTGGCAAGAAAGTTGCTGCTCAGCACTTAAAAGTTAGCCCTCACTACTTTTTTCTAATGAAAATTGAGTAATTTTGTAGCCGATTAGAAACAAATGAGACCAATATGATAGACAAGATTATCGACTACAACAAGACTTTCGTAGAGCAAAAGGGCTACGAGAAGTATCTCACTGACAAGTACCCTGACAAGAAACTGGCCGTACTTTCTTGTATGGACACCAGACTAACCGAGCTGCTCCCTGCTGCTTTGGGGTTGAAGAATGGTGATGCTAAGATTATCAAGAACGCTGGAGGACTTGTTATCTCAGCTTTTGACTCAGCCATGCGCAGCCTAATTGTAGCCATCTATGAGTTGGGAGTAACGGAGATTATGGTTGTTGCTCACTCTCATTGTGGAGCCTGTCACATGAGCTATGACCACTTCCACCACGAAATGATAGCAAGGGGCGTGAGTGATGAAACGCTTGACACTATCCGCAAGTGTGGAATAGACTTAGACCAGTGGTTAGAGGGATTCAAAGACACTCCAACCTCTGTAAAAAAGACCGTGGAGACCATCAAGACCCATCCGCTCGTTCCGAAAGACGTTGTGGTCAGGGGATTTATTATTGATTCAGAAACAGGTTCATTAGAAGAGGTGAAATGAAATCTATTATCTTTCCATTTGTATTTGTAGCCTTGCTTTTTTGCTCTTGCCATCCTAGCAAAACAGATCAGGCTCAGGACTCTGATTCGCAAACGGAAATGCAAGATAAGCCGGTGGCTAATCCCTCGCAGAGTAAGATAACGGCTGAAATGGCATACGAGGGAGTCAATAACTACTGCCACAAAAAGTATGACTGGAGTGTGGCAGCGGACAATCCAGACATCATGTATATACAGATGGGCCAAGAGACGGAAACTGAGTATCAAGTGGTGTTCCGTAGCTATACAGGCGCATTTGTGTATTTCTATGTCGATAAGACAAGTGGTACTACAAAAATGGTGGAGAAAGGCTTCGGTGAGCACCAATCGCCATCCGAAACCATTAACCTGTTTGACTACTTAGAGAAGAAGCGCTGACGGACAGCCTACCGAAAGGCCATACGAAATAGTAAGGAGCAAGAAACGATGAACAGCAAGATGGATCCGATGGGAAGAGCCATTGCCGACTACTGGAAAGCTCGGAGCAGTGAGAGCCGCCAAGCCCGTTTGGATGGCCGAGTCGCGACGAGCAAAGACGAAGTCAAAGCCAAGAAGGCAGACAGGCTCAGAGTGTTCTCCCCGATGTTTGAGGAGGATGAGATACCCTTGACTACACTTTTCCGTACATACAAGGCTATGCCAACGATTGAAAGGAAAGCCCTTGACATGGCTACTGGCAAGACGCTTGATGTAGGTGCTGGGGCAGGCTGCCATTCGCTTGTCTTACAGGAAAAGGGCATCGACGTGACAGCCATTGATATTTCCCCGCTATCCGTTGAGACCATGAAAGAGCGTGGGGTGAAGAAAGCGTTGGAACAGGATTTCTTCACTCTGGAGGGACAGTACGACACCATCCTTATGCTGATGAATGGTATTGGCATTGTAGGAACCTTGGAACGTCTGCATGAGTTCTTCCGTCACCTTGACAAGATACTGGCTCCCGGAGGTCAGGTGCTGTGTGACTCATCTGATATATGCTATGTGTTCGAGACTGAGGACGGCATCATAGAATTGCCCGATGATATGGCTTATTATGGTGAACACAGATTTCAGATGCGGTACAAGGACACCATTGGCGAACCCTTCCCTTGGCTCTATATCGATGCTGACACCCTGAGAGAACGGGCAGCGAGGAATGAATATGCAGTCGAGGTGGTAGCTGAAGGTGAGCATTACGATTACTTGGCAAGAATAACGAAGAAATGAGCAACGCAGATGTTTATAGAAGCAAACCTACTCCTCATAAGAATGTATCATGACAGATACAAGCAAAGGCTATTTGTTCTCTTCTCGTTTTGTGGATAATAATGGTTTTATCTCTCGTTCAAAGATTCCCTTCTCAACAATCCTGTAGTGTGGCCGATATGCCTCACGATATTCTGGAGAATGGCTTATAGCGTATTTCCCGACTGTGAGGATGCTGTCAATAAGCTCACGGTCTTCCTGATAGCTGGGAATGGTTAGCTGCATTTGGTCAATAGTTCCAATAATCATGTGCCATCGGTCTCGCCAGGATTCTACTGAAGGCCTCCTGTCTGAGTTTGCACTGCGGATAAAAGCATCAAGCAGCAAATCTGCTGAAACCTTGCTCTCCTTGACGGCTCTGATACTGACTCGCACATACTGGCCGTCTATTCCGCACGGCTCACAGTACCAGGGCATCAAGTCATCAAGGCTGGTGGACTGTAGTTCTTCATCCAAGTATGACTTTACCCTCTGCTTGTCCGAAACTAAGTGCTCGGCTCCCATGTAGTCCTGAAAACAAGATTTATAGATGTCGAGTAACCGGGACTTAGGGTAGGCATCGAGCTGCTGATGAACGAAGTCCTGTATTTCCTGAACCGAAGAACTGACAGGCATCCCAGCTTCTTTCCATGCTACAATGCCACCTTTGAGATTAACGCACTTATAACCCACGTCAGCCAGTCTTCCGGCAGCATTAGCCGACCTACGACCACTTCTACAGTAGACGGCAATCTTCTTGTCGATGGGGAGTGCGGCCTTTGCTTTCTCCACGAAATCACTTTGTCCCTGATCGATAAGTACAGCCCCCTTGATATGTCCTTCCGCAAACTCGGCAGCAGTACGGACATCGAGCACCACGACGTTTGAATCTGCTGTCAGTTCAGAGAAACCTTGAACGTCAGTATTCTCGAAGTTTTGTTGGCCACAGGCTGATGTGAGCCCCAGTGTAGCCAGTAGGCAGGTGAGAATCTTTTTCATATATTCGTCCTATTATTCAAGTTTCACATTCGCTTAACTCCAACTTTTCCCGACAGGTGCCATGCCGCTTGAAGGTTGTCTGTGGAAAGCGGCAAAGGCGAGCGCTGTACCATTTCTAATACTTCTGGAAATGGTACTTTGCCCTCAGCTCAGCTTTCTTCTCTTCGCTTTGGGAGGTAAAGTAACCCTTCCAGCCTGGGCAAAAGTTAATATGCCAACGCCAAAACTTACCTAAGAATGAATTGGGCTTCTTGTCGTAGTGTGCCCTAAATTTGCAGTTCTCACATTGATGTGCCATACTATTTCTCGTTTGATTGGGCGACAAAATTACACAAAAAAAGAGAAAAACGCTCAATCCTTTAGTGAAGATGTGTTATTTTGGCAAGAAAATTGTTGCTCACCACTTAAAAGTTGGTCCTCGCCACTCTTTTCTAATGAAAATTGAGTAATTTTGTAGCCTCCTACACATCGTCCTTATCTGCCTCGCAGTCATCCGCTCGAGCTGAAGGTGAGCTTTACGATTACTTAGCACGAATAACGAAACATGGAACATAGCAGTATCATAGACCATTACCTGGCGATGCCTTATTGGGTGATTGACATCCTGCCCAAGCAAGTGCCGTCAAATGGCCGTGGGCAGTATTTCAAGATAGAGGGGCACTTCTTGAAAGAACCCCAATTTGGGGCGATATGCAAGAAATTCAGCAACGTCATCATCAAGCTGAACTGCTACTGCGATATTTCTGTGTGCAACGCACTTGGCGACTGCTCCGATAATCCACAGCCAGAATATATAGAGGAATGTCTGTCTTCCGGGAAAGCCGTCTATGTGGTGCTAAAGTCAGAGCATGCAATGATTGGCTTTTGTGGCGATGACCATTATATGACGCTATACAACCCTGACGAGAACTTGTTGGAACTTGTCAGTTCTCTGGCTCACTCTGAGGGGCTGTTTGTTTGGAAACCGGTTCAAAAAGAGAAGAAACATGATGGATTCACCACTGATGACCTGAAAGAGAAGGGAGGGACCTGCGATGTTGACTATATCGTGGGAGGGTACCAGGGCTGAAGGAGTTCTTTGGGTTTGAAAACAAATAATCAAGATATATGATGAAAAAGGTTTTATTCGCTGGAGCCGTCCTGCTGACGGGGACGCTTGCGCTGAATGCGCAGAGAGTTACAAAGTACACCACCACTGAGCATGCTCCTTGGGTCATGTCTAAGGCGGCGCTTGCCACGAAGGCCGATGGAGCGGTGGTGGCAACGGTGGACGGCACGGAGAAGGGCACGCCGTTCCGTGCCTGGGGAACGACGTTTAACGAACTGGATTGGGATGCCTTCAACCTGCTGAGCCGTGACGACCAGGACGAAGTGATGCATAATCTGTTTGCCAACGACGGCGACCTGCGGTTCACCCACGGCCGTGTGTCGATGAATGCCAACGACTATGCCCGCTCGTGGTACCAGTGCGACGACGTGGTGGGCGACCTCGGGCTGAAGTACTTCAACATCGAGCGCGACAAGCGTAACATCATCCCGCTGGCCCGTGCTGCACAGAAGTACTGCCCTCAGCTGCAGCTCTTCATGAGTCCGTGGAGTCCGCCCGCATGGATGAAGATCAACCAGGACTACTGCGTGCTGAGCAGTCAGTACAACACGCAGCCGAAGGAGAAGGACTATCTGCTCTACGAAGGCGGTCCAGTCGACCCCGACGAGATGAAACTCATGGGCGAGCGTACCGGTGTGTTTCCACGCCGCCTCGCCACGCAGGACTATTTCATTCAGGACCCGCGCTATCTGCAGAGCTACGCCGACATGTTCTGCCGCTTCATCTACCTCTATGCCGAGCAAGGGCTGCCTATCACGAAGGTGATGTATCAGAACGAGGCCTACAGCTACACACCTTATCCCGGCTGTGCCTGGACTGCCGAGGGCACGCTGCGCTTCAACAACGAATATCTGGCACCGACGCTTCGCAAGCTGCATCCGGAGGTGGAGCTGTGGATAGGCACATTCAACACCAACCGTCTGGACTATGTGCAGAAAATCATCGATGACAAGACGCTCCAGTCCAACGTGAAAGGTATTGCCACGCAGTGGGAGTGCCGTGAGAACCTGCCTCAGCTGAAGGAGCGCTACCCGCAGCTGCGCCTGATGATGAGCGAGAGCGAGTGCGGCAATGGCTCGATGGACTGGAAGGCTGGCGAGCACACCTTCTTCCTGCTCAGCGACAACCTCGGCAACGGTTGCGACGAATATTACAACTGGAACTTCATCCTCGCCGACAATGGCCAGTCCACATGGGGCTGGACGCAGAATGCCCTCATTCAGGTGGACAGCAAGACACGCCAGAAACGATACACCGCCGAATACTATGCCTATAAGCATTTCTGCCAGTTCGTCGCCCCGGGAACCGAGACGATAGCCTACGCCGGCCGCGACTACAGCAAGACGCCTGTCGTCGTATTCCGCAACGGTCAGCAAATCATTGTCACTGTGGGCAACTTCACCGATGCTGATGTATGCCTGAGCGTCAAGGTGAAAGGCAAGTATCTGAACGCAGCGGCTTCGCCCCACTCGTTCAATTCATACGTTATTGGCAAGTAAAAGATGAAAAAGGAATCTAATTTAACGTTTACCAAATACCCAGCAAAATGATGCAATTTAAAATAGGAATAGGTTGGAAAGCCTGTTATGATGACGAACGTAACCTCTATACAGCCAAGACATCGGACAGAGGAGATTTTCATCTCTATGAGATAAATGCGGAAATATACAACCAGCTCGGTGAGCCTGGCACAGATGCGGACGAACTGATTCGTTTCGGAAGGCATCTTTATTATAGTGAGGACAGTCCCATTGGCCCGCCCACCGATATGGTCATTGACGAGAACTATGCCGAGTTATGCTCGTGGGCAGATATTCAGAGAAGTGGCAGGGTCATGCCTAAAGCATTAACGGATATTGCTGTTGACCTTTGGGAGAATGAAGCGACCCGGGAACAAAGAAACAAACAGAGAAAAGGTAAATGAGCCGAGCGCGTGATGATTTGCGTAGCACCGCAGGCATATAAAAAGCCCTGAAGGGGCGGCAGAATACAGCCTGTATTCCGCCGCCCCTTCAGGGTTTAACGGTATTGCTCTTTAAGAGTTATGCCTTGTCGGGATGGATGGCCTTCCACACACCTGCAGCCAGAGCGCCGCCTGCGAAGGGGCCTACGATGAACACCCAGAGCTGGCTCAGGGCATCGCCACCGGCAAAGAGGGCGGGACCGATGCTGCGTGCAGGATTCACCGATGTGCCCGTGAAGTGGATGCCAACCAAGTGGATGAGCACCAGCGACAGACCGATGGCCAGGCCGGCGAAGTTGTTGGTGGCACCGTTGGTCTTCGACGTAGTGCCGAGCACAACGAGGACGAAGAGCATGGTGAGCACAGTCTCGACAATGAGGCCGTTGAGCACGCCAAAGGCACAGCCATTGGCACCCGTGTCGGTGGTGATGATGGCGCTGGGCTCAGCTGTTGAGACAATGACCTTCAGCACAGCGGCGGCCAGGATGGCGCCGATGACCTGGAACACCATGTACATGCCACAGTCCTTCGAGTTCATGCGTCCGGTGAGGAAGCAGCCCAGAGTGATGGCGGGATTGATGTGGCAACCAGAGATGCCACCGATAGTGTAGGCCATAGCCACTACTGCAAGACCAAAAGCAAAGGCGGTGCCTACGATGCTGGCTGTGTCGCTGCCACAACCCAGAGCCACGGCTGTGCCGCAACCCAAGAACGTCAGTGTGAACGTTCCGACAAGTTCTGCTAAATACTTCTTCATACGTTTGTTGGTTTAAAAAGTGAATATAAAATAACGTTTGATTTTCTACATCCAGCAGTTATCTTGTTGCAAAATTAAGAAAACTTTGACATCAAGCAAAATATTTGACCATTTTTTTTTACAGCAATTTGTTGTTTTCGTCATTTTTGTGTACTTTTGTAGTCCAAAACGCTTAAAGAAACAAACTATCAACGAAAACGTACAAAACTAATTGAAAAATGAAAAACAAAATTTACTTCCTGCTTGCTTTCGCACTGATGCTCTGTTCCGCAGGCTTCGGTGCAAAGAAGGTGCACACCTTGGGCGACAGCACCATGGCTCCCTACGAAGAGAGCCAGACCGCCACCCGAGGCTGGGGCATGTATTTCGGCAATTTCCTCACCAACGGGTGGACCAGTGTGAACTATGCCAAGGGCGGACGCGACTCGCGCGGCGGCTACAACGAGCTGTGGCAGAATGCGAAGAACAACGTCCAGGCCGGCGACTACGTGCTCATACAGTTTGCCCACAACGACGAGAAGCTGGGCGGCGCCGACCGCGAGGCCGTATACAACTATTATATATCTAAGGGCATGACCACCGAGGCTGCCGCCTTGGACACCCGCGGCACCACGCCATCGACCACCTACAAGCAGTGGCTCACCAAGATAGTGGACGAGGTGAAGGCCAAGGGCGCCGTGCCCGTGCTCGTGTCGGCCGTCTGCCGCTGCTATTTCTCCAACGAGAAAATCACCCGCGCCGGGCGGCACGACCTGGGCGACAAGTTCACCATCCTCACCGACAACGGTCTGGTGGAAGGCAACAAGGTGGGACCCGACGACCACACGATGGACTACTCCTACCACATGCAGCAGCTGGCCACCGAGTTAGGCGTGGAATTCATCGACATGACCACCGCCACTAAAGAACTGTATGAGAGCTATGGCTCGACGAAATGTAAAGCCACCCTTTTCAACGAGGGCGACAACACCCACTACAACACCACGGGCGCCCTGCTCGCCGCACGCCTCTGCGCCCAGCTGATGAAAGAGCAAGGCATTCTGAGCGACAACATCCTGGTGCCTACCGACCTCTCGGTGAATCCTGCAGCGGCCGACCTTGGCGACGGCTACAAGGGGCAGACGGCCGTGAAAGAGCTGACCTTGAACGGCTTCGGACTGACGCCTGCAGAAGGCACCATCAGTATAAAATCCACCGATGGAATCGAGCTTTCTTTAGACAAGAAGGTCTGGACAAGCAGCCTCAGCGTGGACTACAAAAACGGTACGTTGGTGCAGACCTTCTTTGCCCGCGTGCAGCTGGCCGACACCGGTCTGTTCACCGGCACCATCACCGCCACACTGGGCGACAAGAGCGTCGATGTGCCTCTCACGGTAAACGTCATCGAGCTGGGCGGCGGTGAGCCCTTCAGCGTCACCTGGCCCCTCACCGCCAACGACGACGCCGTCAGTGTGCCCGACGGATTCACCGTCGGCGGCTCTGTGACATACAGTATGCTCACCAAGTATGGCAACAATGCCGACTACGGCACCCTGGCCTACGTCGACGGCGGATGGACAAAGGCCGAGGATGACGACCCCAGCCGTTACGTACAGTTCAGCGTGCGCTGCCCCGAAGGTCAGACACTCGACATCAACAATATTACCATGTTCGTAGGCGCACGCGGCGGCAACGGCATGCGCTGCCACGTCTATTACTCTACCGACGGATTCCGCAACCGCACCACCATCTATGCGCCCACCTCCATGACCTCAAACACGATGAACAGCGTGGAGGCGCAACCAGTAGTCAGCTTGGAGGAAGGCGAGGAGCTGCTGCTGCGCGTCTATCCTTGGTACACCAGCGATGCCACGGGTAAGTATATTTGTATAAAAGACGTCACCGTGAGCGGACAGGTGAAGAACGCAGGCGGTGTGAACATAGAAGGCAGTATCCGCTTCAAGCTCGACAAGGGCGGCACTGACCAAGCCGACGAAGCCCTCTTTACGCCCGATGAGATGAAGGCCGGCTTCGCTGCCATGAAGTTCACGGCTGGCAGCGCACTGACCATGAACGGAACAACGACCTACACAGGGCAGAACAATGAGAAGACCGTGCAGACGGCCATCTACAACGGCACAGGAGCTTCCTTTGCAGGAGCCGCCACGGCCGACAACACGCTGACACTGACGCTGACGCCCGAGGACGGCTACCAATTTGTGCCGACGAAGGTATCTTTTGAGGGCGCCCGCTACGGCACCGACGGTGGCACGCTGACCGTCAGCGCCGAGGCGGGCAGCAACCAGCAGGTGCTCTGCGAGAAGGCCAACGTGAACCGCAGCGGCAAGAACCTCGACCTGATGCAGTTCAGCTATGAGCTGAGCAACCTCGTGGCATCGTTTGACGAGCCGATGAAGCTCAACTTCTCGTTCATCGGACTGGGCAACACCAAGACGATGGGCCTGTCGAATATCGTCATCGAAGGACAGCTGGTGGGCAGCAGTTCTACAACGACGAAATACACGCTGAACACCATCGTAGAGCCTGCCGAGGCGGGCACCGTCACCCGCGAGCCCGACCTCGCAGCGTATAAGGAGGACGCCGAGGTGACGCTGACTGCCACCAAGAACTTCGGCTATCGCTTCGTGGAGTGGCAGGACGGCGAGGGACAGCAGCTCTCACAGGAAGCCTCTTACATCGTGACGATGAATGAGGAGAAGACCGTCAAGGCCGTGTTCCAGCGCGTCCCCGTCTACACCGTCACCACCCGCGTCACCAACGATGCCGACCGCACGCTGGGCAGCATCACCCTGACCCCTAACGACCACAACAACCAGTATGAGGCTGGCACGGAGATAACCGCCAAGGCCAACGAGAGCAAAATCCTGAAGTTCCTGCAGTGGACCGACCCCTTCACCACCGCGTCATCTGGAATGGACATGCAGTCAGCTACCCGCGTCTTGACCGTCAACAGCGACATGGAGCTGGTGGCCAACTATGAGGTGCAGGACTTCATCGCCGTGTTCGACGCCTCGGCCAACAATTATTACGCCTATCCCTCCACCTCAGGCTATCCCTTCCCTGCCGACCTTACATGGGACAACGAGCGCAGCGCCTCGTCGGCTGTGGTGAAGGTGGCCGACGGCTCGCTGGCCTACACCAAGGATGGCGGCACACCCGTGGTGCGCAACCGCGAGGGTGTGGTGCTCGCCGGCATCAACGGCCTCTACCAGAACGGCTACAACACAACCGACATCGCCTGGCAGTTCCAGTTCTCAACGAAAGGCTTTACCACAGCCACCTTCACAGCCGACATGGCGGCCAAGAACATAGCTTCGAAGCAGTGGAAAGCCCTCATATCGACCGACGGCAAGGAGTTCAGCCCCATCGATGGCGCCACATGGACGATGACGGCCAACGTCATCATGCCGCTCGCCATCGAGTTGCCCGCCTCGGTCATGGGGCAGGAGAGCGTCTGTCTGCGCATCACGGGCGACGGCGATGAAAAGCTTTCGTCGAGCTATGCCTTCGACAAGTCTTTCGACGGCCTACAGTATTGCGACCACTCTGAGAGCGGCGTGGGCAACGTCTATGTGCTTGGCACCGCCGAGGTGGTGGCCGACGACGTGGCACCCGTAGTCACGGCTACGCTGCCCGCCAACGGCGCCACAGGCGTGAGTGCCACAAGCCGCATCACCATCAGCTACGACGAGCGCATCCAGCCCGCCACAGTGCCCGACGGAGCCGGTCCTGCCCTCATTGCCGCCAACGGCGAGAAGGCCGACATCGCCACCACGTGGAGCAGTCGCTCGGTGAGCTTCAGCTACATGGGCCTTAGCTACGGCACAGAGTACACCTTTACCCTGCCCGCCGGCTTCGTCGAAGACCGCTCAGGCAATGCCGCCAAAGGCCTCACCCTGACCTTCACCACCATGGAGCGCCAGCAGCCCCAGCCCCGCCTCTACGACGCTGTGGTCGACGCTGGGGGGAATGGGTCTTATGGGTCTTATGGGTCTTATGAGTCCTCTTCGTCCTCTTCATCCTCTTTATCCTCTTCATCCTCTGAGATACCTGTTTTCTCAACCGTGCAGGCCGCCATCGATGCTGCCCCCACCGGCCGCACGAAGCCTTGGCTCATCTTCATCAAGAACGGCCAGTATAAGGAGCACGTCGACATACCGAAGACAAAGCCCTATATCCACCTCATCGGCCAGAACCGCGACAAGACCGTCATCCTTGACAACAGGCTCTGCGGAGGCGACAATGCCGTGCACGTCAGCGTGGGAGCTACCGTCGTGGTGAACGCCGACAACTGCTTCTTCGAGAACCTCACCATGGAGAACAGCTACGGCCACGAGCAGCTGAACGGCCCGCAGGCACTGGCCTTGAACACCATGGGCGACCGCATAGCCATGAACGGCGTGGCGCTGCTCAGCTACCAGGACACATGGATCACCACGTCCACATCGAACAACCGCCACTACATCAAGAACTCGGTCATAGAAGGTGCCGTGGACTTCATCTACAACAGCGGCAACGTCTACCTTGACGGCGACACGCTGGAAATCAACCGACCCAGCGGCGGATACATCGTCGCTCCCAGCCATGCACAGGACGTTAAGTGGGGCTACGTGTTCCAGAACAATGTCATCAGGCCACGCAGGGGCATCGACGTGAAGGACGTGTGGCTGGGACGTCCCTGGCACAACCAGCCGAAGACCGTATTCATCAACACGCAGACCTTTGTCAACATTCCCGCCAAGGGCTGGTATAACACCATGGGCGGACTGCCCGCACTCTGGGCCGAATACAATACTACCGACGCCAACGGCAACCCCGTGGACCTCAGCCAACGTGAGAGCTATTATTATTACACCGACAGCAACACGGGACAGAAGCACGAGGTGTTTGGCGTAAAGAACACCCTCACTGCCGAGGAAGCCGCCCGCTACACCGTGAAGAACGTGATGAGCGGCAACGACAACTGGCAGCCCGACCTGATGTGCGAGGCCTGCGATGCCCCAGTGGTGAAGGGTGAGAACGGCAAACTGACATGGGGCGCCGTGCCCTACGCCATCTGCTATGTCGTGACGAAGAACGGCGAGGTGGCAGGCTTCACCACCGGCACCAGCTTCGATGACTACACAGAAACCGACACGTGGCAGGTGCAGGCCGTGAACGAATACGGCGGACTCAGCAAGATGGCCACAGCAAATATTGACTCCGGCATAGGCAAGGTCCATGCTGCCGAAAACCGCTGCGAGGCCGTTTATACCCTCGACGGGCGACGGGTCAACAGCTTGCAGCGCGGTCTGAACATTGTGCGTCTCAGCGACGGTCAAACCGTGAAAATCATGCGATAAAAACGCCGTAAAATCACTTTGCGGAGGCTTCACACAACGGTGTGGAGCCTCCGCAATGTTTTGAGCCGTTTGGTCATTTTCAATTATTTTACCACATTTTTACGAAAACCTTTGCGGGTTTCACAATTTTTCAGTAACTTTGTAGCCCAAATGCACACATACATACTTAATAATAATTATTTTTAAAATCTAAACTATGTGGTTATTTAATTCATCTATTGGCAGGAAGGTTGTAATGTCCGTCACTGGCATTGCGCTCATCTTGTTCTTGACGTTCCACTGCGCCATGAACATTGTAGCCCTATTCTCAGGAAAGGCTTACAACGCTATCTGCGAACTGCTCGGCGCCAACTGGTATGCCGTGGCTGCTACTCTGGGACTGGCCGCTCTGGCCGTCATTCACATCGTCTATGCCTTCATCCTGACGGCGCAGAACCGTACCGCACGTGGCGACAACCGCTACGAAGTGGCCACAACGGTGAACGCAGGCAAGGTGGAATGGGCATCGAAGAACATGCTCGTCCTGGGCATCATCATCTTACTCGGACTGCTGCTGCACCTGTTCAATTTCTGGTACAACATGATGTTCGCAGAACTGTTGCACATCTCTACTCCCATTCCCCCGACACACGGCTTTGAGCTGATCATCCAGACTTTCTCTTGCCCCGTCTATGTGGTGCTCTACGTCATCTGGATTGTGGCCATCTGGTTCCACCTCAGCCACGGCTTCTGGAGTGCTATGCAGACCCTGGGCTGGAGTGGCAAGACATGGCTCTGCCGCTGGAAGGTCATCGGCCTGATTTATGTCACACTGCTCATGCTGGGATTCCTCGTAGTGGTGCTGGCCTTTGCTTTCGGTTGCGCTCCTTCGCTCTGCGATGCTGCAGCTTGCTGCGACGGCGGTGCTGTTGCCGACTGCTGCCATCAGGCTGTCGACTGCTGCAAAGATGCCGCTGCTGCCTGCGGTAAGTAAAATGAAAATCGAAAATCAGTAAATCGAAAATTAAAGTTATGGCAAAAGTTATTGATTCAAAGATTCCCGCAGGTCCAGTACCTGAGAAATGGAAGGAATATAAGGCTCATCAGCGTCTGGTCAACCCGAAGAACAAACTGAAGCTCGACATCATCGTTGTAGGTACAGGTCTGGCCGGTGCATCGGCAGCTGCCAGCCTCGGTGAGATGGGCTTCAATGTGTATAATTTCTGCATTCAGGACTCGCCCCGTCGCGCTCACTCCATCGCTGCCCAGGGTGGTATCAACGCCGCCAAGTGCTATCAGAACGATGGTGACTCCATCTACCGTCTGTTCTACGACACCGTGAAGGGTGGTGACTATCGTGCCCGCGAGGCCAATGTCTATCGTCTGGCTGAGGTCAGCAACAATATCATCGACCAGTGCGTGGCTCAGGGCGTTCCCTTTGCCCGTGAGTACGGCGGCATGCTGGCCAACCGTTCCTTCGGCGGTGCCCAGGTGAGCCGCACGTTCTATGCCAAGGGCCAGACGGGTCAGCAGCTGCTGCTCGGTGCCTACAGCTCGCTGAGCTGCCAGGTGAACGCCGGCAAGGTGAAGCTCTTCACCCGCTACGAGATGGAAGATGTGGTCATCGTCAATGGCCGCGCACGTGGCATCATTGCCAAGAACCTGACGACCGGTAAGCTGGAGCGCTTCAGCGCCAACGCTGTGGTCATCGCCACTGGCGGTTACGGCAACACCTACTTCCTCAGCACCAACGCCATGGGCTGCAACTGCTCGGCCGCCGTGCAGTGCTATCGCAAGGGCGCCTATTTCGCCAATCCTTCCTACGTACAGATTCACCCCACCTGTATCCCCGTCCACGGCGACAAGCAGTCGAAGCTGACGCTGATGTCAGAGTCGCTGCGTAACGACGGCCGCATCTGGGTGCCCAAGAAGATTGAGGACGCCAAGGCTCTGCAGGCTGGCACGAAGCAGGGCTGGGAGATTCCCGAGGAAGACCGCGACTACTATCTGGAGCGCCGCTATCCTGCCTTCGGAAACCTCGTTCCCCGCGACGTGGCTTCGCGTGCCGCCAAGGAGCGCTGCGACAAGGGCTTCGGCGTGAACAACACCGGCCTGGCTGTGTTCCTCGACTTCTCTGAGTCTATCAACCGTCTGGGCATTGACATCGTGATGCAGCGCTACGGCAACCTCTTCGAGATGTATCAGGAGATTACCGACGTGTTCCCCGGCGAGAAGGCTAACGTCATTAACGGCGTTCAGTATTACAAGCCCATGATGATCTTCCCCGCTGTTCACTACACGATGGGTGGCATCTGGGTGGACTACGAGCTGCAGACCTCTATCCCCGGCCTGTTTGCTATCGGTGAGTGCAACTTCTCCGACCACGGTGCCAACCGCCTCGGTGCATCGGCACTGATGCAGGGCCTGGCCGACGGTTACTTCGTGCTGCCTTACACCATCCAGAATTATCTGGCCGACCAGGCTGTGTGGCCGAAGGTCTCTACCGACCTGCCCGAGTTTGCTGAGGCTGAGAAGAAGGTGGACGCCGAGATGGACCGCCTGCTCAACATCAAGGGCAAGCGCTCGGTTGACTCTATCCACAAGGAGCTCGGTCACATCATGTGGGAGTATGTGGGCATGGGCCGCACCGCTGAGGGCCTGAAGACCGGTCTGAAGAAGATGCATGAGCTGGAGAAGGAGTTCGACACCAACCTCTTCGTTCCCGGAACGAAGGAAGGCCTGAACATCGAGCTCGACAAGGCTATCCACCTGCGCGACTTCTTCACCATGGGTCAGCTTGTAGCTTTCGATGCCCTCTCGCGTAACGAGTCCTGCGGCGGCCACTTCCGCGAGGAGTACCAGACGGAGGAAGGCGAGGCCAAGCGCGACGACGAGCACTACTTCTACGTAGGCTGCTGGGAGTACAAAGGCAAGGGCAACGAGCCCGAATTAATTAAAGAACCATTGGAATATGAAGCCATTAAGGTTCAGACAAGAAATTACAAGAACTAATTAATGAAGAAAGGATATAACAATGGCTAAGAATATAAGTTTCACCATCAAATTTTGGAGACAGAACGGCCCCAAGGACGAGGGTCATTTCGACACCCACGAGATGCACGACATCCCCGACGACACCTCGTTCCTCGAGATGCTCGACATCCTGAACGAGGAACTCATCAATGAAGGCAAGGAGCCCTTCGTGTTCGACCACGACTGCCGCGAGGGTATCTGCGGTATGTGCTCGCTCTACATCAACGGCACGCCTCACGGCAAGACGGAGCGCGGTGCCACCACCTGCCAGCTCTACATGCGTCGCTTCAACGATGGCGACGTCATCACCGTCGAGCCTTGGCGCTCAGCAGCCTTCCCTGTCATCAAGGACTGCATGGTAGACCGCAGCGCCTTCGACAAGATCATCCAGGCTGGCGGCTACACCACCATCCGCACCGGCCAGGCTCAGGATGCCAACGCCATCCTCATCCCCAAGGAGGATGCCGACGAGGCTATGGACTGCGCCAGCTGCATCGGCTGCGGTGCCTGCGTCGCTGCTTGTAAGAACGGCTCCGCCATGCTCTTCGTCTCGTCGAAAGTGTCTCAGCTTGCCCTCCTTCCCCAGGGTCGCGTAGAGGCTGCCCGCCGCGTGAAGAACATGATTGCCAAGATGGACGAGCTCGGCTTCGGCAACTGCACCAATACCCGCGCCTGCGAGGCCGTCTGCCCGAAGAACGAGACCATCGCCAACGTCGCCCGCCTCAACCGCGAGATGATCAAGGCAAAGCTCGCCGACTAATCTTACGTACATATTAATTATTAAGAGCGCTGCAGAGAAATCTGCGGCGCTTTTTGGTAGGTTTCGGTGGCTATGATGCGGAATTCGCAAAAAACAAAGCAGAATATGCAAAAACTACAATTTATTATTCCTTAGCAGTTGCTCGTTTCACTTTTTTTTTGTAGCTTTGCACCGTTATTTCAAATTGTCAATAATTAGGAGGATAATCAAGTATTTGGAATTAGCTATGAAAAGAATATTGTTAGCCATAGCTATGATGATGGTAAGTGTAACCCTTAGCGTTGCACAGCAGCCTTCCGCACAGGAACAGGCAATGCTGCAACGCCTTCAGGAGGCGCAGATAGCTGGCAACGACTCGGCCTTCTACGAGGCGCATGATGCCTTCATCAGTTATTTGGAGGAACGTCAGGATTGGGAGAAGTATTATCGCATGTGGATGAACCGTGTGATATACGAGGTCAACCACCGGCATTTCTATCGCGCTTTCACCGAGATACACCACCTCACCGACGACATCAAAGAGCGTCATCAGGAACAATGCCTCTACATCTCTAACATGGGGCTGGGATTCTTCTATAACGGTCGCAACCAGCCAGAGATGGGCGAGAAGCACTTCCGGCTTGCACTGCAGGGCATCGATGTGGAGAAGGATCCTGTGACAGCATTCAATATTTACCTCTCGTTAGCGCAGTCACTCAGTTTCAAGCAGCCCGCCGAGGCCATGGCATGTCTTGACAGCCTGCCACAGCAAATGTTGCAAAACCCGTTGTACGAAAGCGGCGTGTTAGGCTACCGTTGCATCATTGCCAACAAGATGGGCGACCGCGAGTCCTTCGACCGCTATTACGCACAGTATGACAGCATCCGCCAGCATCTGCCAGAGCAGTTCAACGCCGCCAATCTACAGCAGGTGATGGTGTGCCACTGTCTCATGCAGAACGACTATCAGTGTGCCCTTGCCTGGTGCGACTCCATCGACGTGCCACTAACTGCTACTGAGCTGCGCGTCAACGTCTATGAGCAAATGGGCGACTGGCAACAGGCATTTCGTGCCTCAGCGATAAAAGACAGCCTTCTGCAAATTGCCGAGCGCGAAGTGCTGGAGGACCACTTGATGGACATGACGCACGACATCGAGACGCTGAAGGCAGAGCATGACAAGGCAGAGATACGACGTATGCAGCTGTGGGTAGTAGCCATCATGGCCATTGTTATCATCGCTATGCTCATAGGTTTGCTCATTTTCCGCTATAAGAAGAACCGCCGGCTCAAGGAGCAGTTCCTCCTGTTGCAGGAGGCCCGCCGCAGCACTGAGGCGGCACAGGCCATTCGACGCGCTTTTGTCAGTACGATGCAGCAAAAACTCAAGTCTCCCATTAACATGCTGAGGGGCTATGCACGTATTTTCAACGACTCGAAGTTCATGCTGAATCCTGAAGAGCGAACCAAGCGATACACCGACATCCTCTCAGCAGCCCGAAGCATAGAGTCGCTGATGGATCCTGTGCTTGAATCCTACGCCCAGGGAACGACGGGCATCACCGACAAAGAGAAGCAGATCTGCATGGATGCGCTCCGGTCGCCGCTGCTCACGCTGATTAGCACAGCAGAGGTCATCATTGATTCTAACGGACAGATACCACACGATGAATACTTGCAGCTGCGCAATGAAGTGTGTCGTGATGCATACCGCGTGTCTACATCTACTCATCAGTTCATTCTGTTCAGTCTCTACAGCGATAATATTCCGTCGCCTAAGACAGACAGAATCGGGTTGAACGAAATAGCACGTTCCATCCTCAACAGTTATGACCTGCGTCCCTCGGCTATTGAGAAGAACCGCACGTTGGCCAAAGAGTTCAAGACAGAAGTGGCCGATGACGTGATGGTGAATGTCAGCCCACTGTTGCAGGAGCTGCTGAACTGTCTGCTTAACAATGCCGACAAGTACACCACTGGCGGCAGCGTGCTGATGAGTTGTCATGCCAATGCCGACGGCACCTATGCCATATCCGTCAGCAACGAAGGGTCATCCATTCCCGCTGCTGATGCTGAGCGCATCTTCGACCCCTTCGTCCGTCTCAATGCCGACGAGCACAGCCTTGGCATTGGGCTGCCGCTGGCACAACGCCTCGCCATCTCCATGGGCTATAGCATCGCCCTTGACCCCGAATACACCGAGGGAGTCCGCTTCGTCGTCACGGGAATCTAAGACGCACTTGCATCGAAAACCGGTGCTCCCCCTACGAGAGCCCCTCTATTTCGCCATTGACGATGGTGATACGCTCTGCCTGCGGGCTCTTGGGCAGCCCCGGCATACGAAGCATGTCGCCGGCAATGGCCACAATCATCTCGCTGCCACAGTTGAGGATGACATCACGTATGCGGATGGTGAATCCTTCTGGCGAACCGTAAAGGGAAGAGTCGGCTGAGAAAGAGAACTGTGTCTTCGCAATGCATACGGGATAATGGGCGATGACACCGTCCTCGTCGGTAAATGTGGCACGCAGCGCCTCGAGTTTCTTCTTTGCAGTCTTGCTGTACTCCACGGCTGAGGCGCCATAGATGCCCTTGCACACCTTTTCTATCTTGTCCTCCAGCTGGTCGGCTTCCTTGTAGGTGAAGCGTATTGGCAACGGCCGTTGGCGCTCTATCGTGTCGGCAACAATCTGTGCCAGCTCCACGGCTCCCTCGCCGCCTCGCAGGAAGGCATCGTTGACAGCAAAACCTACGCCCAAATCCTCACAATTCTTACGCACAATGTCTATCTCCTCTTCCACATCGGTGTCATGACGGTTGAGGGTGACAACGACGGGCTGTCCGAACCCCTGCATGTTACGTATGTGACGGTTGAGGTTCTTCAGACCCTCGGTCAGTCCCTTCGCGTTGGGTTCCTTGATATGTTCGAGTGCCACGCCGCCATGCATCTTCAGGCCCTGGGTGGTGGCAACGATAACCACCAGCCGTGGCTGCAGTCCCGTCTTGCGGCACTTGATGTCGAAGAATTTCTCAGCGCCGAGGTCAGCGCCGAAGCCGGCTTCAGTCACCACATAGTCGCTGAAGGTCATGGCCATCTTCGTGGCCAACACGCTGCTGCAGCCGTGGGCGATGTTGGCAAATGGCCCGCCGTGAATGAAGGCCGGTGTGTTTTCCGTGGTCTGCACCAGATTGGGCATGAGGGCATCGCGCATCAATACGGTGATGGCTCCTGCCACGCCAAGATCTTTCACCTTGAAGAGCTTGCCGTCGGCAGTGATGCCCAGCACGATGTTCTCAATGCGTCGCTGCAGGTCTTCCTCGCTGGTGGCCAGGCAGAGGATAGCCATCAACTCCGACGCCGGGGTAATGTCGAAGCCCGTTTCCGACACCACACCGTCGCCCCTCAGCCCTGTCACCACATTACGCAGGGCACGGTCGTTGACGTCGAGCACTCGTTTCCAGAATATCTCGCGCAGCGAGAATCCGTCTTTGCGGTGCTGATAGATGTAGTTGTCGAGCAGGGCACTGATGGTGTTGTGGGCCGACGTCACTGCATGGAAGTCGCCGGTAAAGTGAAGGTTGATTTTCTCCATCGGCAACACCTGGGCATAGCCGCCGCCGGCAGCACCGCCCTTGATGCCGAAGCACGGGCCGAGCGAGGGCTCACGAAGGGCCACGGCGGCCTTTCTTGCCTATCTTGTTCAAGCCCAGCGCCAGACCTATGCTGACGGTGGTCTTGCCAATGCCCGCCTTCGTAGGGCTGATGGCTGTGACCAATATCAGGCGGCTCTGGCTCACCTTCGTCTCATCTATCAGCGTTACGGGCACTTTAGCCATATAGCGGCCGTAGGGCTCTATGGCTTCAGGGGAAATGCCCAACTGCTGTGCAATGTCGCCGATAGGTTTCAGTTCACATTCACGGGCTATCTGTATGTCTGTCTTCATCATGATAGTTATTTCTTAGTTAAAGGAGTTAAAGGAGTTAAAGGAGTTAAAGGAGTTAAAGGAGTTAAAGGAGTTAAAGGAGTTAAAGGAGTTAAAGGAGTTAAAGACAAATGACTCTCCATGAAAAGTCTTTGTCTCTGGGTTGAAAGCCATAGCAGCGCTATTGTCTTTAACTCCTTTAACTCCTTTAACTCCAAAACTTGCGAAAGTTGAATAATTATTTGTTTGCGCGACAAAGTTACTAATAAAACCGTCAAAGTCTGTCATTTTCTATGTGAATATATGTTATTTCGCCAACAATGCCCTTTGTCTCTGGCTTGAAAGCCATAGCAGCACTATTGTCTTTAACTCCTTTAACTCCCTTAACTCCTTTAACTCCAAAATCTGCGCAGCGCTATTGTCTTTAACTCCTTTAACTCCTTTAACTCCATAACTTGCGCCAGTTGAATCACATCACTTTTTCGTGGCTTTTGTTTACTTTTTTATCCCGACAGGTCCATCATCTCGAAAATTTTGTCTAATTTTGCAATCTCAAACAAAACGAATAACGAATCATGGCATATTTTTTCTCATCCGAATCAGTATCTGAGGGCCATCCTGACAAGGTGGCCGACCAGATCAGCGACGCTATCCTCGACCAGTTTCTGGCCTACGACCCTCATGCCCGCGTGGCCTGCGAGAGCTTTGTCACCACTGGACAGGTGGTCATCATGGGCGAGGTGCGCAGCGAGGTGTACATCGACCTTCAGACCATAGCTCGCAACACCATCAAGAAAATTGGCTACACGAAGGCCGAGTATCAGTTTGACGGCGACTCGTGCGGCATCCTCACCGCCATTCACGAGCAGAGCCAGGACATCAACCGCGGTGTGGACCGTGACACCGACGACGACCAGGGTGCCGGCGACCAGGGCATGATGTTCGGCTATGCCTGCAACGAGACAGAGAGCCTGATGCCTGTCAGCCTCGACTTGGCCCACCTGCTGATGCGCACGCTGGCGCAGATTCGCAAGGAGGGTCAGGTGATGACCTACCTGCGTCCCGACGCTAAGAGCCAGGTGACCGTAGAGTACAGCGACGACGGCACGCCCCTGCGCATCGACACCATCGTCGTCTCGACCCAGCACGACGAGTTTGCCGACGACCAGACGATGCAGGACACCATCCGCCACGACGTCATCAACATCCTCATCCCGAGGGTGAAGGAGCAGATACACTCGCCCAAGGTGCTGGCGCTGTTTGGCGACGACATCAAATACTACGTCAACCCCACTGGCAAGTTTGTCATCGGCGGTCCTCACGGCGACACGGGCCTGACGGGCCGCAAGATCATCGTCGACACCTACGGCGGCAAGGGTGCACATGGCGGCGGCGCCTTCAGCGGCAAGGACTCGTCGAAGGTGGACCGCTCGGCAGCCTATGCTGCCCGCCACATCGCTAAGAACATGGTGGCCGCAGGCGTCAGCGACGAGATGCTGGTGCAGGTGAGCTATGCCATTGGTGTGGCCAAGCCCATGAACATCTATGTGAACACCTACGGTCGCTCGCATGTGCAGCTGAGCGACGGCGAGATAGCTCAGCGCATAGAGAAGCTGTTCGACCTGCGTCCGAAAGCCATCGAGCGCAGCCTGAAGCTGCGCCAGCCCATGTTTCTCGAGACGGCAGCCTACGGGCACATGGGGCGCCAGTGTGAGGTGGTGAAGAAGACGTTCACCAGCCACTATCACGAGACGAAGACCATCGACGTGGAACTCTTTACCTGGGAGAAGCTGGACCGTGTGGACGACATTCGGCGCGAGTTCGGCCTCTGACAGCGTCGGAGTGCCTTGGATGGTGGATGGAGAATTCTCCTTGAAGGACTATTCTCCCTCCACCCATCTTTCTGTGCCCCCCGTGGCAGGCGAGGTGGGCACTCCGCGTCCCTACCACGTGCGCCACGACGATGTGGTCATGCTGTTGCTGGTGGCCTGCAGCGTGCTGCTGGTGGTGGTCATAGGCCGGTCGATGCGCACTGTGAAGAATCATTTCAAGGAGTTTTTCTTCCCCTCGGCTGCCGACGACAATGATGTGCCTTCCGGCGTCTCGCCCCTGCTGTCCTTCCTCTCTGCCATGACGTGTGTCATGGTGGCTCTCTGCTCGTTCATCTATTCCAGCAGCGAGCAGGGCGGCACCTTCGTGGTGAGCAGCAACCTTGCTGTGGTGGCCATCTTCTTCGCCCTCTCCGTGGCTTATCTCCTGCTGAAAGGGGCGGTCTACGGCATGGTGAACACCGTGCTCTTCGGTGGTAAAAAGACTTTACAATGGAGCAGGGCTTTTTTCTTCATCACTGCCCTGGAAGGCGTCCTGCTGTTCCCTTTGCCTTGGGTCATGGCTTGTTTTCGAATCCCTGTTCAAAATGGTATCTACTATTTCACTTTTATCCTCTTTTTATGCAAAACGTTGACATTTTATAAGGGTTGGAGCATCTTTTTTAGACAAAAGATTTTTCTTTTACAATTTTTTTTGTACTTTTGTGCCCTCGAATTAGCACCCTTGCTTGCCTTCGGCGGCGTGTGGCTGATATTGGCACATTTTTTGAAAGTAAATTTTTAGGACATTCTGATGATTAAAAAGATTCTGGTCTCACAGCCAAAACCCACCAGCGAGAAATCGCCCTACTTTGACATTGCAGAACGTTTTGGTGTGGAGCTTGTGTTCCGTCCCTTCATCAAAGTGGAAGGTCTGACGGCCCGCGACTTTCGCACCCAGAAGGTGAACATCCTCGACTACACCGCTGTTGTCTTCACCTCTCGCCACGCCATCGACCATTTCTTCACGCTGGCCAAAGAGCTGCGCTGCAACATTCCCGAGGACATGAAATACTTCTGCGTGACGGAAACCATCGCACTCTACATTCAGAAATATGTGCAGTACCGCAAGCGCAAGGTGTTCTTCGGCACCACGGGCCGTGTCGACGACCTGCTGCCTACGATGGTGAAGCACAAGAACGAGCGCTATCTGGTGCCCATGAGCGATGTGCACAACGACTCGCTGACGCAGCTGCTCGACTCGAAGAAGCTGGTGCACAAGGAGTGCGTGATGTATAAGACGGTGAGCAATGACTTTACCGACGACGAGGTGAAGAACTTCGACTACGACATGCTGGTGTTCTTCAGTCCCTCGGGCATCGAGTCGCTGATGAAGAATTTCCCCAACTTCGACCAGGGCAAGGTGGCCATCGCCACTTTCGGCCCCGCTACGGCCAAGGCTGCGCAGGATGCCGGGCTGCGCCTCGACCTGCAGGCTCCCACGGACAAATATCCCTCGATGACGGGTGCCTTGCAGCACTACCTGATCATGCAGGACGACGATGAGTAATGTTTTGTCCCCGTTCTTTTCACGGCATTGAGTCCTCAAGGTTTTTCTAAGCACGAACGCATCGTCAGCCAGAAGCTGATTGACGAGCTGTTTACAGGCGGTCAGAGTCATTCACTGGCCGCTTTCCCTTTGCGTGCTGTCTATCTGCTGTGCCCAGCCGTTGCCCAGCCCCCAGCCCCTGACGCGTCGGCCGTGGCCAAGGTGCAGCTGCTGCTCAGTGTGCCGAAGCGGCGCTTCAAGCATGCCGTAGACCGCAACCGCGTGAAGCGTCAGCTGCGCGAGGCTTTCCGCAAGAACAGGGCACTGCTGACGGAGGCCGTTGCGGAAGGCCATTGCGTGGCCCTCTCCTTTATTTGGATGTCCGACAAGCATTTTGCATCCTCCGAGGTGGAGCAGCGCGTCATCACCTTGCTCAAGCGCGTTGCTGCCGCCATAGCGCCCCACGTGAAGGAGGAAGAAAATTGAAACCGCAAACTGCGATGAAGCGTGTCTGGCATTACTTTTGCTGGCTACTGAAGTGGCTGTTGCTGTTGCCCATTCTGTTCTACCAGAAGTGCATCAGCCCCTTGACACCGCCCGCCTGCCGCTTCACTCCCACCTGCTCACAATACACCAAAGAGGCCATACAGAAGTACGGCCCCTTCAAAGGTCTTTACCTTGGCATACGCCGCATCCTGCGCTGCCATCCTTGGGGCGGCTCTGGCTACGACCCTGTGCCGTAGCCAGTGTTATGCGCAGCCATCCCCTCCCCTTGAAGGGAGGGGATGGCTGCGCATGAATCCTTTCTGCAAAGGGTCAACTGCTATATCATTGTCATTATCTAAGGTGTCACCACCTCTACATCGCTGTAAGCCATGCGCTCGCCCTGCGCCAGACGGAGCCCCTCCACACGGATGACCTTGGCACGGGTGGGCTGGCAGCGCACTGTCTGCCAGATGGGGTTGTTGACAATGTTTGAGAATTCACCTTCGCCCAGCAGCTGCCAGTGGTTCCAGTCGGTAGTGGCCGAGATGCGGTAGTGGGTGACGAGGCCGGCGCGTGAGTTCTGTGGCGGCAGATAGCGGAAGGCGGTGACGGTCTGCTCCTGCGGCAGGTTGACAAACATCATCTTGTCGGCTCCGAAGAAGATGTAGTAGTGAGACGAGTGCTTCTCGCCCGCATTGGGCGTGTCGTCGCTGATGTCGGGTGCCAGATAGACGCCGAGCTTCTTGATGAGCGGCTCGCATTTGGCCTCTGTGATGGTGAAGCGCAACTTGTTGGTCTTGACGGTGGGGAAGCAGACGATGCGTCGGTGACCGATGGTGGTCAGGCCGTCGCCTTGCTCAGAGAGCTCATCCTTCAGCGGCTGCCATTGGCCGTCGACCCAGGCTTCGAGCTTGAACCGCTTCACCCGCTGCCCGAAGCGGATGTCCTCCTCGACGAGGAAACGGTTGAAGGCCGTGGGCTTGTCCCACTGAATATTGGCCGTATAGTGGTCAATGTCGACTGTTGAATGGTCTATCAGATTCTCCTTCAGCACCTCGTCAATCATCTTCTTGAAGGCGATGCCTCGCAGGCTGTCGGTGGGATGGATGCGCCCGTTGGGAGCTATGGGGAAGTTGAGCAGCAGGCATGAGTTGCGGCCTACGGACTTGTAGTAGGTGTCCATCAACTTTGAGAGGCTCTTTACGTTCTCGTTCTCTGTCTCGTGGTAGAACCATCCGGGCCGTATGCTGGTGTTTGTCTCGGCCGCCACCCATGAGTCGCCGTTTTCCAGTCCGTGGCGCAGTATGTCGCCCGTGACGTTGCCTTCCTTGTTGAGCAGGCTCCAGTTGGTCTCTCCCACGCTTCCGGCCTCGTTGCCCACCCAGCGCAGGTCGCCGCGGTCGCCACCGTCGTTCCAGATGACACAGCGGGGCTGCAGGTCGCGAATCATGCGGAAGGTCTCGCCCCATCCGTAATAGGTCTTGGCATCGATGCGGCGTGTCTCGTTGGCTCCGCCGTACCAGCCGTCGCCGCCGTTGGCTCCGTCGAACCACACTTCGAAGATGTCGCCATACTGGGTGAGCAGCTCGCGCAGTTGGTTGCGGAAGTAGGTCACGTATTCTGGCCGCCCATAGGCGGGATGGTTGCGGTCCCAGGGCGAGAGATAGACGGCAAACTTCAGTCCCTCCTCGCGGCAGGCGTCGGCCAGCTCACGCACCACGTCGCCCTTGCCGTTCTTCCACGGTGAGTTTTTGACACTATACTCGGTATAGGCGCTGGGCCACATGCAGAAACCGCAGTGGTGCTTGGCGGTGAAGATGATGCCCTTCATGCCTGCCTGCTTGCAGACGCGGGCCCACTGGCGGCAGTCAAGGTCGGAGGGGTTGAACAGCTGCGGGTCTTCGTTGCCGAATCCCCATTCTTGGTCGGTGTATGTGTTCAGCGAGTAGTGGATGAAGGCATACATCTCCATGTCCTGCCACTGCAGTTGGTTTTCCGAGGGCATGGGGCCGCAGGGAAGATCCTGCTCCTGTGCGTTGGCGGGCATGGTCAGTATGGCCGTCAGCATGGCGCATACTGTGCTGAGGATGAAATGACGCATCTTTTTTGTTTCATGCTTTGAAACATAGAAATAGGAATCAGCTGTGATCATGTCAATCATTGGTGGTAAGTCAATTATTTTTTTATAAAAACACGAATTATCAATTATTTATCACGAATTATTCATTATTAATTTAAATGACTATCCGCATGTAGCCGATGGATGCCTTTGCTATCATGTCCTGTCTCAATCATTATCAGACAAACACGTGCTGCCGCAAAAGTAACTTATTCCCCCCCTTGGAAGGGGGGGGCAGGGGGGGATGAAACTTTGCGCAGATGAATCCCCCTCTAACTCCCCCTTTGCAAGGGGGAGAATTAAGTTACCGCAAGCCGAGCGCATGGTCATTCGTTTGAAAAAGAAAGAGTTAACGGCGTATAGTTTAATTGCCATGAATAATTCAGGTTAAAGGAGTTAAAGACAAATGACTCTCCATGAAATGCCTTTGTCTCAGGGGTCAACTGCTATATCATTGCCTATTATTTTTCCATCTGGGGCTTTTATGCAAAAGTTTCCTGCCGAGAAACCTTTGGTTTCCTGCCGAGAAACCGATGGTTTCTCGGCAGGAAACTTTTAAAACCATGCTGCCTTGAAACGGCAGGATGCTCACATGGGTTGAAATCCATAGCAAAGCTATTGTCTTTAACTCCTTTAACTCCAAAACTTGCGCAAAGCTATTGTCTTTAACTCCTTTAACTCCCTTAACTCCTTTAACTCCAAAACTTGCGAAAGAGAAATTGCTGATTATTTCCTTGCCTCGGGATAGCTGATGCGGGTGTGGTAGATGGTTTTCAGCTTCTCGATGAGCACTGTCTTTGAGTACTGTATGTCTCGGAACGTGATGGGGCACTCGCGGAAGAATCCTTCGCTGACCATGCCGTCTATGATGCGCTCTACGAGTGTGCGGATGCTCTGCTCGGAGTAGTCGGGCAGCGAGCGCGATGCTGCCTCCACCGAGTCTGCCATCATCAGAATGGCCTGTTCCTTGGTGAAGGGATTGGGGCCGGGATAGGTGAACAGCAGGTCGTCGACAGGCTCGTCGGGATGCTCGTTCTTGTACTTGATGTAGAAATACTTGGCCTTGCCCTGCCCGTGGTGGGTGGCAATGAATTCGCGTATCTGTCGTGGCAGATGGTTCTTGTCTGCCAGCTTCAGGCCTTCGGTGACGTGTCCTATGATGTACTGTGCACTCTCGATGTAGCTGAGGTGCTCGTGCGGCGAGATGCCTCCCGCCTGGTTCTCGGTGAAGTAGATGGGGTTGACGGTCTTGCCGATGTCGTGGTAGAGTGCACCTGTGCGCACCAGTTGCGTGTTGGCGTCTATGCGCCGTGCCACCTCAGCTGCGAGGTTGCCCACCTGTATGCTGTGGTTGAAGGTGCCGGGCGCCACCTCGCTCATCCTGCGCAGCAGCTCCTTGTTGGTGTTCGACAGCTCGACGAGGGTGATATCGCTGACGAATCCGAAGGTCTTCTCGATGACGTAGAGCAGTGGGTAGGCGCAGAACACGATGACGCCGCACAGCACGAGGTAGGTGTACTCGGTGAAGCTGAACTGCTGCAGGTCGCCCACGCGTATGAGGAACAGCGAGAAGTGTGTGGCCGTGGAGACGAGGATGAAGATGGCCGCTGTCCAGAAGAGCTGTGCCCTGCTGCTCAGCTCGCGCATGGCGAAGACGACCGCGAGCCCCGCCACCATCTCGACAGCGATGAACTCGAGCGGGTGCTGCAGCATGGAGGCAGCTATGAGTATGACGGTGGCCATGGTCATATAGGCCGTGCGTGAGTCCATGAAGACCCTTACGAAGATGGGAACGACGGCAAAGGGGATGATGTAGACATGGAAGAGCGAATGGCTGACCAACAGCGAGGTGGCCAGCATGAACACCACGATGAGCGCATAGAGCATGCTGGCCGAGCGCAGCTTGTCGAAATAGTCCTTGCGGTAGTAGCCCAGGAAGATGGTGAACATGAGGATGATGATGAACACATAGAGCACTTTGCCCAGCGTGGTGAGCGCCGTCTCGCCCGAGGTGTGCCGCTTCTCATACTCCTTGCGGTAGGACTTCAGCACCTGATAGGTGTCTTCGTTGACGATGTCGCCGTGGCTGATGATTTTCTCTCCCGCCTGCACGTCGCGGCTCTTGGGATAGACGTAGAGCAGGTCGTCGAGTATGGGCTGGTTGTTCACCTTGTCGTAGACCATGTTGGGCACGATGAACTCGTGCAGGTTCAGCTCTTGCAGCACCTCGGCGTAGCGTCTGACGGCCGGGTCTTTCAGCAGTCTCTCGTAGGCCTGCCTCGGCGTGAGCAGCTGCTGCACGCTCATCTTCTGCGTCGTGATGCCCTCCACGTGCCATACCGCCTGGATGCCTTTCTTGGTGAGCGAGTCGACACTCTCGATGATGTCTTGCTTGTAGATGTTGTTAAGGCTGGATGCCAGCGCCATCTTCATCTGTGTGCCATAGTCGATGGGCAGCTGGTCCAACTTCTGGCGCAGCAGTGCCACCTGGTGTGCCCCCACGCTCTTGTCGAAATTGTAGCGTGGCACAAACTCCTTCATGCGCTCGGCACGCTCCTTCGCCATCGTCTCTTCACTCTTGTACACCGGGAAGGCGAAGGTGGCCGTCAGGTCGGCCTCGCTCCACGGCTTGCCCTCCTCCACGGTGAAGTTGAACTCAGAAGGACGTGGCATAAACCACACGATGGCCGCCACGGTGACCAGCACAAATGCGGTGCGCACAGCTATCTCGTTCCACGAGAGCTGTGTCTTCAGGTTGAAATTTATCATGCTTGCAACTCTTTCAGACTGCAAAAATAAACAATTTTAGCGTGTTAGCCATAAAAAAAGCTTGGAAAATGTAGGTACTGACTTAAAATTTTGTATCTTTGCAGTCGACTTTGTGGCCGCAGCGCCGTTGCTGTGGGCTCAATAACGAGAAAATGGAATCAATAAAAACTGTAAACAAAGTGGAAGAGAGAAGAGTAAGGGTGCGCTTTGCGCCCAGCCCCACGGGGCCGCTGCATATCGGCGGTGTTCGCACAGCCTTGTATAATTACCTGTTTGCCCGTCAGCATGGCGGCGACCTGGTGTTCCGCATTGAGGACACCGACAGCACCCGCTTCGTGCCAGGGGCCGAGAACTATATCATAGAAGCCTTCAAGTGGCTGGGCATCCAGTTTGACGAGGGCGTCAGCTTCGGCGGCGAGTACGGCCCCTATCGCCAGAGCGAGCGCCGCAACATCTATAGGAAATATGTGCAGGAGCTGCTGGAAGAGGGTAGGGCATACATTGCCTTTGACACCCCCGAGGAGCTGAAGCGCGTGCGCGACCATATCAAGAATTTCCAGTACGACAGCCGCACCCGACTGCACATGCGCAACACGCTGACGCTGAAAGCCACTGAGGTGGAGCGCCTGCTGCGTCAGGGCGCTCAGTACGTGGTGCGCTTCCGCGTTGACTCGGGGCAGGACATCGTCGTCGACGACATGATACGCGGTGAGGTGCACGTCAAGAGCGACATCCTCGACGACAAGGTGCTCTACAAGAGCGCCGACGGCCTGCCCACCTATCATCTGGCCAACATTGTCGACGACCACCTGATGAAGATCACCCACGTGATACGCGGTGAGGAGTGGCTGCCCAGTGCTCCGCTGCACGTGCTGCTCTACCAGGCCTTTGGCTGGGAGGACACTATGCCTCGCTTTGCCCATCTGCCGCTGCTGCTGAAGCCCGACGGACAAGGGAAGCTGAGCAAGCGTGACGGCGATGAGCTGGGATTCCCCGTCTTCCCATTAGACTGGCATGGCGTGGACAAGGAGGGCAACCCCGTCTTCTGCAGCGGCTATCGCGAGCAGGGATATTTCCCCGAGGCCGTCGTCAACTTCCTCGCCCTCTTGGGATGGAACCCCGGCGGCGAGCAGGAATTGTTTAAACTGGAAGAGATGGTGCCCCTGTTCGACATCACCAAGTGTTCGAAAGCCGGTGCCAAGTTCGACTATAAGAAAGGAATGTGGTTCAACCACGAATACCTCTTGAAGAAGAGCCCTGAGGAGATAGCCCAGCTCTGGGAGCCTGAGTGCCGTGAGCACGGTGTGAAGGACTCGTTGGAGCGCATCACGCAGGTGGCTGCCATGATGAAGGACCGTGTGAACTTCGTCAAGGAGCTGTGGCCGCTGTGCTCATTCTTCTTCGAGGCTCCCACGGCCTACGACGAGAAGACAGTGAAGAAACGCTGGAAGGAAGACTCGGCACAGACGCTGACCGAGCTTTGCGCCGTTCTCGAGAAGCTCGACGACTTCTCGTTAGAGAATCAGGAGAAGGTGGTCCACGCATGGATTGAGGAGAAAGGCTACAAGCTGGGCAATGTGATGAACGCCTGGCGCCTGGCGCTGGTCGGCGAGGGCAAGGGTCCCGGCATGTTCGACATTTCCGCCTTCCTTGGCAAGGAGGAAACCATCAAGCGTACGCGCAAAGCGATAGAAATCTTGGGATAGTCTGGAAAAACCGGTATTACCAGTCAGATTAGCTCGACTGGAATAGAGCATGTACAACATCATCATATACGCGTACCTGTTGGGTGTGGCTGTCTATAGCCGCTTCAACGAGAAGGTGAGGAAAATGTGGCGTGGCGAGCGCGACGCCTTCCGTGTGCTTCGCGAGAAGGTGGAGCCCGGGGCGCACTACGTGTGGTTTCATGCCGCCTCGCTGGGTGAGTTTGAACAGGGACGCCCATTGATGGAGCAGCTCAAGCGCGACCATCCCGAACTGAAAATCCTGCTCACCTTCTTCTCACCCTCTGGCTATGAGGTGCGCAAGGACTACAACGGTGCCGACATCATCTGTTACCTGCCGCTCGACACCATCCGCAACGCCCGTCGCTTCCTGCGGCTCATCCGACCGGAGAAAGCATTCTTCATCAAGTACGAGTTCTGGTACAACTACCTGCACATCCTCAAGCACCGAGGCGTGCCCGTCTACAGCGTGAGCAGCATCTTCCGCGAGGGGCAGGTGTTCTTCCGTTGGTATGGCAGGCAGTATGGCCGTGTGCTGAAGTGCTTCACACATTTCTTCGTGCAGAACGAGAAGAGCCGTGAGCTGCTGCACTCTATTGGCATCGACTGTGTCACCATCACGGGCGACACCCGCTTCGACCGTGTCCTGCAGATTAAGGAGAAGGCGGCTCCCGAGGGTGACCATATCGTGAGGTTCCTGCAGGCCGGCTCGGAGGCTGCAGGCGCTTTGCCCACTGCTCCGAAGGTGTTTGTCGCCGGTTCGTCGTGGCCTCCCGATGAAGATATCTTCATCCGCTATTTCAAGGAGCATCCCGAATGGAAACTCATCATCGCCCCGCATGTCATCGGCGAAGACCATCTGCAGCAGATAGAGCAGAAGCTGGAGGGATGGCACGTCACCCGCTATACAAGAGCCCCCCTGTCGTCCCCCGAGGGGGACACAAATGTCCTGAAGAAGAGTAATGAAGCCCCCTCGGGGGCCGTAGGGGGGGCTAAGGGGTCTGTCCTCCTCATCGACTGCTTTGGCCTGCTCAGCAGCATTTACCGCTACGCTACGGTGAGCTACATCGGCGGCGGCTTCGGCGTCAGCATCCATAACACGTTGGAGGCTGCCGTGTGGGGCTGCCCGGTCATCTTTGGCCCTGAGAACAAGAAGTTCCAGGAGGCTCAGGGACTGAAAGCCTGTGGCGGAGGCTTCGAGATAAAGAGCTACGAGGAATTTGCGCAGCTGATGGACCGTCTTGGCAGCGACCCGGCCTTCCTCAACGATGCGGGCCGCAAAGCCGGCGCCTATGTCGAGAGTTTGGCTGGGGCAACGAAGAAGATATTAAACGATGTAGAGTTATAGAACGACAGGACAAACAGAGCTATGAAACAGAAAATAATGACAATAGCCGGCTGCCTTGCCATGCTGCTCGTCACCCTGCTGCCGCTGGTCCATGTGAAGAGCTACCGCTGGAACATCCTCGACCTGCCGCACAAGTTAGACCGCCTTGTCGATAACGCCACTTACAACACGGTGGGCAAGGTGCTCTTGGGCGCTCTCATCGCCTTTCCGCTGTTGGTGGCTCTGTTGGCGTGGCTCAAGGGCCGCGCACCGAAGATGGTGGCGCTGCTGCCGCTGCTGGTGGCTGGGACCATCATCGTCATTCTCTTCATGGGAGGCAAGCTGACACCCGGCATCGGACTGTGGCTCTATGCCGCAGTGGCCGCCGCCACGCTGGCGTTGACATTCAAGAAATGAGAAAACCAATTATTCAACCTTATTATTAACCATTAAAACAAAAACATTATGGACAAAATGACAAAAGAACAGACAAATTTGTTTTCCATCATCGCATCAGTCTTAATGCTGGTTGCTTTCTTTTTCGTGAAGATGGGCTATCTTGGCGCTCCCGTTGAGATGATCGGCCGTGTGGGCTGGTTTGGCACGATAACGCTGATTATTGCCATGCTGGCTCCTATCTACACCTGCCTCTATGCCTTCCGCGACCAGAAAGCCTTGGAGCCCCTGAAGCCCATCTTCGTCATGGGTCCGGGACTCGCCTTTGCATTGCCTCTCATCTCACTGGGTCTCTGCCTCTTCGCTTCCTATATCGACGGTGGCTGGCCTGTCATCCTCTACGCTGTGGGTGCAGCTGCCATCTTCTACATCGGCCAGAAGAGCTGATTCCAGTTCCTTAGCGTAACATTAAAGCGGCTCCGTCCATGGAACCGCTTTAATTATGTCATTCAACTTTCGCAAATTTTGGAGTTAAAGGAGTTAAGGGAGTTAAGGGAGTTAAAGGAGTTAAAGGAGTTAAAGGAGTTAAAGACAATAGCTTTGCTATGGATATCTTGTCCGAAGCCTGCGGTTCTTCCAATAGATATGCCACCTTTAAAAAGAATGAGTGTTTTTGCTGCAAATGGCTCTGCATAAGATGACGAGAAGCCCGTTGCGCCCTATTCGCACCCCCCTGCTGCCCGTTGCCATCCTTCTGGTGGCGGTCATTGCCCTCATCAGAATGGTGGGGCCTGACGCGCCGCGCGTGGCCGACGGGCAGTGGACGGAAGCGGTGGTGGCCTCGGTGCCTGTGGACAAGCCGAAGACGCTGCAGACCTTCCTGTTGCTGACCGAGACGGGCGAGCGCCGCCGATGCTACATCTGGAAAGACGAGCGCAGCCGGCAGCTGAAGGCTGGCGACAACCTCATGGTGCGCATCGGCGACGGTCAGTTCGTGCGCTGGGACGGCTGGCAACGGGGCGGCGACGGCTGGAGCAACATCGGCCACCTGCAGCGTCTTCGCATCAAAGCCCTGGTGCTGCGCGAGCGGCTGCTGAGCCGGCTGCATGTCGAGGACGCCGACGACGAGGCACAGGCGCTGATAGCCGCCATGGTGCTGGGCGACAAGAGTGCGCTGACCCCCGAGCTGCGCTCCCGCTATGCCGTGACGGGCGCCTCGCATGTGCTGGCGCTGAGCGGCCTCCACCTGAGCATTATCTATCTGCTCCTGACAAGGCTGACGCTGGGCCGGCGACGCTCATGGCTGGTTCAAGGGCTGCTGGTGCTGGCCATCTGGTGCTATGCCCTGCTGACGGGACTGCCCACCAGCCTTGTCCGCGCCGCCACGATGATCACGGTCTATTCGCTCTTCTCACTCGGCGGGCGCCGCCATGCCTCGCTCAACGTGCTTTGCTTCACCGCCATCGTCATGCTGCTCATTGACAGCAGTGCCCTGTTCGACGTGGGCTTCCAACTGTCGTTCATGGCCATGCTGGGCATCCTGCTGTTCATGCCGCTGATGGAGGGATGGCTGTCGGCACACTGGCGGATGGAGCACCGCGTCGTGTCATGGCTCTTCAGCCTGCTGGCGGTGTCGGTGGCGGCGCAGGTAGGCACGGCACCACTCGTGGCCTACTACTTCGGACGCTTCTCCACTTGGTTTCTCGTCACCAACCTCGTCGTCATCCCCCTGACCACGCTCCTGCTCTATGCTGCCCTCGCCACATTCGTCCTTCCCTTCATGGGCGTCGTGGCTGTGGCGTTGGCTCAGACGATGAACAAGGCATTAGACATCATCAGCACATGGCCACTTGCCAGCGTGGAGGGCCTTCACCCTTCTGTGCTGCAAGTGGCCATGTGCTATGTCGTTGTGGCGGCAGTCTATGTGCTGCTTACATATACCCAAGCCAGCGCAAGATATCGTTGAGGTTGGCCACCACCATCAAAAGGATGAGGATGCCGAAGCCCACGTACTCGGCGCGTATCATGAACTTCTCGCTGGGTTTGCGTCCCGTTATCATCTCGTAGAGCAGGAACAAGACGTGTCCGCCGTCGAGTGCGGGGATGGGCAGGATGTTCATGAAGGCGAGGATGATGGACAGGAAAGCGGTCATCTCCCAGAAGCGATGCCAGTCCCAGACCTCGGGGAAGAGGCTGCCGATGGCTCCGAAGCCGCCCAATGACTTCGCTCCCTCGCTGGTGAAGACATACTGCATGTCGCTGACGTAGCTGCAGAGCTTGTGCCAGCCATAGCCTATGCCAGCAGGAATGCTCTCGAAGAAGCCATACTTGAACGTGGTCGGCTCATAAAGCTGCACGGGGAAGAAGCCCAGCTTCAGGTCGGGAGAGAGGGTGACAGAGAGGGTGTCAGTCACCCCTACGGCTCCCGTGGAGGCTTCATCACTCTGCAGGACACTTGTGTCGCCCTCGGGGGACGACAGGGGGGCTGTGGCTGAGGCCACTCTCTTCAATACTATCTCCACCTGGCGCACCTTCATGCTGTCGGCCGGTTGGGCTGTCAGCACGTCGCGCAGGCGGGCTATCTCGTCCTGGAACTGGTTGTAGGAGGCTACGGCCCTGCCGTTGATGCCTACGATGGTGTCACCCGGCATCATGCCAATCTGTGCGGCTGCCGTGCCGGGGATGACGCTGTCGGCCACGGCGGGCATCCACACACGCATGAACATGGGCGTGGCCTTGAACATGTTGAGCAGGTTGAGGTCGGCCGACTCGGGGATATGGATGGTGACGGGCTGGCCGTCTCTGAGTACGTTGACTTGCTTGGCCTTCGACACCTCGCGGAACAGGTCGTCGTCCCATTTCTTCAGCGGGCCGCGGTCGGTGCTGACCAGCACGTCGCCGTCCTGGAAGCCCAGTGCCTTCGCCTCGCTGTTGAACTCCATGCCGTGGGTCATCTTCTCCACAGGCACGTAGGTCTCGCCCCAGGTGAAGAGAATCATCGAGTAGATGAACAGGGCGAGCAGGAAATTGACCAGCACGCCGCCAATCATGATGAGCAGACGCTGCCACGTGGGCTTGGTGCGGAACTCCCAGGGATGGGTCTCCTGGGAGAGCTGCTGGTTGGTCTCGTCTATCATGCCGTCGATGGCGCAGTAGCCGCCAAGGGGCAACCAGCCAAGGCCATACTCTGTGCCGACATATTCTTTCACGGTCTTTTTCTTCGGCTCCTCGCCTTCTTTGGCCTCTTCCTCCACCTCCTTCGTGGGCACCACCTCAGGCTTCAGTTTCAGCAGGCGGCGCACCCAGGTGTCGTAGGTGCTCATGATGTGGAACTTCAGGTTGAAGAACAGGTAGAACTTGGTCACCCTGACCTTGAAGAGCTTGGCAAAGGTGAAGTGGCCCAGCTCGTGCAGCAACACCAGCAGCGAGATGGCCATGAGGAACTGTAACAGTCTGATCAGGAATACTTCCATTTTTTAAATGCTTAATGCTTAATGCTTAATGCTTAATGCTTAATGCTTAATGCTTAATGCTTAATGCTTAATGCTTAATGCTTAATGCTTAATGTTTAATGCTTAATGGTTTACCTCATGCGCAGCCAATTATGCATTATGCATTAAGCATTAAGCATTGAATGGGCTACACGGCGTGCTTCTGCATCTGTCTGTACGTAGACATCATAGTCGGGCGTGTTGGAGAAGGGCACGCGCTGCATGGTCGCGGCGATGATGTCGGCCATCTGTGGGAACGAGCAGCGGTCTTCGAGGAAGGCCCGGTTGACCACCTCGTTGGCGGCATTGACGATGCAGGGCATGTTGCCGCCCTGACGGATGGCCTCGAAAGCCAGGGCGAGGCAGCGGAACTTCTCCAGGTCGGGCTCGAAGAACTCCAGCTTCTGCGCTGCAAAGAGGTCGAGCTTGTTGCCGCTGAGAGGCAAGCGCCGTGGGAACGAGAGCGCATACTGGATGGGCAGCCGCATGTCGGGCACTCCGAGCTGCGCCTTCACCGAACCGTCCTGGAACTGCACGGCGCTGTGGATGATGCTCTGCGGATGCACCAGCACCTGTATCTGGCTGGCCTCGACGCCGAAGAGCCACTTCGCCTCGATCACCTCGAAGCCCTTGTTCATCATCGTGGCTGAGTCGATGGTAATCTTCGCTCCCATGTCCCAAGTGGGATGGCGCAGGGCGTCGGCCTTCGTCACCGTGGCCAACTGCTCGGGAGGCATCAGGCGGAACGGGCCGCCGGAGGCTGTCAACAAGATTTTGTCAATGGGATTGTCGTCCTCGCCGACGAGACTCTGGAAGATGGCCGAGTGCTCGCTGTCGACGGGCAGGATGCTGACATGATACTGCTGTGCCAGCTGCAGGATAAGGGCACCGGCCACCACCAGCGTCTCCTTGTTGGCAAGGGCAATGGCCTTGCGCGCCTTGATGGCATGGATGGTGGGGCTGAGGCCCGCAAAGCCCACCATGGCGGTGAGCACCATGTCGATGGGACCGGATTCAACGATGTCGTCCAATGCCTTCGCTCCGGCATAGACCTTCACATCGGGCATGTCGGCCATGAGGCTTTTCAGCTCGTCGTAGCGTGCCTCGTTGGCAATGACCACAGCGGCGGGATGAAATTGATGTGCCTGTTCAGCCAACAGCTGCACACGGTTGTTGGCCGTGAGGCAATAGACCTCGTAGAGGTCGTTGTGCTCCTCAATGACCTGCAACGCCTGCGTGCCAATGCTCCCCGTAGAACCGAGGATGGCTATCTGTCGTTTCATGATTGTCGATTTTGCAAAATTCGGGCGCAAAAGTACGAAAAATAAACGACATGGCAAAGAAACTGAAAAATTCTTTGTAACTTTGCACTGAAAATATGTCTTATACAATGAAAATAGGAATTTTAGTAGCTATGGACCGCGAGCTGCAGCAGCTGCGCCAGGTCTTTCAGAACAGTCAGGTAGTGGTAGAGAAGTGTGGCATCGGCAAGGTGAACGCCGCCTTGGGTGTACAGCGCATGATCAACGCGCACCGGCCCGACTGCATCATCTCGTCGGGTTGCGCCGGCGGCAACGGCGACGACGTGAACATCAAGGACATCGTGGTAAGCAGCGAGGTGGCCTATCACGACGTCTATTGCGGCGCTGCCGAGGGCGGCTCATTGGCCTACGGACAGGTGCAGGGCATGCCCGCACGCTTCCAGGCCGACCCCTACCTGCTGCGCAAGAGTGAAGAGTTGGAAGTGAAGCGTGGACTGATAGTGACCGGCGACTGGTTTGTAGATTCGCGTGAGAAGATGGAGAGCATCATCCAGCTGTTTCCCGAAGCAAAGGCCGTCGACATGGAGTCGGCTGCCATCGCGCACGCGTGTTATATAAATAATGTGCCGTTCATCTCCTTCCGCGTCATCAGCGACATGCCCCTGCGCGACAGCCATGCCTCGCAGTACCACGACTTCTGGAACCAGGTGGCCGCACAGTCCTTCCAGCTCACACGCACCTTCGTCGAATCGCTGTAGCCTGTCATATTCATGGCAGGGCACCAGCCGGGAAAGCAAAGGATTCCCCTTTAACTTCCCCTTTAACTTCCCCAAAGAAATGACCAAATACTTTGACGATGCGGTGGCATTGCTGAAGGAGCTGATTGCCACACCGCGCGTGAGTCGCAATGAAACGGCGGCAGCCGACCTGATGGAGCGCCACATGAAAGAGTGGGGACTGAACCCGCAACGCGAGATGAACAACGTGTGGGCGGTGTGTCCCGACTATGACGACAGCCGCCCCTCCCTGCTGCTCAATGCTCACCTCGACACGGTGAAGCCTGTGGCATCGTGGACACGCCAGCCCCATGAGCCTGCCGTAGAAGGCGATCGCCTCTACGGCCTGGGCGCCAACGACTGCGGCGGCGGACTCGTCACACTGCTCATGACTTACAGGCGCTTGGTGAACGCTTCATCCTCTTCCCGCGCGTACAATATTATTTATTTGGCTTCGGCCGAGGAGGAGGTGTCGGGAGCTAATGGCGTGGCACGCGCCCTGCCCCTGCTGCCGCCGGTGAGCGTGGCCATTGTGGGCGAGCCGACAGGACTGCAGCCTGCCATCGCCGAGAAGGGACTGATGGTGATTGACGGCTATGCCGACGGCGTCAGCGGCCATGCAGCTCGCAACGAAGGTGTCAACGCCATCTATGAGGCGCTCGACGACCTGCTCTTCCTGCGTGACTACCGCTTTGAGCGCGTCAGCCCGCTATTGGGGCCGATGAAGATGACCGTCACCGTGGTGGAGAGCGGCACACAGCACAACGTAGTGCCCGACAGGCTGCACTTTGTCCTCGACGTGCGCACCACGGAACTATACAGCAACGAAGAGGTGTTCGCTTTCCTGCAGTCGAAGATGAAGAAATGCCGCTTGGAGGCGCGCTCCTTCCGCCTGCACTCATCGTCCATCACGACAGAGCACCCGTTGGTGCAGCGCTGCTTGGCAATGGGCCTGACGCCTTTCGGCTCACCCACGCTGAGCGACCAGTGCCTGATGTCGTTCCCCTCGCTGAAGCTGGGGCCTGGCGAGTCAGCGCGCTCTCATTCAGCCGACGAGTTTATCTGCCTGAGCGAGCTGGAGCGTGCAATGGACGTTTACGAAAAGCTGTTGGATTGACCTGAATGATTCGTGGATGTTTTTTCTGTCTGCGACGCAACGCGAATATACGCAAATGTCTCGTGAATGGTTCGTGAATTTTTCTGTCTGCGACGCTACACGAATATACACGAATGAACACGAATGATTCATAAATATTTTATTTATTTGTCTGCGACGCAACGCGAATATACGCTAATGCCTCGCGAATGTTTCGTGAATTTTTAATTATTTACGATTATTCGCGTGTCATTTACGCACATTCGCGTTGCGCCGCAGGCAAAAGAAAAGGATGTGGTTTCAACGTCATGTTTGTGAATAGTTTTTTCTGTCTGCGAC
>JAEEGG010003402.1_pt1 | contig 39714 bp, 39 predicted proteins | sample 9134161 | NCBI WGS metagenome assembly JAEEGG01 (sample SAMN16246543, study PRJNA631951) | gut metagenome | biome: gut microbiome; feature: rumen; material: CR-attached | host: Bos | place: Iran: Karaj | collected 2018-10 | reverse complement strand
TCACCGCGTTTTCCAGCAGCAGGCTCTTCCATGCGCCCACGTTGGGGCTGGTCCAGTCCCCGTAGATGCGCTTGATGGTGGGCGTGCCGTAAATGGCGGCCTCCTCCATAATGGCCTTCATGCTGTTGCGCGGCACGTTGTCCGCATCGATCAGCACCGCCAGCCTGAGGTCCTTGATGTCGTTGGTCAAATAGATATTCACCTCCTTGCGGTTTATTCGCCGCTTCCTTCTCCGCCGGAAGCGGCCACGGTCCATAATATAGCATCATTTTTCATAAAAAACAACGGCATAACCGCCGAAAACCGCCAGCGGTTCCCCCACGGCCTCCCTTACGGGCAGGATGCAGACCCCCTCCGGCGGTTCACCGTAAAAGCTGTATTTGCCGAAGGAGGCGACCTGCCGGAAGGCCCCGTGGGGATTGCGGTAGCGGACGGTCTCCAGGAATCCCGGCGTGTCTGCTTTCGTTTCAAAGAGGACGTAGATATAGGGCATGTTCACCTTGCCGCTGATCCAGACGTGCGCCGGTTCCAGCGCTTCCGCACAGGCGATGGCCTCCGTCAGCCCGGCGTGGAAGGCGGGGGCGAGGGTTTGGGCGTAATCCGTCACATAATACCGACCCAGCAGCGCCGCGGCGACGCCCAGGGCGGCCAGGCAGGGGACCAGGGCGGGGGAGAAGCGCCGCCAGAGAAGCAGGAGCCCCTCCGCCTGGCACCAGATCAGGGGCAGGAACAGGAAGTTCACCCGGTTCACGTTCACATCGATGAACAGGGAAGCCGCCAGCGCGGAGAGCAGGGCCAGCAGCACATAAAACTGCGCGTCCCTCAATTCCCTTTTCCACAAACGCCTCAGGAGGCCCCCAAGCCCCAGCAGCGCGAAGCACAGCCCCGGCAGACCGTACACAAGCCCGAAGGGACCGGCATAGTTCCAGGGAAGATGGTCCGACTGCCGCCACAGGAGCCTCCCCAGGTCCGAAAGATGCCGCAGGGAAAAGGAGACGGTGGCGGCCTGCCGGGTCTCTGTCAGGGCGGGGAGGGTCATCCACAGGAGCTTCGCTGACGGCAGCCCCAGGGCGTTGCGCAGCTGGCAGAGGGCCAGGGGCAGGGCGATCAGGGCGAAGATATCCAGAGCGATCAGCCAGTGCCGGAGCCGGATGGCTTTCCGCCGGAACAGGCGGACGGAAGCGCCCAGCAGAAACAGGGGGAGGAAAAGAAAAGCGGTGCCGTAGGCGTAAAGTCCGAGGGCAAAGAGCGCGGCGGCAGCGCAGAGCATCCACGGATTCCGGTTGACATAACCCAGACACCAGACCCCCAGCAGCAGAAAGGCGGGCAGCAGATTGCTCTCCAGGGCCCAGCGGCTCAGGAGCAGATGCCAGGGATTCAGGGCGAGCAGCGTGAGGGCCAGGAGGCCGAAGCCCCTGCCCAAAGCCCGCCGGGCCGTCAGCCAGAAGGCCAGGAGGCTCACGCTGCCCCAAAAGGCGGCGCAGAGCCGGAGCGAGGCGGCGCTGAGGCCGAACAGGGCGAGGAAGGGCATGGAGAGATAGGCGTAAAGGACGTTCTGCCCGCTGCCCCAGCTGACGAAAAGGACGGGCCAGCTGTCCCCGCAGCGGTCCATTCCCCAGCGCAGCAGGCTCCAGGCGTCGAAGCCGATGGAGGCTTCGTCCTGGTTCAGCCCCGGCGGGAAGGAGCCCAGGCAGAGGAAACGCGCCAGCGCGCCGATCAGCAGGATCGCCGCCGCCAGGACCGCCTCCCGCCGCAGCGCGGCGTCCCGAAGCTTTCTCATGTGCGCCCTCCTTCCTTTTCGCGCATATGGTATCACGCCCCGGAGGGAAAAACAACAAATTGTGGTTCAGGATCGGGAACATTTTTCAGAATTTACCGTCCAAAATCATTGACGAAAGAACGCAAACGGCGTATTATTATGCTGAGTAGGCAAGAAGAACCGCGAGCCTTGCTCACGGTAAGCATAAGAATGGAGGTAGGACATGGCACTTTTTAAGGAAGTCAAGTGCGGGCGCTGCGACCGGCGCTACAGCGCTCTGCGAAGCAGGTGTCCCCATTGCGGCGCCCGGAAGAACCGGGACGGCAAGGCGTCACAGGTAGAGAACGGGACCCGCTGGCAGGTGATCGTCGGCGCTGTCGTGCTGCTGGCCATCATCGCCGCGGCCATCATCCTTATCACCACCTCTTTGAAGAATCGGGAGCCGGAGCCCGGCGGTTCCTCCGTCAAGCCCACGCCCCCCAGTCCCTCCAGCAATGTGAGTTCCCTCGACGGCACGAATCCGACCCCCAGCGCCCTGCCCGGCGAGGCGGACCCCACGCCCACCCCCACCGCACCGCCCACGCCGTCGCCCACCCCCGAACCCATGGTGAACTCCATCACCCTCAGCCGCTCTGACTTCACCCTGAGCCATATCGGCGAGCAATACACCATCCAGGCCACCATCTCCCCGGCGGGCACCAAGGCCACCATCGTCTGGATCTCCGAGAATCCCGACGTGGCTACCGTGGATGAAAACGGCACTGTCACCGCCGTTGACCGGGGCAAGACCATCGTCTCCGCCACCGCCGGCGGCGTCATCCAGGAATGCATCGTCCGCGTCAATGCCGACGCGCCCAAAAACACCAGCGGCGACAGCGGCAGCGGGAACGGCAGCTCCGGTTCCGGATCCGCCAGCCTGAGCCATGTGGACGTGACCATCCATTCCGCCAAGAGCGAGACCTTCAAGCTCAGCGTCAAGAACGCCGGGGACAACGCGGTGATCAGCTATTCCAGCGGCAACTCCTCCGTCGCCTCCGTCACCTCGGACGGCACGGTCAAGGCCGAGGGCAACGGCAACACCGATATCACCGTTACCGTCACCGTGAACGGCGAGACCCAGACCTGGAAGTGCAAGGTCTACGTGGTGAACTGAGTTTCCATCATCCGGGGCCGCCCGATCGGGCGGCCCCTTGTTTGTCCCTTCGGAAAGGAGGAACCCATGACCTCGGAATACCGGCTGACCCTGCGGAAACACTATGGACGGCTGGGCCTGGCCCTGCTGGCCTATTATGTGGTCACTGCCGCCGCCCAGTTTGCCTGTCAGTATGCGGCGCTGGCCTGGGCGCCGCAATGGACGGAAGCGGGCTGGTTTGCCCCGGCCCTTGCCTTCGTACCCATGTATTTGATCGGCTTCCCCATCTTTCTCTGGCTGCTGCCCAAGGCGCCGCCGAGGGAGCTGCTGCCGGAGAAGCGGAAGGTGCCCGGGCGGGAGCTGTTTCCCATTTTCCTCATGTGCCTGGGCGTCCTTTATCCCGGCAACCTCCTGGGCCAGGGGCTGGACTGGCTCCTCCGGCGGGTGTTCCACAGCGCGGGCGTCACCAACGCCCTGGAGGGCATGTTGGATTCCTCCGGCAACTGGCCGTTCCTGCTGGTGGCGGTGGTGCTGGCCCCGATCATGGAGGAGCTCACCTTCCGCAAGCTCCTGCTGGACCGGATGCGCACCGTCGACAAGCCCTCCGCCCTCATCTTCACCGCCCTCGCCTTCGCCCTGTTCCACTCCAATGTCGTGCAGTTCTTTTATGCCTTCGGCGTGGGGGTCATCTTCGGCTGCATCTATCTGCGCACCGGCAGGATCGTGTATTCCATGGTCCTCCATGTGCTGATCAATTTCCTGGGCAGCGCGGCGGTCCTGTTCCTGATGGGCGACCTGGACCTGGGGAATCTGGACGCGGCGGCGCTGGTGGAGAACATGCTGCCCCTGCTGGGCCTTGGCGTCTACGCCATGACCCTTCTCGCCGGTTCCGTCGCGGGCATCGTCCTTCTCATTCGCCGGCGGCACAGCCTCCGCGTGGCGGACGGGGGAGAGCTGCTCCGGCCCGGCGATCGTTTCCAGCTGGTCTTTTGCCGGCTCGGCTGGCTGCTCTACTGCCTGGCTGCGCTGGCGATGACGCTGATTTCTTATCTTCTGTGAAGCTTGTTTGAAATTTGGGATTGATTCCGGGGCAAGAATATAGTATAAAAGAATAGGTCCGTCCCGTGCTTCGGCGCGGGGCAGGGTCGCACTAGTCGGGGAGTTAGCGGTGCCCTGTACCTGCAAACCGCTACAGCAGGGATGAATTCCCGCCCCCGGTCCTTCGGCGTGTTGTCTGCCCTCTGTAAACAGTGATGACGAACCGGTCTTGCGCAACGCGGGCCCGCGAACCATGTCAGGCGGGAGACCGAGCAGCATTAAGCGGTGAACCGTGTGTGCCGCGAGGGTGCCGATTCCGAGCCGGTTGCAGAGGTAACGGACGGGCCGGGGCGATCAAAGGCGGGTGTGCGGTCCTGCCCTGCGCCGAAGTCTGTCTTCGGAAGGATGAAGGAGCAGAGATGTATCAGGCGTTATACAGAAAGTGGAGGCCCAGGACCTTTGACGAGGTGGTGGGCCAGGAGCATATCACGGAAATACTGAAATCGCAGGTCCTGGCGGACCGGCCCAGCCACGCCTACCTTTTCACCGGCACGCGTGGCACCGGCAAAACCACCTGCGCGAAGCTCCTGGCCAAAGCGGTCAACTGTCTCAGCCCCGCAGGGGGCAGCCCCTGCGGCCAGTGCGAAATATGCCGGGGCATCGAATCCGGCGCCATCCTGGATGTGACGGAGATGGACGCCGCCTCCAACAACGGCGTGGACGACGTCCGCACCATCCGGGACGAGGCGGTCTACGCGCCGGTAGCCGCCCGTCGGCGGGTCTATATCATCGACGAAGTGCACATGCTCTCCAAGCCCGCCTTCAACGCCCTGCTGAAGATCATGGAGGAGCCGCCGGAGCACCTGATCTTCATCCTGGCGACCACGGAGCTGTATAAGGTCCCTGCCACGATCCTGAGCCGCTGCCAGCGCTATTCCTTCCGCCGCGTGCCCGCCGGGCTGATCAAGCAGCGGCTTATGCAGGTGGCCGCCGCGGAGGACATGGAGCTGACGGAGGACGCCGCCGGGCTTCTGAGCCGTCTGGCCGACGGGGCCCTGCGGGATGCCCTGAGCCTGCTGGACCAGTGCGCCGGAACGAAAATCGACCGGGAGCGGGTCCTATCCGCCATCGGCCTCGCGGACAATGAGGAGATCGTTCACATGGCCGAAGCCCTCCTTGGCGGGGACGGGGATACGGCTCTGGAAATACTGGACGCGCTTTACCGGGGCGGGAAGGATGTTTCTGCCATTCTGAATCAGCTTTCCGCCCTCTATCGGGATATCCTGCTGGGGCGGGTCGCCCCCCAAAACGGCCCCAGCCTCATGAGCGGCGGCTTTTCCGAGGAAGCCCTGGCGCGTCTCAGCGCAGGGGCGGACACCGGCTCCCTGCTGCGGGGCCTAGAGGCGGTGCAGAACGCCGCATCCCGGCTGGACCACTCCGGCGACCGGCGGCTCACCGCCGAGCTCTGTCTTCTGGAGCTGGCCTGCCCGGAGATCGCGGCGGCCCCCGCTCCCATTCCTTCGCCGCCCAAGGCCGCGCCCCTGCCGAAGACCGTCCCGCAGCCGCCTTTGCCCGCGCCGGAAAAGGCGCCGCAGCCGGAGGAAGCGATGCAGAAGATCGCGGCAAAAGAGGAAAAAGCAACGCCGCCCCCGGAGCCGGAGAAGCTGCCGGCGGGCTGGCTGGTTAAGCCGGAGGAAACCCCCGCCCCGGCAGAGAAAGCCGAGGCGGCCGCGTCCGGCGTCACCTGGGAGCGGGTCCTGGCCGCGCTGGAGCATGAACTGGAAATGCCGGATTACATGATGCTCTGCAACCCGGAAAACCTCAGCGGCAAGCTGGAGGACGGGGGGCTGGCGCTGTATCCGAAAAACGACGCCGTCCGGAGCATGCTGGATGCCGGGCGGCTGGCGCTCATCCGCCGGACGGCGGAGGAGCTGACGGGCGTGAACACGCCGGTGACCCTTGCCGTTCCCCAAGCGGAAGGGGAGGGCCGCTTCGACCGGCTGGATACCCTGTTCGGCAAATTCCCGTTTTGAACGGGTCAACATCGACGATGATCGAGTATTAAGATCGGGAGGTTATGGATATGGCAAAGGGTGCATTTCGCGGCGGCAGCTACGGCGGCGGTGGATTCGGCGGCGTCAACGCGAACATGATCAAGCAGGCGCAGAAAATGCAGCAGGACATGCTGAAAATGCAGGAGGAGCTGGAGCAGGCCACCTATGAGGCCTCCGCCGGCGGCGTGGTGAAGGCTGTGGTCTCCGGCAAGGGAGAGCTGGTCAGTCTCACCATCGATCCGGCAGCCGTGGACCCGGAGGATGTGGAAATGCTCCAGGACACCATCATCGCCGCGGTGAACGAGGCCATCCGCAAGGGCGAGACTGCCAAAGCCGACAGCATGGGCAAGCTCACCGGCGGCCTGAACCTGAGCGGTCTCGGCTTCTGAGACGTTCCCGCCCCCGGTGTGCAGCGTTTTCAGCCATCCGCTTATCCGGACTGAAAACAGCGTTCAGCGTTCTATGAGAGACGCCTTCCGCTTGGGAAGGCGTCTTTGCATGTTTTGGCCGGAATCTCTTGACGCGATGCTTTAGAACAATATATAATGAGCTGTTTTTATCCAATGAGGAATCGAGTTGATTTGATGTTGAAACGATTGCTGGCGCCGGTATCCGCCCTCCTGATGGCGGCGCTCCTCAGCGGCTGCTTCCTCCTGCCCAAGGAGGCGGAGCCACCCGAACTGCCGCTGGTGACTCCCTTCAGCGGCGCGGAATACACCACATCCACGGTCACCCGGGGCGACCTGGTCAGCGCGGTGAAGATCAGCTTTGTCTTCAGCCCCACCCGGCGGGAGGAGCTGCGCTTCCGTGTGCTGGGCCGCAGCTACGGCGCGATCTATGTGACCGCCGGCAGCCAGGTGGAGAAGGGGCAGCTGCTGGCGGAGCTGGAGAGCACCGCCGAGCAGGAGGCCATCCACGCCACGGAGAAGGAACTGGAAAAGCTGAATATCCGGCTGGACACTGCCCGCACCGCCCTGGAGCTGGCCCTGGAGCAGGAACAGCTGCAGGGAGGAAGGAGCACCGTCGTTTCCGAAGCCCGGCAGGCGGATATCGAATACTATGAAGCGGCCATCGCCATCCAGCAGCAGAAGCTGGAGGAGGAGCGCGCCGAGCTGGAGGCTCTGCGGCTCTATGCGCCGATGGACGGCACCGTGACCTATGTGAAGACCATCGACCAGTCGACCCGCAGCGGCAAGGCGGACACGGTGGTCACCGTGACGGACACCGCCTCCGGCGTTTTCACCACCCTGACGGGCGAGTGGGCGCTGTTCCCGGAGGGGGAGACCTTCGTCGTGAACACGGAGGCGGGGGAATTCCTCTGCGTTGCCAGGGACCCGGCTGTCTACGGCATGAAAACGGAGCTCACGGGAGAAGGGCAGAGGATCGTCTGCCTGGAGATACAGGATGAGCAGGTACCCCAGTCCAGCCTCCGGGGCGAGGTGCGCATCGTGCTGGAGGTGCGGGAAAACGTGCTGCTGCTGCCCACCCGGGCGGTATTCACCGTGGGGGATCGATATTATGTCTACCATGAGGATGCCGGCGGCCTGAAGAGCGCCAAGGAGATCGGCTGCGGCCTGTCCGACGGCAGTTATATCGAGATCACGGAAGGCCTGGAGGAGGGAGAGCATGTCATCGTCAGTTAAACGCTTCCTGGGCGGTCTGCTGGCAGCGCTGCTCCTGCTGAGCCTGACCGCCTGCGGCAAGGCGCCCGCGCCGAAAGCGCCGGCGCTGATGGAGCCCAAGGGCGTCACCATGGATACCGCGGTGGTACGCCGCGGCCTCATTCAGACCGTGGAGGCCTATGAGGGCCTGGTGCTGCCCGGCGTCCGGGAGCTGAGCTTCACCGTTTCCGGCGTCATTCAGGATGTGCGCGTCTGCGTGGGCAGCCATGTGAAGGCAGGGGACGAGCTGGCCGTCCTGGATGTGGAACGATTTACTTCCGCCCTGGAATCCATGGAGAGCTACCTGGCCTATGCCGACGAAAACGAAGCCATCATCGAGCGGGAACAGGAGATCCAGATCGAGCTGGCGAAGCTGGCCCTGGAGGATCAGCGCCGCGCCGGCGCGGGCAGGAATACCCTGCGTCTGTCGGAATTGAAGATCGAGGAACAGGAAAACAGCCTGAAGGAAACGCGCGCCCTCTGGGCGCTGGATCGGGCGGATCAGGTCGCCAGGATCGAAGAGCTGCGCGCCGTCGTGGACAGCAGCGTGCTCACTGCCCCCTGCGACGGCACCGTGGTCTCCTGCAGCGCCAAGGACGGCGGCTACGCCATGGAGAACATGGGGGTCATCCGCCTGGCGGAGGATGCGGAGCTCTATCTCTCCGTGGCCGCCGTATCCGCCGCGACCCTCAGCGAGGCGGAGGAGGTTTATGCCACGGTGGCCGGAAAGCGGGTGGAGGTCGCCCCCCGCAGCAGCGACGAAACCTATCTCAGCCGCAGCGGCATGAGCGCCTTTGATGTGACGGACGCCGGGGGCGAAGCCGTGGAGAGCGGGATGACCGCCGTCCTCTTTGTGGTTTCCGACCGAGTGCCGGATGCGCTGATCGTGCCCTCCAGCGCCGTCCGTCATGATTTTGCCTATTATGTCTACAAAGTGGTCAACGGGGTGCAGGTGCGCCAGAATGTGTCCGTCGGCGTCGCCAACGACGCGGAGGTGCAGATCCTCGGCGGGCTCACGGAAGGAGATGTGGTATATGCGGGTACGTAAGCTTATCCTGCCGCTGGTGCTGGCCCTGGGCCTGCTGGTGAGCGCGGGCTGCGCTTCCGGCAATACCGCCGCCCAGGGGGAGGTCCTGATCCGGAATACCTACGGACTGGGCAAGACCACCACCTATCGCCTGCAGGAGATCGGCCCCACGGAGATCGCCCATACCGGCGGCCTCAATGTCAGCGAGAGCTGGCAGCTCATCAAGCCCGTGCGCAGCGGCGAAAGCGAACTGCGGCTCAAGGAGATCTGCGTCTCCCGCGGCCAGCAGGTGAAGGCGGGAGATCCGGTTTTCATCCTGCAGGGCCTGGGCTCCGCCGCCGACATCGAGCTGAAAAAGCTGGAGATCAACGCCTTTGAATCCCGCGCTTCGGAAATGCTGGCCTGGTATGCGGACCAGATCGAAGCTGCGGAGGAGCTGCCCTCCGGCACGGAATCCCAGCGCAAGCGGAAGGAGCTGCAGCTGGAATATGCCCGGCTGGAATATGACAAGTATCAGAATCAGTCCGAATACTCTCTTTCTTCCATGAAGCAGCAGCTGCAGGAGCTGGAGGCGGCGGCCGGGGAGATCGTCCTCATCGCGCCGGTCAGCGGCAGCATTCACAGCCTGACTTCCCGCTACGCCCCCGGCGACCTGGTCCCCGCGGGCACGGAGCTCTGCTCCGTTTACGGCAGCGAAGGGCTGCGCTTCTACGGAAGCAGCGGCACCGGCTACTTCGTCTACGGCCGGGAGATCAGCATCCAGATGGGGAAGGGCAGCCGCAGCGCGACCCTTACCGGCCGGGTGGTGAGCTCGCCGGAGGTCGTCGGCGAGGGGAACCCCGGCAGCGTGATCCTGATGGAGGTAGACGCCACGGAGGAAGAACTGACTGCCTCCGAGGGCGACGCCAGCGTCAGCTTCACCATCCTGACGGACGTGTATGCCGTGCCCAAAAGCTGCATCCGAACGAGGGACGGCGTCAGCTGCGTGGACCTGCTCATTGGCGACACGGTGTGCACCCGCAACGTGGTGCGGGGACCCGGCAGCAGCAACATGGTCTCCATTCTGAGCGGACTCAGCGAGGGCGACCAGGTGGTCGTCAGCTCCTACCGAAGCTGAAAGGGGGCGGAAGCATGCTGCGATTTGTACTTCGGAAAATGCTCCATAAAAAATGGCTCATGGCCGCCCTGCTGATCGGCAATATCCTGCTGATCGCCATCGCCGCCGGGAGCCCCATGTACACGGACGCCGCTCTGCAGCGGATGCTGTCGGACACCATGACGGACTATGTGGTGCAGAACGGGCGCTATCCCACGACGGTCTATCTTCTCAGCACCCTGAATCCCAACGCCAGGACGGGGAGCGCGGCGCTGAACGCCTTTTGGGAGGAGGATGCGCTGGCCGCGCGGCTGCCGGAGCAGCTGGGGCTGCCCAGCCGCTGGCTGGTGCGCAACATCTTCCTCTCCGACGCCACGATCCGCCCGGAGGAGACAAGGTCCAATTTCCGCAGCAAGACCGTGCGCCTGGGGTTCCTTTCCGGGCTGGACGAGCATGCGGAGATCGTTTCCGGCCGTCTGTATCAGGAGCGGCAGGACGGCGTCGTCGAGGTAGTGGTGAGCCAGAAGGCCTTCATCAGCATGAACCTGATGCTGGGGGAGACCTATACCGTGGACAGCATGACCGTGGAGGGGAAGCCCCTGCGCGTCCAGGTAGTGGGCACCTTTGAGGCCGCCGACAGCGGCGACCACTACTGGTACAAGGCCCCCAACGCCTACGCCGACCAGCTGCTGATGTCGGAGAACGCATTTGCCGCCCTCACCGGCGACCTCAGCGGACAGCCCTGCAAGGTCATGGGCCTCTGGTTCGTCATCATGGACTATGAGGGCATTTCCATCGACCGGGCGCAGGAGCTGTATGATGTCTCTCAGGCCCTCCGCGCCCAGCATAAGCAGGTCATCGGCGTCAGCTACAACGATTACTTTGCCGATATCCTGGAGGCCTACATGCGCCAGGAGACGAAGATCACCGTCACCCTGCGGATCCTCCAGGTGCCCATCTATGCCCTTCTGGTGGCGTTCATCTTCATGGTGGCCGGTCAGATCCTCAGCATGGAGCAGAGCGAGATCAGCGTCATCAAGAGCCGCGGCGCAGGGAAGCACCAGATCCTGGGCATCTATCTGGTGCAGAGCCTGCTGGTGGCCGCTGTCAGCCTGGCTGTGGGCCTGCCCCTGGCAGCGCTGGTCTGTCAGGTGCTGGGGTCTGCCAACGCGTTTCTGGAATTCGTTTCCCGGCGGGCCCTGGCGGTGCGCTACACCGGCACCGTGCTGCTCTACGCTCTCGGCGCGGCGGTCCTCAGCATCGCCGCCATGGTGCTGCCCGCCCTGCGCTACGCAAAGCTGACCATCGTCGCCCAGAAGCAGAAAAAGCGCAAATCCGGCGCGCCTTGGTTCCAGCGCTTTTTCGTGGATTTCCTGCTGCTGGCCGTCTCCCTTTACGCCCTGTATTCCTTCAACGCCCAGAAGGCCGACCTGGCCCGCCGGGTGCTGGAGGGGCAGGGGCTGGACCCGCTGCTGTTCCTGGCTTCCTCGCTCTTTATCGTGAGCCTGGGCCTCCTGGCCCTGCGCATCGTGCCCGCCGTCAGCTGGCTCGTATATACCATCGGTAAGAAGCACTGGTCCCCGGCTTTGTATTCCTCCTTCCTCTGGGTGCTGCGCACCCGCAGCCAGCAGGGCTATATCGTGGCCTTTCTGGTCATCACCCTGGCCATCGGCATCTTCAATGCCCAGACGGCCCGGACCGTGAACACCGCCGAGGAAGAACGCATCGCCTATATGTCCGGCGCGGATATCGTCCTCCAGGAATCCTGGATGGACAACCGGGCGGAATCCGTGGGCCTCAACCCCAGCCTCACCTTCAAGCTCCACTATTTCGAGCCGGATTTCGGCAAGTATCTGGCCCTGGACGGGGCGGAGGTGGTGACGAAGGTCATCCGGGACAGCGAGGCTTCCTGCAATACAAAGCAGGATACCACCGCCTATGTGAACTGCCTGCTCATGGGCATCAACACCCGGGAGTTCGGCCAGTGCGTGGATTTCAAGACGGAGCTGCTGCCGGTCCACTGGTATGAATACCTCAATGCCATGGCCCCGGACCCCACGGCGGTGCTGGTCTCCATGAACATGCACACCCAGCTGGGCTACGAGCTGGGGGACACCATCACCTACCGTTCCCGGGACGGCTTCACCGCCCAGGGCGTCATCTGCGGCTTTGTGGACTACTGGCCCTCCTACAACCCCAAGACCACCATCCTCAACGAGGACGGCACCACCACGGAAATGAGCAACTATCTGGTAGTGGGCCACTTCGGCTATATGATGAGCGTGTGGGACGCGGTGCCCTATCAGATCTGGATCAAGGCGAAGGGTTCCACCTCCTTCATCTATGATTTCGCCATGCGCAGCTTCACCTATTTCACCTATTTCTCCGACACCTCCGCCCAGCTGGTGGAGCTGAAAAACGATCCCATCTTCCAGGGCACCAACGGCATCCTGACCCTCTGCTTCGTTGTGGCCCTGACTCTCTGCGCCGTGGGCTTCCTCATCTACTGGATCCTGTCCATCCGCAGCCGGACGCTGCTGCTGGGCATCTTCCGGGCTATGGGCATGACCATGCGGGAGATCATCGGCATGCTTGTGAATGAGCAGGTTTTCATCTCTCTCGTGTCCATCGCCCTGGGGGTGGGGGCCGGTCTCCTGACCAGCCGCCTCTACATCCCCCTGGTGCAGATTGCCTACGCCTCCGCCGACACGGTGATCCCTCTGGAGATCGTGGCGGCGGGCTCGGATATGGCAAGGCTGCTCATCGTGGTGGCGGTCATGGTGGCCATCTGTATGGCGGTGCTGGGGGTGCTGATCTCCCGCATCCGCATTTCCCAGGCCTTGAAGCTGGGCGAAGACTAAGGGGGCGAGCGGCATGATCATCAAGGAAGCGATCCTCAGCGCGCAGCATATCACCAAAGCCTATCCTCTCCCGGACGGGGGAAAGCTGCTGGCCCTGAACGACGTGAGCGTGGAGGTGCCCAGGGGCAAGCTCACCATCCTCAAGGGCCGCAGCGGCAGCGGCAAGACCACCCTCATGAACATCCTCTGCGGCCTGGATCAGCCCACAGAGGGCACGGTGGAGATGGACGGGAAGGAGATCACCGAAATGGCGGACCTGGACCTGACCCGCCTCCGCCGGAAGGACATCGGCTTTGTGTTTCAGAGCGTGGCCCTGATCCCCATCATGACCGCCGCGGAGAACGTGGAATATGCCCTGCGTCTGGCCTCCTGGCAGGGCGACCGGCAGGCCAGGGTGAAGGAATGCCTGGAAATGGTGGGCCTGGGCAAGCGCATGAGCCACCTGCCCAACGAGATGTCCGGCGGCGAGCAGCAGCGCGTCGCCATCGCCAGAGCCATCGCCCACGGGCCCAAGCTGGTTTTTGCCGACGAGCCCACCGGCGAGCTGGACACCAACACCGCCCTCCAGGTGGTGAAGATTTTCAAGGAACTGAACCGGACCCAGGGGGTCACCATCCTCATGACCACCCACGACAAGGGCTTCATGGAGATCGGCGACCGGGTCTATTCGCTGGAAAACGGGGTGCTGCAGGAATGACGGAAACGGAATACATCATCGAGTGCGACAACCTGGTGAAGATCTATAAGACCGACGAGACCGAGGTCATGGCCCTCCAGGGCATGGACTGCAAGGTGGCCCGGGGGGAACTCATGGCCATCATCGGCAATTCCGGCAGCGGCAAGAGCACCTTCCTGAATATGATCGGCGGACTGGACCGGCCCACCGCCGGCAGGCTCTATGTGGACGGTCTGGACCTGTTCCGCATGAGCGAGAAGGAGCTGGTGGAGTACAAGCGCTCCAAGGTGGGCTTCGTCTGGCAGAACAACGCCCGGAACCTGATCCCCTATCTGCCCGCCTGGCAGAATGTGCAGATGCCCATGCTGCTGAAAAAGCGCGCCGACGGGAAAAAACGGGCCGAGGAGCTGCTGGACCTGGTGGGCATGGCCCATAAGCGGCATGCCAGGCTCAGCGAGCTTTCCGGCGGAGAGCAGCAGCGTATCGCCATCGCCATCGCCCTGGCAAACGACCCGGATATCCTCCTGGCCGACGAGCCCACGGGCTCCGTGGACCCCCAGACCGCTTCCTATATCTTCGGCACCTTCCAGCGCCTGAACCGGGAGCTGGGTCTCACCATCGTCATCGTCACCCACGACCTGAGCGTGGCGGACAAGGTCTCCCGCGTGGTGTCCATCCGGGACGGGAAGATCAGCTCCGAGCGCATCATGAAGACGGACTACGCCGGACAGCTGGAGAGCGTGGGCACGCTGGACGATACCGCCGGGGAAGCCCATTTCACCAGTCACGAGGAATTCGCCATCCTGGACCGCAACGGCCGGGTGCAGATACCCCCGGAGTTCCTGAGCGCCATGGAGCTGGAGGGCAACCGGGTGAAGCTGGAAATGGAGGACGGCCGGGTCGTCATCGAGGCTCCGAAGAAAGAATCCAAACAAAGCTGACGCTTCGATCGGAAAAGGAAGAACCGAATATGGAAGTCATTCGTGCAACGGAGGAATTCCAGCGGGCGGGGGCCTATTACGTCCGCATCCAGGCTATGGCCCGGCAGCACCACATCCCCCTGCGGGAGGAATTCGACGCTGTCGACGGCCCCGGCTGCCGCTATATCGTGATCCTGGACGAGGGCTTTCCCGTGGCGACCTGCCGCTGGTTCGAGACGGGAGAGGGGACCGTGGAGATCGGCCGGGTGGTGGTCCTGCCGGAATACCGGGGCAGGCGCCTGGGCGTGCTGGTGATGGACGAGGCTGAGAAATGGATCCGGGAGTGCGGCTATCATAAGATCGAGCTTTCCAGCCGGGTGGAGGTGACGGGGCTCTACGAAAAGCTGGGCTACCGTTACAACACGGCCTTTGAGGCCCACAGCGGCACCTTCGAGTGCGTGTATATGGAAAAGCTCCTGTAATGCAGGATGAAAACAGACGCGGGTCAGATCGACCCGCGTCTGTGTGCTTTCGAGACGCTCAGTGATTCCCCAGGGTGATGAACACGATGGGCTTATCCACCTTGTCGAAGTGGAGGGGGAGATGCCAGGCGTCCTTCTGCATAGCCATGACCGTGGCCTTGGTCAGCTTGTAATGCTCCGTTTCCTCCTCCGGCCCGCCGCAGCAGAAGTCCACCTCGCCGTGGAGCTCCGTCAGATTGTCCAGGTCCATGCTCAGGAAGATCAGAGCTTCCTCATAGTCCTTGTGGGCATGGGGCATATGCTTTCCGTCGGGACCCCAGGGGCCAAGGAAGCCGGGATTGCAGACGGTGCTCCAGGCCATGGTGAGATTCACGTTGGAATTCGCGCCGCTGAAGAAGGTGGAGTAGCCGCCCAGGTCCTGGGCATGTTCTGCGCCGTAGTGATAGGGGTCGGTGGCGCCGTAGTTCAGGGCGTGGACGTTCATGCTGTATTTGCCGAAGAAACGGGCCCAGTCGCCGGTCTCCGGCTGCGCTGCCTCATCGGCAACGCTGGCCGCCAGCTTTCCCGCGCAGTTGATGCTGAGGAAGAAGAAGGGCCGGTCGATGCCCTTTACGATGGGCGAGAAGTGGGGCGTGCCTTTGGGGATGACGACGGTGTGGGGCGTGGCAAAGCGGTGGCGGATGCCCTCCTCGCCCAGGTCGATCTCCACCTCCGCGCCCAGATGCAGCATGTCGCCGGGGTCAGCGCTGAGGAACCAGAGCACCTGGTCATAGTCGTGGGTGTGCTGCTTCGGCGTCTCCTCCGGGATCATGCCGGCGCCGTCCACCAGGCAGTAGCGCACGCTGAAGCTGTCCCAGTCGAAGAAGTCCTGCTCCAGCACCGCTCCCAGCTTCACGATGCCCTCCCTGCCGTGGATGGGGATCTCTTTTTTCATGGATTCGTACTTGCCGCTCATAGAATCATCCTCCGTTCCCGTATTTTGTGTTTAGGCAACACCGCGTTAGTTCTCGGCACACATCTTGCTTGCATCATGTTCCGTCATATTGCCCGAAAATCTTGGCCAATACAGGAAGTGTTCCCCGCGATTTTCAGACAATCTGACGAGAATTCTGACTGCGCAATCTGCGCACCAGAATTGCGCGGTTTTGCCTTTATTTCCGTTTTTTGCTTCTCGTCAGACTGTAGCTCAGGTCCAGCAGCGCCCGGATATCCTCCGCCACGGCCGTGCCGTCCAGCAGCGCGCCGATCCAGTGGGTCTTGTTCATGTGCCAGGCGGGGAGGATGCCCGGCTTTCCAGCAAAGGAGCCGCTCAGCAGCGGCCCGCACTTCATGTTCATCAGGTCCGCGCTGCCTTCCCCCGGTAGTCCCAGTTTGGAGCGCTCCACGTTCATGATGATGGCGAACCACTTGCGGTTGTCTCCGTGGCGGAAGATGCAGGCGTCGGGACTGTCGCTCCACAGGTATTCCGGCGCGGCGCCGTAGGTCTCCCCGATATAGCAGATGACTTGTTCCCGGTCCATGGCGCGCCTCAGCCTCCCCGGACCATGCGGAAGGTCTCCCGCCCGGCGGCGTCCAGGGCCGCAGCGGTAAAGGAGGCGTCCGCCAGGTCCGCTTCCAGCTTGGCCCGGCCCGCCGTGGTAGCCCAGGAAATGCTCAGGCGGCTGCCCTCGGTATGGAAGGTGACGGCGGCGTCCCCGGCGAAGCCCGGGCAGGAATTGCGCAGCCGGAGAAGCGCAAGCTGATCCTTCACCACGTCCCGCATAAGGCCGGCCTCCACAGCAGCGGGGGAAAGGTTGGTGCGGTTGATCTCCTTGTGACCGCCGGGTCCTGCCCTGCGCATGGCTTCGTGGTCGTTCACCCCGGCAAAGAGGTCCAGATACCAGATCTGGGGCTTACCGGGCATAAACAGCTGGATCGCCCGCGCCAGCAGCAGCCGCCGTTCATCCTCGCCCAAGGCGCTGAAATAGGTGGCGTTCACCTGATAATAGACGTTTTTGGCCCCGTGAAGGTCCTTCACGAAACCGCCGCGGCCCACCACCGTGTCGATGAGCCGCCGGATATCCTCCTCCGGCAGCAGCCCCTTCAGGTCCAGCAGGGGGATGCCGTCGTGGCAGCCCAGCATGTTCACCGCGGCGATGCCCCTGGAAACGATCTCCTCCCCCCATTTTTGCAGCATCACTCCGCTTTGCCGCTCAAAGGCGTCGATCACCAGGCCGGGCAGGAAGAAGTCATAGACCGGATACCCCTTCTCCGCCAGCAGGGCATAGGTGCCCTCGCCGTAGCTGGCGTGGATCTCCGGCAGAAGGGTGAGGCCCAGGGGCGCGGCCATGGCTTCCACCTCGGCCAGCAGTTCCCAGGTTTCCGGCTCGTTGAGGAAGTTGTGCCGCCCCGGTTCCTTGGAAGCATAGGCAAAGGCGTCCAGCCGCACTACGCTGACCCCGTAATCCGCCAGCTTTTGCAGGGTTTCCCGATAGTATTCCCGCACCTTGGGACTCTTGACGTTCAGGTCCATCTGGCCGAGATAACGCCGGTGATCCTCCAGATATCCCGTCACCGCTTCCCGCTTGGCCTCCCAGGGGCCGAAGTCCAGCTGCGCGGGCGTCAGGCCCTCTGCCAGCTGCGGCCCCAGCAGCGCCGCCAGAGCGCAGGCGGTGCCGTACTGCATGCCCAGGCTGCGCACCAGGTCCAGGGGCTCCGGGGCGGCGTAGCGCACCTCCTGGTAGAAGGTGTTCCAATAGGGCACATCCCGCCCGTCGGGGAAGCGCACCATCAGCAGGGGCAGCCCCGCCTTGCGGAAGAACATGCCGCGGATCCATTCCTCGTCCGGCTGAAGATATTCTTCCGCCGTCATTGTGCCGCACCCGGCCCAGAAGCGGTTCCAGTCGATGAAGAAATCCCGGTATGCCGATGCTTCCCCCTTGTCCAGCAGGTCCTGAAACTGGGGGGAGAGGACCGAGATGTGGTTCAGCACCAGGTCCATCGCCAGGTCGATGCCCAGGCCGCGCAGGTCCCGGATGTCCTCCGGTGAAGCCAGGGTCTCGCTCAGCTCATAATCAATGATGGAAAAGCCCCGGTCCAGGTCCGTGTTGAAAACGCTGGGGAGGATATAGAAGGAACGGAAAGCGTCCCGCAGCTCCTCCCGCTTCAGCAGGGCCACGATATCCCCCAGTCTGCCCCCCACGCTGTCGGGGTAGGCGTTGAGCATGGGGCCGAGATTCCATTTATTCGCCGTCATGTTTCCGTATTCCTTTCAGATATCCTCCGGGCGAAGGAACTGCCCGGCCTTGGAGAGGATGAAACGGGCTTTGGGGGCCGCCCGGCGCAGCTCCTCCTGTTCGATCTCCAGCACCATGGTGGTGAAGGCGCTGTCGGTCTTCCCGTCCCGCGCCCGCTTCCGGCGATGCTCCCTGGTTTCCTCCGGGGTGCTGTTGAGAAAGACGGGGATGTCGATGCCCCGGAGGGCGGGATTGCCCCCGTGGGTCCATTCCAGGATCAGCACGCTGACTTCGGAGAAGTCCACCGGATCGTACCAGCGCTCCTCCTCCGTCCTTCCCATGCGCTTGAGCCATATGGGGCTGTCCCCCCGGCGGAAGGCCGCCAGAATGGCGTTCAGCTCCGCGTAGTCCTGCTCCAGCGCCGTGCCCAGATAGGCGCTGAGGGCCTTCCGCCCCGCCGCCTGATAAGCAGCCAGCCAGGGCAATTCGGCGCCGTAGGAGGCGTCCGCATCCAGGCCCTGGGGCCACATCACGTCCAGCGCCTTTTGAAGATCGGGGGAGTAGAGGCCCTCCGCCAGCAGGCCCCGCAGGCCCGCCGCCCGGAAGATGCTCAGCCGCTCGGCGTCGTTGTAAAGAGGAATGCGGCGGGGATAGTTGTCCCCGGAGATCACATAGCTGCCGATGCCGGCGCTTCGGAGATACCAGGCCAGCAGGGAAGCGATCTCGCTTTTGCCCACGCCGGAGCCGCCGAAGACGCTGACCACGGCCTTCGGTCCTTCCAGCTCTCCCAGCGCTTCCAGCAGGCGGGGGAAAAGAAGCTGCGCCTTGCGGATGTGGTCCTCCCCGACGACGATCTTATCTCCCGGCATATCCCCGTGGGGCAGGTCCTCCGGCAGCGCCGGGGCCGTCCAGGGCCCGATGCGCCGCAGTCTTTCCGCCAGGGTAAGCGATTCCTTCACAGCACTCATCTCCTTATACCGGAATTATACCCCTCCGGAGCGGAAAAGTACAGTCCCGCAGCCGCCCGGAATATTCGCAATTTTCGCTCCCGGGGGCTTGACAAGACTGTATTACTGTGTTATTGTACTAATCGCATAAAACAGTCACACAAAGGAGGCGATTCGCTTGTCCTGGATATTCAGCGGGGAAAAGCCGATCTACACCCAGCTGGTGGAAAGGCTGCAGCTGCGGATCGTGACGGGCGAATACCCGCCCGGCGCGCGGCTGAGCTCCGTGCGGGACCTGGCGGCGGAGGCCGCGGTGAATCCCAATACCATGCAGCGGGCGCTTGCCGAGCTGGAAAACATGGGGCTCGTCTACAGCCAGCGAACATCGGGTCGCTTCGTCACCGAGGACGGAGCGAAGATCGCCGCCCTGCGGGAACAGCTGGGCCGGGAAAAGGTCCGGAGGTTTCTCGCGGAGATGCGGGAGCTGGGTTATCGCAGGGCGGAGGCAGCCGCTCTGCTGGAAACGGAGGAGGAAGAAGCATGAGTACGATTCTGGAATGCAGCGGCCTGACGAAGCGCTATGGCAGCGTGTATGCCTTAAACGGCGCGGACCTGACCCTGGAGACGGGGCGCATCGTGGGCCTGCTGGGGCCCAACGGCAGCGGCAAGACCACCCTCATTAAGCTGGCCAACGGCCTTTTGACCCCCACGTCGGGAACGCTGACCATCGACGGAGCCGCGCCGGGGAAGGAGACCCGCGCCAAGGTGGCTTACCTGCCCGACGCGGATTATCTCCCCGATTGGATGACCCTCCGGGACCTGACGGGGATGTTTCGGGATTTCTACGGGGATTTTGACCCGGTCAAGGCGCGGGAAATGTTTTCCTCTCTGGGCCTGGACGAGAAGGAACGTCTCAAAGCTCTCTCCAAGGGCAACCGGGAAAAGACGCAGCTGGTGCTGACCATGTCCCGCGCGGCGAAGCTCTATCTGCTGGATGAGCCCATCGGCGGCGTGGACCCGGCGGCGCGGGACTACATCCTGCGCACGATCATCGGCAATTATTCCGAAAACGGAACGGTGCTGCTCTCCACCCATCTGATCGCGGACGTGGAGAACGTGCTGGACGAGGTGGTGTTTTTGAAGCAGGGCCAGGTCCTGCTCCATGAAAACGCGGACGCGCTGCGCGAAGAGAGAGGCAAGAGCGTGGACGCGATCTTCCGGGAGGTGTTCGCATGTTAGGGAAGCTGCTGAAATACGAATTCCGCGCCACGGCGCGGGTGTTCCTGCCCATGTATGCCCTTTTGCTGGTGATGAGCTTCGTTGCGCGGCTGGTCTACGGCGCCCAGATGACCGAGGCGCAGGGCACTCTGCTCACCGTCCTCACCGTGGTGGTGACCATTGCGGTGATCGGGCTTCTGGTGACCGTCGCGGTGGTGACGCTGCTTTTGATCTGCCGCCGCTTCTGGAACAATCTGCTGGGGCGCGAGGGCTATCTGATGAACGTGCTGCCCGTTTCCAGCGCGGAGCACGTCTGGGCAAAGCTCATCGCTGCCGCGGTCTGGACGGTCGCCAGCGCAGCGTTCAGCGTTGCCGCGCTGATCATCATGCTGAGCCGCTTCGCGGAAGTGGGCAGCTTCCGCGATTTCTGGGAGGGCCTCCGCTCCCTCCGGGAGATGCTGCGGGAATACGGCGTCGCCGGGAAGACGGGGCTGCTGCTGACGGAGGGCGTCGCGCTTCTCCTCCTGTCCCTGCTCTCCTATGTGCTGAAAATCTACGCCGCCATGAGCATCGGACAACTGGCAAACAAGCACCGCATCTGGGCGAGCGTCGGGGCCTACTTCGGCATCGGCATCGCCGAGAGCATCCTCTACAGCCGCTACCTCATGCTGCGCGCCATCCACTATTCCGGGGCGAAGCTGGGCAGCGGGCTGCATGTGGAGATCACCGGCGAGGGGTTGGAGGTTTTCGACGATATCCGCACCGCCATCCCCGTGATCAACAGGGAGCTTGTCTGGATGCTGCTTCTGGGCCTCATCTTCTGCGCCGCGCTGTTTGTGGTGACGGAGCGGCTGCTGAAAAAGCGGCTGAATCTCCAATAAAAGAGCGAAACGAACTGCCCCGCATCCGGCCGGATGCGGGGCAGCGTTCATTGGATCGTTCAGACGTTCAGGGCTTCGATGATGGCGGGCAGCTCCCCGTCCACCTTGTCGTTGTCCAGCTGGCAGGTGCCGGCGTTTTTGTGTCCGCCGCCGCCGTATTTCAGGCAGATGGCGCCGATGTCCGCCTGGGAGCCCTTATTGACGATGGATTTGCCGATCATGACGGCGGTGTTCTGCTTCTGGAAGCCCCAGGTCACGTGGATGGAAATCTGGGTTTCGGGATAGAGGGCGTAGATCATAAAGCGGTTGCCGGCGTGGATGATCTCCTCCTCCCGCAGGTCCAGCACCACTACCTTGCCGTGGACTTTTGCGACCCGGCGGAGCTGGGCGATGAACTGCTCGGTCTGCTCGAAATAGAGGTCCACCCGCTCCTTCACGTCCGGCAGCTCCAGGATCTCGTCGATGCTGTGGTCCATGCAGTAGTCGATGAGCTGCATCATCAGGTCATAGTTGGAGATGCGGAAATTGCGGAAGCGGCCCAGGCCGGTGCGCGGGTCCATGAGATAGTGGAGCAGCACCCAGCCCTTGGGGTTCAGGATCTCGTCCATGGTGAAGTCGGCGCTGTCGCCCTTGTCCACCGCCGTCATCAGGTCTTCGCTGATGCGGTTGAACACCTTCTTGCCGCCGTAGTAATCGTAAAGCACCCGCGCCGCGCTGCGGGCCTTGGGGTCGATGATGAGCTTCGTGCCGGTCTCCGTCGCCTTCAGCCGGTCCATTTCGGATTCATGGTGGTCAAACGCCAGGCCAACCCTGGGATCGAAGGGGAGATTGGTGGTGATATCGTTCTTGCTGAGCTCGATCTTGCCGTCCTGCACGTCCTTGGGGTGGACGAATTTGATGCTGTCGATGATGCCCAGGTCCTTCAGCATCATGGCGCAGGCAAGCCCGTCAAAGTCGCTTCTGGTCACAAGACGCATTTTCTGCTGTTCCATAAGTACCTCCCGCAATTGCTGCTCATTGAGTTGATTGATTTGATTACGAATTATAACACACGCCGCCGCTTGTTTTCAATATAGGAATGAAGTTCTTTTTGAAGTCCCTGTTTCTGTTGACAAGGGGAGCGGTAAATCATTAAAATGAAGAAAAAAGCGGAGGAGGAGCGGCATGGACGCGAAGGAATTCCACCGGCAGCTGGACAGCTATTACGAGGCGGGGGACATCCCCGGCGCTTATCGGTTCCTGTGCGCGCAGAAGGAGAAAGCGGCCCAGCGGGGAGACGCCGCCATGTCCCTGACAGTCGCCAATGCCCTGATCGGCCACTGCAGGGAAAACTGCATTTTTGAGGAGATCGAGGGCCACTATCTGGAAGCCCTGCGCTGCCTGGAAGCCCTGGAGCTGCGGGGGAGCCTGGAGGAAGCGACCACCCTGCTGAACGCCGCCACCGGCTTCTGTGTCATGGGCAGGATCGAGGAATCGGAGGACCTGTTCCGCAGCGCGGAGGCCCTGTACCTGGCTCTGCTGCCCCCGGGGGATCTGACCCTGGCGGCGGTCTACAACAACCACGGCCTGCTCTATCGGGCGCGGGGCGAGCGGCCCAAGGCCCTGGCTTCCTTCCGGAAAGCCCTGGATATCCTCCTGGCCGGAAACGGCGCGCCGGACGAGCTGGCTTCCTCCCGGCTGAACCTGGCTTCCGTCTGCGACGATCTTTCGGAGGCGACGGAGACCGTCCGGGAGGCGGCGGCCTATTATGAGACGCCCGAAGGACAGACGGACATCCACCGCTTCACCGCCCTCGCCATGGAGGCGGAGCTTAGCTTCCGCCGGGGCGATTATCACAAGGCGGGGGAACGCTTCGAGGCCACCGCGGCGGCCTGGAAGGACTACGGCGGGGCGGAGCAGCGCCGGGGCGTGCTGCTGCGGAATGCGAAATACAGCTATGAAAAAGCGGAGGACGCCGAGGCCGCCGGGCGCATGGACGCCTTGCTGGCGGAGGTGGGGAAATGAAGGGCCTCGCCCTGGCCCGGCAGCTGTATGAGGAGGTGTTCCGTCCGGTGCTGGCGGCGGAATTCCCGGAGTGGGAGGGGCGGATCGCCGTGGGCCTGGCGGGTCCCGGTTCCGAGTGCTTCGGCTTCGACGACGAGGTGTCGCAGGACCATGATTTTGCTCCCCGGCTCTGTCTCTGGCTGACGGAGGAGGACGCCGCCGCCGTGGGACAGCGGCTGCAAAGCCGCTATGAGGAGCTGACGGCGGATATCCCCGGCATTTCCGCCCATGCGCGGGACCGCAGCGGCGTGATCCCCATCCCGGAATTCTACCGCCGCTTCACAGGCTGCCCCGGCGCGCCGGAGAGCGCCCTGCAATGGCTGCGCGTCGCCGACCATTATCTCGCCACGGCCTCCAACGGGGAGGTTTTCCGGGATGATTCGGGGGCCTTCACCGCCGTCCGGCGGACCCTTCTGCGGGGCTATCCCATCGACGTGATGCGCAAGAAGCTGGCCGCGCGGCTCTATGTCATGGGCCAGGCGGGGCAGTACAACTATCCCCGCTGCGCCCGCCGGGGGGACGCCGTCGCCATGAGCCTGGCCCTGAACGAGTTCCTGAAAGCGGCCCTCCAGGCGGTCTATCTGCTCAACGGGGTCTACGCCCCCTTCTACAAGTGGCTTTACCGCGGCGCGCTGGCCTTGCCCCGGCTGCGGGAGGCGGTGCTGGCCCTGGGGCAGCTGCCGGCATGCCCGGATGCGGAAAAGCAGGAACGCATCGAGGAAATCTGTCTCTCGGTGCAGGATGAGCTCTGGCTTCGGGGCCTCAGCGGCTCGGAGGACAGCTTTATGGTGAATCAGGCATTTTCCGTCGCTTCGGAGATTCGGGACCCGCAGCTGGCGGGGCTGGATATCTCCGTGGGCTGACGAGGTAAGGAGGAAAAATGGAAAAGGATAAGATCATCGAGCGCATCGTGGAGCTGGAATGGCCCATGTTCCGGGAGGTCAACGGGGACACCCGGGCGGACTGCCAGGAGAACTATCCCATGTTCGTGAACATGCGGACGTCGCAGTTTTCCGCCTGGAACGAGGAGGCCCTCCTGGCCTATGAGGAAGACCTCCTGGCTGCGGAAAAGGAGCAGCACAATCTCCTGCGGGACAAGTATATCCACATGATGGCCAGCACGGAACCGGAAGGCTATCTCCACTTCCTGCCGGAGCTGCCCCCGGTGAGCGCCGAGAAACGGGATCTGGTGGAGAAGATCTGGCAGTTCATGCTTCCCCAGACCGTGGAGCTCCGGCGGAAATACCCCCATGTGGGCAAAATGGGCCGCCCTCTGCTTTCTTCCGACGAACGCAACGGCTACGCCTCCGTGGAGACCTATGAAAAGGGCGAACTGATGACCTACTCCGAAAAGACCCTCCGCGCCCTGCTGGCCTGGATCGAAGCCCAGGCCGCCGCCGGCGTCTCCGTGGCGGCCGAGATCCAGGAAAAGGGCATCCTCAGCGTGGGCTACGCCTCCATGGAGGAAGCGGAGGAGGACGCCAGGCGACAGCTGGGCGGCTGAAAATGAGAATACGAACAGCAGGCTTCGCGAAACCGCGAAGCCTGCTGCTGTTTCCGATATGCTTTATTTCTCGATCAGCACCATATAGTATTCCAGCAAAATCGAATCCGGGAACCTCGTCGCGTTTACCACGAACAGCTTGTCCTTCAGGTCGCTCAGGCTGTCGTCGTAGATTTCAAACTCCGGCTTCGTGACGCAGTAGTAGACCTCCGCCGGGGCGATGCCGCCGGAGAGCACCGTCTCCACGTGCTCCGGCGGCACGGTGCGGATGCCGTCGTTCTGGATATAGAAGCTGCGGCCGTCACTCAGCTTCACCCCGTAGCGGGCCGACAGCTCCGCCCGCCCATTGGGACGCACCACCTGGCTGTCCACCCCGTCGGGGAGCACGACGCCGTTGTAGGGGAGGGCAAAGCCGATGATCTCGCCGCCGGTGATGGCGATGAGCTGCCGCCGCCCGGCCTTGCCGTCCTGTCCGATGAAGGTGGGCTTGCCCACCGTGGCCCGGATCTCAAACGCTTTTTCCAGATAGGGACGCATAGAACCAACGCTCCTTTTCCTTTTTTACGCTCATTCTATCCGTGCATGCCGCCAAAGTCAAGCGCGTTGCGGAATCGAAGCCCCGCCCTGCCTGACAGCGAAAAACTCCAATTTTTGCTCTTTGAATCCGCAGGATTCTGTGATATAATTATAAAAATACACATATAAAGCAAAGCGTCGACAGGAGGGAGCGCCATGCGCAAGCGAAGCTTTTTCACCTTTGCCCTGGGTACGGCCGCGGTGGCCGTGGGCGCCGGCCTGGTGAAGAAAAACGGCGGCCTTCACGTCTCTTTCGATATCACGCCGTCGAAGCTGGGCGAGTCGCTGACACAGTGGAGAGCGAGGCGGGACGAAGCGATAACCGAGTCGGAGCCGGAGGAGCATGGGGAAGCGGAGAGCGGAGAAAACTGAAGGGGACGGCGCCGGGAGCTTCCGCAGCGGCTTTCTGGGCTTTGTCGGTATTGCCGGGGAGGCGAAGATCGGCGTCTATGCCTCCTCGGGAGCCTTTTACCTGTTCCTTTCCATTTTTCCGTCGGCGGCGCTCCTGTGTTCGCTGCTGCCCCTGCTGCCCTTCACACAGGAGGCCCTGCTGGACTATCTATCCGCGGTGCTCCCGGATTTCATGCGGGAGCTGCTGGAGAGCATCATCCAGGGCACCTACGCCTACAGCGCGGCGGCGTTTTCCATTTCGGCGGTGCTGCTGGTCTGGTCCGCGGGAAAGGCTTTTATCGGCATCATGCGGGGACTCAACCGCATCTACAGCGGCGAAGACCGGAGCATCCTGAAGCTGCGGGGCCTCAGCAGCCTCTATATGCTGGTATTCCTCGCCTTTATGCTGGTGACCCTGGGCCTCAGCCTTTTCCAGAAGACGCTGCTGGAGAGCCTGGTGCAGCGCTGGCCCCGGAGCGCCGGAACGGTGGAGACGATCCTGAAGCTGCGATTCCTTCCCGGCATGCTGCTCCTGGCCGTCTTCTTCAGCCTGATGTACCGGTTCCTGCCCAATGTGCGCCTGCGCTTCCGGGATCAGCTTCCCGGCGCGCTGGTGTCCGCCGCGATGTGGATGCTGCTCAGCCGGGCGTTTTCCCTCTATCTGAACCGCTTCGGCGCACGAAGCGTCTACGGCAGCCTGGCTACGGTGGCTTTCGCTTTGATGTGGATCTATTGGTGCATCGCCCTGACCCTTCTCGGAGCCTGCTTCAATGTCTGGCTGTGCGGAAAACGATCGGAGAGGCCGGACACGGAAGAAAATGACAAAAGATGACGAAAACACTATAGACAAAGCCGGAAAAAAGTTATAGAGTAAATATTGGAATATTTTGTGGTGAATCAACGGGAGGACACTATGGAAAGTATTTTCAACAGCCCCAACCCCATCCTCTTCGGCGTCGGCGCCGCGGCAAGGGCGGGCAGCGAGCTGCAGAAGCTCGGCTGCAAAAAAGTGCTGGCTGTCTTCGACAAGGGCGTGGAGCAGGCCGGCGTCGCGGAAAAGGTGCTCAGCGCCATCCGGGAAGCGGGCATCGGCGTCGTGATCTACAACAACGTTCAGGCCGATCCTCCCGCATGGTCCGTGGAGGAAGCCGGGGCCCTGGGCGTGAAGGAAGGCGTGGACGGCGTCGTGGGAATCGGAGGCGGCAGCTCTCTGGACACCGCGAAGGGCGCAAAGCTGCTGCAGACGAATCCGCCGCCGCTCCGTCAGTATTTCGGGCGCACCGGCGTGGTGACGAAGCCCAGCGTTCCCCTGATCGTGATCCCCACCACCGCGGGCACCGGCAGCGAGTGTACCCCCGGCGGCACCATCACCGACACGGAAAAGAACATCAAAACCAACATCTCCGGCGTGGGCTGCGCCGTGACCCTGGGCATCGTGGACCCGGAGCTGAGCGCCGGCCTGCCCAAAAGCGTCACCGCCTCCACGGGACTGGACGCCCTGTGCCACTGCGTGGAATCCTATACCTCCGCCATGGCCAACTCCATCAGCTCGGTCCTGGGGCGGGAGGGCATCCGCCTGGTGGGGCAGTATCTGGTCCGGGCATGTAACAACGGCGCGGCGGATATGGAGGCCCGGGCGGGCATGGCGAAGGCCGCCACCCTGGGCGGCATGGCCATGAGCGGCGCTTTCTGCCATCTCTGCCACGACATCGGCCGCAGCCTGGGGGCCAAGTTCCATGTGCCCCACGGCAACGGCTGCGCCGTCACCTTGCCCCAGGTGCTCCAGATCATCGCCCCGGTGAAGACGGAGGAGGTCCGCTACATCGCCCGCTGCCTGGGCGCGGAACTGAGCGACGACGCTCCCGCCGCCGCCGTGGGAAAGGCGGCTTACGATGCCGCGCATCGGCTGCTGAAGGATACGGGCCTGAAAAACATGAAGGAGCTGGGCCTGAACAGGGAAGAACTGCTGGCCGCGGTACCCGACGAGGTGGTCATGCAGATCGAAATGGAGATCAAGGCCTTCGGCGGCATCGCACCGCCGCCGCTGCCCGTGACCAGAGAACTGGTGGCGGAGATCATCAACCGCGCATACGACGAGAATTGAGGCAACACCGTACACGGACATAGGAAAGGGAGAGGAAAATGGCGAACAAATACCCCGCAGTCAACAAGGAAGAAATCAAGGCCGTACAGGTGCTGACCCCCCGCCTGCAGAAGCTCAAGCAGCAGTGGGAGGAGGCGGAGCCTCAGGTCTATGTGGACGACACCCTGCTGTTCACCGAATCCTGGAAGGAGACCGAGGGCCTGCCGGTGGATATCCGCTGGGCCAAGGCCTTTGAAAAGCGGCTGGACGAATGCCCCATCCTCCTGCGGGACGGGGAGCTGCTGGCCGGCAGCCTGACCAAGTTCATCCGGGGCAACGGCACCCTCTGCGCCATGAAGCCCCATGAGATTCTGAAAATGGTGGAAAGCGGCAAATTCGACCGCAAGACCAGCGACACCGCCTCCACCAAGATCACGCCCGAGGACCTGGAGGCTCTGCGGCAGGACGCGCTCTACTGGATCGACCATATGCCCAAGGTGAGCACCGTCAACGCCTCCGTGGCCCTGGAAATGGGGGAGGAAGCCTTTGACCTGCTCTTCGACCGGGGCATGATCTTCGAGGGCCGCGGCGTCCGCTACACCATGGACCGGGGCCTGTTCCAGAACTACTCCGCCTACGGCGGCGGCGTGGCACAGGTCAGCGACAAGTGCATCCGGGTGGGCCTGAACCACATCATCGAGCTCTGCAAGAAGGAGCGGGAGCGGATGATGGCCGAGGGCGACAATGAAAACAGCCACGGCGCTGCCCAGTTCCTGAGGAAGTTCTGGCTGCTGAAGGCCTGCATCATCTCCTGCGAGGCTTTCATCCGCTACGCCAAGCGTTATGCCGACCTGGCGCGGGAGCAGGCGAAGACCGCCAATCCCCAGCGGGCCAGGGAACTCCTGCGCATCGCGGAGGCCTGCGAGCGCTGCCCCGCCGAGCCGCCCCGGGATTTCTTCGAGGCCGTGCAGTGCGTTCGCCTGTATCACCTGATCTGCTGGAAGGAATCCTCCGACCGGCCGGAGGTACCGGTGGGACGGCTGGACCAGATCCTCTATCCCTACTATGCTGCCGACAAGGCCGCCGGGAAGGTGACCGCCCAGGACGCCGCCGAGCTGCTGGGCGCTCTGTGGCTGAAGATCCGCGAGTGTGAGAACCTGGTCACCATCCCCAGGGAGCAGCGGGCCGCCCCCGGCTCCCTTCTGCCCAACATCACCATCTGCGGCGTGGACGCGGAGGGCAACGAGCTCACCAACGAGATCAGCTGGCTGATCCTGGAGGCCATGGCCCAGATCAAGCTCTCCGAGCCCGCCATCTACATCCGCTGGAGCGAACAGATGCCCGAAGACTTCGTCATCCACGCCCTGGAGTGCAACGTGGAATTCGGCGGCGGCAACCCCGCTTTCCTCAATGACAAGCTGGGCACCCAGCGCTATCTGGAGCGGGACGTGCCCCTGGAGGACGCCTGCGACTGGTGCGCCTCCGGCTGCCTTGGCTACCATCTGAATTCCATGGAGCATCTGGGCGGCGGCCATAACCTGAGCCAGCTGAAGATTTTCGAGGTCACGCTCCACGACGGCTTCGATCCCCGCACCGGCAAGCAGCTGGGCCTCCACACCGGCGACCCCAGGAACTTCAAGAGCCTGGAGGAACTGATGGAGGCGTACTACAAGCAGGTGGACTACTTCACCGAGAAGCTCCACATGTTCAAGATGATCTCCCTCTCCACCGAGGTGACCGACGGACCCATGAGCGGCCTGCGCTGCGCCATGCAGTACGAGACCTCCATCAAGTCCGGCCTCACCCCCAAGGAGGGCGGTGCAAAGTATCCCGAAGGCCGCACCTCCTGGCTGGGCAGCCGGGGCATGGTGGACCTGGCCGACAGCCTGGCCGCCATCAAGAAGCTGGTCTTCGACAAGAAGGTCTGCACCATGGGAGAGCTTCTGGACGCCTGCGACAAGAACTGGGAAGGCCACGAGGACCTGCATCAGCTCTGCCTCAACGCCCCCAAATACGGCAACGACGACGATTACGTGGACGAGATCTACGACGACCTCAGCACGCGGGTGCCGGAGATCATGACCCGGCGGATCGACCCCATCACCGGCAAGAAGCCCATCCTGTTCATCGGCGCCGCCGCCGGCCACGTTGGCATCGGCAAGGCTGTGGGCGCGCTGCCCAACGGCCGTGTGAAGGGCCAGCCCACCTGCGACGCCGCCTGCTCCGCCATGCCCGGCATGGACGTCAACGGCCCCACCGCGCTGGTGAATTCCGCCACCCGCGGAGACTATGCCCACCAGTTCTGCGGCTACGCCCTGAACATGAAGTTTTCCAAGTCCGTGCTGAACACGCCGGAGAAGCTGGCGAACCTGGCCGCCCTCATCAAGACCTTCATGATGCGCAACGGCTGGCATGTGCAGTTCAACATCCACTCCCGCGCCGAGCTCATCGACGCCCAGGCCCATCCGGAGAAGCACAAGAACCTGCTGGTCCGCGTGGGCGGCTACAGCGCCTACTTTATCGACCTGCCCCGCGAGCTGCAGGCCGAGATCGTCAAGCGCAGCATGCACGACGAAATCTGACGATACGGACCGGGGGAAAAGCCTCCGCTTTTCCTCCGGTCCCCTTTGCCGAGGTCAACATGGAAGGAACCATCTTCAACATACAGCGCTACAGCCTGGACGACGGTCCCGGCATGCGCACCACCGTTTTTGTCAAGGGCTGTCCCCTGAAATGCCTCTGGTGCTCCAATCCGGAATCCCAGGACCCGGAGCCCATCGTCTCCAACCGCTACACCGCCTGCAAACAGTGCGGCAAATGTGTCGCCGAATGTCCCACGGGCGCCGCGGCCATGGTGGAGGGGGAGGTGCAGATCGACCGCTCCAAGTGCGTCGGCTGCGGCAAATGCGTGGAGGGCTGCTTCTACGACGCCATGCACTGGACCGGGGAAAGGGTCACGGTGGATCAGGTGATGAAGACCGTCCTCCGGGATAAAATGTACTATGAGAATTCCGGCGGCGGCGTCACCTGTTCCGGCGGGGAGATCCTCATGCAGCCGGATTTCGTGGCGGAGATCTTCCGCCGCTGCCGGGAGCAGGGCATCCACACCAACGCCGACACCTGCGGCTTCGGTTCGGAGGAGGCGGTGCGGAAGGTGATGGCCTATGCCGACCTTTGCTACTATGATATCAAGCATATGGACCCGGTGAAGCACAAGGAATACACCGGCGTGAGCAACGAGGTGATCCTGCGCAATCTGGAGCTCACCCTCTCCCTGGGGGTGAAGACCGTGGTCCGGGTCCCCCTAATCCCGGAGCACAACGCCGACGAAGCCTGCCTGACCGCCCTGGCGGACTACGTGAAGGGCCTGGGCAGCGGCGTGGACCATGTCTGCTTCCTGCCCTACCACGTGTACGGGGAGAGCAAATACCGGATGATCGGCCGTACGTATCCCCTCCACGACCTGCGGAAGCTGACGGAGGAGGAGATACAGCGGGCCGAGGAGATCATGGAGCGCCGGGGCGTCCCCTGCACCGTGTCCAAGCACTGATCGCCGACCAATGAAACGTGCCGGAAGCTGCGCTTCCGGCACCGGGAATCTTCCGTTCAGGAATCCTTTGTCGTATAAATGCGGATGTCGTCGCCCGGGGCGCGGTTGGAAATGGTGATCGTCTGATAGGGGATGACGATGCCGTTCTGATCGAAGGCTTTTTTCACGAGAATGCGGGCGTCGCTGGCGGCGGTCGTGAACTGGGCCGCATCCTGGATGGGCAGCAGACCCAGGAGGGAAATGCCGCTGGAGCCGAAACCGGTGACGATCACCCGCGGCGGCTTGCTGCCGGCGTAGAGCGGGTGAGCGGACAGCGCTTCGCCCATGACCGCCACCGCTCTTTCCAGGTCCGTATCATAGGCGACGTCCACCTTGATGGGCACCTGCGCCGGAGAACCGTCCACATAGTCCACGTTTTCCACGATGGCGGAGCCCATGATCGCATTGGGGATCAGCGCGCGCGTGTAGGACAGGGTGCGGATGACGGTGTGGCGCAGGGTGATATCCTCCACATAGCCGGTGATGTCCTTTTCCGGCAGCGTGATCCGGTCGCCTGCTTCAAAGGGCTTGAACAGCGTAAGAAAGATGCCGCTGATCAGGTTGCCGAAGCTCTCCTGGGCGGCAAAGCCGATGATGACCGCCAGCACGCCGGAGCCGGCCAGGATCGTGGTCAGGGTGCCGGCCAGCCGGGGGATCTGGTTCACCGCCGTGATGATGCCCAGCACGTAGATGACGGCGATAAGGAATTTCACCAGCATTTTGTGGCTGACCTTGCTGCCGGCTTTCGCATTCTTCTCCGCCATTTTCTTGAGCAGCTTGTTCAGCAGGACCGACAGGGCCTTGGCCGCGACGCCGGTGACGAAGAGGATCCCCATAACGATGAGGAACGTTTTCAGTGTCGGATGGGCTTCCAGTATCTCCCGCATAGTCACTCGCCTTTCCGGGTTTATGATTTCCCATTATAGCATATTCTTCTATAAATTCATATATATTTTGGAGGAACGAAAAAATGAGCATCAGCGTTGGTATCAACGGCTTCGGCAGGATCGGCCGCCTGGCGATCCGGGCAGGCAGAGAGCTGGGCGGCTTCGCCTTCAAAGCGATCAACGACCACAAGCAGCCGAAGCAGCTGGCGTATCTGTTCAAGTACGACACCGTATTCGGCAGATACCCCGGCGAGGTCTCCTACACCGAAAACAGCCTCATCGTGGATGGGGAGGAGATCCGGGTATTCAACTGCAATGATCCTTCGGAGATCCCCTGGGCGGAAACGGGCGCAGAGTACATTCTGGAGTCCACCGGCAAATTCAAAAAGGTGAAGGACGCCTCCAAGCATCTGCTGGGCGGCGCGAAAAAGGTCATCATCACCGCGCCCTCCGACACGGCCCCCACCTTCGTCATGGGCGTGAACAACACGGAATACAAGTCGCACATGAATATCGTTTCCAACGCTTCCTGCACCACCAACTGCCTGGCGCCTCTGGTGAAGATCGTGCATGACGCCTTCGGGCTGCGCAACGGCGTCATGACCACCGTCCACTCCGCCACCACCTCCCAGAACACGGTGGACGGCAAGCCCCCCAAGGACGACTGGCGCATGGGCCGGGCCTTCGCCGCCAACATCATCCCCACCTCTACCGGCGCCGCCAAGGCCGTGGGCAAGGTGCTTCCCGAGCTGAACGGCAAGATCACCGGCGTCGCCCTCCGCGTTCCTACCCTGGACGTGTCCATGGTGGACCTGGTGGTGAACCTCATCAAGCCCGCGTCCTATGAGGCGGTCTGCGCCGAGATCAAGCGGGCCTGCGAAAACGAAATGAAGGAATACTTCGGCTATACCGACGAGCCGCTGGTCTCCACGGATTTCACGGGCATCAGCGTGGGCGGCGTGTTCGACGCCAACGTGGGCCTTGCCGTGGACGAGAGATTCATGAAGCTCTTTGCCTGGTATGACAACGAATATGGCTATACCTGCATGGCAATGAAGCTCATCAAGTACATGTACGAGGTAGATCAAAAGGCATGATGGATTGGTGGAAGCTGATACCGGCCCTTTTGGCGGGCTACCTGCTGGGCAGCGTCAGCGTGGCGGTGCTGCTGACAAAGCGCCTGAGCAAGGGCGATATCCGCAAGCAGGGCAGCGGCAATGCCGGAGCGACCAATGTGGCGCGGGTCTATGGGATCTGGGTCGGCCTGGCCACGCTGGCGGGCGACGGCCTGAAAACCGCCCTGGCCATGTTTCTGGGTTCCCTGATCGCAGGGGAGCCCGGCATGGTCATTGCCGCTTTCGGCTGCCTGATGGGCCACTGCTTCCCCCTGTATTTCGGCTTCAAAGGCGGAAAGGCGGTCTCTGTCAGCGCGGCCATCGGCCTGTTTCTGGACTGGCGCTTTTTCCTGATCCTGGTGGCCGTCTTCTTCCTGACCTTCTTCCTGACGAAGCGGGTCTCCGTTTGCAGCATGGCCGCCGCGGTGGCATACCCCCTGGGGATGCTGGTCCTGGGCTGCTTCCCGTGGTACACGCTGGCGCTGGGCTGCTTCATCACCGTATTCGTGATCTTTATGCATCGCGAGAACCTCAAGCGGCTGATCAGAGGGGAAGAACCGAAGTTCACCCTGGGCAGTCGCAAATAAGCTTTCGGGCGCTTCCGAAGGGAAGCGCCCGAAGTGTTGTCACAGAGGGGGAGAGGCACCTGTGAACGCGCTGTTTTCTTCTGTCCCGACCCAGTTCGGGGCCGTCCACCTGGCGATCCTGGGCGGAATCCTGCTGCTGAGCGCAGGACTGGCATTCCTCCTGCGGAAGCAGCCGGAGGAAACGCTCGCACGCCTCATCGGCGTCCTGGGCGCGCTGATGATCCTGGCGGAAATATGGAAGCAGTGGTTCGTCCGCCGCTATGTCTATCCCAACGGGGCGACCTGGTTCTTCCCGTGGCAGCTTTGCAGCATCGCCATGTACTGCTCCTTCCTGGTCCCGTTCCTCCGGGGCAGGGCCAGAGATGCCCTCCTTACGTTCCTGGGCAGCTTTTCCCTCCTGGCCGCGGCCGTTGCCCTGCTGGTGCCGGGGGACATGCTGCGGCCCCAGATCGCACTGTTCTGCCACAGCTTTGCCTATCACGCCGTCATGGTGGCGGAGAGCATCGCAGCCATAAGCATCCTGGCCCGCCGGAAGAAAAAGCCGCCCTTCCGCCCGGCGCTGGTTTTGTTCCTGGCGACAGCCGCCGTCTCAGAGGTCATCAACGTGATCTGCTATACCTTCTTCGGGGAGAGAACGCCGGTGGCGAACATGTTCAACATCACGCCCTATCATCCCTCCACTCAGCCGATCTTTCACCAGATCGCCGTCACCCTTGGCATCCTGCCGGAGATCATCATTTATCTGGGCGTCATCATCCTGGTCTCCTGGGGCCTGTACCGGCTGCTCTGCGCAAGGAAAGATAAGGCCGGATAAGATTAGAGCGTGTTCACACTACCGCGCAACGACCGGATTTTGGCCTGTTTTCCGCCATGCTGCGTTGCATTCCCTTGCAATACACAGAGTATTTCTGCGGAAATGCGCCTTGCCTGACGAAAAACAGACGCAAAACCAGCTCCTCTCCGGTAGTGTGAACACGCTCTGGTAAAAGCCGGATGACCGGCGCCTTCGGCGACCAGCCGGATATCTTTTCCGTTATCTCCTGCTGCTGCAATAACCGGGGGAATGTGCTGCGTTATCATATGGGATAGTTCTGCCGGCTTTACCCGGAACCGGCGGAGATGACGAACTCAGCGGTGTGCAGCGACCCCTTCGTAACGGCGGTGAAAAAGAAAATCCAAAAAGCTCTTGACAAGTTAGCGTTGGATAACTATAATTGCAGCATGGGTTAGCGATTACTAACCACGTAAACGGGATCGGTACGGAATGGAAAGAGCACCGTTCCCGCCGCAAAGGGAGGAAACGTATGATGCCACTGGTATTGGCGGAGCCCGGCGAAGAACAGATCATCCAAAAAGTGGGCGGCAATCAGGAACTGCGGCAGCATCTGGCGGACATGGGCTTCGTCCCCGGCGGGGGCGTTACCGTGGTCAGCACCATCGGCGGCAACGTCATCGTCCGTGTCAAGGAATCCCGGGTTGCCATCAGCAAGGAAATGGCGCAGAAGATCATGGTCTGATCGCGCCGAATATAAGAGGGAGGGAAAAGCATGACGACGAATCTCAGAGAAGTGAAGGTCGGCGCGACCTGCACCGTGAAAAAGCTCCACGGCGAAGGCGCGGTGAAGCGCCGGATCATGGATATGGGCCTCACCAAGGGCGTGGAGGTCTATGTCCGCAAGGTGGCCCCCCTGGGGGACCCCATGGAGCTGACCGTTCGCGGCTATGAGCTGAGCATCCGCAAGGCCGACGCGGAGATGGTGGAAGTCGAGCTTTGATTTCAAATCGGACCCGCTCCGCTGGGCTCCGATTTGAGAAAGGATTCCGCTCCGCTCCCCGCAGGCCCCTTGATGGGGCCCACAGTCCGCTCCGCGAGAGGTATTTTCCGCCCGGCACATGTCCGTGCGAAAAATGCGTCCGAATTCTTCGCACCTGCGGGCGCGAACTCTGCGAGGCTTCGTTTTCAGTTTTAATCGAACTGTGATTCGATTTTATTTTTGCACATAAGTTAGCCAAAACTAACTATTTGAGGGAGAATCGTTATGGAAGTGAAAATCGCCCTGGCGGGCAACCCCAACAGCGGCAAGACGACGCTGTTCAACGCCCTCACCGGCTCCACCCAATACGTGGGCAACTGGCCCGGCGTCACGGTGGAAAAGAAAGAGGGCAAGCTGAAAAAGCACGACGATGTGACCATCACCGACCTGCCCGGCATCTATTCTCTGTCCCCCTACACGCTGGAGGAAGTGGTGGCGCGGAATTACCTCATCGACCACCGGCCCGACGCCATCCTGAACATCGTGGACGGCACGAACCTGGAGCGGAACCTCTACCTCACCACCCAGCTCACGGAGCTGGGCATCCCCGTGGTGGTGGCCGTGAACATGATGGACCTGGTGCGGAAGAAGGGGGACAGCATCAACATCAAAGAGCTGTCCCGGCAGCTGGGCTGCAAGGTGCTGGAGATTTCCGCCCTGAAGGGGGAGGGGGTCCAGGAAGCCGCCGAGGCCGCCATTGAGGCGGCGAAGGGCGGAAAGACCGTTCCTCTGCACAAGTTTTCCGGCCCGGTGGACCACGCCATCGCCCACATCGAGGAAGCGGCCCTCCACGGGCTCCCCGAGGAGCAGCAGCGCTGGTACGCCGTGAAGATTTTCGAGCGGGACGAAAAGGTGCTGGAAAAGCTGAACATCGACAAGGAGATCCTGGCGCACATCGAAGCGGACATCAAAGCCGCGGAGACGGAGTTGGAGGACGACGCGGAGAGCATCATCACCAACGAGCGCTATGTCTACATCGCCCAGATGCTGAAAGGCATCTACAAGAAGAAGGAAGTCTATAAGCTCAGTAATTCCGACAAGATCGACCGGGTCGTCACCAACCGCATCCTGGCCCTGCCCATCTTCGCCGTGGTCATGTATCTGGTCTACGCCCTCAGCATGGGCAAGCCCATCGGGGACGGCGGCATCTCCATCGGCACCTTCCTTACGGACTGGGCGAACGACGTTTTGGGCGGCGCATGGCTCACCGACGGCTCCCGGGCCCTGCTGGAGGGCTGGGGCGTGGCCGGCTGGCTGGTAGGCCTCATCTCCGACGGCATCTGCGCCGGCGTGGGCGCGGTGCTGGGCTTCGTGCCCCAGATGCTGGTGCTGTTCCTGCTGCTGGCCATCCTGGAGGACTGCGGCTATATGGCCCGGATCGCCTTCATCATGGACCGCATCTTCCGCAAGTTCGGGCTTTCGGGCAAGAGCTTCATCCCCATGCTCGTCGGCACGGGCTGCGGCGTTCCCGGCGTCATGGCCTCCCGCACCATTGAGAACGAGCGGGACCGGCGCATGACCATCATGACCACCTGCTTCATCCCCTGCGGGGCGAAAATGCCCATCATCGGCCTGATCGCCGGCGCGCTGTTCGGCGGCAGCACCTGGATCGCCGTGAGCGCCTACTTCATCGGCGTGGCCGCCATCATCGTCTCCGGCGTCATGCTGAAAAAGACCAAGATGTTTGCGGGCGACCCGGCTCCCTTCGTCATGGAGCTGCCCGCCTACCACGCCCCCAGCATCGGCAACGTGCTGCGCAGCATGTGGGAGCGGGGCTGGAGCTTCATCAAGCGCGCGGGCACGGTCATCCTTCTCAGCTCGATCGTCATCTGGGCGCTCAGCAGCCTGGGCGGCGTCAACGGCCGCTTCGGCATGGTGGATGAGCTCTATGAGGATGAGGACCTGGTGACGGAGGAATACGTTGCTTCCGTTGCGGAAAAGCTGGGCATCGAGCCCGACGAGGTCACCCCCATGGACGACTCCATGCTGGCCGGCGTGGGCAACGCGGTCTCCTTCGTCTTCAAGCCCCTGGGCTTCGGTTCCTGGCGGCCCACCGTGGCCACGGTCACGGGTCTCGTAGCCAAGGAGGAAGTGGTCAGCACCTTCGGCGTCCTCTACAATTATGACGACGCGGACGGCGAGGAGGAGCTGGAGGAGAACGGCGACCAGATCTGGGACAATGTCGCTGCGGACTTCCAGGGCTTCTCCGGCGGCCATGGGATGCTGGCGGCCTTCGCCTTCATGCTGTTCAATCTTCTCTGCGCCCCCTGTTTCGCGGCCATGGGCGCCATCAAGAGGGAGATGAACAACGCCAAGTGGACCTGGTTCGCCATCGGCTACATGTGCGTGTTCGCCTATGTGATCGCGCTCATCGTCTATCAGCTGGGCCTGCTTTTCACCGGCGGCGTCCAGATCGTGGGCCTGATCGTCGCCGTCGCATTGCTGGCATTCCTGTTCTACATGCTTTTCCGGCCCTATAAGGAAGCCACCAGGCTGTCCGTTGCGGCCGCGGCGAAGGTGTAAGCATACGCAAGGGAGGGAGAAACCATGAGTACGGTTTTGGTATTGCTGGGGGTCTGCCTCCTGGCTGCCGGGGCGGCGATCGTCCTGCGGAGGGACAAGAAGCAGGGCAAGTCCAGCTGCGGCGGAAACTGCGCATCCTGCGGCGCCTGCCGCAGGTGCGCAGAAAACGCACAAGGAAAACAGGCAGGCTGAATCGCGTGCCGTTTTCATAAGCTACCTGCATAAACCATGTAAGTATCAAGGGAAACGCCCATCATACAGCCTTGTTTTACGAGCCGCTGTCTGGTGGGCGTTTACCCCGGCGGAAGGAGGGTGCAGACCGGTGAATCTCAACCGCTCCGGAGAAGACTATCTGAAGGCGATCCTGCTCCTGGAGGCGCAGAACGGCTCCGTCCGTTCCGTGGACGTGTCAGAACGCCTGCATTTCAGCAAGCCCAGCGTCAGCAAGGCCATGAAGCTCCTGCAGGAGGGCGGCTATCTGGAGATGGATCCGGAGAAGCGCCTTCATCTGACCGCGCTCGGCAAAACGGTTGCGGAATCGGTTTACGAAAAACACGCTGTTTTGGTGGAAGCGCTGCTGGCGATCGGCGTGGCGCCGGAAACGGCGGAAAAGGACGCCTGCGAGATCGAGCACGCTATCAGCGAGGAGGCTTTTCTGCGGGTAAAGGCTTTCCTTTCCCGCTGGGGCGGCGTGCGGAAACCGGTTTAGGGGATGACGAAGTTGGGCGCGGCATTCTGGGGGCTCCTGATCCCCTTCCTGGGCACAGCGGCGGGCTCCGCCTGCGTGTTCTTCCTTCGGAGAAGCCTCAGCGATGCGCTCCGGCGCTCCCTCACCGGCTTCGCCGCCGGGGTGATGGTGGCCGCCTCCGTATGGAGTCTGATCGTCCCGGCCATTGAACAATCCGCCGGCATGGGACGGTGGGCGTTCCTGCCCGCCTTTATGGGCTTCTGGTGCGGTATCCTCTTTCTTCTGCTGCTGGACCGCCTGATCCCCCATCTCCATGCGGGGGCGGAGCAGGCGGAGGGACCGAAAAGCCGCCTGAAGCGCACCACCATGATGGTGATGGCCGTGACGCTTCACAACATCCCGGAAGGGATGGCGGTGGGCATCGTCTATGCCGGCGTGCGCAGCGGCTCGGCACTGATCACGGCGGGGGGTGCGCTCTCCCTGGCCCTGGGCATTGCCATTCAGAATTTCCCCGAGGGGGCGATCATTTCCCTGCCTCTCTGCGCGGAGGGCAAAAGCAAGGCGGACGCTTTCGGGCTGGGCGTTCTCTCCGGAGCGGTGGAGCCGGTTTTCGGGCTGCTCACCCTTCTGGCTGCCGGGATCATCGGACCCGCCATGCCCTATCTTCTCTCCTTCGCAGCGGGGGCCATGCTCTATGTGGTGGTGGAGGAGCTGATCCCGGAGATGAGCGCCGGGGAACACTCCAATGTCGGCACGGTATTCTTCGCCGTGGGCTTCAGCGTCATGATGGCCCTGGATGTGGCCCTGGGATGAAGAAACAGTTAAGGCAACACCGCGTTAGTTCTCGGCACACATCTTGCTTGCATCATGTTCCGTCATATTGCCCGAAAATCTTGGCCAATACAGGAAGTATTCCCCGCGATTTTCAGACAATCTGACGAAAATTCT
>JAEEGG010003401.1_pt1 | contig 39732 bp, 34 predicted proteins | sample 9134161 | NCBI WGS metagenome assembly JAEEGG01 (sample SAMN16246543, study PRJNA631951) | gut metagenome | biome: gut microbiome; feature: rumen; material: CR-attached | host: Bos | place: Iran: Karaj | collected 2018-10 | reverse complement strand
AGGACCCTGGAGTTCTACTCACCGCAGTATCCCGATGGTCCGATAGAAGGCAATTTAGATACTCGCCGCACCATCTACTGGAACCCCAACGTGATAACCGATGAAGATGGCCGCGTCCGCGTAGAGTTCTACAACAGCACCTTCACCCGCCGGTTCACAATAAGCGGAGCGGGGATTACCGCATCGGGCATTCCCTACATACTGAACAGGAACTGGTAAAAAGAAAGGGCCTCTAAAATGATGCAATTGGGGACAGACCCCTTTTGCACATTTTTTGTAACTTCGCACTATCAGAAAGATTTTTCCGTTATGAATATAACATACGTGATATGCGCAGCCGTTCTGCTGCTGATGTTCGTGCTGTACTACCTGGACCGGTGGAACAAGTCAAGTGGCGTCAGCGCACAAGAACCTGAGCAGCCTGGACCTGCCGTACCTGCTGGAGAATGCTGCGGCAAGCACGCCGTGTGTGAGAAGCAGAAGCTGGCCGAGGCACGTTTGCGCAGCGCGCAATACTTTGATGACGAGGAGTTGGACAGGTTCCGGGGGCATTGTTCCGACGGATACACTGACCAGGAGGTTGAGGAGTTCCGCTACGTGATGTACACCATGCGGCAGGAAGAGGTCAGGGAGTGGGTGGAGTGCCTTCAGGCCAGGGAGATAGAACTGCCCGATGAGCTTAAGGAGGAGTGCTACTCCATGATGAACGAAACAGACTGAAGAGACTTTGATGATACTTAAACGGACAGCCATTTATGCCGTGTTGTTGCCTCTGATTGCAGTGGTGACAGGCTGCTCCACGTCCCGCAATACCGCCGCATCACGTTCCTATCAGGCGTTGGTCACCAAATACAATGTCTATTTCAACGGCAATGAAGCCTATAAAAAAGGATATGAGGCACAGGAGAAAGCCAAGAAGGACAACCTGCTGGAGATACTTGACCTCTATCCCATAAGTGACGAGAAAGTGCGCGGCACGGGCAAGGGCGATTTTGACCTTGCCATAGAGAAAGCGCAGAAGAGTATCAAACTGCATTCAATATCGGTAAAGCCAAAGAAAAAGAAAGGCACCCCCAGCGAATCGGAAAAAGCCTACCAGAGCAAAAACGAGTACAATCCGTACATGTGGCACGCCTGGTTCCTTATGGCCGATGCGCAAAGACAGAAAGGTGATTTCATAGAGGCAGCCAGTACATATTCCTATATATCAAAACTCTACTTTGACGAACCCGAGATAGTGGCCGAGGCGCAGTACAAGATGGCACAGTGCTATTCTGAACTGGGCTGGAACTATGAATCGGAAGAACTGTTCCAACGCTCCGGCCAGACCAGGACCGGTCTGGCACGACGTCAGGACTACAAAGCCAGGTTTGCATCACATCTGCTTAGTCAGGAGCGATATGAGGAGAGCATACTGTTGCTGGAAGAGGCCATCGGCCGCAAGGGGCTGAGCAAGAGGCAACGCATACGCGAGAGGTATCTGCTGGCCCAGCTCTACAAGACCACCGGCCGTAACGATGACGCATACCGCATGTTCGGAAAGGTCATACACATGAGCCCACCACATGAGATAGAGTTCCAGGCCCGCATACAACAAACCGAGACCATGGCGCAGAACAGCAGCGTAAGCAAGATAATGCGCAAGCTCAAACGCATGGAACGTGATCCGGCAAACAAGGAGAGCCTGGACCAGATTTACTATGCAATGGGTAACATACACCTGATGCGCGGCGACACAGTCACTGCACTCCGGCTTTACAACGATGGAGCTGACAAAAGCGAGAAGGCGTCACCCGAAAAAGGTATCCTGTTACTGACCATGGCTAACCTCTACTGGGACATGAAGGATTACTCCAACGCCTCCCGCTGCTACTCACAGGCTGTGGGTATGATAGGTTCCAGACACAAGGAATATCCTGTCGTGAAACTGCGCTCCGAGGTTCTGGAGGACCTGGTCAGATGCACTGAGACCATAACGTTGCAGGACAGCCTGCAGTGGCTCTCCACCCTGTCCGAGGAACGTCTGAATGCCATAATAGACCAGGTGATAGCAGACTATGAGGAACAGGAACGCCTGGAAGAGGAACGCCGTTTGCAAGAGGCCAAGGAGGCGGCCCGCAACGGAAAGGCAGACCAGATGTCCATAACGGACGATGAGAACTCCGGCGGCTGGTATTTCTATAACAAGAAAGCGGTGGAACGCGGCAGGAAGGAATTCAGCAAGCAGTGGGGTGACCGCAAGCTTGAGGATAACTGGCGCAGGGCAAACAAGACCACACTTGCCCCGGCAGAGCAGATAGCAGCCGTCAGCCCAGATGGGACAGACCTTATCCCGTCCGACACCCTGCCCGATATCATTGTAGATTCACTGAATGTGGTTCCGCTGGAGACCGACCCGCACAAACGCGAATATTACGTTCAGCAGATACCCTATTCTGATGAGGACAAGGCCAAGTCAGACCAGCTCATTTCCGAGGCACTGCTGGAACAGGGAATAATTTACAAGGACCGTCTGACCGAATATCCCGATGCCGAAAAGTCACTGGTACGCATAATCACAGACTACCCACAGGCAGAGGAGGCAGACAATGCCATGTACAACCTATACCTGATGTATTCGCTTTGGGGCAGGAACGCCGATGCCGACAGTTGCCGGGCACGTATGCAACGGCTCTATCCTGAAAGTGACTACACCGTCATGATATGTGATTCGGACTATATTGACAATGCCCGATACGGCAAGCACCGGGAGGATTCCATATATGCCGTGACCTATACGGCTTTCCGTGAGGGAAACTTTATGACAGTAAGGAACAACTGTGACATATCGGCCACAAAGTACCCCAAGGGACAGCACCGCGCCAAGTTCATGTTCCTGGATGCCGCTCTGGACCTCCAGAACGGTCAGGTAGATACCTTCCTGGTCAAGCTCAAGAAGATAGTATCCAAATATCCCAAGAACGAGATAAGCCAGCTGGCAGGTCTTATTGCCCAGGGCATCCAGAACGGCAAGATTCTGCAGTCCACATCATTCGGATCCATCTGGGACCGCCGCAACGGAACGGCAGAGGAGAGCAAGCCTGACAGCCTGCTGCCGCAGTTCAGCAAAGACCGCTACCAGCCCTTCTTATTCGTGCTGGCATACCCCGAAGGTGAACTCAACCAGAACCAGCTGCTGTTTGAGGTGGCCCGATATAACTTTACAAACTACATGATGCGCAACTTTGACATCAGTTTTGAAAATGAGCAAGGCATAGGCATGATGATTGTAGGGGAATTCCTTAACTTTGACGAGGCATACGTTTACAGCCATAACCTGTATGACGACACGGATATGGCCGAAAAGCTGAGCGGCATAAAGGCGGTAGTGATAACACGCAAGAACCTGCAGACACTGCTCAAGCACTACAGTTTCAATGATTATCAGGAGTTCTATGAGGAGCATTTCCTCAACATACCGGAATTTGATATTGATGGAGCCACCCTGTTTGAGGAATACACCGGCGATGAAGAGAGGGCTGTAAATGATGCAGAAGACAACATTCAGGATGTTGAAGATGGAGAATAAGAACGGAACACTGCTTTGGGTGGATGATGAGATTGACCTGCTCAGGGCCCACATCATGTTCCTTGAGAACAAGGGATATGAAGTGGATACCGTGACCAACGGCCACGACGCCCTGGAAATGTGCCGTCAGCGCCAGTATGACCTGGTTCTGCTTGATGAGCACATGGTAGGCATGAGCGGTCTGGAGACCCTGCAGCATATCAAGGAGATTGACCCCAACATTCCCGTGGTCATGGTCACCAAGAGTGAAGAAGAGAATATCATGGACCAGGCCATAGGCTCCAAGATAGCCGATTACCTTATCAAGCCTGTCCACCCCAACCAGATATTGCTTTCTCTAAAGAAGAACATCCACAAACGCGATATAGTAACCGCCGAGACCGACCGCAACTACCAGCAGAATTTCGGGCGTCTGAGCATGCAGATAAATGACTCACTTACAGCCGATGACTGGATAGAGGTCTATCGTCAGCTGGTCTATTGGGAACTGGAGCTCAAGGAGGCCGACAGCTCCATGCATGATATGCTCAAGATGCAGAAGACCGAGGCCAACGCGGCTTTCGCCAAGTTCATCAAAAGGAATTATATGGACTGGATGACTAACCGGGAAAAAAGTCCTGTAATGAGTCCAGACCTGTTCAAGCGTTTTGTGTTCCCCGCATTGGACAACAAAGAGAAACTGTTCCTGATAGTGATGGACAATTTCCGTTACGACCAGTGGCGCATACTGAGCCAGGAACTGGCCGATCTGTTCACCTTCGAAGAACAACTCTACTACAGCATACTGCCCACCGCCACGCAGTACTCCCGCAACGCCATCTTTTCCGGTCTCATGCCCGAGCAGATAAGCCGTATGTTCCCGGAGCTCTGGGTGGATGAGGACTCCGAGGAGGGTAAGAACATAAACGAATCGCCGCTCATCAAAACGCAGATAGAACGTTACCGCCGCAAGGACACCTTCTCTTACAACAAGGTGAATGACTCCGCATCGGCCGAGAAACTGATGAGTCAGTTCAATTCACTGCTTCAGAATGACCTGAACGTAGTGGTTGTCAACTTCATAGACATACTCTCCCACTCCAAGACCGATTCGCGCATGATGCGTGAGCTGGCCAATGACGAGGCCGCCTACCGCAGCCTGATACTCTCATGGTTCCGCCATTCAAGCGTACGCGAACTGTTCCGCTCTATGGCAGCCACAGGCCGCAAGGTGATGATTACCACCGATCACGGCAGCATTATGGTGAACCATGCCGTAAAGATTGCAGGTGACCGCAGCACCAACACCAACCTTCGCTACAAGCTGGGCAAGAATCTGGGCTTTAACCCAAAGGATGTGTATGAGATAACAGAGCCCCTCAAGGCTCATCTGCCATCACCTAACGTGAGCACATCGTACATCTTCTGCACCGAGGCCGACTATTTTGTGTATCAGAACAACTTCAACAACTACGCATCGTTCTACAAGGAGACCTTCCAGCACGGAGGCGTGTCGCTTGAGGAGATGATAATACCTTTCATAACGCTTAACCCCAAAAAGAAATGACCACAATAACCATAAAGGATCTGGACCATATTGAGGAGGCCGCCCGGGAATTCATCAAGCTTATGGGCGATGACACCGTGTTTGCCTTCTACGGCAAGATGGGTGCCGGAAAAACCACATTCATAAAGGCCCTGTGCAAACTGCTGGGCGTAGAGGATGAGGTCAACTCCCCCACATTCGCCATCATAAACGAATACCGCTCACAGACCACCGCCGAACTTATCTACCACTTTGACTTCTACCGCATCAAGAAGCTTGAGGAGGTCTATGACCTGGGATATGAGGACTATTTCTACAGCGGTGCCCTCTGTTTTATCGAGTGGCCTGAACTGGTGGAGGAACTTCTGCCACTGGACGCAAAAAAAGTAACCATCACTGAGAACAGTGATGGCTCACGCACAATTACCCTCTAGGTTTTATTCTCCCAGTGAGTCAACGTAATCAGCTTCAGCCTGCACAATGAGTATAATCTCATCGGCAGGAAAGGAGCCGATTTTGTCTTTCTTGGCCTCCTTGATGATATACGCCACAATAGCATCGTTGTCAATGTCTATGCAGCCGTCTGCATCAGGCTCCTGGTCCAGCACGCCGCTGGTGGTGAAATAATCGTTTATGACATCCAATATGTAATAGAGGGTGTCATCGGAATATTTCTCCTTAAGGTCCTGCGGTAACGCGTTCTTGATGAACTCGACGGTCTTCTGGTCGTCCAGGTCATCCTCAAGGAACTCATCCTGTGCCATAATCAGAGCAGGGCGTTAAGTTTGTCCTGATAGACGTTCTTCATGGCAAGGCCTACCACGCGGTCAACCTCCTTGCCGTCCTTGAGGAACACCACGGTAGGAACGTTCATGATTCCGAACATGTCGGTCAGGTCAGTGTTCTCCTCAATGTCACACTTGCCTATTACGGCTTTTCCGTCATACTCGAAAGCCAGCTCCTCGATAATAGGTCCCAGACGCTTGCAGGGTCCGCACCAGGTAGCCCAGAAATCAATCAGCACGGGCTTGGCCTGCTGCTTGACCTCGTCAAAATTCTGACTGGTAATCTCAAATTCCATAGTCTAAAGTTTTATTGATTAAATGATAAATTGATTGATTCATGTCTCTTGATATAATCCACAAGTTCCTGAGTAACGGTTATCCTTCTGGCTCCCGATGCCAGGCTAACCTTGTTATCCACTGCCGACAGGTCTGTCAGCACAAACTTGAGCGTAGTCTTGCCCTCAATGCCTGTGAGCGTGTCCAGATCACTTACAAACTCCTTGTCAATCTCCGTAAGCGGCATTGTAAGTGTAATGGAACTGATTACGGAATCCTTCACATCCTGAAGCAGATCAATTGAATTGATTACGAGGTCAACCCTCTCAGGCATATATTTGTTCTGGACGCATCTGGCCTTTATGAAAAGGAAATTGCCCACTTTCATCATGTTGCTCCACTTGAGCCAGGGCTCTCCAAACAACGGGATCTCGCCCGAACCGGAGAAATCCTCAATGCGGGTTATTCCGTAGGGCTTGCCGTTCTTGGTGCGTCCATCACGCACACCGGTCACCACACCGCCCAGTGTCAGTTCCTTGTTAAGTAGCGGCACCTTATCGTCAATATGGACCATTCCCACATTGCAGACGTCTTCAAGTATCACCCGATACTCGTCAAGCGGATGCGCCGAAATGTAGATACCTACCAGTTCCTTCTCCTTGTTGAGTTTGTCAAGCGAGGACCATTCGGGAGCTTCGGGGATGGAAGGTGTAGCTATCTCCACGGTCTCTCCCATATCACCGAACAGGGAGTTCCTTGACTCCATCCTGTCAGTCTGATATTTGTTACCGTACCGTACCAGCACGTCCGAGAAGGTCTCGTTCTTGCCACAAGGCTGCAGGAACTGCTCGCGCCGTATCTCCGGGAAGCAGTCAAACGCTCCTGCCAGTGCCAGATTCTCCAGGTTCTTACGGTTGCAGGCGCTCAGGTTCACACGCTGCACAAAATCAAATATGCTCTTGTACGGGCCGTTTGCATTACGCTCGGTCACGATGGCGCTTACCGCGTTCTCGCCCACTCCCTTGACCGATGCCATTCCAAACCGGATATCACCCTTAGCGTTGACACCGAATCGGGGCACACTCTCGTTTACATCGGGCCCCAGGACATTAATTCCCATAGCTTTGCATTCATCCATGAGCTTGGTAACCTCGGTTATATCGCCGGCGCGGCTAAGCACTGCGGCCATATACTGTGACGGGTAGTTGGCCTTAAGGTATGCGGTCTGGTAAGCAACCCATGAGTAGCATGTGGCGTGAGATTTGTTGAACGCGTATGACGCGAATTTCTCCCAGTCGGCCCATATCTTTTCCAGTACCTTGGGGTCATGGCCGTTGGCCTTACCGCCCTCAATGAACTTGGGCTTAAGGTGATCCAGCTTGTCCTTGAGTTTCTTACCCATAGCCTTGCGCAGGGTATCGCTCTCGCCGCGTGTAAAGTTGGCAAGCAGACGTGACAGCAGCATTACCTGCTCCTGATATACCGTAATGCCGTATGTATCCTTAAGGTACTTCTCCATTATGGGGATATCATACTCTATAGGCTTGCGTCCCAGCTTGCGGTCAATAAAATCCGGAATGTAATCCATGGGGCCCGGACGATACAGCGCATTCATGGCTATAAGGTCCTCAAAGACTCCGGGCTGCAGTTCACGCAGGTACTTCTGCATACCGGGCGATTCAAACTGGAACGTACCTATGGTGCGACCGTCACAGTAAAGCTGGAACGTTTTTTTGTCATCAATGGGAATCTTGTCAATATCCACATCTATGCCCAGACTGGTCTTGATATTCTCTACAGCCTCCTTTATGATAGACAGGGTCTTGAGTCCCAGGAAGTCCATCTTGATTAGGCCGGTATCCTCAATCACGCTACCCTCATACTGCGTTACCAGCAGACGCTCCCCCGATTCCTTATCGGTTGCAATTGATACCGGCACCCAGTCGGTAATGTCATCACGGCAGATGATTGTTCCGCAGGCATGAACACCGGTTCCGCGAACGTTACCCTCCAGCATCTTGGCAAACTGTATGGTCTTGCGCAGTTTCTCATCTTCCGATGCAGCAGCCTGCTTTATCTCGGGCACACATTCCAGTACATTCTTGAAATTGATCTTGCGCGGTTTGCCTTCGGGGTCATCGGGCAGACGGTCAGGAATGGCCTTACAAAGGTTGTTAGACACATCAAGCGGCACCTCCAGCACACGGGCCACATCCTTGATGGCCATCTTGGTCTGCATGGAACCATAGGTTATGATATGCGCCACCTTCTCGGCCCCGTATTTGTCGGTCACCCACTGGAGCACGCGGCCGCGGCCGTCATCATCAAAGTCAACGTCTATATCCGGAAGCGATATGCGGTCGGGGTTAAGGAAACGCTCAAACAGAAGGTCATACTTGATAGGGTCTATCTGCGTAATGCCCAGGCAGTATGCCACAGCCGATCCGGCGGCCGATCCACGTCCCGGTCCTACCGATACGCCCAGTTCGTTGCGGGCCGCATTGATAAAGTCCTGCACAATCAGGAAGTAGCCCGGAAAACCCATTGTCTTCATGATGTGCAGTTCAAACTTGAGCTGCTCCATCACACTCTCCGGAATGGGATCGCCGTAACGCACCTTGGCTCCTTTGAATGTAAGTTCTGCCAGATAGTCTGCCTCCAGTTTTATACGGTACAGCTTGTCATAACCTCCCAGTTTCTTTATCTTCTTGTCTGCCTCCTCCTTGCTCAGAACTGTCTCGCCGTGCTCATTGCAGGTAAACTCCCTGAAAAGGTCCTCCTCTGTCAGACGCTGTCGGTACTCCTCTTCCGTGCCGAACTCCAAGGGAATGGCAAAGTTAGGCATGATGGGGGCATGGTTGATGGAGTACTCCTCAACCTTTTCCAGAATCTCGACTGTGTTGGCAAGCGCCTCCTGCTCATCCTCAAAGAGAGCGTTCATCTCCTCGGTTGTCTTGAACCACTCCTGTTTGGAATAGCGCATCAGGCTGGGGTCATCAGGGGTACGGCCGGTTGACAGGCAGATGAGCAGTTCATGGGCATCGGCGTTCTCCTCATCCAGAAAATGTACATCGTTGGTACAGATGGTCTTTATGCCGAATTTGGCCGACATCCTCTTAAGCTGTGAGTTCACGTTCACTTGGAGCGGATATACCTCATGGTTTGCTTTAGGCACGGTAGCCTTATGGCGCTGAAGCTCCAGATAATAGTCATCACCAAACAGGTTGTGGAACCACTGCACCGCCTGCTCCGCCTCATCAATCTTACCCGCGGTTATCAGCTTGGGAACCTCACCGCCCAGACAGGCCGAGCAGCATATCAGACCCTCATGATATTTTTCCAGGTCATACCTGTCGGTACGGGGATGCGAATAGAAACCGTCGGTCCAGGCGCGTGACACTATCTTTATCAGATTGTGGTAACCCTTTTCGTTCTTGGCCAGCAGTATAAGGTGGTAGTTGGCTCCGTCCAGTTCCTTGCCCTCACGCTGCTCCTTACGGCGTGGAGCCACATAGACCTCACACCCTATTATGGGCTTGAAATGACGGCCCTGTTCCTTAAGCTTTTCATTGACCTTGTCGCAGTAGTTCTTGAACTCCTTAATGCCCATCATGTTGCCGTGATCAGTCACGGCAACGCCCCTCATACCATCTGCTATAGCCTTATCCACCAGCTTTTTGATGTTTGTCTGGCCATCCAGCAGAGAGTACTGGGTATGTACATGGAGATGAACAAAATCCTGCATAATCTATCCCGGGCTGAAAAAGTTTTTAAAGTTACTTTCATTTGACCGTTTACCCCCAAACGGAGCGGTCAAAGTTTTCAACAATAAGCTAACATGCCGCCATAGTCGGCCTCTACATAAAATACACTGCAATAAGTATGCCATTATTAACATAAAAGTCCTATCTTTGCCAATCAATATATACGCTCAATCATGGCCGAAAACAACGGAAAACATACTACAATAAACCCCGAAGGCAAGACTACCCTTACCATCGTGGCCATTCTTTTCTTTGCAATAAACCTGCCGCTGTTCCTGATTCCATCCATCTGCGGCTGGTGGTCATATTTGGCACTTGGCATAACACTACTGTTTGTCTGGTTCTTCCTGCATTTTTTCAGGAACCCGGTAAGACGTTTTCCCAGCGATGACCAGGAGAAGGTTGTAGTATCGCCTGCCGACGGCACCATCGTGGCTATAGAAGAGGTTGATGAACCTGATTATTTCCAGGACCGCCGCATAGTAGTCTCCATATTCATGAGCGTTTACAGCGTTCACGCAAACTGGTTCCCCGTAAACGGCACCGTGACCAAGGTAGAGCACCAGGACGGTAATTTCCACGCCGCTTTCAAACCCAAGGCCAGCACCGAGAACGAACGCTCGCTCGTGGTAATAAAGACACATGAAGGCAAGGAAATCATGCTTCGTCAGATAGCGGGAGCACTGGCCCGCAGGGTGGTGACATACTGCAAGCCCGGCGACGAGAGCCGCATTGACCGTCACATGGGATTTATCAAATTCGGCTCCAGAGTAGATATCTATCTGCCGGTAGATACCTTGGTTTGCGTCAAGGTGAACCAGAAGGTCACTGCCGACATCAGCATACTGGCTAAACTTTCATAAAACAATGGCAAACCGCATAACAAGACATATCCCCAATACTATAACCTGCTGCAACCTGCTCTCAGGCTGCATGGCAGTATTTGCAGCATTCAATTCCGATGCATGGCACACCCTTCTCTGGGTCGTGGCCGGCGCCCTCTTTGATTTCTGTGACGGGCTCTCGGCCCGCGCCCTCAAGGCCTACTCTCCCATCGGAAAGGAGCTGGATTCTCTGGCAGACCTCATCACATTCGGGCTGGCTCCCGCAGTGCTCTGCATCATGATACTGCGCGAATTCAGTTACGCCAATGATACAATAGCATTAATTCTTCCTTATACAGGTTTGGCTCTGGTGGTCTTTGCCGCCCTGCGTCTGGCCAAGTTCAATACCGATGAGCGTCAGACCTCATCATTCCTGGGTCTGGCTGTTCCGGCCAATGCACTGTTCTGGTGCGGCCTGTTCCAGAATGACCTGAGCGTTCTGCCCAATGCCTCAGGCATTGTGACACCGCTTATATTCTTTTTCTCATGGCTTATGATCAGTGAGATACCTATGTTCTCACTCAAGTTCAAGAGCCTGCGCTGGGCTGACAACAAGGTCAGGTTCATATTCCTGATTGTGTCAGTCATAATCCTTGCACTACTGCGCGAGAAAGGGCTTTCGGCTATCATCGGCTGGTACATAATACTGTCAGTTCTGACAAAAAATCAGCATTGACATAACAAGGCAAGCTTTTTGCCGTCTATATTGAAAAGAAATACTGATGATTGCATTGGCGCTCATAATAATATTCATCCTTTTGTTTGTACTGTTGGCAGTACTCACATTTGCGCGTGACCTGCTGGCATCCTTTCTGAATGCCATAGTGGGTATATTCCGCAAGGGTGACCGTAAACCTAAAAACACTGATACCAGCCAGACCGTAGGCAAACGAACACGCAAAAAAAAGAAAGTTCTCTCCGATTCAGACGGCGAGTACGTGGATTTTGAAGAAGTAAAGAAACAATAACATGGACTGCAAACTGTCCTTCCCCAAAAGACTTGTTTTGGAGGCTGGCAGGGCTGCATTAAGGACTGAAGCTCTGGAGCACAAGCTTACCCAGCTGTTCTGGGAGTGTACCCTGCGCTGTAACCTGAGCTGCCGCCATTGCGGAAGCGACTGCCGCAAGACTGCCGGGCTGGAGGATCCTCCCATGAGTGACCTTTTGGGAGTTCTGGACAGTTGCCCTGAAGATTTTGACCGCGGCCGGTGCGTGGTTATCACCACAGGCGGTGAACCTTTGGTCCGTAAGGATATCATTGAGGTGGGCGCCGAGATAAAAAAGCGCGGATTCCTGTGGGGAATGGTCACCAACGGTATGCTCCTGACCCGTGAAAAAGTCGATGAACTGGTCAAAACCGGCCTTGATACCATAGCCATGAGTTTTGACGGATTCGAGCCGGAGCACAACTGGATGCGCGGCAGTGAACTCAGTTTCAAGCGGGCCGATGCCGCCATTGACTGGTTTGCCAATCATCCAGGACTCACCTGGGACCTCATAACATGCGTAAACAGGCGCAACTTTGATTATCTGGACAAGTTCAAGGAGTATCTCATAAGCCGCGGTGTCCGCCAGTGGCGCATATTTACCGTAGCCCCCATGGGGCGTGCCGCCGGTGATGATGAGCTTATGCTCTCAAATGAGCAGTTCGTGCAGCTCATGAACTTTATTGCCACTGTTCGCCGTAAGGACAGGATTAAACTCAACTTCTCATGTGAAGGTTTTCTCGGACCCTATGAGGGCGTTGCCCGTGACCATCTGTTCCGCTGTGTTGCGGGAATCAGCGTTGCATCAATCCTTAATGACGGTTCCATATCGGGCTGCCTGAGCATCCGAAGCGACTATCATCAGGGAAACATCCATACCGATAGTTTCTGGGATGTATGGGAGAACGGGTTCAAGCTGTACCGTGACCGCCGTTGGATGAAAACGGGCCAGTGCCGCGACTGCAAGGTATGGCGCTACTGCCAAGGCGGAGCCATGCACCTGCGTGACTCTGACGGTAGCATACTCTCCTGCAACTACCTAAAACTCAAAAATGATACAATTGGGGTCTGACCCCTTTTGTATCATTTTTACTTGTGAACAAGTGTGCCGATGGGCTCGCCGGCAATCACTTTCTTCAGGTTGCCGGGAACATCCATATTAAATACGTATATGGGCAGGCCGTTCTCCTTACACATGGTTGTGGCGGTCAGGTCCATTACCTTAAGATTGCGGTTGTATATCTCATCAAAGGTAATCTCATCAAACTTTACAGCAGTGGGATCCTTCTCAGGGTCGGCGGTATAGACACCGTCCACGCGGGTTCCCTTGAGCATTACATCGGCCTCAATCTCTATGCCGCGCAGTGATGAACCGGTATCGGTGGTGAAGTAAGGATTGCCGGTACCGCCCACCAGGATTGCAACCTGCCCCTGCTCCATTGCGTCAATAGCCTTCCACTTTGAATAGAGCTCGCCTATGGGCTCCATGCGGATAGCGGTGAGCACCTTGTTGGGGCAGTCTATCGATGTGAGTGCCGAGCTCAATCCCAAACCGTTTATTACGGTTGCCAGCATACCCATCTGGTCGCCCTTGACGCGGTCAAAACCCTTGCCTGCACCTTTGAGACCGCGGAAAATGTTACCGCCGCCTATCACGATGCCAATCTGCACACCCATATCATGTATCTCCTTTATCTGCTGTGCATACTCACCCAGACGCTTCTCGTCAATACCATACTTCTGCTCACCCATAAGACTCTCGCCGCTAAGCTTGAGCAATATCCTTTTGAATCTAGCCATAGTTAAATCAATGATTAATTACACAAAAGTAGTTAATATTTTCTTCTGCAAGACGCATTTTGTCCTCTTTTACGTTTTCAATACAGATGCAACGGAATTGCAACACTTTTTTGTTGTTTTGTGGATTTGAGCGTGATACTTTTGTCCCGAAATCAATTTTCAGAGTTATCAATTATACTATTAATGTGATTATGAGAATACGTTCTTCTGTAATTGTCTTTTTCTGTGCCTTGTGCTGCATGGTGTCAGCTCAGGATTATGTTGATTTAGGGCTTAGTGTAAAATGGAGTACCGTGAATACAGGCATTACTGCCGACAGGCCGGTAGGCTGGTATTACCGCTGGCCCGATGCAATGGCCATAAAGACTACCGACGGCAGCCGTATGGGCACCAAAGCCGAGTGGGATGAACTGCGTGAATACTGCACCTGGAAATGGAAAGTTCAGGACGGCATAGGCGGTTATCTGGTAACAAGCAAGATAAAAGGATATACAAACCGCAGCATATTCCTGCCCGCCGCAGGATGGTTGCAGGACGGCAAACTTATGCAGGTAGGCACTTATGCCTCATACTGGTGCTCCACCCCGGGTGTCCAGCCTGACAATGGGGCAGCGTATGGTTTCAATTTCCAGCGTGGAGCCAATGAGTGGCACAGCGAGAACCGTGAATCGGAACAGTCGGTGCGTATGGTGATGCCGTTGTCCGGTAAAGAGGTGTCCAGTATCTCCCTGGAAACAACCAAACTCACTTTGCAGCAGGGCACAGGTACCAGGCTGAACGTGACAATGGGAAAGCGTGACGTGAACAGCGCCTGTACCTGGAAATCTTCCGATGAAAACGTAATAAAAGTCATTGAAGACGGTCTGCTGGTAGCAGCCGGCCCGGGCAGTTGCAAGGTCGTGGCAACCGCTTACGGAAAGACTGCCGAATGCATTATAACCGTAACTCCTCATGAATCTGAATATGTGGATTTGGGACTGAGCGTGCTGTGGGCCACAGCCAATTTGGGAGCATCGGCCCCGGAGAGTTACGGTGATTATTACGCCTGGGCTGAGATTGAGCCCAAGGAGTTCTTCTCTTGGGGCACCTACCGTTACTCCTCGTTCACAAATGAAGAAGGTATGGACAAATACACTATTGATGGTCTGTCACATCAGTACCTCAAAGCAGACAACCTTAACCGTCTTGAGCCAACCGATGATGCCGCCACCGTAATGTTGGGTGATAATTGGCGCATGCCTACTACTGATGAGTTTGCCGAGTTGGTATCAAACTGCACATTTGATATTGCAACCGTAAACGGTGTAGCCGGAATACGTTTCACAAGCCAGGTTCCCGGGTTTGAGCAACGCAGCATATTCATTCCTTATTCAGGCTATATGAACGGCAATGAACCCATAGAAAAAGGTAAGCAGCTTTCTCTTTGGACATCGATAGCAGGCAGGGGTACCAGAGGAAGCTGTTTCAGCACCTCAGCTTCAGTAAACGGCATTATGATGATGGATGAAATGTCACCGATCGAGGTGCTGGAAATGGCCTTAAGATACCAGTCTAACAGTTTAGAAAGCAGATTCATTGGAATGAATATACGTCCCGTGCGCGCTCTTAACGATGATATGTTTACATCACTGTCTTTATCAGAAGAACACCTGGATTTGAATTATGGTGAGATTCGCAATATAAACGCTGTGATGATGCCGTCGGGACGCCCCATCAAGCCCACCTCAATCTCTTGGAGTTCATCGGCTCCGGATATCGTATCAACAAATGATGACGGATCTGTTACCGCAGTAGGTCAGGGTGAATGCATCATTACCGCAGAGAGTGATGGCCGTAAGACGCAGATGACGGTAAAGGTAACATTGCCTGTACCCGATGCTGTTGACCTGGGACTCAGCGTCAAGTGGGCATCGGCCAATCTGGGCGCATCAAAGCCTGATGAAGCAGGCGGATATTTTGCCTGGGGTGAGACCGCCCCCAAGGCCGGCGTCTATGACGGCAAGAAATATAAGTTCGGCGAATATTCCAATCAGATGACCAAGTACAATTTTTATACTGTGTTAAGCAGCACTCTCAGGTCGCTTACCACAGTCACTCCGGTGGATTGTAAAGTGACTCTTGACCCCGAAGATGATGCCGCAACCGTGCTGCTGGGCGGGGGTTGGCGTATGCCTACGGCCGATGAACTGTGGGAACTCAAGACCAAATGTACCTGGACGCCGGTGACAACCGTCTTAGACAGCACTGAATTTTTTGTTGAACAACGTCTTGAAGGATGTCTCATAACCAGTAATGTTCCGGGATATGAGGGTAACAGCATATTCCTTCCCGCTGCAGGCTTTATAAGTGATCATGATAATTATTCTTCCGAGGGTGGAGTGGTAAGCAATAAGGGATCTGATTTGTGTTACTGGACATCGACATTGGAGCAGTCGATAGGTAATACCCGTAGATGGTATGGCAACACAATCAGGCCGGTATTGGATGACAATCCATCAGGAAACAAGCCGGTAATAGCTCCCGATCCGGTAAAAGCGCCCAAGAGGAATGTAATGGTAGATCTGGGATTAAGTGTCCTCTGGGCCGATTGTAACGTTGGTGCCGAAAGCCCTGAGGAGGCAGGCGCACGTTTTGCCTGGGGTGAGACTGTCCCTAAGACCTACTACTCGGACTATAACTACAAGTACAAGAAGAACTACGATGATATGTATTGGTGGTATTTCAAATATTCTGTGGGTGACCAGTATGACGAAGCACCGTTCATAGACGGCAAGAAGAGGCTTGAAAGTGTTGATGATGCCGCTCGTGCAAACTGGGGCGGCAAATGGAGAACACCCACCAAGGAGGAGTATGCTGAGCTGTTTAAGAAATGTGAGTGGACCGAGACCACAGTGAACGGAGTAGGTGGATTCCTTATAACAAGTAAGGTGCCGGGCTATACTTCAAATTCCATATTCCTTCCGTACCATTGCCCCGATGATGTCATTGAAGACTCATGGCGCGATAATCAGTCGGACTATCTGACATCGGACTTGGGTTCAAGTGGCTCCAATCTATGCATTGTGCTGTATATAAGCGAGAATAAAGTGGGGACTCTTGATGAGGTGGATCTGGGGCTTGAACGTATGGCAAAGATACATATTACATCAAAAAACAGGAGTAGCGGCTACCAACTGCGCGCAGTATGTGAAAAATGATACAAAAGGGGACAGACCCCAATTGTACCATTTTTGAAAAAATGAAAATTTTAAAGACTACAGATATGAGAACTATCAGATTTTGTTTGTTGTTTGCAGCAATTCTGGCTGTATCGGGAGTGCAGGCCAAGAAGAAAGACATCATCAGTAAAGAGAAAGGCAGCATAACATTCCGTGTTGACCCTGACCTGCCTGAACCTACGGGCGAAAGCTTGAGCATGAAGATGAACAGTAGCGAAGAGCTTGTAAGTGAGATACTTGACCAGAGTGAAATCCGCGGCGAGAACCAGAGAGTCGTTGCATGGGGTATAGGCGATGGAGAATACGCCTTATATGGACAGAACCCCTTCTTTAAAGGCATGATTGATGCGTTTGCCGATCACCGTCCCGTGGTACTTACCCCCGATGCCATCTGGTTCCTGATTTGCCAGGGATTCGCACATTGGGTGAATGACAACCCGGAGCAGTTGCGTGACCTGTTTGTGGACCACGAAGGCAAAATAGACCTTGTAGTTCAGAGCGGTAAGGAACTGTTAAGCGGCGATGTCGATTGGGAGGCCATAGTGGACGGTTTTTACGAGCAGATACGTGACAACACCAAAGGTGATATTGCCGATATCATGTCGGAACCATTCTCCACAACCGGTGTAAACGAGCACATGGTGTCACAGATAACGCTCATGGAGACTGTCAAGTCATACTTTGACTACATAGTCATTTATTTATGGTGTGGCATACCGAGCGTGACGCTAAAGGGCACCCCCGATGACTGGCAGTCCATACTGGACCGTACCCGCAAGCTGCGTGCATACGGAATTGACTGGTGGGTTGATGACCTGGAGCCCATACTTGAAGAGTTTGTCAAAGCATCAAAGGGCAAGCCCAACACTGAGTTCTGGCGCAGCATAGTAAAGAAATACCGCCCGGGCGATATGCGTGGACTTGGCTGCGGCGGAATGGATCTGGGTGCTACCAGATTTGACGGTTGGTTCCTGAAATTCCTGCCGTATGATGAGAAAGGACGTACTCCCAGTGAGGTCCTGATGGATCACGACATGCTGCCCGAGATGGTAAGGACTGAATATAAGTACATAGTCTTTAATGACTTTACCGGTGAGGTGATGCAGACAATGATGATGGAGTTCTGGGCCGGTATTGTAGGAATGGAGGTTGACCCCGAGACCTACGCCATGACTCCTAAGATGGGATGGTTCACCCGCATAGGCAAGACCGAGGAGGAGCTGCTTGAAGAGTTCAAGGAAAAAGACCAGGGCGACGGATTCTCGGACGGACTCATGCTCAAAGTAAACAAGGTTCCCGATATCATCCGCAAGATGGGCCGCATAAACAATCTCACCCTGCGTTTTGTGGGCAAGGTTGTCATCCCGGAATGGATGGACGAGAAAGATATCAGGTCTTTGGAAATAAGAGGATCCATGACACCCGATGAGGAGGAGGCTCTGCGTAAGCGCTTCCCCAAAGCCAACATCAACGGGCGCGCCCTCCTGGATTATTATGAGGACTTTTAAGCGTGCAATTGCACAAACTGAACCTGCTTGAATTCATATACCCGGTGCTCACCGCTGCGGGTCTGTAGCATCAGGCAACCATCGGGACGAATGCCCTCTATGCAGGCCTCAAACTCTCCTTGTGCATCACGGAACTCATGATACCCTTCACGGCGGTACAGTCGGCTACGGTAAAGCTTATCCACGCCGGCCCGCTGTTCAGGGGTATCAAGTTCCATATAACCTATGAAACGGTCAACTATGTCCTTAAGCAGAGCCTCCAGATCAAACTCACGGCCGGTTATGTTCTTGAGTGATATTGGGTTGGGAGCATCGCTCAGGAACACCTCCTGGTTTACGTCCAGCCCTACGCCTGCAACCGTATCAAGAATGGAATCACCCTGTAGGGTGTTTTCTATCAGTATGCCGGCCATCTTGAAGTCATTCCAATAGACGTCATTTGACCATTTGACCGATACACCCGATGCAAATTCCGGACCGATTGCTGCAATAACGCCATCCGATACGGCAAGAGCAATAGCCTCAGAGATATAGAACTGCTCCCGTACCTTTATGCCCTTGGGATGGGCCAATATGCTGAAAAGCAGATTCTTGCCGGCCTCAGACTCCCAGGTATTGCCTTTCTGTCCGCGGCCTGCGGTCTGGAATGAGGCCACAGCTACCTCATAATCGTAATCAGGGTCTCCCCCATTCAGTTCACGCAGCCAGGTGTTGGTGGAACCTATGCTGCCACTTCTGTGCCACTTTATCCTGCTCATTATTCTACCGGCGGATAGAACGCCTGCTCAATATGTTCAACCTTGAATTCACCATCCTCCACAACAATGGAAACTATGTCAAACCTGGCATCCATGTCTATCTGGTTAAAACGTATGTAGGCGTCGGCAGAATTCACAATGCGGCGTATCTTGCGGTCGGTCACGGCATCTACTGGATCACCCCACTCCGTACCTGTCCGGGTCTTTACCTCCACAAATACGACAACATTGTCTTTGGTTACCACCAGGTCCAGGTCCTTGTGTCCGCATCGCCAGTTACGGTCCAGCACAGCATAGCCTTTCTGTTCCAGATACTTGGCTGCTATATCCTCACCTTCATGCCCCAGAATGTTATGTTTTGCCATGTATGTCAGGGTTTGTAACGCAAAAATAGCCAAAAAAGGCGGCATATTCACTTAAAATCAATATCTTCGTTCCTGATTATGAAGAAAGAACCTTCAACAAGAAAAGAACGTTACAGTTTCCTGGTCAATCCCGAAGAGAAGCAGACCATAGAGAACTATCTGCGCAAGTACAGGATAGGTAACCGTAGCCGCTGGATGAGAGAAACCCTCATCACTTTCATAATCAAGAACCTGGATCAGGATTACCCCACCTTGTTCAATGAGCAGGAGATGCGCCGATGACACAGGATGAGCTTGACATAAAGTTCATGAAGATGGCGCTCGACGAGGCTCACCAGGCAGCCGCCCAAGGCGAAATACCCGTAGGCGCTGTGGTGGTGTGCAAGGGTATGGCTATAGCACGCGCCCACAACCTGACCGAAACCCTTACCGATGTAACGGCTCATGCCGAGATGCAGGCCATAACGGCAGCAGCCTCATATCTGGGCGGCAAGTATCTGGACCAATGCACCCTCTATGTAACGCTTGAGCCCTGCACCATGTGTGCCGGCGCCATCGGCTGGTCACAGCTGCAGCGCCTGGTCTATGGCGCATCGGACCCCAAACGCGGCTTTACAATCTACGCCCCGGGCGCACTCCACCCCAAGACCCAAGTCACCACCGGCATCCTGGCTGATGAATGCATCCAAATAGTCCAGGAATTCTTTAAGAACAAACGTTGAAGGGAACTTTTTGGGGTATCAGTATCTGAAACTACTGGCCTGAAGGCCCTATCCCATTGTCCATTGGCCAATGGGATGACCTTTTTTTATTTAGCTACCGCGGAAAGCTCCTTCGGAGCGGACCCCTCCCTCTAACACGCCGCTTTTGCGAAGCAAAATAAAATGAGGTTTCGCCCCGAAAGGGGCGATGGTTTCCGAGACTATATATCCCTTCTGTTCCGCTCGCTTAGCTGGTTTCTTCTTATTGTTCCTTTCTGTACTTGCCATCGTCTTCGTCTTCCAGCATACTGAGGTAGCTGGTGTAGCGGGACAGGTAGATGGCGCCGGTCTCTACGGCGCGCTTTACGGCGCAGTCGGGCTCGCAGGTGTGGGTGCAGTTGCCGTAGCGGCAATCGGCAGAGTGCTTGAAAATCTCGGGGAAATAGTGACTGATTTCCTCATGCTCCATATCGAAGGTGCCAAAGCCTTTTATTCCCGGGGTGTCAATTATCCAGCCGCCTTCGGGCAGCGGAAACATCTCGGAGAATGTGGTGGTGTGCATGCCGGTATCATGTTTCTCCGATATCTCCGATGTGCGCTGGTTCAGTTCCGGCAGTATGCGGTTAACAAGGGTGCTCTTCCCTACTCCCGAATTTCCCGATATAAGAGAGACCTTGTCTTTAAGCAAAGCCCTAACATCATCAACGCCGGCTCCATGCAGGGCATCGCACTCCACGCATTCATATCCTATGGAGCGGTATAAAGCGGTGAGTTCATCAGCTGTTGTACGATCTTCATCGGAGAGCAGGTCCGCCTTGTTGAACACCAGCACTACGGGCACGCGGTATGCCCAGGCCGATGCCAGGAAGCGGTCTATGAATACGGTGGATGTTACGGGATGGTTTACGGTCACTACCAGCAGGCACTGGTCCAGGTTGCAGGCCAGAATGTGAGACTGCTTGGAAAGATTAGAGGAACGCCGGATAATGTAGTTCCTGCGCTCCTCTATGTTTGTTATGTATGCCGGCTCGCCGTCACGTGCCGGAGCAAACTCCACATAGTCTCCAACGGCTACGGGATTGGTGCTTTTTATGCCTTTGATGCGGAACGTTCCCTTTATGCGGCACTCCTGGTCACGACCGTCATCGGTACGCACCAGGTAACTGCTGCCTGTATTCCTGATAACCAGTCCGCGCATCGGCAGCTTAAACGGTCATGATCTCTTTCTCCTTCTCGGCAAAGAGCTCGTCGGCCTTCTTAATGTACTTGTCGTGCAGTTTCTGCAGCTTATCCTCGGCATCCTTCTCGGCATCCTCGGGCAGGCCGTCCTTCTGGGCCTTCTTAAGGGTATCGATGGTTTCACGACGGGCGTTACGGATAGAAACCTTGGTGCTCTCTGTCACCTTACCGCTCTGCTTTACAAGGTCACGGCGGCGCTCTTCGGTAAGTGGCGGAATGGCCAGACGGATAATCTCACCATTGTTTGTAGGCATGATTCCTACCGATGAGTCAATGATAGCCTTCTCAATAACCTTGATCATATTCTTGTCCCAAGGACGTATGGCAATGGTACGCGCATCGGGAGTGGAAAGAGCAGCCACATTGTTAAGGGCTACCATAGATCCGTATGAATCCACACGGATGTCATCCAATATACGTACATTGGCCTTACCGGCACGGATATGTGCAAATTCATCCTCCAGATGCATGATGGCCATCTCCATCTGCTCCTCAGCCTCGCTGAGACAATTGTTTACATCAAACATAGCTGTAACTTTTTAATTGTAGCAAAGATAGTCTATTTTTGTTCATACAAACACATATTCTTAGTAATTTTGCACCAACACTTAATTTACAGAAACCGATAACGCATAAAAAGGATGAAACGCTCAATTATCACCACTTTATTATGCACCGCAACCCTTTTTATGCCGGTTATGGCACAAACCACATGGGGGCTGCGCGGCAGCATAGGATTAGAGAAAAAAATAACCAAGGGTTTTGACGCCGCAATTGAAGCCAAATACCATCAGACCGATAATTTCAGCAAGACCGACCGCTGGAGCGTAGGCGTATCTCTGGACAAGCGTCTTTACCGCAATTTTGCCAAGACCTTCAGCGTAAAAGCTTCGGTAGGCTATAAGTTCCTGAGCGTGAGCAATGACTGGAGCACCAAGTACAAAGGCGACGAAAACAACATTGCCAACGACCAGGAACCCCAGTATTACATAAACGGACAGCATGACTTTAACCTGAACAATTCATACACCGACCGTCGCCACCGCGCCACAGCCGCCGTTCAGGCCGCCCTGCAGATAAGCAACTTCAAGCTGACCTGGCGTGAAGCCTACCAATACACTTACACCGACAGCGCCCAATACTCAAAGGACAAATACCGCTACAAAAACAACAAATGGACAGTAAGCACCGTACAGGACGGAAAATCCCCCTCCTGCAAACAGATATTGCGTACCAGGATAGGTTTGGACTATGACATACCCAGTTCCAAGTTCGAACCGTTCATATCATACGAGATGTTCAACAATATCGATGAAAACTTTAAGACCCAGAAGTCAAGAATCAACGTAGGTACAGAATACACCCTCAACAAGATGCACGTGTTTGAACTGGCCTACCTATGGCAGAACAATAACGATGAAGACGAGCCAGCCGGTTCATATATCTGCATAGGCTACAAATTCAAGTTTTAGGTAAAAAAACAGAAAAAGTTTGCCTACCTCCGCAAAAAGGCATAATTTTGCACCCGCTTAACGGCAATTAGAGGTAGATCCGCTAGCTCAGCAGGTAGAGCACATCCCTTTTAAGGATGGGGTCTCGGGTTCGAACCCCGAGCGGATCACCAGAAAAGCCCCCTACAACACCCTGTAGGGGACTTTTATTTTGCAAGATTTTAAAAATGTACCATAATTTTCGGTGCCTATCGGTTTTCATAAAGGTGTAAATAGTGAAGCCGGTGCCCTTCAAGTGTGAAGAACACCGGCTTCTGTGTAGATCAAAAATATAGTACTCACGCACTATTCTGACACAAATATACTCCATCCACCTGGACCAAAAAAATAATACCATCACCAAAACACCAAGTCAGTCTATCTTTACACTCCATCACTCTCTATCAACCTATCTCCTTGATACTGAGCAACAAAACCCCGCCAAGAGGTATCTACACTCCAGATTTATAGCTATCTTTGTTCATATAACAGAAAAACACGGCGGAGAATATGCATATACACGCCCCGATGGGGTCAAGATCATCCCGCTGGGATGCTTGAAATGGTAAACGACGAAAGGCTATCCTGAGGGTTAAGGGTAGCCTTTTCCAATTATTGCGATAGCCGGTGATTGTGGCGTGTATGGGACTGGACACCTGAAGGAAATCCTGTTGACCTTAGAATAAGTGGATATGATTCACGTATAGGAATGATTACTCCAGATGGAAAGACATCAGATTATGACCAAGGTAACAGATATGAAGGATGGACTGATGAAAGGATTCAAGAAGACCAGGCAATCAATGACAGGTCAATGAGAAACCTGGGCTACATGAGGGCGATGGACTCATACCACAATAACGGCTCCAGCAACCTGCTTTCAAAAGACGCAAACTGCTACCGTAAGATTATCTGCAATAAATACATGTGTGCCGACAAAGACTACTATATCAGTATTAAAAAAACGGATGAAGACCCTAAATCAACCTGTTTGTTGAATTTTATAGAGATAGTACCAGAAGCAGTGTATTCAGGCACAGAACGTGAAGATAATCATTGATTTTTCCATTCGTAGCTTATCTGTGCGGGATGCTGCAGCTTGCAGAGTTACCCTTTGGGCTAGTCTGGCTGGTTATCACCGCGCTTCCTGTTACTCAATCTGCCGGCTATGAAGCTAATGAGACAGAGGACAACGGCAACCACGGTACGGGTTGTGTTGCTTGAGGAAAGGGTTACAGCCAGAATAACTCCGATGATGACAGACAGTATGATGTGTTTTTCATAATATTATCACCCCAAATGTCCACCCTCAACTTTTTGCCATCATTTCATCACCCGAAATGTCCAGGTGGCCCAACTTCACGAACTAGTGTTCAACTGTGGTTGCGTGTGGGACGTGTGGACATACGTATCGGACATGATAAGCACTAGTGGTTCTCTGCGATTTAACCTATTAAATATCCTCTGGTATCAAGGGGTCGGTACCGCCGCTACCTACTAATACTACGCCCTTGGTCTGTAATTCCAACACCTCGGTTTTAGGTGTGATGTATTTGTCTTTTGTCTGCATTGCCATCAGTCGTTGAATTGCCCGCAATTATAGCGGTTTTCTTGCAGAAAAAAACACCTACCCAAACGGTAAGTGTGTCCATCATTTACTCTTTCATGGATGTCCGTTGCATAGAAACAGCCTGTTGCTATGGTAACAACCCGATATTATTAGTATCTTTGGAGGTCCCGCAAACAAGTGTGCCAGATATTATGACTAAAAAAACGGACTATAAGGAATTCCTGATGATGCTGGCGGTCATCATCCTTTTTCTGTTGGCCGGGACGGCACTGTTCTCCTGTGAGCGTGATCCGCATGTGGAAGCCAACGCCGTCAGCCGGACTGTGGCTGTTGTGGCTCCGGCATCGCTCCGGGAACGGCTTGAGCGGACGGCGCAATGGTTCCGGGAGGAAACCCCATCCATGTCGGTGCCGGGAGCGCCAGCTGTCAAACTGACGTTGGAGTGGTTCGACGAGGAAGCAGAGGACATGGTTTCTCTGGGCCGGACGCTTGCGGGCAGGGATGACATTCTGGCCGTGATAGGCCCGTTCGATAACGACCGGCTGGCCCTATTGGCGCAGGAATGCAAGCAGACGCTCAAGCCAGTCATAGCGCCCGTGGCCAGCAGCGAGGAGGTGACCCGCCGCTATGCCGTGAAAACGGCCGGAAAATATAAGACGGCTGACCCATTCCTGTGGTCGCTCACATCGACCGACATCCCACTCACGGAACTGCTCCTGAGCCATTACGGCGCTTGGCAGGAGGAGAACAAAGAATACACACGCTTTGCCTGGCCCGCCTTCTTTGCGCCGGATAATGCCTACGGAAAGACCTTCATCGACTGGGCACCATTTTTCGCCATGCAGCAGGATTTCCCCATCAAAGAATATGAGGAGTTTGGCGATACGGAAGAGCTGGTAAGGCTGCTCAGGGAGCAGATGGACCGTATCAGCGATGGCGGCTTCTTCTGGCTATACCTGAGCGGATTCTGTGTGTTGGAATCCGTCTCCCAACTGTTGGACGTGGCTCGGGAACGGCGTCGTTGGATGCTTTCCGATCAGTTCCTTCAGGATAGATATGCTTTTCCTTCTACGGATCCGGCAGACCTTGCCAACGATGCATTCCAGTCGGTTTTCCTGGACTATTACCGCACCTGGTTCTCCCTGTCCGACCTGAAAGAAGAAGACCTGCAGGCGGTGGGCACACAGATCCATCTGCTGGAAGGATATCAAGGGCTCTCGCCATACGCCGATCCTGAAACGGGCTTTGAGCAGCGCTATGAAAATAAATTCGGCATAATGCCCTGCTTTGCTGAATGCAAGTTCTATGACGCCCTGCTTCTTGTGCAAAACGCGGCCGGTTACATGGAGCAGGATAAAGGGTGGCCCGACAATCTGTCTGACAATGAACGTTTCAACCGGAGCGTCCTTCCCGTCACACCGCTCCACGGTGTATCGGGAGTTCTGTCATTTGACGATGAGTCCTTCCTCTCCACTACGCAGACCACTTATCTGCAATGGGACATCAAAGACGGGAAATTCCGGCACCTGCACTACTACCGGAATGGTGCGGCCGAAGTGATTGCCGACTGGCAAAACAGCTACGATGAGCGGCACGCCATCGATGACTTTGCCAATCAGGCCGGCAACGGCCAGGAGGCAGACTATGCACCCCTGTCCGGTCAATATGCCGTTCTGGTCCATGCAAGCGACCGCTTTCAGGATTACCGCCACGGTTCAGACGTGCTGTCGGTGTATCAGCTCCTGCGCAAGGGAGGTTTTGACGATGAGCACATCATACTGATTTTTGACAAGTCGCTCCCCACGGATCCTAAAAACCCCTCGCCCGGTGTTATCCGGGCCAATCTTGTCACCAGCCAGGATCTGTACGGTGGCACGGAAGACCTGCCAAAGGCCGTGGTGGACTACGATGCTGCCTCCCTCACGACGGCCGACATCACAGATATCCTGTTGGGCAAAAGCAGCGAGCGCCTTCCTGTGGTTTTGCCGCAAGGCGAAGGAAACAATGTCCTGCTGTACTGGAGCGGGCATGGCCAGAAAGCCAGGCCCGGTCAGGAGGCCGAGTTCATCTGGCGCGGGTCGCCTGAAGGCTCCGGCTACACCGCGTCCATGCTGCGGGATGCCGTCGCCGCAATGAGTATCCGAAAACTGCTTGTCATAGCCGAGCCCTGTTACGGTGAGGCCGTGCTGCGTCCGTTGGCGGATGTCCCGGGCACACTGGGAATCTCCGGTGCCAATGCCTACGAACAGTCATGGGCGGATTGCTGGGATGCCGATAAAGGTTTCTGGATGTGCGACCGCTTCACGCGGAATGTCGTGGAATATCTGGAGGAGCATTCCTCGGCCACATACCGGGACCTGTTCCTGTATTGCGCATCCAATACGCTGGGATCGCATCCCCAGATTATTCCGGGGCCGCTATTCGGCAATCTTTATGTCACCGGTCCGAATGAGTTCTTCGTCAAGACCGATTAGAACGAGCCGCCACTGACGACGGATGCACCGGATTTCCAATCGCCCTCAAGTATCTTCAGGGCTTCCCTGAAGCTGTAATAGATGAAAAAGGGGCTGCCCACGCTGCTATGGATCCAAGTGTCCGTGTTATACTCAATATACTTGGCTTTGTCATACCCCCATCTCAATCTGACCAGATCCATATTCTCATAAGGGACCACATCATCTCTCCTGGCGTGGAAGAAGGTGAATTTTGCGTCAGACGGCGGAACCCAGGTACCTCCCTCGCTGTAGGTAAGGCCGTGTTTTTGCAGGCAGTGCCCCAGAGTCTGTAGTTTTAAAGCCAGCGTCTTGTCATCGGGCAATGTTCCATCGGTAAAGTAATCTATTGTTGCCTTATTGGCCGCTGTGTTGGTACACAGGTGCGTGTGCTGCTCCTTACCGTCTGGCTCCACGTAAGTCTTCCACTGGAACGCGCCGGGGTGCTCATCCGCATAATGCCAGGTACAGTCGCCGCATTCATCGGTCGTATAAATCTTGGCGCCAATCTTTTCGTAAATACCGCATTTGTAGAAGGATTCCGTGGAGAAGTCCTGTGGCTTTGCACCTACCTTGATCATTTCCGGATCAGTTTCGCAAAGGCCCTTCAATACCAGGGCAATGGACACTGGCATAGACAGTATATTTGAGCTGATGTAAGTCTTGAGTGTCTGCTCAGGCTCATAGGGGCCGTCTCCGCAGACTGCTCCTACAAAATTCAGGTCATCAGCGTATCCGTTTTCCAGCGCATACCGGTAGGTTGCAGCCGACACGGCGCCACCCTGGGAATAGCCTATAGCGATGGTCTTGTAGTCATCGGTGAACTCCTTTTTCTTGTTTTTCTCAAACCACTCCTTGGCATAGAGAGCTGCCTCCAGGCTCTGACGGGCCTGGACGTTGCGATTAAGGTAGGGGTGCGTACGGGAAAGAGATGCGCCATAGCCTTCATAGTCAGGCATAACCAGCAATGCTTCGCGGGGGTCTCCAATTATTTCTCTGATTCCATCTATCACATCCGGTAAAATGAACGAAGCCGTAGCCCAGGTCGTGGCCAGCAAGTGAACGTCCGTAGCCGAACTCAACGTCTTGAAGTATGAAGGGACTTCATCGTAACGGGTGCGAGTCACATGGTTACCTATAACAAGCGTGTTGGGGCTGGGATCCGGAAGACCTACGCGCTCCGGCCAGCAGACCAGCATACTCAGCGTTATGGGCGTGCCGTCGGCTGAAGTGCTGGGATAATCCACTATCGCATAGCCCATACGTAGCCATTCGTAGGCCGTGAGAACGTGGTTCCAAGCCTCCTTGACAGCCTCGACACCCTCATCCACGGTCTCTTCCACCCATTCAGAGAATTTGTTCCACGCTGCTTCGGTGCCGGTTTTGATGAGAGTCCAAAGGCTTAAGTTCCCGCCGTTGATGTCGATGAATTCCTGAGTTGCGTAAAGATTGGCCGAGTAGAGGTTATCCAGCAGCGTCCGGTATATCTGTGCCCTCACAGAGTCTTCTGGGGAATTGCCCTCCTGGATCTCCTGAAGTGCGTCATAGCAGAGGTCAGCGGGAGAGAAAGTACCTGATTCCCTGACAGTTAATGCATCAAGATTAACAACTATGGGTGTCTCTTTCTGTTCGGGTTCAGAGGTGTTTTCCTTTTCGCACGAAGTAACGAGGGTTAAGGCGAACAAAACCGACAAGACACTTTTGATTAAAAAAGATACACGAGCTCTCATACGATAATTGATTAAATTTTTATTTAAGTTTCGCAAGTTAATTATTTCTTAGAAAGTATTCAAAATAAAGCATAGGATTATTCTGCAAATGGCAGAAAAATAAGTAACTTTAAAGTGACCAAACAAAAAGCTACCAATCCTATGCTTAAGGCCAAAGATACAAACTTTCTCTCAGAGATTAAGCTTACAGAATATAGAAACAATTGGCAAAGATTACCTCACTAACGCCTTTCCTTTTCACAAAAATCCCTATCTTTGGGTTATTAAAAGTCTGTCACAATATTGTAGAATATGAAATATATCAGACTGATGCCCCTGTTCGCTTGTTTTATCCTCCCCTGGGGCCTGCATCGCATACAGGCGCAGTCCGGCACATCAGCAGGCATGGCGCTGCATCAGGTCTTCCTTGACAACATAAGCGGAACCATCAATGCCGACAGCCCTGTCACAGCCACCTTCACAATCCGTGACACTGTCAGTGACACACGTGACCGGTACCGTTGCCTAGTAACCTGGCGCGGCTCAACCTCTATACTGTATGACAAGAAATCCATGAAGATAGCCTTCATCAATGATGAAACTGATTCAGAGCGTGATGTCCTCCTGCCTGGACTTGGGCGTACAGACAGCAAGATCAATCTTGATGCAGCCAGTGTTGACCGTTCTCATATACGCAACCGCATAGCCATGGAACTGTTCAACAGCTACTCGCGCCTGCCGTATGCCACAGAAACGGATGGCCGTCACGGCATAACCGGCACATACGTGCAGGTGTGGACCGATGGCCGCTACAGCGGTCTTTACTGCATGACAGACCGTGTTAACCGCAAGCTGCTTGGAGTCAAGAAGACTAAAGACTCACAGGTAAGGGGTGTCATCTACAAGTGCAAGTCATTCGGTAGCGGCAGCTTCCTTAAGACTGATGGCACCCAGCCTCAATCAGGCGACAGCTCATGGAACGCCTGGGAGGTCAAATATCCCAATCAATATCCTGCCCATGTGTGGGACCCCTTGTGTCAGCTCATGGATGTCCCATGGGACACCACCCCTGATCAAGATTATCCGGACCTGGTCCGTCAGCACTTCTATTGGGATAACCTGGTTGACCTGTATCTGCTTACCCTTGTGGCAGGCGTGGCCGATATGGGCTATAAGAACAGCTATCTCAGCCTGCAGGACTTCACCGCCGCACAACGCTTCATCATCACCCCATGGGATATGGACCACAGCTTCGGCGCAACCTATTGCGGTGTTCCGCTCATTGATGTCAACACGCTTATGGGCCAGTCCAACTGGAGCAAGGTCATTCCGTTCAGGCGGCTGTTGCAGAACCCCGACCTGGGCTTTGTCACGGCGCTTGCCAACAGGTGGGCGCAGCTGCGTGACGGAGTGTTGTCAGTCAATAACGTATCAGAGCTCATCTACGGTTACGCTGATTTGTTTGATAGTACCGGGGCGTGGCAGAATGAGCGTGACACATGGAACTACAACCCTGTCACACTTGGAGAGACCGCCCGTGATGAGGCTGATTATATGGTCCAATGGTACAGTGCCAACCACCAGCGTCTTGATGAACTGCTTACGCCATACATCACCGGCGTCATCAGCCCGGTTCAGGATGATGCCTCTAACCCCGTCTATGACATGCAGGGCCGGTATGTAGGCCAATATCCTTACTTTAACTCCAAAGGCCTGTACATTCAGGGCAACAAAAAAACACTTGTCAGATGAAACGTATCCTTTCTTCCGTCTTATCCCTGCTGCTGGCACACCTCATGTATGCACAGCATGCGGTTGACCTGGGGCTCAGTGTCTTATGGGCTGACCGCAACGTCGGAGCCGACAGCCCCGGCTCTCCCGGCATCTTTGTATCGTGGGGGGAACTGGAACCCAAGAGTGAGTATCTCATGTCAAACTACCGCTTCTGTACCGGCGATTTCTGCTCACCAACCAAATACTACGCCTATAATCCTGACGAGGTCCTCACTGTGCCCGACGGCAAGACCGTTCTTGAACCGGATGATGACGTGGCAACCGTGATGATGGGCAGCAGCTGGCGTACTCCTCTCTACGATGAACTGATGGAGCTGACCAGGGAATGCCAGTGGGATTGGGTAGAAGATGACCCCAACCCGGGCTACCGTGTCACAGGCCCTAATGGCAATTCCATCTTCCTGCCTGCGGCTGGCATCTATACAGGCTCCAGACACATGCTCGGCGGCCAAGAGGGCTACTATTGGTCTTCCCAAAGCCTTTTCGTGCCCGATAATGCCTATTGCCTGCGCTTCACCCCGCGTCTTATAGCACATACCAACTTCAAGAGCACCCGCCGTTTCAACGGCTGCACTGTCCGTGCGGTCTGCAATCGTCCATAACTCTCAAATTATAAACATAGCAGGGGCGGCCACCACGACCGTCCCTGCATCATTAAAAAAGCCCAATAAGTCAATCGTCATCCGGTTCAATCTCCACAAACCGGGCCTCAATAGTCATATCCCTGTAGATATCAATATCAGTCTCCCGGCTGTTGTCAGACCAGTACCGGCTGTGCCATCCGGCAAACCGCCAACCCTCAGCAGGAGTGGCCGTCAGCTCCACACGCTCATCCGTATGGTACGCCTCCTTCTGTGGGCTCACCGTAACCGTGCCCACAGTCTGAGGCCCCGTAGCCATGATCACTAATCTAAGGCCATCAACATGTTCCGGAACAGAGTTCAGTCGGAACATAAAACTCCCGTTACTGATAGCCGCCTGAGCAACCGCCGGCTGCTCGATACCCGAGCGGATCACCAGAAAATCGCTTCAGATTATCTCCTGAAGCGGTTTTATTTTTTCAAAGTCCAAAAAATTTACCACCGTACCACCTTTTCGCCATCATCGCAATGGCCCTTTTGATGCCAGCCTGCCACAGCACCAAAAGCATCACCCATCATCGACCGCCTAATAATCCTAATCATAGCGGCCACAATCTTCATCATAGTATTGAAGCTGGTAATCCGCCAAACACACACCGTTTAAACACTAACATAAATCCATAACAACCATGAAAGCAACAAATTACGCACTTTTACTTATAAAGAGTTTTGAGCAGCTACGCCTCAACTCATACCTATGTCCGGCAGGCGTCTGGACAATCGGCTACGGTCACACCGCAGGGGTCAACCGTGGCATGCTCATCACAGAGAAAACAGCCGATGCCTTCCTCCAGCAAGACATCCGCAACGCCGAGCACTGCATCAACCAGATGGGCGCGGACCTCACTCAAGAGCAGTTCTGACATAAAAAAAGATGGGCAGTGAATAGCATTCTGCCCATCTCTTTTTTATAGTCTTAACTTCTTGTGTCGTTTTTTCCCGAAATCAAGTGGGAGTATCCAACCAATTTTCAAAGATACGGTCGTAAGGTTGGCTTTTGGAACACCTGTACCCGTTTTGAACAAGCTGTTAATCTGGGTGCTGATTTCATCCTCAATATAGATATTGGCTAATCTGAAACCAAATACACCATGTCCGTACCACTGCAAGTTGTTGGTCTTATAGTCTAGAGTCTGCAATGATGAATCAAATGAATAACGCATGTTGAAACCTGCGCCAAGGTAAAAGCCGAAAGCCTCTTGGCGGTTACCGTGATACATTAATGTCACAGGTATGTTAACAACAGATTGGCGGAATGAGAAATCTGACCCAAGAGGGTTATTCTGATCAATTAAGAATGATTTGTTCAGCTCATATGAAAGACCGGTTCTGAGCCCCCAGGCGTTTTTGTTGAATTGTGCTGTAAAACCAGCATTCCATCCAATGCCGTTACCAGTTGCAACATGAGTATTGGGATAAGATATGCCGGATGAGGTCGTACCTAAGTTTACAGAGAACTCGAAAGGCTGATAAAAGCGATAGTCTCCCTTATGGCTTAAACCTGAATCAAGTATTATTTCACATTCGGGTTCTCCCTCTGAGGAAGCATTTGAAGTCTGGGCATTAACAAAGGAACATGCCGTCATTAATGCAATTAGCAACAAGGTTTTTCTCATATAAAAAACAGTTTTAAAGTTGGTGATGGTCTTTTTGTTGAACAAAAATAGGAATGTACCTAATCTGTCACATTATCATCTGCGTTAAACAGAGTGTATCTTATTCAAAATTGTCAAATAGCGTAATTAATATAACAAGGCTTAACTTACTTATTATTCCTTACCTTTGCGTCAATCAATAAACCTAATGAATTCCAATATGAAGAAACGCCTGTTAATCCCAATCTACATCATCCTGTTCAGTTTGCTGATAGGTTGCATCAACCAGTCAAGTAGCACTAAAGCTCCCAAATTCAGCGCAGCAGAGCTGCAACAGGCAGAACAGATACGCAACCACCTTTTCACCCCTGGCTCAGTAACAATACGCGGCACCATAAAAGGATACAACAGTAAACTCGGTGTCAAGACCTACCAGTTGTACTATTGCAATTATTTTGATGATATACATAACTCAAAGACACTTGACATTGACTCTCTTGGTCACTTTGAGGTATCATTTGATGTTCCCTTTACCATAGGCGGCTGCATAGTTGACAGCCGTGACAAATGGCATAATTTCATTGCCCAGGCAGGCGATACGCTGCTTGCCGAGTTCAGCTTGCTGGGAAACTGTACTTTTTCCCTGTCTGATGGCCGCCCGTATCTTCTGGAACATATTGACCAGGTGTCCCGCAGCGGACTTAAGTTTGATAACAGCATGTTCCGTTATGATGACTCCCACAACATAACTCAGGTAGTGGAGTATGCACGTCAGTGTAAGGAGCAATGCCGTGAAATCCTTAACAATAATGCCCGTAAGTATCACTATACTGCCTTTGAATATCAGTATGAGAGCCTGATGGATGACATGGAGTTAATCACCTGCCTCCTTAGCTATCGCAATCAGGTGAGGGATATGGCAGACCAGCATTACCTCCGTTTCGGTGCTTCTGATATGGACAGATACCATCAATTGGATTCCATCTCAAAAGCCTATCTCACCGATACCACTTTTTACAGCCTCATGCGTGAATTCCCCTATAATGACACGTTGATGCTGGCCATGCCTTACAAATGGGCTCTTTTCAACAGATACAAATATGATCCAGTTTACTATAAGGATTCCATATCAAGAGTGTGGAATAATGACCGTGTGATATACGCCAATACCAGCTGTGATGCGGATATCATCAATGGAGCATATTACCTTGCCAATGACAGCCGTCTCTTTAAAACCGATGAACCGTCATTGATGGGTAAGATATGCTTTATCCAGTGGATAGGTGATATTATCGAATGGTATGCCAGCATACTTAAAGATGAACCGTCAACTACGGCCGATGAGGTTATAGCACGCTACTTTATATCGGCCCGCAGCCAGATAAAAGACAAGCGCCTTGAATCAATGGCCGATGCCGTATATGAGCAATTTAACCTGAGTCGCGTCCCCTACAAGGAACTGCCCGATTGCACCGGCAAGAGAGTCATGCAGACCATCCTTGACAAATACCCCGGCAAGTATGTCTATCTGGACTTCTGGTCCACCACCTGCGGACCTTGTATCTCAGGGATCAAGAATACCTTCAATAACCGCCATTATATAATGACCCGGAAATATGATAATTTCGTTATGGTCTTTATAACCGATGATTCTCAAAGCCGGTATGAACCGTTTCGCAAAGAGTGGCTTGAAGGTGCGGAATCATATCGAATATCAACCGATGATTACAATGCCCTGAGCGGTCTCTTCAACTTCACGGCAATACCGCATCACGAGCTTATCACTCCCGATGGCCGCGCCCTGACCCGTGTTCCCGAAATGTTGGAAGTTGATCCCAATAACCCTGACCCCAACCAGAAGTAGGGCAGATGTCTTTGACGCAAAGGGGTCGTTTCGTTTTGCGTCAAAAAGCACAAAATGATACCATTGGGGTCTGACCCTAATGGCGCAGATTCTTCAGATCGAAGCGCAGGATGCGGTCATTGGCAGCATCCATTCCGTAGAGAATCTGATTCTTCTCGTCGTAGGTTATGCCGTCTACGTGAGTATCCAGTTTGAACGATTTCAGGAAGTTGCCGTCCCAGTCAAAAAACAGCAGTTCGGGGGCGGCTTGTTCTATATCGGACACATCGGTCTGATTATGACAGTAATCACCGTTATAATACGTCACCATAAAGAATGATTCAGTGGCGGCAAGGTCGCGGAAACAGGGAACGCGTGTACTTGTATAAGTCACAGTTCCGTCCGCATTCTTAATATCCATAAATTCGATAGCGGGCAGATCATCATCAAATGAGGGTGAACCGGGCTGATGGATTGCAAAAGCCCTGTCATTATCCAGATCAAAGAACAGGATATAATCCAGAATATATAACGCCTGAACCGCAATGTTCCTGGACGGATGCTTTATCATGAATCCGTTGACATAGTCCGCATCCTTAACCTCAAAACGCGACAGCATCCTGATTTCCTTAACCCGGGCAGTATCAAGCGTAATGGCAAACACAGGTTCGGTATACACCTTATCCTCATACCTCTCAGTTATGGGATGAAAAAAACTGAACCGGTGGTTTATATCATTATCAAGATACTGGGTGCGGACGACGGTGCTCATCACAACCCTTCGGCCCTTGTAATTCTCGTCAGTATACTCATAAGTGTGACGGCCCAAAAAATCATTCTGCGCCGCAATGACAGTACTCTGAGCCTCAAGCGATTTCTGCAGATCCAGCAGCTTGGTACCCTGCTGCATGTCAACAAGCGGAATCATTGCATCCCCCTGCTCATTCCGCAGAATCTGGGCCGATGACCACTGAACCGACGTTGAAAGGAATTCGTTTCGGGCACGTCCGATACAGCCGAACCCGCCCTTCAGTTTTAAATCATCGGAATACACATACAGAATATGTTCATTATCACCACTCTTAACCAGCAGGAAAGAATCACACACGGCAATAGCCCGCATCTCCAGAGGCCACTCCGCCTCAACCTCAGTACCATTGAGAGTGATATCGGACTTATTCCTGTAATCAACCTCATGGACCTCAAACAACAGACGCGATTTCCTGTTACCGCACGACAGTACAAGAAGCACTGAAACAAGGACTAGTGCAAACTTTTTCATAAGCAATAATTTAGTAGGACTATGTGCAAATGTATGGTTTTGTTTTCAATGTCCCAAATGTCCCTCTGTCCTCACTGAAGATCCTTGAAGGGGAACTGCCGTACAAAAGGGGACAGACCCCTTTTGTACCAAATGCAACAGAATTGCAGCGCATATTTGTTGTTCTGTTGATACTTCAGTTCTTACATTTGTCACAAAAAAATGAATTGTGAAGAAATATTTAGCTCTGTTGCTTCTGTTTGTATGTAGTTCTGTTACTTGCCAGACAAGGCAAATGGAGCGTTCATTTGTTATTGTAAAAGCTGTACAGCAGAGAACTGTAAAGGTTGAGGATCCTTTCCTGCCGTTTGAATATCCATCACTCAGAACCAAATATCATGTTGAGAAGGTTCTGCAAGGCTCATATAGTGGCGAATACTTCTATGACTATTCTGATAAGACGCGCCGCCATACCGTATATAATTATTGCCTTATGTCAATAGAACACATAGGTGACTCAGTTTGCGGCCTGGATTCGCAGCATTGCTATGACGTTTACAGTGGTAATGGAGGTCAATGGTACGTTGGTTACAGCCAGGCGCTGGAGAAGGACTTCAATATGGGTATCAGGTCATATTCATCCTTGCGCATTCAGATTGATGTCCCAAGAAAATATCAGATGAATACCCGTCCTCTGGAAAAATACATGTGGTACCGTGAAGATGTTCAGGGAGGTTCTTACATCTCCCATAACGGAAAGACAGTCCCAAAGTATGGCGTTAATCTGTATATCGTTGCGCTTGATCTTATATCCTGGCATAATAAGCACACATCGAATATGGAAGAACCGCATGAATACGTTGATTTAGGCCTAAGCGTAAAGTGGGCAACCTGTAATGTGGGAGCTTTTAAGCCAGAGGACAGCGGGGATTTTTATGCCTGGGGTGAGACTGTCCCCAAGAGTTATTACAGCGAGTTTTCATATCAGTGGTGTGATAGTGTCCTCTATAATTCATTGAATAAGTATAACGGCATAGATAAATGCGGTAAGGTTGATCATCTGGAAACGCTTGAACCTGCCGATGACGTTGCCCATGTCAAATGGGGCGGCCAATGGCGAATGCCTACCAAGGCAGAGTTCGATGAACTGATTGAGAACTGTACCTGGACCTGGACAACCATCAATAATGTGAATGGATATCGCATCACTAGTAAGAAGGAAGGTTTCACAGATCGTTCCATTTTCCTTCCAGCTCCCGGCGGTTTCAGTTATTCAAATATCAATTTGTACAATTCATTTGGTGGCTATCACTCCAGTTCACTCAATACTGAGTATCCCGGTTTAAATTATTACCTTGGTTTCGGTCCAAGAAATCAATATGTAAGTGTTGATTACCGCTTTGTAGGTAGGTCAGTCCGTCCCGTCTGCCCATAACAAACAAATCAAAAAGAAGGAAGCCCCACATTTCCTCCTCAAATCCCCAACTACCTAAACAAGAATGAGCAGGTCACAAAGCCTGCTCATCCTCACTATAAAGGTGTCCATATATACACGACTCCTACAAAAGGGGACAGACCCCTTTTGTACCGTCTTCATGACCTCAGTTCACTCAGGCTTTCTCTGGTGCACTTTTGTTATTTGCGGCAAAGGTAATATGTGACGTAGGGTACGAGTCAAGAGAAAAATGAAAAAAATAGAAAAAGCCGGTTTCACAACCAGCGCCCCTCTCTCCTTGTTTGCGATGCAAATATTAAACATAATCACAAATAAATTGACTACATTAGCCAAATAATAACCAATCAGTCAACAGTGATGAAACAAGCTCTAGATTTCCTTAAATCCAACAAGGACATAGCCCTTGCAACAGTAGGCCTGGATGGCCGTCCCATGATACGTGCCTTCCAGATCATGAAGGCCGATGGCAATACCCTGTACTTCGCCACCAATCCCCGCAAGGCCATCTGGCAGGAACTCCAGGCTAACCCCGCAATAGAGCTGCTGGCTCTCAAAGGAAATATCTCAGTAAGAGTAGGGGGTGATGTCTCTTTTGATATACCCGATGTCCTGCAGCAGGAAATCTATGACACCAATCCGGTGCTCCAGCGCCTTTATCCCGATTACCGCGCCATGACCTACTTCAGTATGGAGATAGACCACCTGGACTATTACGACCTCACACCAACACCGCCCATACTCAGGCACTACGATAAGGTAAGTGGCCAATACCAAGACTTAGATCCACTGCGCAAATAGCAGATTGTATGTACCGGAATAAACAATTATATTTGACATTGATAAAACGTAAGTACCGCTATGACCGAATTTGAAAAGATGCGCAATGGTGAGTTCTATGACTTCTACAGTCAGGAGTGCCTGGACAGTTACATAAAGGCAAAGCGCCTTTGCGCCAAGCTCCAGACCATGACTATTTTTGACCCGGATTACAGGGCGGTCATAGAAGAGCTAATCCCGGGGATCCCGGAGTCAGCTACCGTATCACCTCCGTTCATCTGTGATCATGGAAACGGTATCAAACTATCAGAGAACGTCTTTATCAACTATAACGCCACAATGATAGACGGCGGGCTTATCACCATCGGGGCCAACACTCAGATAGGTCCCAACGCCACATTTGCCACGCCCAATCACCCCATAGACTACCTGGAGCGCCGCAAAACCATAGAGCGCTGCCTTCCCATCACCATAGGTGAGGACTGCTGGTTTGGTGCCGGAGTGACCGTCTGTCCGGGAGTGACCATTGGAGACCGCTGCATAATAGGAGCCGGGAGCGTAGTGGTTAAAGACATTCCAAGTGACTCAATGGCAGTAGGCAACCCGGCAAAAGTCATCAAGAGCCTGAAAGAATAGAGAGACACAAAAGTATCGCAGACTCCTTTGAGTGAACGCAGAAGGATCAGTTCCCTGTGACACCAAAACTCTCCGCCATTCTCTTTCCTGCATCGAATGCCTTCTGCAAGTCCTCTTCCCAATGTTCCTCGCGGTACTTGCGCTTTTGTGGCTCTGAGAATCCACGCAACTCGTAGTTGTCATAGTTCTTTACCTGGTAGGTGTTGTAGGCAATCAGCTTCTCGGGTTCTCCAAGGGCTCGGGAAATGCTGTGCTCCATAGTGCCGTAGCCGTTGCAGTTGTTGCTCTTCTTGGTGCCGTTCTGCGTCTCAATAAGCACCACCGGCATGCGTTTTGGAGCCGTCAGACTATAGTCGTTGTATGAAAGCCACGGGAAGGCCAGGCGTTCCAGAAAAGCGCGCATCTGTGCAGTAATCTCTCCAAAATAGTTTGGCGACCCCAGTACCAGCCCGTCGGCTTGGGCCACTTCCTGCAGCACAGGTGTCAGGGCATCTTTGAACTTGCATATATTTGACGCCTTGCCCCTTACCTTGCAGGCCATGCACCCCATACACCCCTTGTAATCAAGTTCATACAAGCGTACAGTCTTTACTTCTATCTGGTCACTGACAGAAGCTGCACCTTCTGCAAACTTCTTCAACATAGAGGCCGTATTGAATATCTTTCTTGGACCTCCATCAATAATCATAATCCTTTTCATTATGTATAATCTTCAGTTATGTAAGCGGTTATTGATTTAGTATCCAACCATTATCACCATGGTAAATACGGAAACAAATATACTTAAAATCCCAGACCTTAACCCATACTATAGAAAAAGCCGGTATCGCTATCAGCCTTCTCAGTCCTTTTCCAATAATTGAAATATCAGGGGCCCGTTTTCACAAACAGTGCCCCAATAAAACACAAAAAAGACTGCCGGAAACCATCATCATAGTCACCGGCAGTCTCCGTTATTAACCTAATTTACTATACTAATATCAGTCCTGTATGCTCTCTAACATTGATTACATCTTCATAACCGTGCCGTTAGGGAGTATGCACAGCGTCTTTTCCCGGCCCGTCATCTCCTTGTCCAGTTCAATCCGGTA